>OIWS01001156.1_pt1 | contig 28386 bp, 26 predicted proteins | sample 1587611 | NCBI WGS metagenome assembly OIWS01 (sample SAMEA3888919, study PRJEB22519) | human gut metagenome | biome: human gut; feature: human-associated habitat; material: faeces | place: Denmark | collected 2010 | reverse complement strand
GCACGGTAATACATATCGGGTCTCAGCATATAGCGGTACAGCCTTGTGAAAACTTCCTCATTGTTTCTTTCAGTATTTTTTCTGATTCTATCCAAAATCTCGATTGTTGGTTGCATTTGAGGCTTTCCTCCCTAATCAAATTTCAATTTTGGAATGCAATAACTGTTCTCCTTCGTCTGGAATACAGGATATATTCCGTGAGAGTCGTTACTTCCCACAGGACTACTATGAGAACTCCGTTGCCGTATCGGATATTCAGCGTCATCTCCCTTGCCTTTCGAGGGCTTGGGATTTATCACCCACAGGGGGCATTTCGCATAGCTCGTTTGAGCATTCCGACTTAGGCAATCCCCAGTTAGCGTAATAAGTAGGCAAGTGCGGATTGTCGGATACGCTTTCGTTTCGTTATTTCCAGTTCTCTGGCTTGTCACATGAATGGATTGATAACCCATCGCGCAAAGGCGAAACGCAATGTTATTCATGTCAGAGGTTGATGCCGCCGTATCTACGGTGGTTACATACACATTCCTCCGCCCGAACACAACGGGGACTTGAAACTCGCATTCAACATTCAGTAGTTCTATCCTCATATCCGCTTAACGTAGCAATTCAGTCGTGCTCTTGTGTATATAGCAACTTATCGCTTTCCCGCCATGCTATGGTCCCGCATCAGCTTTCGCCTATCGGTTAGGCGGGTCGTTTTCACTGTTACCTGAGTGGGTAGTGCCTGATTCTACTTCTTACTATCGAAGGGATACACGAACAGGAGATACGGAAGGTTCAGCAAAAACAGTTTTTTCATATTCATCTCTGCACGCTCCGATCTTTGACCTTTACTTTCTCCCGGTCAATGGTGCGGTGTTCCGCTTTCTCCGCCGCCTGTTCCTTCGCCTGGGTCAGCCGTTCCCGGATGGAGGGCTTTTCCTCACGGCTCATTTTCCGGCTGGCAAACTCCTGAAATGCCGCTGTGATGGCATCCGCGTCCCGGCTTTTGAAAAAGACCAGGTAACGGGGCTGCTCTGCGGCGGTGTCTTTCTTCAAGGCAAAATCCACATGGTATTTCTTCGCCACACGGGAGAAAGCCTTGATATTCTTGTCACTGATCTCAATATTGGCAAGACCGGCGTTCTGGCTGGCAAGCTGTTTAAGGCTCTGCCTGCCGCGGTAGATTTTGGGCTTCTGGCTTTTCTGGATTTCCTCCAGGAACTTTTTGACGGCCTTTTCAAAGACTTGCTCGCTTAGCTTGGCTCCGTCAACAATGAGCGTTACGGCGCCCCGCGTTACTTCCTCCTGCATTTAGCCTCGCCCCCTTTGCCCGTCCCCGTACATATCGTGCTGCACCAGGGAAGAATAGTAGCTGTTGATGGTGGTCGGGGCGTTATACAGCGCCGCCAGAAGATATTTCTTGATATTGCGGACATAGGTGGTGTTGTCCTTCATGCAGTCCATAACATACTGAACATGGGAACTGTCCAGCTTCATAAACCTGGACTTTACCACCTCCGCCGGATAATCGTCTCCGGCAATGCGGATGACTTTGCGGGCAGAACATACGGTATCCACGATCAGGTCAACGATCTCGTCAAGCTGCTCACGGTCGATATGGCTGTCCTGCACCAGATAGCTGTACTCGATGTTATCCAAAATCACTTCACGATAACATTCTCTGGCTCCCATCCGATCCGTTCCCATCCTTGCCCCTGCGGGGGTAGGGGGATTTGATTGGATAGGATTTGATAGTTCCGTACTTGATAAATCAGTTCTTGATGGATAGTTACTTGATTCTTCTTTATTTAATTGGGCGGGTTCTTCCTGAACAGGCGTGACCAATGTTGGGTTTGCCTGTACGGGATTTTCCCGTATAGGTTTTTCCTGTGCAGGTGTTGGCTCTTTAGGCTGCTCCAGAATGGTGTACTCGATCGAACCAAGCTGACCGTTTGCGCCTCTCACGCGCTCACGGATCAGATAGCCGTGTTCCTCCAACTCTCGGATGCCGCCGCTGATACTGTCGATGCCGTCCTTGCAGATACGGGCAAGCCCCTTCATGGTGTAGTCCCAGTTCTCTGGCAGGGACAGCATGAGGGATAGAAGTCCCTTTGCTTTCAGCGACAGGGACATATCCCGCAGATGGTGGTTTGACATGACCGTGTAATCACGGGTCTTTTCGATACGGAAAACTGCCATGCCTGATACCTCCTTCCTCATGGTTTGAAAAGTGTTGATTTTCGGTGTTTCCTCCGTCTGAATCTCTCCCATACCCTTCACATGGGAAAACATCCATGCCCCTTTCGGTTCGTGGCACAGAGGGGAAGGAACAGCGGATTTTCCACCTTTTTTGATACAGTTTTCAGTTCCCTACAATTCACGGTCTTTGTGGTCATAGCGGAGGTTGCCAGCTATGACCTTCGCATGGTTCTTTATCTTGATAAATCCCTTGTCCTGGTTCTCCAGGGCCTTTCCGTATCCGGCTTCGGTCAGGAACAGGCGCATTTTATCACCCTTGTATCCCATGGGGGACTCATGGGAGAGGACGTCAAAGACGATCATGTGGCGGGTATCGGGATCGAACCGCTCCAGGGCCATGATATCGTGACCGGTCATCTTCTGGGCACCGGATTGCTGCCTGGCCTCCGCCAACATTTCCCCGATAGTCCTTGCCTTGCCGGGCAGACGGTAATTCTTCTGAACATCCCGGATCACATCCATGCACTCCTTATCGGAGAGAGGACGGAGCTTTTTCAAAAGGCCTTCCGCCGTGTCCTTCATGGCCTTGTCAGGTGCATAGCGCCAGGTCATGTAAATTTCATTCAGAGCGGCCCCCTGGCTGGTGCCCTCGACCTGATAGATCATCCTTTTTTCAGCTTCACTTAAATTCATTTATCCGGCTCCTTCCTAAAATGGGCAACAAAAAAGCCACAGGTTTTTTATGCCTGCGGCTTGTGCCATGCTTCGCTTATGTGGGAGCGGAAGACAACAGAAAAGGGATACCATTCGTGAAAATAGTATCCCTGCTCTGTAAACTTATTCAATTTTTGATGGTTGCATTGTCTGTCACTGTCCACAAAGCCTTGATTTTACTTGTTTTTCTCAACCATCCTTATCAAAGCCTTGCATTCTGGCGGCCTGCGAGGTCTCTGGCACGCTGGCGGTCTATGAGCTGACCGGCGAACAGGATGAAACGCCAGATATTCCTTCGGTGCCTGGCATCGACCCGATCCTCGCCGCGATCCTTACCGCAGCGAACCAGCAGAGATTTGAGGATGTCGTGTCCGATGCGTATTGCTACGACGCGGTGAACTGGGCCGTAGAGCGAAACATCACATCCGGCACAGGCAAGTACACATTCAGTCCGGACAGCAATTGCACCCGCGCTGACTTTGTGACCTTCCTCTGGCGTGCCGCCGGAAAGCCGGTTGTCAATTTTGCGATGAATGTTTCCGATGTCAAGGAAGACGCCTATTACGCAGAAGCCGTCCGTTGGGCGGCAAGTCTCGGTATTGTGACCGGTCTCAGCAAGAACACCTTCGGCGCGGCAAACGCCGTGACCCGCGAGCAGGCGGTCACGATGCTCTGGCGCTTTGCAAAACAGCAGGGCTTCGACACCACGCAGGGCGGTATGGCGATCCGCGAATTTGACGATTATGACAGCCTCTCCGAGTATGCCCGCGAGGCAATGGCATGGGCCGTCAACGCAGGCATTCTCAAGGGTTCCGGCAACCGCCTGATGCCGGATGCCGACTGCACCCGCGCACAGCTCGTAACGCTGCTATACCGGCTGGAGTCCCAGACCAGATAAGGTCAATTGCGGCGGTGACGTGACCGGCTGGATGTATGCACCCGAGAGCAAGGATACGGTGGCCAATTTGCTCGTGAGCATTGATACTGTCGCGCACGGCAGCGCAGGCGGCAGCTTACATCAGGCAAACGCCCTGCTGGACGGCAGCGAGGATCCCGCGATTCTGGACGACGCCGGCGATGCCGGCTTTGACCTGAAGGCAGTCAGCAGCGACAGAGTCGATGGCTTGAATAAAACCGTGACAAAGCTGCTGCGCGATGCTGGTGTCACGGACGAATGGAAAAATCACACAGATCTGGAGCCGTTCAACGCCGCCTGAGCGGTGAGTTTCAGAAAGTGATTTTTCGTTTGTTCTGAATTGCCCGCGCCGTCAACGGCAGAGGTGTGACTACTGTTTGACTACTATCTCCTCCAAACCCGGAAAAGCCGGTTTGCCCAGTGTTTTCAATGGTTTTCGTAAAATTCAGAGAAGCTGGGTGTTCTCGTTAAAAACCGTACAACCCTTGAAAACACAGCACTTTATCAGTTAATGCCTGAAACTCCGACAATCGACAGAGCTCCTGCTAAGCTCCATCCTTATGTAAAAAGCAAGACGCAAACTCATGCATTTGAGTTTGCGTCTTGCTTTTGCCCGTACCGACTGTACCCCCATGACACATTGTGTACCTATAGGGAGAAACAGTTGGATTTCAGGCGTTTTTTGAATATTACAGGCGATGCCCGCAGCCGGTGCAGAACTTTTCATCCAGCTGAATGGGCGCGCCGCAGATGGGGCAGAATTTCGGCCGGGAGGCGGGAGCGGGGGAATCGGATTGCGGGTGTGCCGCAGAAGATTCAGCGGGTGCGAGCGGCAGGACTTGCGGCGTGGGCTGCGGCTGGTCTGCGGCAGGCGCTGCGGGTGTGTCCTGCGGAGGCGTAAATCCGTCTGAAGCGGCCTTCATGCCCTGGATTTCGACATAAAACGCGGCATGCTGGATGCCATAGAAGAGATTCAGGAAGAGCAGATAGCAGATCGTGAAGAGCGCGAGGATAAGACGGAAGAGGACGCCGAGGTAGGGGATGGCACCGAGGAGGGAGAAGACGAGCGTCACGGCCAGGATGAAGAGCACGGGGATGACATCGGCCCAGAACATCTGGCCTTTATAGCCGTGGGTCTCTTCCTTGGAGACGCGCAGGGCATCGGTCGGCTTGACCTCGTCGCGGGTGGCGAGGATGTAGGGGACGAAGCGGTATTCATAGGTGCGGATGCAGGCGAACACCGGCCCGACGATCGGAATCAGGCCCCAGAGGAAGATCCAGAGCGCCATCCAGGCCATGCCGCCGACGACGCGGAGGAAACGGCCCTTGGTGAAGGTTTGGAACAGAGCGGCGGTGTGCGGCTCTTCCCCAGTCTGGTAGGCTTTCAGGAAGATCATGGAAAGGCTGACGTCAAGGGCCCAGGAGACCGCGAAGCCGATGGCGAGGATGCCGGCGAAACCGATCCCGGCGAGGTTGCCGAGCAGGGCGCCGAGCAGCGAAATGCCCCAGAGACGGAAGGGGCGTTTGGTCAGGGCGTTGAATGATTTTTGATAGATTGTGTTGACCATGGAAATCCCTCCAATTTTCTTTTCTCTCGGTTTTATTATAAAACGGGTGTAAAGATTCTGTCAATATAATACTGATATTCAATTAAAAACTTTCATTCATGGAATGGAAGTTTTTAATATGAAGATCATTATGAGACGAGATTCCGTGATTTTATCAAAATCACGGAATCGGTTACGCCAAAGGCGGAATCTTTCTGATTAAAGAATTTAATCAGAAAATAGTATAAGATGATGGGGAATTGTTTGAATCCGGAAGGTTTGAGGCGGCGGATGATGTGGAGGGGAGCTTTTGTGCTGCAATTTGAATACACCCTATGAGGGTCAGGTGGTTTGGGCGACGAGACGGTCGGCGGCTTTATAGACGTCGCCGGCACCGACGGTCAGGATGAGGTCGCCCGGCTGGGCGATGGAGGCGAGGTAGGCAGTGAGCTCCGGCAGACTGGGGCAATAGACGCTGCCCGGAATCTGATCGGCGAGATCCTTGGAGGAGACACCGATTTTATTCTGCTCGCGCGCGGCGTAGATGTCGGTGAGGACGGCGAGGTCGACCGCGCGAAGCTCCCGCACGAAATCGCCGAACAGCGCGCGGGTCCGGCTGTAGGTATGGGGCTGGAAGGCGCAGACGATGCGCCGGTAGCCCATGGTACGGGCGGTTTCGAGCAGGGCGTGGAGCTCACTCGGGTGATGGGCGTAGTCGTCGTAGATATCCGCGCCATGGTAGGTTCCTTTGAACTCGAGGCGGCGGCCCGCGCCATGGAAGGCGGCCAGGGCGGCCTCCACATCCGCGCCGGAGATGCCGGCCTTCCAGGCGACGGCGCAGGCGGCGAGGGCGTTCATGGCATTGTGGCGGCCAAGGACGCCGAGGTGCGGATGACAGTAGAAGCTTCCGCCGCAGAAGACATCAAACTCGCGGAAGTCGGCGGAGAAATTGGCGCCGTAGACGTCGTTCGTTTCGGCAAAGCCGAAGCGGAGATAATCAAGGCCGCGCAGGGCGTCGGTGGTGTTGGCATCGTCGCCGTTGGCTACGACGAGGCCGTCCGCCGGGACGAGCTCGGCAAAGGCGCGGAAGGAATGCTCGACATCGGCGAGATCCTTGAAAAAGTCGAGGTGGTCGGCGTCGACGTCCAGGATGACGGCGACGGTGGGGAAAAAGTTCAGGAACGAGTTGCAATATTCGCAGCTCTCGAGGATGATGGTGTCCCCCTGGCCCACGCGGTGGCCCGCGCCGAGCAGGGGCAGGGAGCCGCCGATCATGACGGTCGGGTCGCGCCGGGCCTGCATGAAGATGTGCGTGAGCATGGAAGTGGTGGTGGTTTTGCCGTGGGTGCCGGAGACGCAGATTGCGTTTTTGTACGAGCGCATGAGATAGCCCCAGGCCTGGGCGCGCTCGAAGATCGGGATGCCGGCGGCACGGGCTGCGGCAATCTCGGGGTTGTCGTTATGGGCGGCGGCGGTGCGGATGACGCAGGCGGCGCCTGCGATGTTTTCCTCGCGGTGGCCGATGTAGACCCGGATGCCGTGGCTCTGCAGATCTTCCGTGGCGACGGAGGCGTTCATGTCGGAGCCGGTGATCTCCATGCCCATGCTGCGCAGCACCAGACCGAGCGGGCGCATGGAGACACCGCCGATGCCGACAAGGTGGGCATGCTGGCCGGGGCGCAGATATTGTTCTATGGAACTGCTGTTTGCAGGCGTCATAGGGATTCCTCCAGAAAAGGACTTGATCCAGAAATGGAACGTCGTTTATTATATACGGTTTTCTGCGGGAAAACAAGCGAAAAGTTTGGCTTGCGGGCCGCAGTTTGGGCGTGGGGAGAATTTTTGCAGGTCGGGAGGGAAATTATTGCAGGAGATTCTGCGTGCGGCAGAGGGCGGCATAGGTACCGTTCAGGGCGGTGAGCTCGGCATGGGTGCCCTGCTCGGCAATTTTGCCGTCGACGATGACGGCGATGCGGCTGGCGGCACGGATGGTGGACAGGCGATGCGCGATGATGAGGGTGGTGCGGTTTTTGGCGAGCTCATCGAAGGCGTGCTGGATCTTGGCTTCGGTCATGGAATCGAGCGCGGAGGTCGCCTCGTCGAGGATGAGAATGGGGGGATCTTTGAGGAAGACGCGGGCGATGGAGATACGCTGTTTTTGCCCGCCGGACAGGAGCGTGCCGCGCTCGCCGACGTAGGTATCAAAGCCGTCGGGCATGGCCAGGATGTCCTCGTAGATCTCGGCGCGTTTGGCCGCTTCGACGATCTGGGCCATGGTGGCGTCCGGGCGGCCGTAGCGGATGTTTTCCAGGATGGTATCGGCGAAGAGGAAGACGTCCTGCTGGACGACGCCGATGGCACGGCGGAGGCTCTGCTGGGTGACGGTGCGGACGTCGTGGCCGTCGATGCGGATGGAACCGCCCGTCACATCGTAGAAACGGGGGATGAGCTGGCAGAGCGTGGATTTGCCGCCGCCGGAGGGGCCGACGATGGCGACGGTCTCGCCGGGGGCAACGTGGAGGGAGACGTCGTGCAGGACGGCGAGATCGCCCGCGTAGGCGAAGCTGACGTGGTCGGCGTCGATGCGGCCGGAGACGTGGGAGAGCGGCGCGGCATCCGGCGCGTCGGCAAGCGTGGGCTCGGTGCGCATGATGTCGACGAAGCGATCGAGGCCGGCGGTGCCGTTGGCGAACATTTCGGCAAAGTTGGAGAGCTTACGGATGGGGTTGACAAAGGTCGTGATATAGAGTGTAAAGGTGAGCAGATCGACCACGTCGAGGCGGCCCTGCATGATGAGCAGACCGCCGACCGTGATGACGGCGACGGAGAGAATGCTCATGAAAAACTCCATGCTGGAATTGAAGATGCCCATTTCGCGGTAGTAGCCTTTTTTGGAGGTTTTGAACATCTCGTTGGAGCGGCGGAATTTTTCAGCCTCGACGTTTTCATTGGCAAAGGCCTTGGCGGTGCGCATGCCGGAGAGGCAGGATTCGATGTCGGCGTTGATGGCGCTGATCTTCTGCTTGACGCGGCGGGAGGAGGCGCCCATGGCGCGGCGGCGCGACATGATGACGGCGAGGAAGATGGGGATGATGATGCAGACGACCAGGGCAAGGCGCCATTCGATGCGGAACATGACGATGAGCGCGCCGGCGATGGTGACGACGGCGATGAACAGGTCCTCGGGGCCGTGGTGCGCCAGCTCGGTGATCTCAAAAAGGTCGCTCGTCAGACGGCTCATGAGCTGGCCGGTACGATTTTGGTCGTAGAAATCGAAGCCGAGCGTCTGCATATGGGAAAAGAGGGTCTCACGGATATCGGCTTCGACGCGGATGCCGAAGGTATGGCCCCAGTAGGTGATGACGTAATAGAGCAGGGAGCGGACGACGTAGGCCAGCACCACGATGCCCATGACGAGGAAAAACGTGCGGTATTGCAGGGCGGGGAGGAAGGTATTGATCGCCTTGCGGGAGAGGATGGGGTAGGTCAGGTCGACCAGGGCAACGAAAAGGGCGCAGACCATGTCGAGATAGAACAGGCCGCGGTGGGGCTTAAAAAAGGAAAGGAAGATGGCAAGCTTTCCTTTCCGCTGATAGTCTTTGGTTGTCATGGCAATTCTCCGAATTTGAAGTTTTTCCTTATTATAATGAGGAAAGGCGGGAAAATCAATTGCTTTTTGCGGGAAGAGACGGTATGATGGGGGAAAAGTGAGGCGAGGGATATGGAAATTTTGGAGATCTGCGCGGCGTATGTGGTCTGTGTGAAGCCGGTGGGACTGGCGTCGCAGGGTGAGGGGATGGAGAGCATGCCGGGGAGACTGGCGGCGGAGATCGGCGGGGAGATCTACCCGGTACACCGGCTCGACCAGGCCGTGGGCGGCGTGATGGTCTATGCGCGGACGCGGGAGGCGGCCGCGGCGCTGTCGCGGGCGGTACAGGAGGGGCGGCTGGAGAAGGACTATCTGGCCGTTTTGACGAAGGCGATGCCGGAGGCGCGCGGGGAGCTGCGCGACCTTTTATACCATGACCGGGTGAAGAACAAGACGTATGTGGTGAAGCGGAAGCGGGGCGGCGTGAAGGAGGCCGCGCTGGAGTATGAGACGCTGAGGCGCGGCGCGGCGGGGACGCTCGTCCGGGTACGGCTGCATACGGGGCGGACGCACCAGATTCGGGTACAGTTTGCCTCGCGCGGGTGTCCACTGGCGGGGGACGGGAAGTATGGCGGCGGGAGCGGAGGCGTGGCGCTCTGGTCGTGGCGGCTGGCGTTTCCGGATCCGCGGGACGGGGCGCGGCGCGAATTTTGCCGGAGGCCGGAAGGCGGCATCTGGGAAGGATTTGAGGCTCCGGAATGAGGGCTTTTTTAACAAAGCATTCATGCTTTTGCGGGAGCTTGTGGTATACTGGGGAATAGAAAAAAGGGTTCAACCGAACGAGAAAAAACAAGGAGGCAGAGAACAATGACAATTCTGACCAGTGAGAATTTTGACCGCGAGGTTTTGAACGCGGACAAGCCGGTTGTGGTGGATTTCTGGGCGACGTGGTGCGGGCCGTGCATGATGCTGGGGCCGATCATGGAGGAGCTGGACGGTGAGATGAGAGATGTGAAGTTCTGCAAGGTGAACGTTGACGAGGAGCGGGAGCTGGCGATGGAATACGGCGTGCAGTCGATCCCGATGCTGCTGTTTGTGAAGAACGGCGAGATCGTGGGGACGAGCATCGGATATGCCGACAAGGAGACGATCCGCGCGAGAATTGAGGCGGCAAAATGAAGGTTCGGCTGAACGAGGACAAGGAAGTTGTGGCCAGAATCCGCGAGGGGCTGAAGCAGACGGGCGGGTATTGCCCGTGCAGGCTGGCGCGGACGGAAGAAAACAAGTGCATGTGCGAGGAATTTAAGCGGCAGATCGCGGATCCTGAGTTTGAGGGGTATTGCCACTGTTTGCTTTATTATAAGGAGAAGTAATCCGGCGTTTTTGCGGGGGGGCTCCCCCAGTCTGCGCGGAGCGCAGACAGCCCCCTCTTGGTAGAGGGGGCCTTGGGGTGCAGCGCTATCCCGAGGGGCCCCTCTCAGTCACGGCTTTGCCGCGACAGCTCCCCCCGGAGGGGGGAGGCTTTGGTTGGCTGCGGCGGGGGGGCTCCCACAGTCTGCGCGGAGCGCAGACAGCCCCCTCTTGGCAGAGGGGGCCTTTGGAGCGGAAAGAAATTCTTAAAAAATTTCTTAGAGATTGCAATTCGCATATTTTATGGTACACTGTAAGTAAGAAAGCTATCCCTATTGGAATGGAAAAATATGAAAGAGGTGTAAAAGATGAAGATGAAGAAAACACGGCTTCTGAGTCTGGCACTGGTTTTGGCCATGGTGCTGGCTCTGGTGCCGACGGTGTTTGCCTTGGAAAAGGGCGAGATCAGCAGTGTTACGCTGTCTGCTTCGACATTAACGATGGGCGGCGCAACTGCAACAGCATCCGCCACCTGCTCAAAGGCAGCAGCAGGAGAAGGCCATGAAGACGGCCATATTGTGACTTATAGCGTTGCTTCTGGCGATGCTGTCACCGTGGATCCCAGCACAGGCAATATTACAGCGGCTCACGCCGGCAAGGCAACTGTGAAAGCGACTTGCAAATGTGGCGCATTTAAAGTCTCTGATGAAATCACTGTTAATAAAAAAGGAGCCGTTACGCCCCCTACAAATACCATTGCACTGAATGTTGAGGCTGAGATCAGCGAGACGGAAGTGAAGGCCCGCCTGAAAGCGAACTACGATGCGGATAGTTACGTCTATGCAGACAAGGCCAAAGTTGAGCGCGGCGATTGGACGCTGAATAGCGGCGAGACGTTTGCGGCAACGGCTGGCACGGTGCTTCACTACACTGCACCGCTGACCGCTGCGGCGGACTATGAGTTTGCAGAGGGTGTGACTGCGTCGGTGTCGGCGACGGTTACGGTTGTGGCCGGGCCGCAGTTTGATGTTGTGAAGAAGGTCGGTACGACGACGGTGACTGTCAATGATCTCTACTTCGTGGAGAACACCGCTGAACAGACGCTGAGCGTCACCGCGACGCTTGCTTCGGATCCGACGAGTGCCGGGGCAGAGCTTACTTACAAGTGGTATCGCAACGACACGGCAGTTGCGAAGAACGGAACCGGCGCGAGTTATACCGTTCCGGCGGATGATCTGAAGACGAAGGACACCACCGTGACGTATACCTGCGAGATCACCGCGACGAAGGACGGCGCAAAGACAGTGAAGACGGCGAGATTCGTTGTCCACGTTATGCCGAAGTTCCGCGTGACGGTTACGCGCACGGATTCCTATTCGAAGCCGACGGTTGGTATGACGCTGAGCTATCTGGCAAAGGTTGAGGTCTACGACGCGACGACGAGCACTGTCACAGAAGCCAAGTATCGGGATGCAGTTGCTGTGACGGACTATGACAGCGTGGTATTTACAGCTAATAGCGGCGGCAATGCTGTTGCCAATAATTCTGTGATTAAAACGACGCTGACCACCACGGTTGGCCTGTATGGCGTCAGCACCAGCTCCCCGGATTCGTCCACGGTGTATGTGACGGCGACCGTGAAGAAGGGCTCCGGCGCAGAGACCGGTGTTGGAACTTCCAGCGCAACCACGTTCTATCCGGTGGAGACTTCGGATGTGCAGATTACGCCGTCGGGGTCGATCGCGTACATGGATGAGTCTTCGCTGCTCTATGCGGTGCAGCGGGCTTACAGCAGCAGCGCGAAGCCGTATAAGATGATGTTCAGCTCGTCCTGCGGTTCGTTCAACTATTCCACGGCCTATACCAGCTATTACACCAGCTCGGCCTATAGCAATAAGGTAAGCAATACGACGTTTACGCCCAACACCTATTATGCAAACTTTGTGAACAACCCGACGGCCACGTTCTATGCGACCGACAGCAATGGCGCTTACGTTGTTGCGAAGGGTACGATTCGGTTTACCTCGACGGGTTCCATTACTTATTCGACCACGACGAATGTGCCGGTTTCGTTTGATGGGAGCGACTTCCAGGCGTTCTATCAGAAGATGACGAACAAGTATGCGACGCTGGAGTCCATCACGATCACGGGTGCGCCGACGGTGGTCGGCAGCGCGACGGTCGGTACGCTGTATTACAACAGCTACAGCTACAGCGGCTACTCCACGAGCAGCTACTATAACAGCTACTTCAAGGATATTCCGGTTTCCAGCATCAAGAATCTGAGCTACTCGCCGTCAGCTTCGACGTCGAAGTACTATGTGAACATTCCGTTTACGGCGTCGGGCTACACAACCTCGATCTACAGCAGCTCGAAGACGCAGGTCTCCGGCATTGTGACCGTCAATGTCAACGACGGGCACATCATCGGCATGACCGGGACGGACTTTAAGACGGCGGGGATTTGGAGCGACATTCTCTCCAAGCATCCGAATACCAGCTATGTGGTGTTCTCGCAGCCGCAGAGCACGGTGGGCAAGCTGTACTACGGTTACAGCTCGATCGCGAACAAGGGCAACCTGGTGAGCTACACCGACAAGTTCAACAACACCAGCTATGCCAACAGCTATGCAAGCACCTATAAGAGCATCGAGGGCATCTACTTCGTGCCGGCGGCGGACTGCCTGACGACGGTTTCGATCCCGTACACGGCGTACACCTCGAGCGGCAGCGTGATCGGCACCAGCGATACGATCACGTTCACGGTTTCGAAGAAGACCAGCTCTTACTGGTTCAACGACGTGACGGCGAGCAACACGGGCAAGTGGTCGGCGGACGCCATCGACTTCCTCGCGGCCAACAGCATCGTCGAGGGCGGCAGCTATGGCACGTTTAACCCGAACGGGAACATGACGCGCGGCGACTTCGTGCTGATGCTCTACCGGCTGGCGGGCAAGCCGTCCGTCTCCGGCATCTCCAACCCGTTTACGGATGTGAAGGCCACGGACTACTATTACAACGCGATTCTTTGGGCGTACCGGAACGACATCGTGACCGGCATTGACCGCAAGACGTTTGCCCCGAAGAAGAACATCACGCGCGAGCAGATCGCCGCGACGCTGTACCGCATGGCGGGCAGCCCGTCGACGTCCGGCTCGATCAGCGGCTACTACGACGCAAGCAAGGTGCACAGCTACGCGACGAACGCGATGCGCTGGGCGGTTGCCGGCGGCGTCGTGACGGGCAGCAACGGCTATCTGACCCCGACGAACAACGCGACGCGGGCGCAGGTGGCGACCATGCTGCATCGGTATCTGACCAAGTAAGAAGATTTTGAAAATCCGGCCCTGTTTCGGAAGAAACAGGGCCGGATTTTTGTGCTTTCGGGGGGCGGCTCCCTCAGTCTGCGCTTTGCGCAGACAGCCCCCCTTTCAGCCACGGCTTTGCCGTGACAGCTCCCCCCGGAGGGGGAGGCTTTGTCCGCTGCGGCGGGGCGGCTCCCTCAGTCTGCGCTTTGCGCAGACAGCCCCCTCTTGGTAGAGGGGGGCTTTGGTGCGGAGGGCGGTTTGGGATTTGAAGATGCTTTGTCCATTGCGTCCGTACACTTTCGCGCACACTTGGGTCACAATCTGGGGCAGGGGAGTTGGGTGGATTTGGAGAAGTTCTGCCGGGGGATTTTTATACTTTTTTATATTGGATCAGAAAGTTCTGTAATGCCAATCCATATTAAACAGCGCGTCAAAAGCAAACACAAAATAGAATACGATTTGAGACGTTCCCTTCTCAAAGAGTACATGGATACTGTTCCTCCGATTGAACAAAGGCAGAATCGTGATTACCTGTTCTTTACAACACTCCATGACCGCAGGACTAGGATGTTAACACGGTTCGTGTCTATGCATGGGCAGATACGGAGACAAAGCGTCGCGCAATCCAAAAAATCTCTGGAAATTCGAGTGAACGTCCCATTTCGCCTATTTGGGAAAACGATGAGGAGATGGAAAAGCGCCTTTATGGATTAGCATGATTTTACCACAATTCAGCAATAACCGCAAGGCGGCGGCCGGTTGGTTTTCTCCGGCCGCCGCAAATTTATTATTCGGAGGTTTGACAGTGAAATGCCCAGAAAAAACGCCTTATCTCGGACAAAAAGCGGTATAGTGACCGACTCCCTTAGGATAACGCAATCCTCGGGATTAGAGCGGTTATCTGGATATCCAGATAGGCGGTCATAGGCAGATGCTGTGCGATGGCAAGGGCGGGTTCCTTATCTCCCAGTGCTGCATACCCCTTGTACTGTGCGCAAGGCGGAAACGATGATTGATTTCAGCTTTGATGGAGACCTAATTCAGCAGGCTCTTGGGGGGTAACGGTCACACCGCCGCAGCCGATGGAGATAAGATCCTTGCTGGCCCTATTGAGGATCTCCCGTCGGCCATCCAGATCGATGGCCACAATGTCCTCAATACGCATTCCAAGGCGACCAGGCAGATAGATGCCCGGTTCCACGGAAAAACACATGCCGCGCCGCAGACGCATGTGGTTATGGGCATTGATGTACGGGGCCTCGTGAGTCATATAGCCGATGCCATGGCCTACGCGGGTGGTACAGGCGCCGGCCAGGTTTTCCTCGGCCAAAACGGCCCGGGCAGCCGCATCGATGTCCGGCACATAGGCCCCCTCCTGAGCAGCAGCCTCAGCCGCAGTTTGGGCCCGGTACAGCAGCCAGTACAGCCGTTTGAATTCCGCGGGGACAGGTTCCAGAAAGATGGTACGCGTCATGTCGGAGTGCAGTCCCTCCCACAGGCAGCCAAAGTCCAGGATAATGCAATCCCCGGGCTGCACTACGCGGCTGTCTCCGCTGTAGTGAGGGAAGCCGGCGTTGGGCCCCGAGGCCACCAAAGCGCCGGGATCAGCACCGCCCAACTTAGCCATCTCGCCAGTGAGGATGTCGTGAATCTGTTTTTCCGTCATACCGGCCCGAATCTGCGGCAGGGTATTGCGGAAGCCCTGGTCGGCAATAGACGCCGCCTTGCGCAGGGCATCCAGCTCTATGGCCGTTTTGCAGATACGGGCTTCTTCCAGCAGAGGCACACCGTTCACAAAGCGGGCGCCTGTCTTCTCGGCGATATCCAGTACGTTGAACGCCTGGGCTGAACTGTTGACGGCGATCACAGCGTTCAAAAGCCCCTCCTTCTGAAACACATCCCACAACACGTCGGCCATGACAGAGTTGTCGAACCAGGTGTACACGGGGAATGCACCCTCTGCGGCGGCTCGCACCTCGTCGCCGGTCAGCAGATTGCAGAAATAGAACATGCTTCCATCCCTTTTCAAAAAAAGGCCCTGGAAGCGCTCGCACATCAGGGGGGAGAAGCCGACGAAGAAGCGCAGCTCCTCAGAAGGGCACAACATCATAGCGTCGCAGTTGGAGTCGTTCAGAGCTTGCGTCAACTTTTGCAGATATGCAGTGCGCATCATAATTATCACCTCATAAAATCAATGGAAAAGGCCGCCCCGGTAGGGCGGCCGGAGACTGTTAAAAAACCATGAAATGCAGCTGTGAAACAGAGCAGCGGGGGGAGCGTGAAGGGGACAAATCCCCCTTCACGTTCAATCAAGCAAGTTTTCAACCTGTTCAAGTTTGAAAACCTGGGCAGACAGCGTGTTATTCCCCAATGATCTCGATAAAGAACGTGCGCTGCTGCACACCGTCGAACTCCGCCAGATATACATCCTGCGCCATGCCCAGTACTGGCTGGCCATCGATAAGGGGGATTACGCAGTGGTTGCCGACCAGCATGGACTTCAAGTGCCCCGGTGAATTGCCGCCGATGGCACCATAGCTAGGAAGAAAATGGGCATGAGCGTAATTCTTATGCAGAGGCACCAAGTCCTCCAGTGTGGCCTCGATGTCCTTTTCAAGGCAAGGCAAGCTTTCATTTACCATGATGCCTGCCGTGGTATGGGCTAGGATGACGTAAATCAGTCCGTTCTTGATTTTCGACTGAGCGACAAAATCCCGCACATCCTGTGTGATTTTAATCAACTCAAACTCCTTGGTGGAGCATTTTTTTACTCGGGTAAATTCAACCATTGATGTTGCCCTCCATTCCCAGGAATTTCTCCGCGTTCAACCCCAGAATCTTGGCTGTGGTCTCAGCTGAGAAGTGCAAGGATTCCAGCCCGCGTTTGATGCGCGCTGGGCGGAAGCGCGGGTTGTTAGAGCCGAACAGCAGTTTGTCCGCCAGGTTGTGCTCGACCCAAAGCGGACCCATCTGCTTGAGGAACAGCTGCTCAAAGAATTGCTCAGGGCAGTCCATGTAGCAGCAAGCGGTGTCTGCGTAGACGTTGGGGTATTTTAAGATGATAGATGCCGTCTCCACCACCCAGGGGAAGCCCAGATGAGCCAGGTTGATGCGCAGCTCGGGATAACGGATGGCGATGTCCTCGAACAGGTAGGGATGGGAGAACTTCAAATAAGTGTTTGGCTGCCAGGACAGGCCGCAGTGGAATGTAATGGGGACGTTGTATTTGAGGCACAACTCATAGATCGGAAACAGTTTGGGGTCGTTGGGATAGAACTGCTGTTTGGAAGGGTGCAGCTTCAATCCCCGAAGCTTGAGGGTGCCGAAAGCATATTCCAGCACCTCCAGCGCGTCAGCGCGGCCGGGGTCAACGGTGGCAAAACCGATGAAGCGGCTGGGATCCAGACGAACAATCTTATCAATTTCCTCGTTGCTCAGTACCGCTTCGCCGTCCATCGTGCTGCTATCCTCGGGCAGCAGCACCAGTTTGTCAATACCGGCAAAAGCCATCTGTTTGTTCACCAACTCCAGAGGGAACGGACTCATCAAATCATAGCCCATCACGGCCTTGCGTTTGTTTATGCGCTGTGCATCCTGACAAATCGGGTCGTAGAATGCGGGGTGTACATGTACATCGATAACCATAGGGTACCACCTTTGCTGATTTATCGTTTGGGTATTTGACTGTTGCAGATCTGGTTGTAATAAGATGTCTTGTATAAAGGATACCCTAAAAAAATGTACTTGTCAACAGATTTTAAAAGAAATATTCTCAAAGCAGCAAATGTTTTTCTCCAAAGCAACGTTTTAGTATTCTGCCAGTTGCCGATAAAACAGAGATTCATCTTTGATTTCTCCATGTTTCTCACGAACGTGCATTGTATACAAATATTATAAAGGCTCATATAAAAAATCATATCCTCGAGCAATTTTGCCAACCCGAGCCGCGACCGCGAGGCCCGCCACCTGTGCGACCTCTGCGACATCAGATGATTTTCGCGCTTTTTCCGGTAAAAATTTTCCCAGAGATATTGACATTGAAAGAAATGTATTGTATCATGCATAATATAGATCTGTTATTAAGATGTCTTAAAACAACAGAACAACATAAGCGACGGGCCACAATAAAAAATCTAGGGTGTATCTGAAAACGCATGATGTGACCGGCAGCGAGGAATTTTTGTGCTGAGCAAGTCATTTTTCCGCAGGAATCCTGACGTATTTCAAGGAAAAATGACGCGGCACACCGCAAAAAGGCCCACCGTCCGGGTGCATGGGGAGTTTTCAGATGCACCTTGGGGAGAAGGAGGACAAATAATGAAAAAGAAAATCGTGGCTGCCTGTATGGCGGCGATCCTGCTGCTGACGGCCTTGGCAGGGTGCAGTTCGGGTAGTTCTTCAACTGCAGCTTCCGACGCGTCCAGCAGCACGTCCGCCCCGGCACAAACCGACTCTGCTGCCCCGGCACAAACCGACTCTGCTGCCCCGGCTGACAATGGCAAAAAAGTATTGACGATCGCCCAGGGCGGCGACATCACCACCTTCGATATGCAGAACCACAACAACGGTGTCACCGGTGCCGTACTGTGCAACTTCAGTCACGGTTTGGTGGAGCGCGCCGACGAAGACAACGCCTGGGTCTGCGTGCTGGCCAAGAGTTACGAGATGATCGATGATTCCACTTGGGAGTTCAAGCTGCGTGACGATGTGACCTGGCACAACGGCGACCCGTTTACCGCAGCGGATGTAAAATATACTTACGAACGCGCGGCAACCGATGAGTCTTTGGCTGAAAATCACATTTTTAAAGTGATCAAAGAAGTGCAGATTATCGACGATTACACTGTGCGCTTTGTCACCGACGGTCCCTACCCCACCATGCTGTCCCTGCTGTCCAAAAACGGCAGCCAAGTGATGCCTTCCAAGTACATCGAGGAGAACGGGATGGATTATTATCTGGAGCATCCCATTGGCTGCGGCCCCTATCAGTTCAAGGAATGGGTGAAGGACAACGTGGTAGTGCTGGAGCGCTACGATGATTACTTTGGCGGCACGCCCTATTGGGATGAGGTGCGCTTCCGCGCCATTCCCGAAGCATCCACCCGCGTGGCCGAGCTGCTGACAGGCAATGTGGACATCATCGTGAATGTGCCCACCAACGAATGGGATCGCATCAACGCGGATGAGAACACGGAAATGGTGCTGGGCAATGGTACGCGCATCTACAATGTCATCATGAAGTGGAACACCAGCCCCACCCAGAATAAGCAGCTGCGCGAGGCTGTAGCCTATGCCATTGATGCACAGACCATTATCGACACTGTACTCAAAGGCGCCGGCACTCCGTGCTACACCCGTATCGCTCCGGGCGTATTCGGTCAGGATGAGAGTCTGTACAACATCAATAAATATGACCCTGATAAGGCCAAGGAGCTGATTGCCTCCTCGGGCTATAACGGTGAGGAAATCGAGCTGCTGGTGCCCTCCGGACGCTATCTGATGGACTCCGAGGTAGGCAAGGTAGTTGCTGCCATGCTGCAGGAAGCAGGTCTTAATATCAAGCTGAACGTGCTGGAGTGGAGCGCTTACATCAACAAGTTCAATGCCGGTGAGTTCAACGGTATGGCCCTCATTGCCTATGGTGACGACTTCTTCGATGCCTCCTACGGCATGAACGAGTACCGCACCGAAAACTGCACGCCTATCAGCTGCTATTCCAGCAGCGAGTATGATGAGCTGTACCTGGAATCCCTGAACAACATGGATCCGGTCAGCCGTGCCGAAGAACTGGTGAAGATGCAGCAGATGATTTTCGTGGACGAGTGTGTGCAGGCACCCTTCATCCATCTGAAAGTGCCTTACGGCATCAATTCCCGCATCAATTTTAATAGCCGAATCGATGAGCTGTTCTATGTGAACCGCATTACACTGAAGTAAAAGCGCTGGATAGGGCGTATCGGTCAAACGCCGGTACGCCCTTTTCGGCTTGAAGGAGACTGCTGATGGCTAGATATTTACTCAAACGGGTGCTTCAGATTATCCCGGTGCTTCTGATTCTCACCTTTATCATATTCTGCTTGGTGTATGTGGCGGGCGACCCCGTGGCGCTGATGCTGCCGCCCGAGGCCGGCGAAGAGGCGAAAGAGGCGCTGCGGGAAGCACTGGGGCTGAACAAACCATTTTTGGAACAATTTTTCATCTATCTGGGCAATTTGCTGCGCGGTAATTTCGGCGTGTCATACCAATATAACCAGGACGCGCTGAGTCTGGTGCTGGAGCGTATGCCTTACTCGCTGCAATTGGCCAGCGTGTCATTACTGGCCTCTGTTGTCATCGGCGTCGTGCTGGGAATCGCTGCCGCACAATTCCGCAACACGCCCTTCGATTTGCTGGTGAATGGCTTCGCAGCCTTGGGGCAGGCCATGCCGGGCTTCTGGGTGGCCATCATGTTGATCCTCGTGTTTGCGGTAAATCTGCATGTTCTGCCTGTGTTCGGCGCTGACTCCTGGAAAAGTCTGGTGCTTCCGGCGGCCACCCTGACACTGCTCACCTCGGCAAAGATCATCCCACTCATCCGCTCGAACATGATTGAGGTGATGCAGCAGGACTACATCCGTACAGCGCGCAGCAAAGGCTTGAGCCGGGGCAAGGTGATTTTCAAGCACGCTTTCAAAAATACGCTTGTGCCAGTCATCACCATCATCGCCATGCAGTTGCCCACGCTGATCGGTGGTGCCCTGATTACTGAGACAATCTTTGCCTGGCCGGGCTTGGGTATGCTGATCTACCGCGGCGTGGCCAACCTGGATATGACGGTAGTGCAGGCAGGCGTCATGGCGGTGGCTGTCATCACCATCCTGGCAAATCTGATTTCGGATGTGGCGTACTGCTTGATTGATCCCACTATCAAATACCAATGAAGGGGGCTGCGGAATGAAAAAAATCAAACGTTTTTTGAAGCTGCTTCTGCACAGCAGCACGGGGACGGCCGGACTCATCATCGTGCTTGTCATCTGCCTGTGCGCTATTTTTGCCGGGCAGTTGGCCCCCCACGACCCAAACGCCATGGATCTGACGAACATGACCAAACCTCCCGTGTGGATGGAAGGCGGAGATTGGAACAACGTGCTGGGCACGGACAATCTGGGCCACGACATCCTCTCGCGCATGCTGTACGGCGCACGCATCAGTTTGGTGGTGGGTATTCTGGCCACGCTGATGAGCGGTGCGGCAGGCATGCTGCTTGGGCTTGTTTCCGGGTATTATGGTGGTCTGGCTGATCACATCATCATGCGTGTGGCCGATGCCTTTTATGCCATCCCGGGCATTCTGCTTGCCTTAGTTACACTGATGGTGTTCCAGAGCTCGGGCATCACCACGCTGGTGCTGGTGATTGCCGCCATCTCCTGGGTGCCTTACGCGCGTCTGATCCGCTCCGAGGTACTGCGCCTGAAGGAGAAGGAGTTCGTCAAGGCATCCAAGACCATCGGTTCCTCGTCGCTGTCCATCATCTTTCACCATATTCTCCCCAATGTGTGGCCTTCGTTCATCGTGATCTCCACCATGTCCGTGGCCTCCAGCATCATCATCGAGGCATCCCTCAGCTTTCTGGGTGTTGGCATTCAGGAGCCTCTCATCTCTTGGGGCGGCATGCTCAGTGACGGCCGTGTTCTGTTGGCAACCCACTGGTGGGTAGCTACATTCCCCGGTATCATGATTACGCTTGCCATTTTAGGCATCACATTCCTGGGCAACTGGCTACGGGATGTGTTGGATCCCCACAACAAAGGTTTATAAGGGGGACGCTATGAAAGACGTATTACTGAACGTAAAAAATCTCAGCGTCAAATTCAAAACGCTGGAGGGCAACCAGACCGCCATCGAGGGGAATTCCTTTTCGGTGTACAAGGGCGAGGTGTTCTGTCTTGTAGGTGAGTCCGGCTGCGGCAAAAGCCTTACCAGCCTGTCTATCATGGGTCTGGTGTTGAAGCCGGGCATCGTCCATGCGGATGAGATTTTGCTGGACGGGCAGGATCTCAGTAAAATGAAAGAGCGTCAGCTTCGCCAGCTGCGCGGCAACAAGATGTCCATGATTTTCCAGGAACCCCTCACCTCGCTGAATCCGCTGTTCACCGTGGGCAACCAGATGGACGAGGTGTTCCGCCTGCACCAAAAGGCCAGCAAAGCTCAAGCCAGGCAGATGAGTATCGAGATGTTGCACTTTGTGGGCATCCCGGATCCGGAGAACGTATACAAGCGCTATCCTGCGGCTCTCAGCGGCGGCATGCGCCAACGCGTAATGATTGCCATGGCGCTGTCTTGTAAACCCAGCCTCCTGATCGCCGACGAACCCACCACCGCCTTGGATGTGACCATCCAAAAACAAATTCTCAGGCTGATGCAGAATTTGCGGCGGGAATTGGATACATCCATCATCCTCATTACCCACGATCTGAGCGTGGTGGCGGAAATGGCCGACCGGGTGGCCGTGATGTACGCCGGCGAGATCATTGAACAGGCCAGCGTATACGACCTGTTCCGCCAGCCTCTGCATCCCTACACGCAGGGACTGATCAACAGCACCATCAAGCTGGGCGACACGCGAGATCGCCTGCCTACCATCCCGGGCACAGTACCGCCGCTGACCAACATGCCCGAGGGCTGCCGCTTTCACCCGCGATGCCCTTATGCGACCGATGCCTGCCGCACGCAGAAACCGTCCATGGTACACCGCGAGGAAGGCCACATGGTGCGCTGCCTGCGCTATGTCAGCCAAACCCAGCCGAAAGGAGGGGCAGATACATGAGCGTGGAAAACAAGACTGAATATCTGCTGGAAGTAGAGAATTTAAAAATGGCCTTCCCGGCGGGCGGCGGCTTGCTGGGCAAGAACAAGTTGTTTGTCCACGCAGTGGACGGTGTCAGCTTCTGCCTGCGCCCTGGTGAGACATTGGGCATCGTGGGCGAATCCGGCTGCGGCAAATCCACGGTGGGCAACCTCATCATCCGCCTGCTCAAAGAGACAGAAGGCCGCATTATCTTCGATGGGCACGATATTACAGCCATGTCAGCCAAAGAATTCCGTCCCTATCGTAAGGAAATGCAGATGGTTTTTCAGGATCCATTTTCCTCCCTGAACCCGCGTAAAAAAGGTATTCGATATCATCGCCGAACCCTACCGCGTACAGACGAAGATGACCCAAAGAGAGATTCGCCAAAACGTGGAACACATGATGGAATTGGTGGGGCTGGACAAAAGCTATCAGAACCGCTACCCTCACGAATTTTCCGGCGGCCAGCGCCAACGCATCGGCATCGCGCGGGCGCTGGCGCTTAACCCCAAGCTTGTCATCTGCGACGAACCTGTGTCTGCCCTGGACGTGTCCATCCAGGCACAGATTCTGAATCTGCTGAAAGACCTACAGAAGGAATTGCATCTCACCTACATCTTCATCGCCCATGGTCTGCCTACCGTCCAGTATATCAGTGACCGTATCGCCGTCATGTACATGGGCAAGCTGATGGAGTTGGCCCCGGAGCAGGAGCTGTTTGCCCACACACTGCATCCCTATACCGAGGGTCTGCTGTCTGCCATTCCCGTGGCAGATCCCGAGGCGCGCGACGCCCAGAACAAACCCATTCTGGAGGGCGATCTGCCCAGCCCGCTGCATCTGCCTCAGGGCTGCCGCTTCTGCTCCCGCTGCAAATATGCCAGAGACGTGTGTACCCGACAGGAACCGGAACTGCGCGAGGTGCTGCCGGGCCACTACGCGGCCTGCCATTTCCCCTTAGCGGAGCGGTAATTCCGTTGCCCCCACATCATTGAAAGAAGGTTTGTTTCCATGATTTCCCGATCCAATCAATACGCCCGGCAAATCGAAGAATATGTGACCGCCCACCGTCAGGAACTGGTGGACATCCTTATTGAGCTCATTTCTGTACCCAGTGTAAAAGGCCCGGCGCAGCCCGGCATGCCCTATGGTGAAAACTGCGCTAAGGCACTGGCCAAGGGCCGGGCCATTTGCGAGCGGTACGGCATGCAGACCGAATGTTATGATAATTACGCCGCCAGCGCCGTGTGGGGGCAAGGTGATAAGCAAATCGGCTTCATCGCCCATCTGGATGTGGTGCCCGTCAGCGACGGTTGGTCCTCTGATCCCTTTACGGGTATCGAGCGGAATGGCTTTGTGGTGGGGCGCGGCTCCCGGGACAACAAGGCCGGCTTTGCCGCAGCGCTGATGGCCATCAACTGTGTGCGAGATCTGGATCTTCCCCTGCGCTCGTCCCTACGCATCCTCATGGGCAGCGACGAGGAGTGCGGCATGTCCGATATGGTGTATGTGGTGAAGCACTGCCCGCTGCCAGATTTTTCTGTGGTTACAGACTGCTACTTCCCAGTAGCCCACGGCGAAAAGGGCCGGGTATGCGGGGATATCCTGCTGGATATTGACACAGAAAAACTGCGCATGCATGGTGGCGAGGCGCCCAACATCATTCCAGACCACTGCATTGCCATCTTGCCCGGCCGTGTGGGTGAACTGACTGCCATCCAGTCTCTGGCTGCCCAATTTGAAGGGATCAGCGCCCAGGCCCAGGGGGCCGACGTGGTGCTCACTGCCGTCGGTGTCTCAGCCCATGCCTCCGAGCCGTTCAAAGCGGTGAATGCAATCCACCGTCTGGCTTCATTCTTGGCGGACAGCTGCCTGCTGGACGGCCAGGAGGCCCGGGCCATGGCCTATCTCAAACAGTCCTTTGGTTATTACTACGGCGAAGCCTTTGGCATCCAGTATGAGGACGACGCCTCTGGCAAGACTACCCTCATCACTGGCATGGTGCGTACAGAGGAAGGAAAGCTGCGTGTCAATGTAGACATTCGCTACAGCGTCACCGACAAAAAAGAACGTGTCCTGCCCATCCTCGCCGCCAGCGTGGAGCAGGCGGGCTGGCGCTTTGTTCTGTGCGAGGCTACGGACTCCCACTACATTCCCAAAAATCACCCAGTGGCCCAGCAACTCACAGCTGTGTTCAACACTGTCACCGGGGAGAATAAGGAGCCTTATGTGCTGGCCGGCGGCACCTACGCCAGTAAGGTCCCCAACTCCGTGGCCTTCGGTCCGGGCAATACCAAGGAGACCAGCCTCATGCCCTATGGCCCCGGCCGCGGCGATGCCCATCAGCCGGACGAGAGTCAGCACATCGGCTGCCTGCTGGAAGCCGTGCGTATTTATGCCATGTCTATCCTTGAGTTAGACGACATCCTGCACAGTGAAAGAGAGGTGGGGTGATATGGATCGTGTTGCCGCCATCGGCTTTTGCTGCATTGACAAGTATGAAGGCTCAGGTCTCTCCTATCCCACAGGCAACGGCATTGACTGCATTGCCCATCTCAGCCGCCGAGGCATCCCGTGCGCGGCCGTCAGCGTAGTGGGTACGGACGAAGACGGCCGCGAGATGCTGCGCGCCCTGCGCGGGCTGGGAATCGACGTGTCTCATATGCAGGTGCGCGAGGGACAGACCTCCGTGTTTGAAATGAGACTGCTGGAGAACAACGATAGGGTACATGTACATAATACACCCGGAGTGATGGAGCATTATGCCCCCACCGAGGAGGATATCGTCTTCACCCAGAAATTCAGTTATATCCACACCGACCTGTTCGGCCATGTGCTGCCTCTGCTCCCCCGTCTTAAGGAAAAGGGAGCCAAGATAATTCTGGATTTTTCCATTTATGCAGATGATGATAATATGCACCGTCTGTTGCCTCTTGTAGACTATGCCTTCTTCTCCGTGGGTGAGGGGAACCGAGACAAAGCCTTAGCGCTGCTGGAAAAAGGCAAAGCCTGCGGCGGTTCAGTGATGACCGCCACACTGGGCGAGGAGGGAAGCCTCACCTGGGATGGGCAGCGGCTTTATGTGGGCCAAGCGGTGCAGGCCCGGCAAGTGGTCAATACCGTGGGCGCCGGCGACTCCTTCATCGCCGGATTCATGGAGGGCGTGATTCGCGGTTTGGATATCCCCGGTTGTCTGCAGAACGGCGCAGCTCTGGCCGCGCAGGTCGTGGCCCAATTCAACCCCTATTGATCACTCCCTCTCATGCAGGTACGGGGATGTATGACAAAACATCCGGCTTGAGGCTATCAAAATAACAAGATGAGCACCGCTGCTGATAAGGCCACCCTAGCGGTGCGCAAAACAAAAATCGAATGAGAGCAGGAGAGCGATGAGTACACCACTGAAACGCGATACAGGGATTCCACTGTACCAACAGTTGGCAGACAAAATTAAAGACCAGATTGCAGCCGGTGAGCTGAAAGAAAATGAACAGCTCATGACGGAGATGGAGCTAAGCAAGGCGTACAACATCAGCCGCATCACCGTGCGCAAAGCACTGGAATTGTTGGTGGATGAGGAGATCCTCACGAAGCGCCAGGGCATCGGCGCCTTTGTCACGGGCAAAAAGCTGTTGCGCAGCATGAACACCATGATGGGCTTTACCCAAACCTGCGAGATGAACGGCCAAAAGGCGACCAGTCGGCTTTTATTTGCTGGATTGTCCGAAGCGCGTCCGAGGGACATCAGGTTGTTCGGTATCAAGGAAGGGGACAGCGTCATCAGTGTGCGGCGTCTTCGTTTTTGCGATGATGTGCCGGTGATGATTGAGGAGGTGCGCCTGCGCCGTACCTTTGCTTATCTGCTCAGTGAAGACCTCAGCGCTTCCCTGCATATAACCTTGGCGAAAAAAGGTGTCAAGCTGGCCAGGGGCACGAAGACGATCGGCATCTGTTATGCCACCCCGGAGGAGAGCCAGCTTTTGGGTGTAGGAGAAAATCTTGCGCTGCTGCTGCAGCGCGACGAGAGCTACGACGAAAACGGCGAGGCTGTGTACCACAGCAAGAACGTGATTAATGCCGACCGGTACTCCTGTACCATCACGATGCTTGCCTGAGAGTCCCTCGCTTTCCGTCGGACGATTGTTATATGTTGTTATAAAAATAATAATACAATAAGTGTTGACATATGACATATGAAGTATTATACTTATATTAGCCAAATTAACAGGAGGTTGAATGGACTGATGGAAATCAAAAATATTGTAGCAGCGATCAACCAGCAACGCGGTGAAATCAAGTCGGTATATTTTGTGGGTTGCGGTGCTTCCAAGGCAGAGTTATTCCCGGCTAAGTATTTTCTGGAGAAAAACTCTAAAACCATCCGTGTGGGTCACTACACGGCCAACGAGTTCTGCCACGCCACGCCGGCAGGCGTGAACGACCAGGCCATCGTGATTACCTGTTCGCTGGGAGGCACTACTCCTGAGACGGTAGCTGCGTCGAAAAAGGCCATGGAGCTGGGTGCAGCTGTGGTGGCTGTCACGCACGACGGATCTTCGCCCCTGGCGCAGAACGCACATTACGTCATTGTGCACGGCTTTGAAAAAAACTACGCTGCCAAGCTGGAAAAAATGACGAAGGTGCTGCAGCTGGCGGTGGAAATTCTCCAGGTCTACGAAGGTTATGCATATTATGAAGAAATGCAGACGGCCTTTGAGCAGATCTATCCCCTGATTGAGAACGCAGTCTCTTTTGTTGTTCCGGCGGCTCGAAAGTTTGCCCAGGACCACAAAGACGCGCCCGTCATTTATGTTATGAGTTCCGGTGCCACGCAGGAAGTGGCCTATGCCTTCTCCATCTGCCTGTTGATGGAGATGCAGTGGGTCAATTCGGGCAATTTCCACGACGGTGAGTTTTTCCATGGTCCCTTTGAGATCGTGGATAAGGATGTGCCCTTTGTGCTTCTGATGAACGATGGTCCTACCCGGCCGCTGGACGCCCGTGCACTGACGTTCCTCGAACGATTCGGCGCCAAGACCACCTTACTGGATGGTAAGGACTTCGGCATCGCCAACGTGATCCCCGGGCATGTGGTAGAATATTTCAACCCCATGGTGCTCAGCGCCGTGCTGCGTGTCTATGCCGAACAACTCGCTATCGCCCGCAACCATCCGCTCACACAGCGCCGCTATATGTGGAAGCTGGAGTATTAAGTTCTTCACTATTTTTTCCATTTCTGTCTATGGAGCATTTGCTCCATAGACTCAGCCTGTCGAGAAACCCGGTTGCGTATTATGCAGCAACCGGGTTTTTGACGTATTTCGAGCAAAAGAGACGGAAAAAATTAAGAGATGGAAGGAAGCGCAGAATGCAGTTGCGGCCAGGGTAATTGGCTGCAGCAGTATTTTTGTTAGAGCGTTCTTGCCTCCGTATCCATGAAATCGTGGAAGACATCCAAAAGATGAATGGGGTCAAGCCAGTACTCGGTGTAGCGTTCTGCAATCTGTTGGACGCCGGTCTTGTCATTGGAGAACAGTGCGATGATTGCGACTGGTGCCCAACGATTGTCCAGATGCTTCTGCCTCAATAATCCGTAAGCATATGCCGAGCGTAGAGTTGGAAAAGATGATCAATGAGCGTGGGATTTCCTCACGCACCATGAGAACGGCAAAGCGCCGTATCGGGGGCAGACTTGTGACCGAGAAAGACGGCACAGCATGGGTCTGCTATCTCCAAGATTGGCAACAGGAACACGGCAAGCATGGCAAAAACGGCAAGGTTTTTATAGATATCTCCAAATTTACTGTTCTGCTGGAACCACTGTGAGTTTCAGCAGAATTTTTGCTTTTGTCAACAGATCCAATAATTTGCGCAAATTGGAAACCGCATAAAAAAGACATAGCTTGCAGGCTCTGGTAGAATGAAGTCACGACACACCATTCTGAAAG
>OIWS01001152.1_pt1 | contig 28472 bp, 17 predicted proteins | sample 1587611 | NCBI WGS metagenome assembly OIWS01 (sample SAMEA3888919, study PRJEB22519) | human gut metagenome | biome: human gut; feature: human-associated habitat; material: faeces | place: Denmark | collected 2010 | reverse complement strand
ACGACCTGCTGGCCGAGCGGGACAAATACGGTGCCAACGATGTCCGCCCCGGCCTCACCGGTTGGGCACAAATCAATGGCCGCGATGAGCTGCCGATTGATGTGAAAGCCCGCTATGACGGTGAGTATGCCGCTGATATCACTTTCCTGAACGATGCAAAAATCTTTTTGCATAGCATTACTTATGTGTTCCAGCGCCGCGGCGTGGTAGAAGGCGGCACCGGTGCCATGCAGCAGGCCGAAAACAGCCAAAAAAAGCAGAAATAATCCCCGCTTTGGCAATTTGACCAAATGGAAAACCACTGCAAAACCAACATATTTTGCTAAAAAATCCAAATTAACCAAGAAAATATTGAGTTTTTCGTTGAAATATGTTGCAAAAGTCAACCTGATTGTGTAAAATATACATTGTAGTTAAATCTATTTGTGTCAAAATAACAGCAATGAGCCGATGGGAGCTTCTGTTCGGCCATTGTCAATTTGCATATAAACATGAAGGAGAGGCAGTATTATGGCAAACAGGGTATTCCAGAACGTGGTCTACCAGATGAAGGACGCGATCGACCGCGTGGTAGGCGTGGTGGACGAAACGGGAGCCGTCATCGCCTGCTCCGAGCTGGGGCAGATCGGCGAAATGCGGGAAGGCTTTGCTGTTGCCCGCCTGACGGCCGGGGATGCCTTTGAAAAGGACGGTTATGCCTACCACCAGTTCTCCAACGCAAAACATAACGATTATGCTGTGTTTGTGGAAGGCAACGATCCCACTGCCGCCCAGTTTGCTTCGCTGCTGTCCATCAGCCTGCAGAGCATCAAGCAGTACCACGATGAAAAGTTTGATAAAACCAATTTCATCAAGAATGTGGTGCTGGATAATATCCTGCCCGGTGATATTTACGCCAAAGCGCGGGAGCTGCACTTTGTTTCGGATGTGCAGCGCGTGGTTCTGTTGATCCGCGTTACCTCCGGCAATGATATTTCCGCTTATGATGTGGTCAGCAGCCTGTTCCCGGATAAACAGAAAGACTTCGTGTTCAACATCAGCGAAACAGATACCGTGCTGGTGAAAGAAATCCGCCCTGATAACAATACCCGCGATATGGAAAAGCTGGCAGCTTCCATTGTGGATACCCTGCAGGGCGAACATTATATCAAGGCAGTTGTCGGCATCGGCACCCCCATCAGCAACATCAAGGATCTGGCCTCCTCCTTTAAGGAGGCGCAGATCGCCATGGAAGTTGGTAAGGTATTTGATACCGAAAAGCAGGTCATCAGCTATGATCACCTGGGCATTGCCCGCCTGATTTATCAGCTGCCTACCACCCTGTGCGAAGCATTCCTGCGCGAAGTATTCAAGCAGGACAGCATTGATTCGCTGGACTCTGAAACGCTGTTCACCATCCAGCGCTTCTTTGAGAACAACCTGAATGTGTCGGAAACCAGCCGCGGCCTGTTCGTGCACCGCAACACGCTGGTGTATCGTCTGGAAAAGATCAAAAAGCTGACTGGCCTGGATCTGCGTGAGTTCGACGATGCTATCGTCTTCAAGGTAGCATTGATGGTCAAGAAGTACCTGTCCAACAATCCGGCCAAATACTAATAGGCTGCAGGCTCTGCCTGCAGTGCAGAACCGGCCGCTCGAAACCGATGCTGGCCGGTTCTTTTTGCTGTGAAAACAGATTTTAATGTCAGGAGCTAATATTACCCTATGATCGATTTAGAACACGTTTCCAAGGAATATAAACGGGGCGGACCGCTTGCACTGGACGACATCAGCCTCCATGTGGACGATGGCGAGTTCGTGTTCCTGCTGGGTCATTCCGGCGCAGGCAAATCCACCCTGCTCAAGCTGCTGCTGCGCGAGGAGCTGCCCAGCGAAGGCAAGGTGACTGTGCTGGGCAAGGATGTTGCCCGGCTGCGCCGCCATCAGGTGCCGTATCTGCGCCGTCAGATGGGCATTATCTTTCAGGATTTCCGGCTGATCCCCAGCATGACCGTGTACGAGAACGTGGCCTTTGCCATGCACGTCCTCAATGTGCCCCGCAAGGAGATCCGTCCCCGCGTGGAGTACATTCTGGAGCTGGTGCATCTGGAGGATAAGGCCAAGTGCTACCCGGATACCCTTTCCGGCGGCGAGCAGCAGCGTGTGGCTGTGGCGCGTGCGCTGGTGCATAACCCCAAGCTGGTCATCGCGGACGAGCCCACCGGCAACATCGACCCGGAACTGAGCTTGGAAATGATGCAGCTGCTGGAGCGGGTGAGCAAAATGGGCATCACGGTGCTGGTGGTCACCCACGAGCACGAGCTGGTGCACCGCTTCCATCAGCGTGTGGTTACCCTGAGCCATGGCCGCATCGTCTCGGACGTGCCCGCAGACCCCGTGGCCGCCGCCGAGGACGATCTTTCGCTGGATGTTGCCGCCTTTGATGCGGACGATGCGTCCGCTGCTAAAAAGGAGGTGGCTGCCGTATGATGCGACCCTCTACCTTCTTTTTCCTTACCCGGCGCGGTGTGCGCAACTTGGGCAAGCACTGGGCTATGACCATTGCCTGCATCGCTTCTTTGAGTGTTTGTATGACCCTGAACATCTTTGCCAGCTTGGCCGAGGTGAATGTGGGCAGCATGGTGGCCTATCTGGGCAGCCAGAACGAGACAGTGGTTTATCTGGACCCCGAATGCGATGATGCCACCGCCGCGCAGGTAGGCGAGACCCTTTCGGCTATGCCGGGGGTCAGCGGGGTGCAGTACGTTTCCAAGCAGGACGTGCTTGACACCTACCGCGGTTATATGCAGGATTATTCCTCCCTGTGGGATGAATTTGAGACCGACAACCCCTTTAAGGCCAACTACCGGGTCACCCTGAGCGACCTGACCCAGATGGAGCGCATGAGCGTGAAGATGCAGGCCATCCCGGGCGTTGTCAGCGTTACTGCCCCGGTGGAGATGACCAATATCTTTGTGGAGATCCAGAAAGCCGTCACCAAGGGCGGCCGCATGATCGTGCTGGTGCTGATGGTGGTCAGCATCATCACGGTGGGCAGCACCATCCGCCTGAGCGTTTTTGCCCGCCGCCGCGAGATCGAGATCATGAAGTATGTGGGTGCTACCAACCGCATGGTCACCCTGCCTTTCTTTGTGGAGGGCCTGACCATGGGTCTGATCTCCGGTATCCTGACCGCAGCGGTCAGCCTTGGCTGCTACAGTTATGTGGTCAACGCCGCCGGTGGTCTGGGCGGCATCTGGCAGATGCTCATGGGCCGCGCACTGGTGCCGGTGGCAAACGTGCTGCCGACCATCGTGGTAACAAGCCTGCTCAGCGGCGCCATCGTAGGCGGCGTGGGCAGTATGTTCTCTATCCGCAAACATCTGAATGTGTGACCGAAAGGAGCCGCGTTTTATGAGTAAAGCGATGCACGCAAAGCCCTTCCGGCTCACAGGCCCTTATACCGCCCGGCACGCCCGGCCGGAAAGCCCCCGCAACAAGCTGATCCGTGTGGTCAGCCTTGGGCTGGCCTGTGTCTGCCTGCTGCTGACAGCCACAGTGTACCCGGCCTCGGCAGCTACCAATAGCACCAGCATGGCCAGCTTGCAGAGCAAGCTGGATAAGCTTTCCCAGTCTATCGATCAGCACAAAAAGGAACTTTCGGACGCCAAAAAGAAGGAATCTGCCGCAAAGGCGCTGGAAAGTGAGCTGAAAGAGCGGGTCACAGTTCTGCAGGATCAGATCAGTGTGCTCGGCGACCAGATCGCTGCGGTGCAGAACAGCATTGGCGAGAAGGAACAGCAGATCGGTGTGATGCAGACCCAGATCACGGACAAGCAGACCCAGATCGAGGAAAAGCAGAATGAGATCGATGGTCAGTGGGATGATTTCAAAAAGCACATGGCTGCCATGCAGGAGCTGCGGGACGGCGGCAGTGTGGCCATGCTCAGTGCGGTGAACGACCTGTACGAGCTGCTTACCTTCAACGAGGTGATGCAGGATATCTCCATCAAGGACACCGAGATCATGAACAACATGAAGTCCGCCAAGCAGGAGCTGGAGGACGATAAAGCCGCACTGGAAGAGCAGAAGGCTGGTCTGGAAGCCGAAAAGGCAGAGCTGCAAAGCCAGAAGAGTGAGTTGGACAGCCAGAACGCCCAGATGAAGGGCAAACAGAGCGAGCTGAACAACAGCATCTCTGCGGCAAAGCTTTCCGCTGCCGAGGCACAGGCGGCGCAGCAGAAGGCACAGGCAGCCATTGAATCCGACGAGATGAACTACGAGGCCGTGAAAAAGGAGATCCAGAAGATGATCGCCGCGGCCTCTGCCAGCAAGCCGCAGCTGAGCTTTAGCGGCTTTGCCTGCCCGCTGAAGAGTTATAGCCGCATCTCCAGCGAGTACGGCTGGCGCAAGAACCCCGTCTCCGGCGTGAACAAGCTCCATGCCGGTATCGACTTTGCGGCAGCCGGCGGCACGCCTATCTACGCAGCCGCCAGCGGCTATGTGCAGGTGGCAGGCTGGTCTACCGGCGGATATGGCAACTACGTTATCATCTACCACGGCAAAATGTCCGATGGCAATACCTATTCCACCCTGTACGCGCACATGCGCTCGGTGGCTACCAGTGCAGGCAAGTATGTGAAGCAGGGTGAACTGATCGGTTATGTGGGCACCACCGGCAATTCCACTGGCAACCACCTGCATCTGGAGGTGTGGAAGGGCGGCTCCAAGGCCAACGCCGTGAACCCCCGCAGCTGCATCCCCATTCCCCACAACTAATAAGCAACGCAAGGAGTCTGGTTGATCTATGAACGAACAAAAACGCAAGCGCGTGCTGCGCATCGGCTGTCTGGTTCTGGCAGGGGTGTTTGTACTCTTGCTGCTGGGCAGCATCCTTATGATGCTGCTGCTCTGACCGGGAGGAAACAAACCATGAACCGTAAAATTTCTTTGGGTATGGCGGTCACTATCGTGATCCTTGCCATGACCGTGACCTTTTCCATCACGATGCTCATCGCCATGCGTCTGTTCGACAGCACGGTCAACAGCGTAAAAGAAAAGGAAAGTATGTACAACAAGATCGCTGAGGTGGACCGCTACGTCCGCAGCAACGATTACTACACCATTGACGAGGCCACCCTGTACGACCGCCTGACCGCCGGTTATCTGCTGGGCACGGGCGACAAGTACGCCCGCTACTACACCGCCAACGCCTACACCGAGCTGATGAACATCCAGAGCGGCAAGATTTTGGGTATCGGTGTGGAGCTTGGCATCGACCAGACCGGTTACGCCAAGGTGACCCGTGTTTACGACGGCTCTCCCGCACAGGAAGCAGGCATCGCCGTGGGCGACTACATTACCACCGTAGGCGATACCGATGTCAAGAGCCTGTCCGGTGCAGACGCCGTGTACAAAGCCCTGCAGGGCGAGGCCGGCACTACCGTTACCGTGACATGGCTGGACAGCACTGCCGCCAGTAAAACGGCTGAGCTGACCCATTCCGGCTACACCAGCACCACCGTGGACTACCAGCTGCTGGACAATGTGGGCTACATCCGCATCCGCCAGTTCGACGGCACCACCCCTAGCGAGTTGGATTTTGCCCTGCGCACCCTGACCGCAAACGGCGCGGCCAGTCTGGTGTTTGACCTGCGGGACAACGGCGGCGGCATTCTGGAAGATGCTGTCAACTGCATTGACCTGATCGCCCCGGAGGGCACTGTGGCCTACGCCGAGGATAAAAACGGCAACCGCACCGTCATCGGCAGCAGCGATGCCGAAAGCTCCGTCAGCCTGCCCATGGTCTGTCTGGTCAACGGCAACACCGCCAGCGCAGCCGAGCTGTTCGCAGCCACCCTGCACACCATGAACGGAGCCCGTCTGGTGGGTACCACCACCATGGGCAAAGGCACTATTCAAAGCAGCCCGCAGCGCCTGTCGGACGGCAGTGCCGTGGTCATCACGGTGGCAAAGCTGGTCTGCGGCGACGGCAGCTGCTTTGACGGCACCGGCCTGACCGTGGACGTGGAGCGCGCTTTGAGCACAGAGGAAGCGACGAACTTCTACGACTACACCCCCCAGACCGACCCGCAGGTACAGCGCGCTGTCAGCGCTGCCCAGCAGCTGAGCGGCACCACTACGCTGGCAGGCACAAGCTCTGCCGCCGCAGCGGACAGCACCGCCGCCTCTGCCGCAGCAGACGATACCACCCCCGCAGAAGCTGCGGAGGGAGAGCCCGCCGAGGGTGAGACTGCCGCGTCTGAGCCGGAAACGGCTGCAAGCGCAGCGGAGTGAACCCCACGATCCTGAACCATAAACACCAAAAAGGCTGCTGCGTTCTGCAACAGCCTTTTTCTGAGAAAGGAATTGACCCTATGCCGGAACTGACCGACCTTTCTGTGATCCGTGCCCTGTGCGAAAAATACGATTTTGCACTTTCTAAGGGCTTTGGGCAGAACTTTATCATCAACCCGGGCATCCCCACCAAAATCGTGGATGCCAGCGGGGTAGACAAGCGCTACGGTGTCATCGAGATCGGCCCCGGCATCGGTGTGCTGACCAAGGAGCTGGCTAAACGCGCCGCCAAGGTGGTGTCCATCGAGGTGGACGAGCGCCTGCCGCCCCTGCTGGCCGAGACCATGGCGGGCGTGGATAACTTCAAGCTGGTATTGCAGGATGTTCTGAAAGTAGACCTCCGCGCCCTCATCGAGGAGGAGTTCCCCGGGATGCCGGTGGCTGTCTGCGCCAACCTGCCCTACTACATCACCAGCCCCATCGTCATGAAGCTGCTGGGCGACCGTCTGCCCATCCAGAACCTCACCGTCATGGTGCAGAAAGAGGCCGCCGACCGTCTGGCCGCTGCCCCCGGCACCCGGGCGTCCAGCGCCATCAGCTGTGCCGTGAGCTACTATGCCACCTCAAAACTGATGTTCACCGCCGCGCCGGGCAGCTTCTACCCGGCCCCGAAGGTCACCAGCGCCGTTGTGCGGATGGACATCCGCCCCACTCCCGCCGTACAGGTGGAGGACGAGGACGGCTACTTCGCCCTCATCCGTGCCGCTTTCGGCCAGCGCCGTAAGACCGCCGCCAACGCCATCGCCAGCGGCCTCGGACTGCCGAAAGATAAGGTCATCGCGGCCATCGAGGCGGCGGGCTTCGACGCCCGCATCCGCCCCGAGGCCCTGACCCTCGATGACTTCGCTGCCGTACAGCGGGAGCTGAAGTAAAATTTTATCAGAATAAAACGCCAAGGCCCCCGCAGTTTGGAACAGAACTGCGGGGGCCTTGGTCGTTATGTGGAAGGAATGGAGGATGGTAATGTGCTTACCTCAGCAGTGCGGTGTGGTCTGCGCCGCCCACGGTGAAGGTGGCGGTGGAGCCGCTGTGGCTGAGGGTGAAAGGTGTGCTGCCCGCACCGAGGGCTGCAACATCGGAGAGGGAGAGGGTAGAAGTGCAGCTTTCAGTGGAGAAGACAACGGTCTCGATGCGCTCAGAGCGGAGGTCGGTCAAATCGGAAAGGACGCCCTGCAGGGATGCCGTCTCCTGAGCGACATCAATGTGGAGAACATCACTGATCTGGCTCAGCTGGACCAGCTGGATGTTCTGGAGGATGTCGGCCTGAGCCGGGTCGAGGACACGCAGACCGGTGGAGATGCTGCTGTCGCTGTTGTGGGAGACATCGCGGTACTCCACCTCATTGCAGACCTCGCAGATGAGGTACTCGCGGCTGCTGTCGCCTTTGACAGGCGTCCAGTCGCTCCACTGATGGCCGAGGGCGGGCAGCTCCTCCGTCTCAGTGACGACACAGCCGCTGATGGTGCAGCTGCGCTGACGCTCGCCCTTCTCGGTGCAGGTGGGCTCTTTGGTGATGACCCACTCGCCGAAGGTGTGGGTCTTGCTGACGGGGATGACCTCAGTCTGGGTATCGTCGCCGCGGATGCAATCACGGTGCTTGGAGCCTTCCTCGACACAGGTAGCGTCCCGGTCGATGACCCACTCGCCGTACTCGTGGCCGAGGGCCTTGATGGCCTCAGTCCGGGTATCGCCGCAGACGGAACAGGTGAAGGTCCGCACGCCGTCGGCAGTGCAGGTGGCCTCCTTCGTGACGACGCCTGCATCCCACTTGTGGGTGCTCTTATCCACCGGGATGCTCTCGGTCTTGGGAGCGCCGCAGACGGCGCAGGTATAGGTCATGATGCCCGTCTCGGCGCAGGTCGCGGCCTTGGTCACGACGCCCGCGCCGTAGCTGTGCTGGCCGGTGGCGTTGAGCGTTTCGGTCTTCGTCTCGTTGCAGACCTCGCACTGGTAGGTGACGGTGCCGTCCTGGCCGCAGGTAGCCGCTGTCGTGGAGAGGAGTTTCCACTGATGCTGGCCGGTGGCGGGGATGCTCTCGGTCTGGGTAGCGTCGCTGCGGATGCAATCACGGTGTTTGGAGCCTTCCTCGATACAGGTAGCGTCCCGGTCAATGACCCACTCGCCGTACTCGTGGCCGGGGGCCTCAATGTCCTCAGTCCGGGTATTGTGGCAGACGGTACAGGTGAAGGTGCGCACGCCCAGCTCAGTGCAGGTGGGCTCCTTCGTGACGACACCCTCGTTCCAGGTGTGCTGGCCGGTGGCGGGGAGAGTGTGACGGAACGTGGCGCCGCACTTGCCCACCATGCAGGTGTATTCGATGTAGCCGTCCTTGCCGCAGTTCGGCTCCTGACGGTCGCTGACTTTCCAGTTGTGGACAGAAGCGATGTCGCCGTACTTGGCCTTTTCTGCCTCACTCATCTCGGGCGTTACGCGGTCGGGGGAGTGGGAAGTGGGATGGCTGGCCGCGTAGACACCGTTGTGGAAGAGCCGCGAGAGGCTGTTGGTGCCGCTCTCTACGAGCTTCACGAGGCCCTTCTTGCCGTTTTCCATGAGGCTGATGACCTTGTCCAGCGTCTTGCCGTCGTTGCTTTGGATGGCATTGGCGGCGTCGGGGGCGGTTGCGGTGATGTCCAGCGGGGCGTCGGCATTGCTGATGGAGACGCTGCCGCCGCCGATGGCAGGGGCTTCGCCGGTGCCGTTGGCGATGATGGTGCCGCCGGTTATCGTGATACTGCTGGAGTTGTTGTTGTCGCTGCCGCCGATGCCGGCACCGGTGCCGTTGCCGGTGGCGTTGACCGTGCCGCTCTTGATGGTCACGCTGCTGCGGCTATTAAGGCCCGAGCCGATGCCGGCAGCGGAATCGCCGCCCGTTGCTTTGATGGTGCCGCCGTCGATCACGACGTCCACCTTGTCGGAGTCATAGCCTGAGCCGATGCCGGCAGCGAGATTGCCACCCTTGACGTCTTTGAGTTCGGCGTTACCGGAGATGTTGACCGTGGAAGAGCGACCGTAATAGCCCGAACCGATGCCGGCGCCGCCGTCCTTGCCCTCGGCCTTTTCAATGGTGCCGTCGGTGATGTTGATGGTGACAGCGCCCTTCTTGCTGTCGTTTTTGGTGTCACCGCTGCCGCTGCCGATGCCTGCGCCGCCGTATTTGCCGCCCGTGGCGCTGACGATATGGGCGTTGTCCTTGATGTTGATGGTGGTGGTGCCGGCATTCAGGCCTGCGCCGATGCCCGCGCCGCTATACCAGCGCTTAGAGCTGGGCACATACTCGCCGCCGCCCGTGGCCTTTTCAATGTTGCCGCCGGAGATGTTGATGGTGACAGCGCCCTTCTGGTTGTTGGGTTTGCTGCCACTGTAGCTGCCGCTGCCGATGCCAGCGCCGCCGTATTTGCCGCCCGAAGCGCTCTTGATGGTGCTGTCGCCGGAGATATTGATCTCGGTCTCGCCGGAGACGCTGGAGCCGGAGCCGATGCCTGCGCCGCTGAGCCACTTGTCGGAGTGATTGCGAGAGTCAAGGCTGACGCCGCCCGTGGCCGTGATTTCGCCGCCCTTGATGTTGATGGTGGTCTTATTAAGGGCGTTGCCGCCGGAGCCGATGCCGGCACCGGAAGCCTGGCAGGACCCGTTCTCTTTGCCGCCGCCCTCAGCCGTGATAGTGCCGCCCTCGATGTTGATGATGGTGCTGCCGTTGCTGCCGTTGCCGCTGCCGATGCCCGCAGCGGTGGAGCCGCCCTTGGCAGTAACTTTTGTTGCACCCTTGATGAGGATGTCGGTGTTGCCCTTGGCTCTATTGCCGCTGCCGATGCCTGCGCCGCCACCGCCGCCAAGGGAGGAATTACCGCCGCCGGTGGCCTCAACGGTCACGCCGTCGTGGAGAGTGATGTGGGTGTAGCCGGTGGAGTGACTGCCTGAACCGATGCCCGCGCTGCCGTCGTAGCCGTCGCCGCCGCCCATGGCCGTAACAGTGCCGCCGGAAATATCAATGGTGGTCTCTCCGGAAGAACTGGTACCGGAACCAATGCCTGTGCCGATGTCTGCCGTGGCTGTGACATTGCTGCCGGTGATGTAGATGCCGGTCTTGCCCTTGGCGCTATCGCCGCTGCCGATGGCAGAACCAGAATAATTCGAAGCCTTGATTTTGCCGCCGTTGATGTGGATCTCCGTGGCGTTGGTAGAATAGCTGCCGCTGCCGATGGCTGCACTGGGGCCGCTGGAGGCTGTGACGTTGCTGTCAGTGATACGGATAATGGTCTTGAAGGTGTTCGGATCACCTGTAGGAGGACTGAAGACGGCTCCTTCACTGCCGCTGCCGATGGCTGCGCCGGTGCCGCCGACGGCATTTACTGTACTGTTGCGTTCTATCGTGATGTCGGCGTTGCTCTGAGAAGCGTAGCCGGTGCCGATGCCTGCGCCCGAGGTATTAGTGGAAGCAGCGGGGGACTCCAGAGTGCTCACAAACGCTTTGCCAATGGTGATGCGAGTTTCGCCCTTGGCTCTTTCGCCGCTGCCGATGCCGGCACCGCCGTAGGCAAAAGCACTTTTGACACCCTTTTCGGGATTCGTATCGTGGATGTTGATGGTCGTCTCGCCGGTGGAGGATTTGCCCGAACCGATGGCTGCGCCGCCGCTGCTACCCGCGTACACGAGCGCATCCCCGGTGATCTCGATGTTGGTCGCGCCGGAAGACTCTTTGCCGCTGCCGATGCCGGCGCCGCCATTGCCGTAGTCGGTGGAAGCGTGGACCTCGCCGCCGGAGATGTTGACGTTGGTCGCGCCGGAAGAGTTTTTGCCGCCGCCGATGCCTGCGCCGCCGTCCTGGCCCTCGGCGTTATGGATGAGGACATTCGAGATGGTGACGGTGGTGTCGTCGGAGGCTCCCGCGCCGCCGCCGATGGCTGCGCCGCCGCTGCTGAACGCGCCATCATTCTTAATGGCAGTTTGGGTGACACTGTCCCACGAGCCGATGGTGCCGTTGGAGATGGTGACGGTGGCACCGGCTCCGCGGCCACCGCCGATGCCCGCGCCGCCGTTCTTGCCCTCGTCCTTGCCCACGGCCTTTTTTATGATGGCGGTGCCGCTGATCTCGACGCTGCCGCGCTGGCCGCGGCCGCCGCCGATGCCTGCGCCGCCGTCCGTACCCGTGGCATTTTTAATGGTGCCGCCGGTGATGTTGATGGTGGTAGCCTTGGAGGAGTTCGAGCCGCCGCCGATGCCTGCGCCGCCGCCCGTACCCTCGGCCTTTGCAATGGTGCCGCCGGAGATGGTGATTTCGGTAGCATGGGAGGTGTTTGCGCTCGTGCCGATGCCTGCGCCGCCGCCGCTGTCGCCGCTGCCGCCGGTGGCAGACTCGATGATACCGCCCGAAATATTCACAACTTGATCGCCGCGGATGCCGGTGCCGCCTTTGCCACTGTTGCCGGTGCTGTCGCCGCCGGTAGCCTGCTGTATCTCGCCGCCGGAGATGGTGAGGAAGTCGCCGCCGTAAATGCCTGAGCCGCCGGTGCAGGTGTTCCCGTTGGCATTGCCGCCGATGGCTTTTTGGATGATACCGCCAAGGATCTCCATGGTCTTGCTATAGATGCCGTGGCCGCCGTTGCCGCTGCCGCTGCTCTTGCCTTCGCCGCCCTGCGCGGTTCCGATGGCGCCGCCGGAGATGGTGAGCTCACCGACGCTGTAGATGCCGCTGCCGCCGGTAGATTGGCTTTCGCCGCCCGTGGCTTTGTTGATTTGGGCGCTCTGAGAGATGGAGAGGTCGCCTTTGCTGTAGATGCCGTTGCCGCCACCGTACCTGCCGTCGCCGCCCTTGGCGTTCTGGATGAAGGCCTTGCCGGAGATGTTCAGGGTGCTGTCGCTGCGGATGCCGTCGCCACCGTACTTGCCGCTGCCGCCCGTGGCGTTCTGGATGGAGGCCTGACCGGAGATGTTCAGGGTGCTGTCGCTGTGGATGCCGTTGCCGCCGTAACCGTTGCCGCCGTTGCCGCCCTGCGCTTTTTTGATGGTGCCGCCCTGAATCGTGACGGTAATATTACTGCTACTGTTGCCGCCGCCGATGCCGTCGCCGGTGCTGCCACCCACGGCCTCCTCGATGGTGCCGCCGCTGATGGTGATATTGGTGTTGCCAGCAGCCATTGAACCACTGCCGATGCCGGCACCGTTGTCGCCGCCCTGGGCTTTTACGGTGCCGCCGCTGATGGTGATATTGGTGTTGCCAGTAGCCATTGAACCACTGCCGATGCCGGCACCGTTGTCGCCGCCGTTGCCGCCGTTGGCGGTGATGTTGCCGCCTGCTATTTCAATGATGCCGGCACCATTGTTCCTGGCACCGCCGATGCCAGCAGCGCCACTGCCGCCTGTGGCAGTCAGGATGCCGGAATCTTTTTCGGATGTGATGGTCAGTTTGCCGGTGTCAACAGAATCATCGTTGTCATCCTTGCTCTTTTCGTTGTGCTCGAGGCCGGCGTGTCCGTCGCCGCCGGTGAGGGTATTGCTGCCGCTGAGCGTGATTTTCGTGTTGCCCGCGCCCTCGACGCTGAGGGCGGCGTCGTTGTTAGCCTTAATGTTGACATCCTCCAGCGTCACGTTGAGGGTGCTGTCTTTGACCTTGTTGATGATTTTGATGACGTAGTTGGTGACGTTTTCGGCTGTGTTCCTGAAGTTTTCCGCCGCGGTCTTCAAGGCCGTGGTCGATTCGTCCCGGGTCTCTTCGTCGTCATTGGCGTCGGCGACCTTGAGGGATGCGCCGGTGTACGTGAGCTGGCTTCCCAGCACAGGGCTGTCGCCGGTCTGGGTCTTTTTCGTGGAATCAGTCTCGTTTTTCTCGCCGCCGGTGGTGTCGCCGGACTGGTTCTCGTTTTCCTCGCCGCCGGTGGTGCCGCCGGACTGGTTCTCGTTTTCTTCGCCGCCGGTGGTGTCGCTGGGCTGGTTCTCGTTTTCCTCGCCGCCGGTGGTGTCGTCGGACTGGTTCTCGTTTTCCTCGTTGCCGGTGGTGTTGTTGGGCTGGTTCTTGTTTTCCTCGCCGCCGGTGGTGTTGTTGGGCTGGTTCTTGTTTTCCTCGCCGCCGCCCTTGGTGTCGCCGAGGTAGACCATGTCTTCGTTTTCGCTGTCGCTGTCTTCTGATGGGGGCGTGGCCGACATGGATTTGGCGGGAGATTTTGCGAGGGTGGTGCCTTCAGAAGAGCCGCCGCCGGGGGCGGGGGTATCCTCTGAGCGCTTGCCGCCCTTGATGACGATCTTGCCGTCGCGGTCTTCATCACCCTTGTTTTTATCTATGCTGTTGGCGTGCTTCACATAGGTTTTGCCGTTGTCTTTGGTGATGGTGATGTTACCATCGCCTATGTAATAGACATCCGCATACGCCGGTGCAGCCATGCCGGCCACCATTGCGGCTGTCAGTGCCAGCGCCGTCACCCGGTGGGACGCGGGCCGGGGGGTGTTTGTCGGCACCCGCAGCGGATGCCCCAGAACGCGCATTGCGAGCTTGCGATAAGAGATCATAGAAACCTCCTCTGAAAAGTGTGAGTTTTACACAGAAGCTCCCAACAAAGCGGCAGGAGCTTGTGGAAGAAGCATGAATGTTGAATCTGATTTATTCTACCACATTCCGGCCATAATGTGAACAAATCTGCGTGAATCGCCGTTTTTTGTGCGTGAATCGCCCCTCGGATGTCTTGAAACGTCCCGCAGATGTCTTGAAACGCCCTGACGACAGCGCTGCATGGGCCGACAGCGGGGCCGGGGGGCAGACAAAGATATTGACAAGCGGGAAGGTTTCTGGTATTCTACTAAAGTACCCTGTGCAAACGATACTCGCTGGTGTGGCGCAATGGCAGCGCAACTGATTTGTAATCAGTGGGTTGCAGGTTCAACTCCTGTCACCAGCTCCAAAAAGTCCTACGATATACCGCTGAAAAGCGGCGTGTGTCGTGGGGCTTTTGCTTTTTGGGAAAAGGTACGCAGGACTGTTCAATAAAGAAAAAAGTGCTATAATACTTATAAGCCTGAAACTTTACACGAAAGGATGGGTGTGTTATGAGTACAAGAGAATTGGCGAAGAGCTTGATTGACCAAGTGCCGGAAAACAAGCTGCCGTATATTATTGCCTACTTGCAGGGGGCTGCTATTCCGGATGAAAGTGAAACACCGAATGCCGACACGCTGGAAGCCTTTGAAGAACTGGACAACGGCGGTGGTCATACCTACAACGGGCCGGTTGAAAATCTGATTGGCTGCTGATCTACTACCAGACAGATACGGAGTTGTATTTGTACCGCACCGGCACACACGCCGATTTGTTCGGCCTATAAAGGAAACAGGAAAGAGGCCAAGACCTGACAGAATGGGTCTTGGCCTCTTTTTCTGCAAGGTATGCAGAAAAATCATGCCGCCCGGCGGGGCGTAGGTATTGAAATCGGCTCATCACGCGATTATAATTGACTCAGCTAAGCAAAGAACGTCCAAATGAAAGGGGATACCATGCCCGAATTTTCCACCATGCTGGACCTGCAGGCGCAGATGATGCTTCTGCTGGCCATCGGCGTTTTTCTGGCAAAGAAAAAGCTCATCACCGACCAGGGCCGCGCCTGTCTGACCGACCTGCTGCTCTTCATCATCCTGCCTGCAAACATCATCCAGTCGTTCCGCATCGAGTTCAACGCGGAAATTTTCCGCAGCACCCGGGACATCCTCATCCTGTCGATTTTATTGCAGGTGCTCTACGGCGTCGTCTGCGCAGTGTGCTACAACCGCTACCCCTTCGCGCGGAAGGCCGTCATGCAGTACGGCACGGTCTGCTCCAACGCGGGCTTCCTCGGAAGCCCGCTGGCGGAGGGGCTCTTCGGCGGGATAGGGCTGCTGCTGACGTCGTTCTACCTCATCCCCCAGCGCATCGTGATGTGGTCGGTGGGCGTGTCCTACTTCATGCAGGATGCCGCCCCCGCCACGCCCGAGGAAAAGAAAAAGCACCGCCTCGCAGTGCTCCGCAAGACCATCACCCACCCCTGCATCGCGTCGGTGTTCGTGGGCATGGTCATCATGCTGACCCAGTGGCAGCTGCCCACCTTCCTCGGCAAGGCCGTCCAGTGTACCAGCAGCTGCAACATGACCATGTCGATGTTCCTCATCGGGGCCATCATCGGCAGCCGCGACCTTCACCCGCTGCTGGACAAGGACGCAATCATCTACTGCATCATCCGGCTCTTCCTGATGCCGCTGGTGGTGCTGGTGGGATGCCGTGCGGCCCATGTGGGCCAGCTGGCCACCGGCGTGGCCGTCGTTCTGGCCGGTATGCCGATGGGCGGCACCACCACCATCCTCGCCGAGAAGTACGGAGCAGACTCCACCTTCGCCAGCAAGTGTACGGCCATCTCCACGGTGCTGTCGCTCATCACGACGCCGCTGTGGTGTTTGGTGGTGTAATAAAAAGCAAGCGTCCTCGGAAAAAATCCCGAGGACGCTTTTGTATAATTGGCAGGCTGTCCTTTGTACAACCTCTCAGTCTGCTTCGCAGACAAGGCCGGGTTGCGGCTCCCAGCGTCTGCTGCGCTGCCGCTTGCATCCTGCTGGCCGCGGCCCCAACGGCGACTCCCTGTTTCCGCCGCTGGCGGCGGTCGTCGCCGTTGCCCCTGGTAGGGGAGCCTCTGGCGAAGAGGCGAAGCTTCACGAAATGCCAAGGCCTCCCCTCGGTAGGGGAGGTGGCATCACGCAGCGATGACGGAGAGGTTTAATCCACTGCTACATACCCCGCCTTCTCGATGCACCTGCGTCCCTCATCGGTGTCCAGCCAGTCGTAGACCTTCCGCTGGGGGCTGTCGGGGGCAGCGTCCGCGTGGACGACTGCGTAGAACTCGTTGCAGAGCGGGTAGCTCTCATCGGCGATGGTGTCATTGCCGGGGGTCACGCCGTCCACGGCCAGCAGGCGGAGGCCGGGCTTCGAGTACATCTCGCTGATGTAGTAGTAGACCGAAAAGCCGATGGCGTTGGCGGAGTTGTTGTACTCGGCGATGCTGTCCACGAGGCCGCCCATGTCGGCGGGGGCAAGCTCGGTGGGCGCGGCCATCAGCTGGCCGTCGCCCTTGTCGATGAGCAGCTTTTTGAAGAGGGTCTGACTGCCCGAGTCCACGCCCCGCTGGAACGCCACGATGGGGGAGTCCACGCCGCCCACGTCCTTCCAGCTGGTGATGCGGCCCGCATAAATATCCCGCAGCTGCTGCTGGGTCAGGCTCTGGACGGGATTCTCTTCGTTGACGATGAACACCAGCGCATCCCGGCCAATGGCTTTCTGCTCGAGTTTTGCGTCGGCCTCGGCCAGCTCTTCCTTGACGTACTCGGGGGCCTCGTAGACGATGAGCAGCTGTGCGCCGTAGTCCTCGCTGTCGCTGCGGGACCAGAGGCCGAAGTTCTCCCACGCATAGGCCGTGGTGCTGACGGTGATGCTGGTCTGGGCCTCGAGAAGGTCCATGCCGGTGACATCAGCCTTCATCTGGGCCATCAGGGGGATGCAGGCCGTGGAGCCGTCGAGGCGGGGGAACTCGTCCTCGGTCAGGAAGGGGACGGGCGTGTCCGGGTCGGGGACGGACGCTGCCGGAGAGTCGGCGGGGGAGTCCGTAGTGCCGGTCTTGCAGGCGGTGAGCATCGCCGCCCCGAAGCCGAGGCCCATCACGTGCAGGAAGCTGCGGCGGGAGATCATCTCTTTCATATCAAAATCCTCCGTGTCAGTACAGGTAGCCCCCGCCAGCGTCGTCGCTGGGGGAGGAGAAGATGCTTTCGCGGTAGAGCCACTGGCCGGTGGAGTCCATCAGGCCGTAGTCGAAGCCCTGCCGCGCAACAAAGCAGTCGTCGGGAAGGTCGTCCGGGCTGTAACAGCTGCCGAGGCGGCGGAGAAGCAGATTGCCCTCCATGTCCAGCACATCGTAGAGGCTGCTGCCGTCACGGCTGTCCCGGCAGGCTGTGAGCAGAGGGCCGCTGGCGGTGCTGGTGAGGTAGGAAGCGTAGGTATACTGCTGGGCCTCACCGGCGGACGACCAGAGCAGACCCTCTCCGCCGTAGGTCTGGATGGCGATGGTGTTGTAGTTTTCGTCGTCGTACTGCAGCAGGGCGTAGCCGTCGGGCAGGGCCGTCACGCTGATGTACTGTGCTTCTTCTACGGGCGCTGCCTCCACGTCGGTCAGCAGCGCGCCGGTGGTGCCGTCGTAGACCTTGAGGATGTTGTCCGTCGTCAGCACAGCGACGTTGCCGAAGCGGTAGTCGGTATCGTACCGCTGGACGCCGATGCTCTCGCCGCTGGCGAGGTCGATGAGGGTGTAGGGGCTGTCCGGGTCATCGCTGCCGGAGAGGACGACGCAGCCGGGGGTGTAAGTGTTCACGGCCCAGTCGAAGCGGCCCAGCTCCACGGCCTCGCTGCCGTTCAAATCGTAGAGGATAGAGTAGCTGTTCTGACGGCTCTGGAGGCAGGCGACGCCCACGCCGCAGGCCGAGACGGCGCTGTCCTCTTCGCCGGTGAGCAGTTCGCCGGTGGTGACGTTGTAGAGGGCTTCGCGGGCGATGCCCCAGTCTGAGCCGCGGAACCAGCTCAAATCGAGCCAGTCGGCAAAGCCGCCGCGATACGATGCGAGGGTGCTGGCTGTGCAGCCGTCCTCCCGCATCAGCACATTGCCCTCCCGGTCGGTGATGAGGACGTACTGGTGGAGCGGCTGGTCGGGGTCGTCGTAGGCGTAAGTAAGGCCCTCGGGCAGGTCGTAGCAGTTGAAGATGAGGCGCTGGCCGCCCTCGTCCACCACGAGACAGCCGAGCGCTGTTTCGGGTACGGGAAGCTGGGCGCCTGTGGCGAGGTCGTACACCCGAGTGCCGCCGGTGGTGCCGTTCTCGAAAGCCCAGACGTCGGCGTCGTCCCGCAGGATGAGCAGCCCGCCCGAGAGGGTGGCGTTCACGGCGTAGGGAAAGGTCATGACGGCATTGCCGTCGGCGTCGTAAAGGGTGGAAGTGCGCTCCTCCGTGCCGGGGGTGGAGTGGGCCACGAGGTAGTGGCCCGTCTCGCCGGTGAGGGTGTCCTTCAGCAGCTGGATGCTGTCGGAGCTGCTGGCTTTGTAGAGCACCCTGCCGCCCCGGAGGATGGTGCCGCCGCCGTTCCCGACGTAAGAGTAGACGTAATGGAGCGAGTCGTCGCTGAGCCATGCGTCGCTGTAATACTGCGGAGCCTGCGATGCCGCCGTCCCCTCGTGCCGGGGCGACGCCGCAGGCAGCAGCGAACAGCTCGTCAGCAGCCCGCCCGCCAGCACGAGGCAGGCGGCGCGGCGGCTGAGTCGAAGCAGAGTGGTCTTCATAGAAACACCTCACAGTCTCCCAGAATTTGACTTTCCCATCTATAGTATATACGAAAGACCCGGACATTTCATTGCAGAAATGTGGCCGGGCCTGGTTACAGTTTTATGACAAGCTTATTCTTCGTCTCCCTGTTCCTTCAATTCCTTCAGGAAGGGCAGCAGGAAAGGCACCGAGATGCAGAAGGTGAGGCCATCGGCGATGGGCTGGCACAGCTCAATGCCGCTCAGGCCCCAGATGTGGGGCAGGGTGAGGATGAGCGGGATGAAGCAGACGCCCTGACGGCAGCAGGCGAGGAAGGTGGCCCGGCCCGACTTGCCGATGGACTGGAACATCATATTCGTCACGATGATGACGGGCTGTAAGAACATGGCGACGCACTGATACCGCAGGGCGGGCAGAGCCACGGCGGTGACCTCGGGGTCATCGCGGAAGAGGCGGATGAGGGGCTCGGCGTTGAACCAGCAGAGGGAGTTGAGCACCGCCATAAAGACGAAAGCCGTCGAGATGGTGAAGATGGCCGCTTTCCGCACTCGGGCAAAGCGGCGGGCGCCGTAGTTGAAGGCCGCTACAGGCTGCAGGCCCTGTCCGACGCCGATAGCCACCGACAGCACGAACTGGAAGATGCGGGACACGATGCTCATGCCGGCCACGGCAGCGTCGCCGTAGTTGCGGGCGGCGACGTTCAGCAGCATGCTGCCGATGCTGTTCAGGCCCTGACGGCCGAAGCTGGGCGCACCGTTGAAGAAGATCTGCCCGAAGTCCCGGGCGCTGCGGGTGACCTGGGTGATGCGGAATCGGCTGACGGTCTTGCCGCGCAGGAACATGGAAAGCAGGATGCAGAAGCTGATGCTCTGGCTCAGAGCGGTGGCCGTGCCTGCGCCGCCGGTCCCCATGCCGAGGCCGAAGATGAAGACGGGGTCCAGCACGATGTTGAGCACACCGCCGGTGACGAGGCCGATCATGGCGAAGCTGGCCTTGCCCTCGTAGCGGAGGATGTTGTTCATCACGAGGCTCGACATCATGAGCGGGGCCGCGATGAGGATGGGCCGCGCGTAGGCGCAGGCGTGGGGCAGGATGGTGTTGGTGCTGCCCAGCAGCATCATGAAGTCGGGCAGGGTAGCGAGACCGAGAACGGCCAGCACTGCGCCGAAGGTCAGCGCCGTGAAGAAGCTGGTAGAGGCGAACTTTGTGGCCGCATGGGTGTCCTGACTGCCGAGGCTGCGGCTGATGATGCCGCCCGCGCCGTGGCCCAGCATGAAGCCGAGGGCCTGAATGATGGCCATCAGGCTCGACACGACGCCCACCGCGCCCGACGCGCTGGTGGACAGCTGGCCCACAAAGAAGGTGTCGGCCAGATTGTAGATGCTGGTGATGAGCATACTCAGGATGGTGGGGGCCGCGAGGCCGAGAATGAGCTTCGGCACGGGGGTCTGGGTCATTTTCTCGAACTGGAGCCTGCTGCGCTCCAGCTCGGCGGCGTCGGATGCGGTGCGGGGGGAAGACGGCATGAAGTGATACCTCACTTTCGGAAATCAAAGAAAATACCGCTCTTTGCGCAAAGAACGGGTAAAATGCAGATATATAATAAGTATAGCGCAGATCGGGGGAAATGTCGAGATGATGGCACTGCACCAGCGGCGGTCGGCTCCGTTGCAAAAAGTTAGGGTATTGAGTGTAAAAGCAGGAGAAAATGGAATGCCTTTTGGCAAATTTGCCAAAGAAAGGTCGAATTGCTTGTAAAAAATCACGTCGAGTGGTATAATTTATGGAAAGAAACAAAAGCGCGAGGACAAAAAACAGCGCAGAGAAGAGTTCCGGGGAGATCCTGCCCCGGGATAAGGAGGGAAATCTTATGAAATCTGTGGCACAGACTATCATTGAAGCAGACCGCTTCTACACCATCGCCGCCAAGACCGGCAGCGTCATTCAAGCTGTGGAGAGCGTCAAGGACGGCGGCAACATCCGTCTGGGCAAGTACGAGCGCAAGCCCGAGCAGGAGTGGGCTTTCGTCCGCGAGGGCGACGGCGTTTACCGTATCCGCAACCGCGCTTCCGGCAAGCTCATCGACCTGATGATGACCGGCACCGCAAACGGCACCTGGCTCCACCTGTGGGAGGACGTGGGCGGCACTTCCCAGATGTGGAAGATGGAGCCCACCCCGGCCGGCACCGTCCGCCTGCGCTCCATGTGGGCTGCCGGCAAGTGCATCGACACCGTGGGCATGGGTACTGCGGACGGCGCTGTGCTCCAGATCTGGCAGGAGACTGCCGGCGAGGACCAGCTGTGGACCATCTCCGAGGTGAAGGACCGCGCAAAGCACGCCCCCAAGGCGGAGGAAAAGCCCGCTGAGGTCAAGGCCGAGGCCGCTGCTCCCGCCGAGGAAAAGCCGGCTGAGGAAAAGGCTGCACCTGCTGTGAAGAAGACCACCAGAAAGCCTGCGGCAAAGAAGACCGCCGCCAAGACTGCTGCGAAGTCCGCTGCGGCAAAGGCTGAAGCCGCACCCGCCAAAGCCGAGGAAAAGCCCGCCGAGGCCGCTCCTGCTGCAAAGCCTGCCCGCAAGACCGCCACTCGTAAGAAGACCACGAAGGCCAGCAAGTAAGCACGGCTACATAGCATCATAGCAAAAAGAGCACCCGCTCTCCACGGTGATGTGGAAAGCGGGTGCTTTTGAGTTTAGGGTCAGGTTTGCCTTCGTACAACCTCTCAGTGCCCCATCTTGCCCTTCTTGAACTTCAGCGCCGCTGCGATGAAGCCCTTGAACAGGGGATGTGCGCGGTTGGGACGGCTCTTGAACTCGGGGTGGAACTGTGCGCCGAGGTGGAAGTCACGGCCCGGCAGCTCCACGGTCTCCACAAGGCGGCCATCGGGGCTGGTGCCGGAGATGACCAGACCGGCGTCCTGCATCTCCTGACGGTAGTCGTTGTTGAACTCGTAGCGGTGGCGGTGGCGCTCCCAAATCTCGCTCTGGCCGTAGCACTCGGCCATCTTGGTGCCGGGCAGGACGGTGCAGGGATACTTGCCCAGACGCATGGTGCCGCCCTTGGGGATGTTGCCCTGCTGGTCGGCCATCAGGTCGATGACGTTGTGATGACCCTCGGGGGTGAACTCGCTGGAGTTGGCGTCGGCGTAGCCCAGGACGTGGCGGGCGAACTCCATGACCATGATCTGCATACCGAGGCAGATGCCGAAGTAGGGAACATCGTTCTCGCGGGCGTACTGTGCGGCCTGTATCATGCCTTCGATGCCGCGGTCGCCGAAGCCGCCGGGGACGATGATGCCGTCCACGTCCGCAAAGGCTTCCTTGCAGGCTGCCTGGTCGGGCAGGTCCTCGCTCTCGACCCACTTGATCTCCACCTGGCTGTCGTTCTCGAAGCCGGCGTGGTAGAGGCTTTCCATGACGGACAGATAGGCGTCATGCAGCTTGACGTACTTGCCCACGAGGGCGATGGTGCAGGTCTTGCTGCGGGTGGCGATCCGGGCCAGCATCTCTTTCCACTCGGTGAGGTCTGCAGGGGGAACATCCAGATGCAGCTGCTTGACCACCACGTCGTCGAGGCCGCCGGTGTGGAGCATCAGCGGACACTGGTAGAGGCTGGGCATGGTCAGGTTCTCGATGACGCACTCCGGCTTGACGTTGCAGAAGGTGCTGATCTTCCGGCGGATGTCGCTGCCCACGCTGCCGTCGGCGCGGAGGATGATGATGTCGGGGCTGACGCCCATGCCCTGCAGCTCCTTGACGGAGTGCTGTGCGGGCTTGGACTTGTACTCATCGGAGCCGGAGATGTAAGGCACCAGCACCACATGGATGAAGCAGCAGTTCTCCTTGCCCTGCTCGAGGCCCACCTGACGGATGGCCTCGAGGAAGGGCTGGCTCTCGATGTCGCCGGTGGTGCCGCCGATCTCGGTAATGACCACATCGGCCTCGGTGGAAGAGGCCAGATTGTAGATATAGCTCTTGATCTCGTTGGTGATGTGGGGGATGATCTGGACGGTCTGGCCGAGGTAAGCGCCCTGGCGCTCCTTGTTCAGCACATTCCAGTAGACCTTGCCGGTGGTGAGGTTCGAATACTTATTCAGGTTCTCGTCGATGAAGCGCTCGTAATGGCCGAGGTCCAGGTCGGTCTCGGTGCCGTCGTCGGTGACGAAGACCTCGCCGTGCTGCAGGGGGCTCATGGTACCCGGGTCCACGTTCACGTAGGGGTCCAGCTTCTGGCTGGCCACCTTGAGGCCGCGGCACTTCAGCAGTCGGCCCAGAGAGGCAGCGGTGATGCCTTTGCCCAGACCGGAGACGACGCCGCCGGTCACGAAAATAAACTTTGCCATAATGGTTCTCCTCTAATTTACAGATATTCTTTGCCGTGAATAGCACGATAAGCAGATACTTTCCCTCAGTGGGGGCGCAATACGGATTATTGCGCGGGGTCGTAGGAGTCCAGTATCTCCTGCGCGACCTCGGCGCGGTCGCGCCGGGTGTCCATTGCTTTTTTCTCGATGTAGCGGTGCGCCTCGGCCTCGGTCATGCGGCCCAGCTCGATGAGGCAGCACTTGGCGCGGCTCACCAGCCGCACCTGCGCCAGCTTTTCCTGCATCCGCTGATTCTCCTGCCGCAAAAGCAGGAGGCGGTGGTTGCTGGCGGCGGCCATGTGGATGGCCTGCAAAAAGAAGGTGTTGGAGAAGGGCTTTGTGACCAGCAGAACGCCTTCTTCGCTCAGCGGGGTCAGAAGCTGCTCGGCGGCTGCGGCCTTGGCCAGAAATATCACACCGGCATCCGTTTTCTCCACGGCGTCGGCGCACAGCTCGTGGCCGAACTCATCCGGCAGCGGCGAGTTGACCACGATGAGCTCAAAGTCGGATTCCAGCATCCTCCGCCGCGCCTCCGCCGCACTTGGTACGATGATGGGCCGCGCATAGCCCAGCTCCGTCAGGCGTGCGGAGATATATTCGTTGGAGCTTGCGCCCGCGCTTACGATCAGGGCACGTCCCATTCGGCTCACTCCTTTCCTATGTCATTCTGCATCAGATGGCATTGAAGTAGTGGACGCGCTCATATTCGGCGGGGTCGGAGGCGTTCTTGAGCGCCTCGCAGCGGCGCAGAGCCTCGGCATAGTAGCGGCGGCTCAGCTCGTCGGGCAGGAATTTGTGAAGGAACTCGCTGTTCCTGGCCACCTCGACGGCCTCTTCCAGCGAGGCGGGCAGGGTCTCGAGGCCGAGACCGGCGGCTTCGCCCGGGATGAAGAGGTTGCGGTTGACAGGGGCAGACAGCTCCATCCGGTTCTCGATGCCGTCGAGGCCTGCTGCCAGCACGAGGCCGATGGCGAGGTAGGGGTTGCAGGCGGGGTCGGGGCTGCGCAGCTCCATGCGGCAGTTGTCGCCCTTCACCTGCGGGATGCGGACCAGCTGGCTGCGGTTCTGGCGGCTCCAGCTCACGTAGCGGGGAGCCTCGTCGCAGCCGAAGCGGAGGTAGCTGTTGGGCAGGGGATTCGTGAAAGCCGTCAGCTCCCGGCTGTGGCGGAGGATGCCCGCCATGAAGCTGCCGGGGATGCTGTCGGGGGCGATGTCGCCCTCAAAGAGGTTCTTGCCGTCCATGGTCAGCGAGAGGTTGATGTGGAGGCCGCTGCCGGCCTGGTCGGGCAGCGGCTTCGGCAGGAAGCTGGAGTGGAAGCCGTTGCTGGCCGCCACGGCCCGGACAATCTGCTTGAACAGGAAGATGTTGTCGGCGGTCTTGAGGGGGCCGGCGTAGTGAAAGTCAATTTCATTCTGGCCGTGGCCGTTCTCGTGGTGGCTGTGCTGGGGGGCGAGGCCCATCTGCTCCATGGTCAGGCAGATGTCCCGGCGGATGTTCTCGCCGGCGTCCAGCGGCGCTACGTCGAAATAGCCGCCTGCGTCGATGGGGATGCGGGTGGGACGGCCCCGGTCGTCGTTCTCGAAGAGATAGAACTCGCACTCGGTGCCGACGTTGCAGCGCAGGCCCAGCTGCTTGAACCGGCGGTTGATGTCCCGCAGGAAGCCGCGGCAGTTGCCGCCGAAGGGGGTGTTGTCCGGCTTTTCCACGTCGCAGAAGAACTGCATCACCCGGCCCTCAGCCGTGCGCCAGGGCAGGATGGTCATGGTGGACAGGTCGGGCCGGAGGAGCAGGTCGCTCTCCTCCACGTGCATGAAGCCCGCGATGGCGCTGCCGTCGAAGCAGACGCCATCTTCCAGCGCCTTGGGAAGGTCGCTTGCCAGCACGGCGATGTTCTTCTGGAAGCCGAAGATGTCACAGAACGCGAAGCGGACAAATTTTACGTTGTTGTCCTCGACGAAATCGAGGATGTCCTGCTGTGTCGTATAACTCATAGGTGTGTGTCCTCTGAAAAGTATGTCTTCTTAAAAAACGCCCAAAGGCCTGCCTCTGTACAGAGGCAGGTCTTCAGGCTGGTGTAAGAAATAGGAAAAGGAGAATGGCTCAGATAAGCGCCTCAGCCTGTGGTGCTTTATTCTACGCTGGTATGTGAAGATCAAACGTAGTAGAGCATCTTGCTGTAGCTGGGCAGAGGCCAGTAGTCCTCGCCGCAGATGGTCTCGGCGTCGTCGGCGGCGGCGCGGAGGGCGTCCATCTTGGGCAGAACGTCGTCGTGGAAGGCGACGGCCTTTGCGCTCTCGTCGGAGAGGGCCTTTGCGGCATCGACGGCGGCCTGCAGCTCGTCCACAGCGTCGCTCATGGCGTCGGCGTCAGCGGACAGGCGGGTCAGTGCCTTCGTCTCGCTGCGGACGCTCAGGCTCTCGCTGACGGCCAGCTTGGAGGCGGCGGTGTTGGCGACCTCACTCATGTAGGCGTTGACGGCGGGCAGCAGCTGCTTGCGGGCCATCTCCAGCATGGTCAGGGCCTCGATGTTGATGATCTTGGAGTAGTGCTCCATCTCAACTTCGTAGCGGCTCTCCATCTCGACCTTGGTCAGGACGCCGAAGTCCTCCATCAGGGCGATGTTCTTCGGCTCGATGAGGGCGGGCAGAGCGGCGGGGGTGTTCTTCTTGTTGGGCAGGCCACGCTTTGCTGCTTCCTCTTCCCACTCGGCAGTGTAGCCGTTGCCGTTGAAGATGACGCGGCGATGGTCGCGGATGGTGCGCTTGACGAGGGCGATGGCGGCGCTGGTGAAGTCGTCGGCCTTCTCCAGCTCGTCAGCGTAGCCCTTCAGCTCCTTGGCGACGGCGGTGTTCAGGATGGTGTTGCAGTCGCTCAGGTTCTCGGCGGAGCCGGGCATACGGAACTCAAACTTGTTGCCGGTGAAGGCAAAGGGAGAAGTACGGTTGCGGTCGGTGGTGTCCTTGCTGAACTTGGGCAGGACATCGACGCCGAGGTCCATCTTCATCTTGACGGGGCCGGCGTAGGGAGAATCGGAAGCGATGGCGTCGATGACGGCTTCCAGTTCTTCGCCCACGAAGATGGAGATGATGGCCGGAGGTGCCTCGTTAGCGCCCAGACGGTGGTCGTTGCCGGGGGTGGCGACGGAGGTACGGAGCAGGTCGGCGTACTCATCGACAGCCTTGATGACGGCGGCGAGGAAGACCAGGAACTGCAGGTTCTCCATGGGGGTGTCGCCCGGGTCCAGCAGATTCTCGTGGGTGGTGGACATGGACCAGTTGTTGTGCTTGCCGCTGCCGTTGACGCCCTCGAAAGGCTTCTCGTGCTGCAGGCAGACCAGACCGTACTTGGGGGCCAGCTTCTTCATCATCTCCATCGTCAGCAGGTTGTGGTCGATGGCGACGTTGGTGGTGTCGAAGATGGGGGCCAGCTCATGCTGGCAGGGAGCTACTTCGTTGTGCTTGGTCTTGGCGGGGATGCCCAGCTTCCACAGCTCTTCGTCCAGCTCCTTCATGAAAGCGGAGACCTCGGGGCGGATGACGCCGAAGTAGTGCTCTTCCAGCTCCTGACCCTTGGCGGACGGTGCGCCGAAGAGGGTGCGGCCGGTGAGGATGAGGTCCTGACGGGCCTCGTAGTCTTCCTTTTTAATGAGAAAGTACTCCTGCTCGGGGCCGACGGTGGTGGAGACATAGTCCACATCCTTGCCGAAGAGCTTCAGGACGCGGATGGCCTGATTGGACAGCGCGTTCATGGAGCGCAGCAGGGGAGTCTTCTTGTCCAGCGCCTCGCCGGTGTAGCTGACGAATGCAGTGGGGATGCAGAGGACGTCGTCCTTCACAAAAGCGAAGCTGGTGGGGTCCCATGCGGTGTAGCCGCGGGCCTCACAGGTGGCGCGCAGGCCGCCGGAGGGGAAGGAAGAGGCGTCGGGCTCGCCGCGCACCAGCTCCTTGCCGTTGAACTCCATGATGGCGGTGCCGTCGCCCACGGGGGAGACGAAGCCGTCATGCTTCTCGCTGGTAATGCCGGTCAGCGGCTGGAACCAGTGGGTGTAGTGGGTGGCACCCAGCTCCATAGCCCAGCGCTTCATGACGCTGGCCACGACGTTTGCCACCTCGATGTCCAGAGGTGCGCCCTTGTGCAGGGTCTTCTCGAGGCTCTTGTAGGTAGCGCTGGGGAGGCGCTCCTTCATGACGTGCTCGTTGAACACCTTGCTGCCGTAGATCTCCATAACATTTGCTGCCATAAATCCTACTCCTTACTTGATCTTACTTTTTTCTTTCGCCTTGGGTCTGCCGCAATGCAGAAACCCAAAGCTTGCTTACATCTTAACAAAAACGGCGCTGCGAGTCAGGAGGTGACCCACAGCGCCGTTGCTGTCTATGGCTAAGATTATAGTCTTTGCGGGCAAAAAAGGCAATTGACAAAACTGACGATTCTGCACAAACACGATCTCGGATTTTTGGAATAACCGCGATTGGTATGACTTTTACACAGGAAAAGCCCCCTTCAGGACGGCTTTCTCCGGCTGAAAGGTGCGCAGCGCGCGGCAATTGTTCTTATTGTAAAAGCATCAGATGACCTGAAACAGGAAAAACTTGAGGTAGTTCGTCTCCGGCACGCCCCACAGAATGGGATGATCCGGTGCCTGTTGTTTTACCTCGATTTGCCGCAGCTGCCGGTGAGCGTCCTTGGCGGCAGCGCGCAGCATCTTGATGAACAGCTCCTCGGTGGCAAAGTGGGAGCAGCTGGCAGTTGCCAGATAGCCGCCGCGGGGCAGCAGCTTCATGGCACGGTAGTTGATCTCCTTGTAGCCGCGCATGGCGTTCTCCACAGTGCGGCGCGCCTTGGTAAAGGCCGGCGGATCCAGAATGATAAAATCGTAGGGGTGTCCCTCTCTTTCCAAGCGGGGCAGCAGCTCAAAGGTGTCCTCGCACAAAAAGTCCATATTGGTCAGACCGTTGCGCTGGGCATTGCGCTGCGCCATGGCAATGGCCTCGGCGCTGATGTCGGCGGCGGTCACACGGGCAGCGCCGCCCGCAGCGGCGTTCAGTGCAAAGCTGCCGGTGTGGGTAAAGCAGTCCAGCACGGTGTGGCCTGCGGCAAGACGTGCCACAGCCCGGCGGTTGTACTTCTGGTCAAGGAAGAAGCCGGTCTTCTGCCCATTCTCGAAGTCCACATGGTAGTAAACGCCGTTCTCGCAGATCTCGGTCTGGGTGCTTGCCGGATGAGTCTCACCGGGCAGCTCAAACCAGCCTTTGTTCTGCTCAAGACCTTCCTTGGCGCGCAGAGCCTCATCGTTGCGCTCGTAGATGCCATCGATGGTCTGGCCGTCGGCGCGCAGGACTTCTGCCAGAATGGGGAAGAGGACGGGCTTGAGCTTTTCCATGCCCACGCTCAGGGTCTGGGTGACGAGGATGTTGCTGAACCGGTCCACCGTCAGCCCGGGAAACTGGTCGGCCTCGCCAAAAAT
>OIWS01001148.1_pt1 | contig 28515 bp, 19 predicted proteins | sample 1587611 | NCBI WGS metagenome assembly OIWS01 (sample SAMEA3888919, study PRJEB22519) | human gut metagenome | biome: human gut; feature: human-associated habitat; material: faeces | place: Denmark | collected 2010 | reverse complement strand
TGTTCTTGATCGAAGAGACGCCGCTTCTCAACGAACCCTTGCCGTACTGGAACGCGGCACCCGCGGTGATGTCCTGCGTTACCGCAAAATCAGCACCGAACGCACCGTAACCCATGTCGGACTTGAATTCGCCGCCGTTGTCGAGCTTGTCGGCTTCGTAGCGTTCGCCCGTGACGTCAACCCAGAGGTTGGTACCGGCAGTGAGTTCCTGATCGAGGGACGTACGGTCGGCGATCGCATCCAAGCCGGCCTGGGTGTAAGTGAAGGCGTCACTGATGGTCAGAGAAGCACCTGTACCGACGGAGCCCAAGGTCAGACGGCCTGCAGCATTATTGACCGCACCGTTGACCAGTTTATCGGCGTCGTTGATGGTATAGGCTGTATTCAAGGCAGTCGTTAATCCGGCACTGTCAGCAAAATTGATGGTGCTGTTGACGGCGCCGGCATTGGCCAGAGTCAACACAAAGTACGAGAATTCAGTGCGGACCAAGGAACGGCGATGAAATCAGGGCTCAGAGGTGTTGCAAAATGTCCACACCGATCGACGGCTGAGGGCGAAAGAGCGCTCAATGGGCTGCAAACGGAAAATCGGGGTGGCGGACGGAAAATCTGAGGTAGGGGAAGAATCTGTACGTATGGACGGTCGCCGAAATTCCCTAAGGAAAATCGGGCCTTTCCTCCCTATAATCGCCCGACTCAATAAGAATTTTTACGGTGCCGCACCCCTTGCGGCCCATTTGTCGGAGACAACAACTATGTCTGAAACTCAGACTCAGACGGCCCCGGAAGCGGCTCCCGATCCCATCAAGTTTACGGACGCGTGCGTGGCAAAGGTGAAGGAACTTTTGGCCGAAGACGGCAATCAGGGCATGATGCTCAGAGTGTTCGTGCAGGGCGGCGGCTGCCAGGGGTTCCAGTACGGCTTCCAGTTTGAAGAAAAGCCCGGTGAGGACGACACTCAGATGCACCGCGACGGCGTGACGTTCCTCGTGGATTCCCTGTCGTTTCAGTATCTCGTGGGCGCCGAAATTGATTACAAGGATGACCTCGAAGGGTCTCAGTTCGTGATCCGCAATCCGAATGCGGTGACGACCTGCTCCTGCGGCTCTTCGTTCTCGGCTTAATTTCGATTGCCGAGAACCGCCCTCGGGCGGCTCCAACCCCGTTCATCTTTTTGGGTGAGCGGGGTTTTTCATGAACGCAAACAACGGATTCCCTTGGAAGAATGGAGGCGAATTCATGCGGGAGAATATTTTTTCAATGTTTTTACAACTTGTAACGGCCGAACGTGTAAAATGATCTGAGTATTTCACCTTAGAGGGTGTTGCCGAAAGGCGTACCTAAAAAGGGAGAGCCGTCGGTGTTGCGGGTGACAAAAGCCTGCGGCACGCGGACGAACTTCAATGTTCCCCCATTGAAGACTCAGCATAAAAATTGAAACCTCATCACCGGAGGATGTATGACCCTTACCGCATGGATTGCTCTTGCCGTCATTATTGTGACGGTCTGGGCACTCATTAAACGTTATGAAACGCGTCTCGTGCTGATCGGTGCAGGCTTGTTGCTCTGCTGCATCAGTTTGGATCCCATGGCTGCGCTCAATCAGTTCGCCAAGTCCATGACGAACAACTCGCTCGTGATGGCAATCTGCTCGTCGATGGGCTTTGCTTTTGCCGCAAGCTACACGAAGTGCGACCGCTCGCTTGTTCATTATCTGGCTGCGCCGGTGCGCGGTTTGGGCATTTTCCTCATCCCCGTCTGCACGGTGATCACGTTCTTCGTGAACATCGCCATTCCGTCTGCTGCGGGCTGCGCCGCGGCCGTGGGTTCGACTCTGATTCCCGTGATGCTCCGCGCCGGCATTAAGCCTGCTGCTGCCGCAGCGGCGGTGTTGGCCGGTACGATCGGTTCCTATCTCTCGCCCGGTACGTCTCACAACCCGTACGTGGCGAAGATGGCCAACATGGAAGTGATGGACTTCATCGGCTTCCACTCCACTTATTCGCTGATGTGCGGTGCGATCCTCGTCGTGGGCGTGCTCCTTGTCTGCCTCGTTCTGCGTGACAACAAGGGTGACGCGAACGCTCAGGTTGACGAAAGCAAGCTGCAGAAGCAGGATGACTTCTCGCCGTCCGTTCTGAAGGCGCTCGTGATGCTCGTTCCCATCGCCATCCTCGTCTGCGGCAACCTCTGGGTGCCCGCGATCAAGATGGGTGTGGCTCAGGCTATGGTGATCGGTGCGATCTGCGCCTTGGCCGTCGGCCGCTGCAATCCGCAGGAATTCTCCAAGCAGTTCTTCAACGGCATGGGTAAAGGCTACGCCGACGTGATGGGCATCATCATCGCTGCCGGCGTGTTCGCCGCGGGGCTCCGCGCCGCTGGCCTCATCGACGTCTGCGTTGATGCGCTGAAGAACGCCAACGAATACGCCCGCTGGGGCGGTGCGCTGGGTCCGTGGATTATGGGCGTCATCACTGGTTCCGGCGACGCCGCGACCTTGGCCTTCAACGAAGCCGTGACCCCGCACGCCGAAGCCTTCGGTATGTCCATCCCCGGTTTGGGCGCTCTCGCCTTCCTGACCGGTGCTCTGGGCCGCACGATGTCGCCTTTGGCCGGTGTGACGATTCTCGTCTCAGGTATCGCCATGGTGAGCCCGATCGAAGTCATCAAGCGCACGGCGCTTCCCTGCTTCGTCGCGGTGATCTGCTGCGCGTTGTTGATGGTTTAATCCCGAAACGCTCTGAGCCTGCCGCGCCCTTTCGGCAGGCTCACAAAAAAGAAGCCGCCCGGATTCGTCTGAGGCGGCTTTTTCGTGCCCGATGATTGGGCAAAAAACACATCCCCGCGAACCGTTGACCGGAACGCGGGGGTGTCGTCAGAAGGGCTTAGTGAAGACGCATGCCGGGTTCGGCACCGGCGTCGGGTTCAATGAGGTAAACGCTCTTCTTATCCTTCGGGTTACTCGCGCAGAGTACCATGCCTTCGCTCACCCCAAAACGCATCTTGCGGGGGGCGAGGTTGGCGATCATGATGACGAGTTTCCCGACGATGTCTTCGGGCTTATAGAAAGCACGGATGCCGGAGAAGACCTGACGGATGCGGCCTTCGCCGACGTCGAGCATCAGCCGCAGGAGTTTGTCGCTTCCTTCGACGGTCGTGCATTCGACGACTTTGGCAACTCTGAGGTCGGTCTTCACGAAATCATCGATCGTGCAGATGGGGGCAATCGCTTCGCCGCCCGGGAGGTTCGCTTCGTCCTTCTTTTCTTCGGCGGCAGGCGCGGCGGTCTTGGTGCCGGGAATGAGGGCATCGAGGTGCTTTTTAAGATCCACGCGGCCCATCAGGTGCTGGTACTTCTCAATGGGGTTCGCGCTCGACAAGGGCTGGTTCACCGTATCCCACGTCTGTTCACCGCAGTGAAGGAACGCTTCGACGCGCTCGGCGGTGTGCGGCAGGATGGGCTTTAAGTAAAGCGTGAGGAGGCGGAAAGCTTCGAGCGCGACCGACGCCGTGCGCTGCAGATCGGCGGCTTTGGCGGGGTCCTTCGCTTGTTCCCAGGGCTTTTCCGCGTCCACGTACTCGTTGACGCGGTCCGCAAGTTCCATCACGCGGCGCACGGCCGTGGCGTATTCGCGGTTTTCGTAGGCGTCGCGGATCGCGGGAGCAGCTTCCCGGAGTTTAGTGAGAAGGGGATCCGTCATCGCGGCGTCCGACACTTTTCCTTCAAAGCGCGAGAAGATGAAGCCTGCAGCGCGGCTCGCGATGTTGATGTACTTGCCGATGAGTTCACCGTTCACGCGCGCCACAAAGTCCGTCTTCGTGAAGTCCACGTCTTCGACGCGGCTCGTCAATTTGGCGGCGAGGTAGTAGCGGAGCCATTCGGCGTTCATGCCGAGACGAATGTACTCTAAGGGGCTGATGCCCGTGCCGCGGGACTTGCTCATCTTACGACCGTCGACGGTCACAAAGCCGTGCACGTTGACGTGATCCGGAACGCGGTAGGGTTTGCCGGCGAACTTGAGCATCGCAGGCCAGAAGAGCGTGTGGAAGTAGATGATGTCCTTGCCGATGAAGTGAATCTGTTCGGTCGAAGGATCGGAGAGTTCCTTTTCAAAGTCGAGTCCTGCCTTGGCACAGAACGCCTTGAAGCTTGCGAGGTACCCCACGGGGGCGTCGAGCCACACGTAGAAATACTTACCCGGGGCGTCCGGAATTTCAATGCCGAAATACGGGGCATCGCGGGAAATATCCCAGTCGGCCATGCCGCCGTCGGCGCCGAGCCATTCTTCGTCTTTGGCGAGCACTTCGGGCTGTACGCGGGGTTTGCCGTCCGCGCCGTTGCCGCGCGTCCATTCACGCAGAAATTCAATCGCGCGCGGGTCGGACAATTTGAAGAAGTAGTGCGTGGACTTCTTGATGACCGGGGTCGTGCCCGACAAAGCGCTCTTTGGGTTCTTGAGATCCGTCGGGGCATAGACGGATCCGCACACTTCGCAGCTGTCGCCGTACTGATCCTCAGCGCCGCACTTGGGGCAGGTGCCCTTGATGAAGCGGTCGGCGAGGAACATGTTCTTTTCGGTGTCGTAGAACTGTTCGATGTCCTTCGTGTAAATGAGACCTGCAGCCTTCAGACGTCGGTAGATGTCCTGCGAGAGTTCATGGTTCTCGGGACTGTCGGTGCTGTGCCAAAAATCAAACTTGATGTAGAAATCATCCAGGTATTCTTTGCGGCCCGCGGCGATTTCGGCGACGAACTGCTGGGGCGTGATGCCCTTTTTCTGGGCAGCAATCATGATGGGGGCGCCGTGCGTATCGTCCGCGCCCACCCAATGCACGTTGTTGCCGCACATTCGTTCGTGACGCACCCAGATGTCGGCCTGGATGTATTCCATGATGTGGCCGATGTGGAAGGGACCGTTAGCGTACGGAAGCGCCGTTGTCACGAAAAGATTGCGTTTCTTGTCAGTCATCGCTTTCTTCACTGTCTATGAGTCAATAAAAACCTGACGGAAAGTCAGGTATTTCGAGGATAAACTCTCATTGTACTGCGTTCCCCGTGAACGTCGGCATTCCCTGATTTTCCCTACTGGATAAGAAGAATGAACTTGGAAGAAATACGTAAAGTCGTCGAAGCCGTCGCCGACCCCGTCTGCGGCAAGCCCTTGGCTGATTTGAAGGCCGTGCAGTCCGTGACGGAAAAGGACGGTACGGTCGCAGTGCATGTGACGCCGGGGTATCCCGTGAAGTCGACGGCCGCGAAAATTGAGGCCGCGGTGAAGTCGGCGCTTGCGGCGGTCGGCATTGAAAAAGCGGAAGTGACCGTCACCGGGGAAATCCGTGCGCACCGCGTGCAGCGCATGCTGAAAACTTTGGCCAATGTGAAGAACATCATTGCCGTGAGTTCCGGCAAGGGCGGCGTCGGTAAGTCCACGGTCGCCGCAAACCTCGCGTTGGCTCTTAAGGAAGAAGGTGCCAAGGTGGGGATGCTGGACGCGGATATTTACGGGCCCTCGCAACCCACGATGCTCGCCGCCGAAGGTCGCCCCGAAAGTTTGGACGGCGTCAACATGGAACCCATCGTGAGTTACGGTCTGGAAATCAATTCCGTGGGCTTCATGGTGGATCCGGGGGAACCGATGATCTGGCGCGGCCCCTTGGTGGCGCAGGCCCTGACGCAGCTTCTGACGCAGACTGCGTGGCATGACCTTGACTACCTCGTGATCGACATGCCTCCGGGAACGGGTGACATTCAGCTCACTCTCTCGCAGTCCGTGCCGGTGACGGGGGCGATCGTCGTGACGACGCCGCAGGACATTGCACTTCTTGATGCCAAGAAGGGACTGCGCATGTTCGAGAAAGTGAACGTCCCGGTTTTGGGGATCGTTGAAAACATGGCGCTCTTTAAGTGCCCGGAATGCGGACATTTGGAACACATTTTCGGCAAGGGCGGCGCCGAACGCATGAGTAAGCAGTACAACGTGCCGGTTTTGGGGCAGCTTCCCTTGGAAACCGCAATCCGCGAACAGGCCGACAGCGGTATGCCGACGGTCATTGCCGATCCCGACGGCGTGACGGCGGGGATCTACCGCTCGATTGCATTGAAGGCGGCGGCAGCGGTGGCGCTTACCGCACGCGACACGAGCCGCATCATGCCCGGCGTCAAAGTAATGAACGACTGATCGCCTGAAAGCACCGCCGTTTGTTGACGGCGGAAAGAAAAACGGCCGGAGACGCAGAAAAACGTTTCCGGCTGTTTTTTGAGGAAGGCGCTTTTCTCAGAAACTCCGAAAGCGCCTTGAGCGTCAGACGGCGCGCAGGACGGCGCCGGTGCACCCCGAGGAGACCTGCTTCGCGTAGCGGGCGAGGTACCCCGTCGTGATACGCGGTGCACGCGGTTTCCATTCGGCCTTGCGGCGGGCCATTTCTTCGTCGCTCACTTCAACGCTGATGCGGTTGGCGGGGATGTCGATTTCGATCACGTCGCCTTCCTTCACGAGGGCAATGGGGCCGCCGACGGCGGCTTCGGGCGATACGTGGCCGATGGCGGCGCCGCGGGTGGCACCCGAGAAGCGTCCGTCCGTGATGAGCGCCACGCAGTGCCCCAGACCCGAACCCATGATAGCGGACGTAGGATTCAACATTTCACGCATACCGGGGCCGCCCTTGGGGCCTTCGTAGCGGATGACGACGACTTCGCCGGGGTTGATTTTGCCGCCGTAAATGGCGTTCAACGCATCTTCTTCGCAGTCAAAGACGCGGGCCTTGCCCTTATGAACCATCATGTCGTCGCCTACGGCGGAGCGTTTCACCACGCTGCCTTCGGGGGCAAGGTTGCCCTTCAAAACGGCAATGCCGCCCTCTTTGGCGATCGGATTTTCCACCGTGTGAATGATTTCGGTGTTGAGAATTTTGGCGCCCTTGATGTTTTCGGCGACCGTTTTGCCGGTGACGGTCATCAGATCCGTCTTGAGGAAGCCCAATTTGGCGATTTCGGCCATCACGGCGCGGATGCCGCCCGCTTCATCGAGTTCTTCGATGTAGTGGTTGCCCGCGGGGGCGAGGTGGCAGAGATTCGGCGTGTGGCTGCTGATTTCGTTCGCAACGGAAAGGTCAAGCTCAATGCCGCATTCGTGCGCGATCGCCGGAAGGTGCAGCATGGAATTCGTGGAACAGCCGAGCGCCATGTCAATCGCCAAAGCGTTCATGAAGGCATCGCGCGTCATGATGTCGCGCGGCTTCACGTCGTTTCGGACGAGATCCATGATCTTCATACCGGTTTCTTTTGCAAGACGCAGTCGGGCGGAATAAACGGCGGGGATGGTGCCGTTGCCGGGAAGGGCCATGCCGAGGACTTCGGAGAGGCAGTTCATGGAATTGGCGGTGAACATGCCTGAGCAGGAACCGCAGGACGGGCAGGCTTTGTTTTCCAGGTCTTCAAACTGAATCGGCGTGATTTTGCCGGTGCGGAACTGGCTTACCGCTTCGCTGATGTTGGAGTAAGAGACCTTGCGGCCTTCGAAATGTCCGGCGAGCATGGCGCCGCCGCTCACGACGATTGACGGAATGTTGAGGCGCGCCGCGGCCATCAAAAGGCCCGGAACGTTTTTGTCGCAGGCGGCGACGAGCACCAACCCGTCAAAGGGATGGGCCATCGACATCGCTTCCGTGCTGTCGGCGATCAATTCTCGGGAGACGAGCGAATACTTCATCCCGGTGTGCCCCATGGCAAGGCCGTCGCAGACCGCAATCGCCGGGAAAACGATGGGAACGCCGCCTGCGAGTGCGACGCCCTGCTTCACGGCGTCCACAATCTTGTCAAGATTCATGTGGCCCGGAACGATGTCGTTTTTGGAACTCACGACGCCGATCAGGGGTTTGCCGATTTCGGCGTCGCAAAGGCCGAGCGCCTTCAGAAGGGAGCGCTGCGGGGCGGCGTTGATGCCTTGGGTTAACGGATCACTGCGCATGATGATATTTTCTCCGAACGGGGTTTGTAGTGTGAAGTATCAGAAATAAACTGAGGGAACGGGCCGGCAGATGTCCGCGTCGGCTCATTCCCTTTATTTTGCAGGATTTACCGAGGTTCAGGCGGTCTTCTTATCCTGCATACGGGCGTAAATGTTGGCGATGACGGCGCCCGAAACGTTGTGCCAGAAGCTGAAGATCGCCGAGGGGAGCGCTGCCAAGGGCATCGCAGCAAAGTGAGCGTTCGCAAGCGCTACGCCGAGGCCGGAATTCTGCATGCCGATTTCAATCGAAAGGCACTTGCACTTTGCCACGTCAAGGTGAAAGAGTTTCCCGAGCAGGAACCCGAAGGCAAGACCCAGCGAATTGTGCAGCACCACGACGGCGAAGACCTGCAGGCCCGTCGTCGCGAGTTTGGCGTGGCTCGCAGCGACGACGGCGGCGAGAATGAGGACGATCGCAACGGCGCTTACCAAGGGGAGAACGGTGGTGGCGGCCTTGACCTTATCCTTCAAAAGGCTCTTCACGACGACGCCCGCGATGATGGGGAGCAGCACGATCTGGCAGATGGACCAGAACATGGCAGTGGGGTTGATGCTGATCCACTGATTGGCAAAAAGATAAATGAGGAACGGGGTGACGATGGGGGCGAGAAGCGTCGTGCAGCTCGTGATCGTCACCGACAAAGCCACGTCGCCGCGTGCGAGGAACGTCATCACGTTGCTCGCGGTGCCGCCCGGGCAGCAGCCCACCAAAATGACGCCCAAGGCAATGTCGGCGGGAAGCCCCAGAATCAGGCAGAGGAGGTACGCCGACAGGGGCATGATGACGAATTGACCGACGACGCCGATCAGCACTTCCAAGGGACGCGTAAAGACTTCCTTAAAGTCGGCGACGGAAAGCGTGAGTCCCATGCCGAACATCACAATGCCGAGCAGAATCGAAACGTAGGGCAGGAAAATAATGAACGTACTCGGGGAAAGGTACGCAAGCAATGCAAAGAGAAGAACCCAGAAGGCAAAGGTTTTGCCGACAAATCGGCTGACGGAAGCTAAAGCATTCATGTTTAGAGTTTTGTACAACAAGTTATAGACATTGACTTCTCGGGACTCGGACGCTTGGGGTAAAAGTCTCCGGTGAGAAGCGGCAGTCACGCAGAACAGCGGGGTAAATGCTGCGCCCGAGGGGCTTGAGGGTGTCATCTGCGCGTCCGATGCGGCTTTTATCCGGCACCGGAACTCACCCGTCGTCGCCTTGTGAGCTAGACGGTAAGCTGGAAAAAATGGTAACGCGAAAGCGTTCCGGCGGCATAAGTATTAATTCCTAGTGTCTTCGGGAGCTATTGAATTTCAGACAACAAAAAAGCCTCGGCGACGACGCTGAGGCTTCTTTTCGGAATTCTGGCTCCCCGAGTTGGGCTCGAACCAACGACCCACGGATTAACAGTCCGTTGCTCTACCGACTGAGCTATCGGGGAATGCAGGGCGCGAACTATACAGAGGAAATGTAGGGAGGTCAAGCTTTTTTGGTGAGTTAAACGGCAGCGGCAAACTATTTAATTGAAAATAAACGAAAAACAATTGGTTCGGTATCGAAGTTTTCTGCAGCGGTGAAAATTTGCGTTCAGATTACGGGAAAGAATGCGCGATAATCACCGATCGGCGGTCGTTTTCAGGGCGGCGTTTTTTAGTTTTTCTCCGATTTTTAGTGTTATGGCGACGAAGGTACTTACGTTTCCCGATTCTCCTTTTAAGCTTCATGCGCCTTACGATCCGGCAGGGGATCAGGAAGAAGCGATCAAAAAACTCACCGAGGGGTTGGAAGCGGGCCTCGCCGGTCAGACGCTTTTGGGGGTAACGGGATCCGGGAAGACTTTTACGATGGCCAACGTCATCGCCCGCATCGGCAAACCCGCCCTGGTGATGGCCCCAAACAAAACGCTGGCGGCGCAGCTTTACAGCGAAATGCGGGAGTTTTTTCCGGAAAACGCCGTGGAGTATTTCGTTTCCTATTACGACTATTATCAGCCGGAAGCTTATGTCCCCGCCCGCGACCTTTTCATTGAAAAAGATTCGGCGGTGAACGAACACATTGAACAGATGCGTTTGGCTGCGACGAAAAGTATTTTGGAACGGCGCGATACCATCATCGTCGCGACGGTCTCATCGATTTACGGTATCGGCAAACCGGAAAGCTACACGCTGATGCGCCTCATTCTGCGTCAGGGGGACACGAAAACTCGGGAAGACTTCATTCATCAGCTCGTTGTGATGCAATATAAACGCAACGACATGGATTTCTTGCGCGGCACTTTCCGCGTGAGAGGCGACACGATCGACATCTTCCCCGCGGAACACGCCGAAATTGCCGTGCGCATCGAACTTTTTGACGACGAAGTCGATGCCGTGGTGCTCTTTGATCCCTTGACCGGACGAATTCTGCAGAAAGTGCCGCGCTTTGTGGTGTATCCGGCGAGCCACTATGTGACGCCGCGCAGCGAAATCGTGCGGGCCATGACGACGATCAAAGAAGAATTAAAGGAGCGTTTGACGCAACTGCATGCCGAAGGCAAGGAAGTCGAAGCGGCGCGCCTGCAGCAGCGAACCCTTTTTGATCTTGAGATGCTCGATCAGGTGGGGTTCTGCAAAGGAATCGAAAACTACTCCCGGCATTTGACGGGACTTGCCCCGGGGGAAGCGCCTCCCTGTCTGATCGACTACCTCCCCAAGGACGCCGTCATGTTCTTTGACGAAAGTCACGTCATGATGGGGCAGTTGGGCGGGATGTACAAGGGCGACCATTCCCGCAAGGAAACGCTGGTGATGTATGGATTCCGGTTGCCGTCGGCGCTTGATAACCGACCGCTCCGGTTTGATGAATTCGAACGCAAGATGCGCCGGTCGGTCTTTGTGTCCGCGACGCCCGCGGCGTGGGAATTGTCCAAGAGTTCGCAGATCGTGGAACAGGTGGTACGTCCCACGGGGCTCGTGGATCCGGAAGTGGAAGTGCGGCCGGCAACGACGCAGGTCGATGACGTCTTGAGCGAAATCATTGAACGTACCAAGGCCGGCGATCGGGTATTGGTGACGACGCTCACCAAACGCATGGCTGAAGAGCTCACCGAATTTTTAAGTGAACACAACGTCAAGGTGCGGTACTTGCATTCCGACATCGACACGGTGGAACGCGTGGAAATCATTCGGGATCTTCGAAACGGCGTTTTTGACGTGTTGGTGGGGATCAACCTCTTGCGAGAAGGCTTAGACATCCCCGAAGTGTCGCTCGTTGCCATTCTCGACGCGGACAAAGAAGGGTTCCTGCGATCGGAACGTTCCCTTATTCAGACGATCGGGCGCGCCGCCCGCAACGTGCGCGGTAAGGCAATTCTTTATGCCGACAAGATGACGGACTCGATGAAGGCCGCCATCGGCGAAACCGAACGTCGCCGCGAAAAACAGATGGCCTTCAATAAGGCGCACGGGATTACGCCCAAGAGCGTCGTAAAGGCCGTCAAAGACATCATCGACGGGGTTTACAAGGGACCGGACGCAGCGAAAAAAGAATTGGCAGTGCCGGAAAATCTGGACGTTACCGACGAAAAAAGCGTGGCGCGCGAAATTCGCGAAACCGAAAAGAAGATGCTCGATTATGCGAAAAATCTGGATTTCGAGCAGGCGGCCGTTTGCCGCGACCGTTTGGAAGCGCTGAAGAAATTGGTATTCGGCGCTTCGAACGACGGTCTCAGTTAAATTTATCGTTGAGCGGCTTAAGGTGTCGTTCGATCGAGGGCAGCACGTTCATGTCGATAGGTTTGGTGACGTACTCGTTCATGACGACTTCGGGCGCCTTGCAGCAGTCTTCGGCGAAGGCGTTCGCGGTCGTCGCGATGGTGGGGAGGTAAGCTTTTGCCGCATCGTGTAGCCACCGAATCTTTGGGGCGGCGTAGTGGCCGTCCGTGATCGGCAGCTGAGTGTCTATCGACGCAGGCGACGCCGTCGGCGGCCCGCTCCGCTTCGGTGAGAAGTTTGTGGCGATTTCTGCATTGAAGTCGTTGTCTTCCGCGAGAAGACACGCGGCGGCCGATGAGGCTCTCCCGTTTTTTCAGAAGAGTCGGCGCTTGGATGGTTGCGTCAGAAAAAGCGCTCTGTAATTTCGTCGGCCGACGTTATTAAGAAGTCGGCCCCCCAGGCCGAGGGAGGTCGCAGTCCGCCCGCGATATACCCCCAGGTGAGCGCCAGAGTTTTGAGTCCCGCGGCTCGACCGGCGCGGATGTCGCGTTCGTCGTCCCCGGCGTAAATTGTTTTCTGCGGCGTGAGATGAAGGCGCTTTACCCCTTCGAGAACGGGGAGCGGGGAGGGTTTCATTTCGGGTGTGGTGTCGCCCCCCACGAGGCACCGGGCGTGTCGAAGCACTGGGTGACTCGCGACGACGAGCTGCGCCAAGCGTTCCGGTTTGTTCGTCACGATGCCCCAGGGTACGTTGTTTTCCGTGAGGCGGGTAAGAAGCGTCTCAATGCCGGAAAAGAGAACGGCCGGCGTCGTGAGACGTGCTTCGTAGTCAGTGAGGAAAGCTTTTTTGAGTGACGCAAAATGCGGCGCATCAGGCGTTATGCGCAGCGCGCGCCACAGAAGCCCCCGCGCCCCCGCTCCGGCAGCGTTGCGGATGGCGGGATAAACGAGCGGGGGCAGTCCCAGTTTCATACGCAGAGCGTTCGCGGACGCCGTTAATTGGGGCGCCGAGTCGACGAGGGTGCCGTCGAGGTCAAAAAGAATTCCGTCAACGGCCGGCATCATTGCGGTTTCCCCGGGGTTAAGTGCAACGCTTTCAGGAGGCTCGAAGCCGAGCGTTTGGGCGCCGGTGCAATCGGGGGCTCAAGGACGGCTTTGGCCTTTTCGTGCGCGAGTTCTTCAGCATTTTTGTCACAGAGATCGTTTAATTCCTGCTGCAGCACGGCGACGATGGCGTAGCGGTTCACGAGTTCGCGCGCCGTCTGCAGGAAGGTGAGGTAAAGCTCGCAGCCGCGCATCGAGAGATTTTCGTGCGAAATGGAGGTGAGGAGCTTTGCCTGCATGTCGTCAATCTCATTGATGATGTTGTTGGCGTTGAGACTCACGGATTCGAGAGAATGCCGTCCCTCGCGGGATTGACTCAGTTTCTGCAGGTCGTGCGCGAGCGTGAGGAGCCGCTTCTTGGGTTCGCCGTGATAAACGCGGTGACGGTTCGCGATGTGTTCTTTTACGACGGTCGTGAGGCGCTGTAGGTTGCGGCCTACTTCGCGCATGTTGGTGTAAGCACGGTAAAAGCAGTAACGGGCATCCTGATCGAGTTTGGTGTCCGCGGCCCCCGACCCCTGCGCCATGGAATAGTAGGCGCTTCGCTGTTGCGAGAGAGCGTCAAAAAGCTGCGTGGCGTCCGTCTTTAAGCGGCGCAGACCGCTTTCGTTGTCGTCCAAGAACGTGGTGACGGTCTTTTCAAAGAGATCGATCGTCTTCGCAAGGTACGTCCCCACCATCTTATTCAAAGCTTCGCGCACGGAGTTGCTGTCGCTTGCCTTGGGGAAAAATTCGTCGCCCGTTTCCTTTTTCTTTGCGAGGAAGTTGGAGCGCACGAGGAGCGTGACGACGAGAAGAATCAGGCCGCAGCACATCCAGTTGCCGCCGAGCATGACGAGGGTGCAGATGAACCCGGCGCAGGTTGCGGCGGAAAGCGCCGTCAGGAACCAGCCGGAAATGACGGTGAGTACCCCTGAAATGCGGTATACGGCGCTTTCGCGGTCCCAGGCGCCGTCCGCAAAGGACGACCCCATCGCCACCATGAAGGTGACGTAGGTGGTGGAGAGCGGGAGCTTGAGGCTCGTTGCCGATGCAATCAGAATGGAACTCAAGACTAGGTTCACCGATGCCCTCACGTAGTCAAAGGGGAGAGCGGCTTCGCCGCGCTCGAGTTTGCGGGGTTTGAAGCGCGAGTGCAGCGCAATCTGCATGGGAGTGGGGAGAATCTGACGGACGAGGTTCCCCATCGTGAGCGAACTGCGGACGATCATGCGCCCGGGAAGCGATGAGCCGAATTGCTCGTGGGTGCCGGACTGGCTGGAACTCAGGTTGATCGACGTCTGCACCACCTGACGCGCTTTCTTGGAGAACCAGAGCGTCATCACCATGATGAGGCCGGAAAAAAGAAGGAAGAACGTGGGCGTGCCCGGATCATCCAACAGCGAACTCATCATGTAGACGCCGGGTTCGGAACCGTGAGCCATGAAGTCCATGACGCTGTCCAGGGCGGCCAAGGGGACGCCTACGAAGTTCACCAAGTCGTTTCCGGCAAAGGCAAACGCCAGTGAGAACGTGCCCGACAAAATGATGATGCGGAAAACGTTGAGGTTGAAGGCGAGGATGCAGAGCTGGAAAACGGCTGAAAAGCCGATCAGCATCGTAAGAAGGATCGTATCCGTGTTGCCGTTGATCCAGGCAAGCCACTCGGGACGCATGAAGCTTGCGCCAGCAGCGCCCTTCATGATGAGGAAGTAAAAGATCGCGGTAATCGAAATGCCGCCGAAAATGCCGCCCAAACGGCGGTACATGCGTTCGAAATGGAAGGTGAAGACGAGGCGGACGAGGTACTGGACGACGGAACCGGCGATGAAGGCGACGACGACGGAAACGAGGATGCCGGTGATGATGGTGAGGGCTTTGGAGGTGTTGATGAAATCGACGACTTCCGCCAGCGAAGCTTCCGCGACCCAGAGTTTGTACATCGCCGCCGCCATGGCGCTCCCTAAGAGTTCAAAGACGATGGACACCGTGGTGGACGTGGGAAGCCCCAGGGAATTGAAGGTATCAAGAAGCAGAACGTCGCTCACCATCACTGCAAAGAAAATCACCATGATTTCCGCAAAGGAAAACATCTGCGGGTGAAAGACGCCGGAACGCGCGATTTCCATCATCCCCGAGGAGAAGGTGGCGCCGAGCAACACCCCGACGGAGGCGACGATCATCGTCGTGCGGTAGGAGGAAATCCGGCAACCGAGAGCGGAATTCAGAAAGTTCGAAGCGTCGTTGCTTACCCCGACAAAAAGATCAAAACAGGCAAGCAGCGCCAAAAACGCCAAGATGACGAGGTAGAAATTTTCCATCGTGAAGGGGCCCGTCGGGAGGGCACAATAAGACAGTCTGAGACTATTGCGCCGCAGTTTGACGGGGATTTATGACGGTTATGTGACAAAAGGACGGTCTATTGGATAAGAAAAAGAAATGACGGTTTTTATGGTGCACGGCAGCACACCAAAAACGCTCAGAAAAAGGGAAAGTGCAAGATGCCCCGACTCTGGCTGAAGCCGAAAGGCATCAACGATTCGATTGACGTCAAAACGGCCGATTTCATCATGGACACGGCGGTTTACTGCAGTGCTCACGGCATCGTGCCGGAGAGGTTCGATCTGAAAGGCCGCAAACACGGTCCCAAGAAACAGTGTCTTCATTATCGGCGGGTACAGTATGTTCAGCGGAGGGGGAAAGACAAGGCTCACCGCAACGGGCAGCGGGTGAGTCGAGGTAGCGCCGGGAATACGTCGAAACTCGCGTTTGAAGGTTTCGGCGATGCCACTCGGGCCGAAAAGAATCACAGTCCCTGCACTTTCCGAAACGAAAAGCGGTCACTGCGATCTAAGTACTACGTACAGCATCGGCGCCCGGTATTTTGTTCGGAAAATCTTCAAGTCCTCGTCGGTGACGACGGGACAGCGCATTGCGGTAAAAGTGCCGGAATGCGCGGAGAGAAATACCTGTACCTTAAGTTCGCTCATTAGGCTCCATGCGGAGTTGGGTTCAACAGAACGCCAATTATCTGAGTGCAGCCTGCATCGAACTGAGGCAGTCCCTTCGATTGTCAACGAGGAAATCCCTTGACTTTAGTCGGGCTAGACCTCACTGAGGCGACGCGGCGCGGTGAGATGATCGGCGCATGGAACGACGGCGGACGGCTTCAGAGGTAAAGGCTACGGATCGAAACCCGCAGCCTTCAGGAAGATTGCAGAATCAATTAGGCTTTTTTGCCGCTTTTTTCGTGACCGGATGCCGCGCTCGGTAGTCCGCCAGGAACTTCGCAATGCGGTTGATGGCGTCCTTCAATTCTGATTCATGCGGCAGGAACACCATGCGGAAGTGATCGGGTTTGGGCCAGTTAAAGCCCGTACCCTGGACGAGAACGACGTTGGTGGCTTCCAGAAGTTCCTTGAAGAACTCACGGTCGTCTTCAATGGGATACACCTCGGGATCCAATCGCGGGAACATATAAAGGGTGGACGTGGGATGTACGACGGAGACGCCGGGAATTGCCGAGAGCATTTCGTAGGCGAGGTCACGCTGCCGACGCAACCGCCCGCCTTCGCCCACCAAATCGTTGATGGACTGATAGCCGCCCAACGCGGTCTGAATCGCCCACTGACCGGGAACGTTCGCGCAAAGCTTCATGTTGGCGAGCATATTGAGCCCTTCGATGAAGTCTTTGGCGTTGGATTTGTTGCCGGAAATCACCATCCAGCCCGCGCGGTAACCGCAGGCGCGGTAGGCTTTGGAAAGCGAATTGAAACTCAACGTCAGTACGTCGCGCGAGAGACTTCCGATCGCCGTATGTTTGATGCCGTCGTAGAGAATCTTGTCATAGACCTCGTCGGCCAAGATGACGAGGTTGTTCTCGCGGGCGATCTGAATGATTTCGAGAAGCACGTCGTTCGGGTACATCACGCCCGTGGGGTTGTTGGGATTGATGATGACGATGCCCTTCGTGCGCGGCGTCACTTTGGCGCGGATGTCTTCGATGCTCGGAATCCAGCCCTTCGATTCGTCGCAGAGGTAGTGCACGGGCGTAGCACCCGCGAGACTTGTGACCGCGGTCCAAAGGGGATAGTCCGGCATCGGCACCAAGAGTTCGTCGCCTTCGTTAAGAAGGGCTTCGGTAGCCATCGAAATGAGGTCGGACGCACCGTTGCCGAGGTAGATGTCGTCAAGTGTTACGCCCTCAATGCCCTTTAACTGTGTGTAGTGCATGACGGCTTTGCGGGCCGCGAAAATTCCCTTGCTGTCGGAGTACCCGGCGGAATTCGGCAGATTTGTGATCATGTCGCTCATCACTTCTTCGGGCGGATCAAAGCCGAAAACGGCCAAGTTGCCGATGTTGAGTTTGATGAGTTTCTTGCCCTCGGCTTCCATCTGCCGCGCCTTATCCATAATGGGGCCGCGGATGTCGTAGAGGACGTGAGCCAGCTTCGAGGATTTCAGAATCTTTTTATCGGCCATGATCGATCTCTTCTGCTTAAGAAATAAGTACCGTCCGGAAATGGTAAAAAATCTTATCGTCGGACGTTTCAACTGAATATCAGCGAAGATAGCACTGTCAGCGACAAGAAAAAGCACCGTTCCCCGATAAGAAAACGGTGCCTGAGGAAGAATCCCTACTTAATCAGCACTTACTCAAAGCAGCTTTCTTCGTCACATGCTTGTGCTTGGGGCGCGCCTTGATGACGGCGGGTTTGGCCTGCTTCTTCATCCCGGGCTTTTTAACGGCCGTCTTCTTTCGCAGCTTTGCCGCCGCTTCTTCGTCCGCGGCGTTGCGCACCGGGTGCTTCGAAGACTTCTTTTCCTTGGGTTCGCGCCAGAGAACGAGCATCTTGCCGATCGCCTGAATGCGGGCGGCGTTCAATTTGTCGGCGAGTGTCGTGTAGATTTCGTCGCGTTCTTCTCGATCGTCACTCGGTACGTGAATCTTGATGAGACCGTGTTCATCAAGTGCGCGTTCGACTTCTTTTTCGACGGCGTCGGTCAGCCCCCGCGCGCCCAAGAGAACCACAGGTTTTAAGTGGTGGGCGGCGCCGCGCAGTTCAAGCCGCTTGTCGCGCTCTAAAATAAGTTCGGCCATAATTAAAGGCTGTCCTTTTTGTGTAAAGTCAATCGGAAAGTTCCGTATTCTACCTTCACTATGCCCAAATCATTAAAAAAGCTCAAGAGCAACCGTGCTTGGATTGAGCGTCATATCAACGATCCCTTCGTAAAAAAGAGCCGTGCCGAGGGGTATCGGGCGCGTTCTGCGTACAAACTCATCGAACTCGATGAGAAGGAAAAGATCCTGCGCCCCGGCATTACGGTTGTGGACTTGGGGGCGGCGCCGGGGAGTTGGTCCCAGGTGGCACGCGCCAAATTGACGAATCCCGACGGGACCTTTAACGGTCGTGTGGTTTCCATGGACATTCTTCCGATGGAACCCATTGAGGGCGTCGATTTTCTGCAGGGCGATTTTCGCGAAGAATCCGTGGAAGCGCAGTTAAATGCGATGGTGGCGGGCGGCAAAGTCGAAGCCGTCGTGAGCGATATGGCGCCGAACCTTTCGGGCGTCGCGATGGTGGACGCCGGAGCGAGCCTGTATCTGTGCGAACTCGCGCTCGATTTTGCGGTGCAGCATTTGACCCCGGACGGCATTTTTGTCGCGAAGGTATTCCAGGGATCGGGCTACTCGCAGTACATCGAAGCCTGCAAGAAGGTCTTTAAGGTTGTGCATCAGCGCAAACCCGAGGCAAGCCGCGACTCAAGTTCCGAAATGTACGTGGTGGGGCGCGGACTGAAGCTGCCGAAGTAATTGGAAACAAGATTTTCCATCGGAGACGTTGTAGAAAGAAGACAAAACGACAGATTTCGTTTAGTCTCTTTCCTAACATCGGAAGATTGCGCCCAAATGAATCGGCGGGATGCGATTTTACGAAACTGAGAACCAATGCATAAATCAGAAGAGGATCAGCTTTGGACAAAAAGATGCTGAGCCGCATAGCGGTCTGGGTGTTGATTGCCTTTGTGCTCTTTACGGTTTTCCGTCAGTTTGACGGTGATCGTCAGATGCAGGGGCTCGCCACGGATCAGACGAGCTATACGCAGTTTATGGCCGACGCGAAAGCTGGCAAGATCAGCCGCGTCGATGTGCAGGGGCGGCGCCTTACCGTGCGTCCTACGGAAGGTATGCCCTACACGATCACGAGTCCCGGGGACTTGTGGATGGTGGATGACCTCCGCAAGAACGGGGTGCAGGTCTACGGCAAGGCCGAAGACGAACCGTCTTTCCTGCAGCAGATTTTCGTGAGCTGGTTCCCGATGTTGCTCTTGATCGGCGTGTGGGTCTTTTTCATGCGCCAGATGCAGGGCGGCAAAGGCAGTCCCTTCTCCTTTGGTAAATCCAAGGCCCGCGTGCTTGACGAATCCGCCAACAAAGTGCGTTTTTCGGACGTCGCTGGGTGCGATGAAGCCAAGCAGGACGTGCAGGAAGTTGTGGACTTTTTGAAGGATCCGACGAAATACTCGCGGTTGGGCGGGCATATTCCCCGCGGCGTGTTGCTCGTGGGGCCTCCGGGGACCGGTAAGACGCTTCTCGCGAAGGCGATCGCCGGCGAAGCAGGCGTTCCTTTCTTCTCCATTTCCGGCTCCGACTTCGTGGAAATGTTCGTGGGCGTGGGCGCTGCCCGTGTGCGCGACATGTTTGAAAACGCGAAGAAAAACGCGCCCTGCATCATCTTCATCGATGAAATTGATGCCGTGGGCCGTCAACGCGGTGCTGCAATGGGCGGCAACGATGAACGTGAGCAGACCCTGAACCAGATGCTCGTGCAGATGGACGGGTTTGAAACCGGTACGAACGTCATCGTGATTGCGGCGACGAACCGTCCGGACGTTTTGGATCAGGCCTTGCTGCGTCCGGGGCGCTTTGACCGTCAGGTCGTGGTGCCGTTGCCCGACATCCGCGGGCGCGAGCAGATTTTGAACGTGCACATGAAGAAGGTGCCGGTGGCAACCGACGTTCAGACGGACGTGATTGCCCGCGGAACTCCCGGTTTCTCCGGGGCGGATCTCGCGAACCTCGTGAACGAAGCCGCACTTTTTGCCGCGCGCCGCAACGGGCGCGTCGTAAGCATGGCGGACTTCGAACTTGCCAAAGACAAGATCATGATGGGCGCCGAACGCAAGTCCATGGTGATGAACGAAGACGAGAAGAAGAATACGGCGTACCACGAATCCGGTCACGCGCTCGTTGCAAAACTGATGCCGAAATCCGATCCGGTTCATAAGGTGACGATCATCCCGCGCGGCCGTGCGCTGGGCGTGACGATGCAGCTGCCGGAAGAAGATCGCTACGCGTACGACAAGCAGTACCTTCTCACGCGTATCGCCATTCTTTTCGGGGGACGCATTGCTGAAGAAGTCTTCATGCACCAGATGACGACGGGGGCGAGCAACGACTTTGAGCGCGCCACGCAGTTGGCGCGTGACATGGTGACCCGTTACGGTATGAGCGACAAGATGGGCATCATGGTTTACGTCGAAAGTGAAACCGATCCCTTCATGAGCCGCGCCATGCCGCGCCAGAGCAACATCTCCGAAGAGACGATGCGGGCGGTGGATCTGGAAATCCGACACATTCTTGAAACGCAGTACGCGATCGCCCGTAAGCTGATCGAAGACAACCGCGACAAGATGGAAGCGATGGCTCAGGCGCTTTTGAAGTGGGAAACCATTGATGCGGATCAGATCGACGACATCATGGCGGGAAAGCCCCCGCGGGAACCTCGTGTGATTGAACCTCCGAAGGCTGAGACGAAGGCGAAGGAGCCGGATGAAAAAACGCCGGAAGCCGAAGCAAAGCCGGTGACGGAACCGGCGGCGGACGACAAGTCGGCGGAGACGGCACCGGAAACGGGAGTGAAGTCTGACGTGAAGGCTGAGCCGAAGTCGGACGCACAGTAACCGAAAAAAGCAGTATCCGAACGGGACGGTGGGTGAAGTGCCTGCCGTCCTCTTTTTTTCAGGATAGAGAAAATGACGTTGGCAACGGAATGGAAATTGAGAACCCGTGTGTTCGATATTACGACGCCGCGGATTATGGGTATCGTCAACGTGACGCCCGATTCCTTCAGCGACGGAGGCCTGCACGCGACGAAAACGGAAGCCGTGGCGTTTGCGCACCGGTTGGTGGAAGAAGGCGCCGACATCATCGACGTGGGCGGTGAATCCACGCGCCCGGGCGCCGCGGACGTGTCGCCTGAGGAGGAACTGGATCGCGTCCTCGGCGTGGTGGAAGCGTTGGCCCGCGAAGGCATCACGGTGTCCGTCGATACGAGTAAGGCCGTCGTCATGCAGGAAGCCGTGAAGGCGGGTGCGGAGATTTTGAACGACATCCGCGCGTTTCGGGAACCGGGGGCAGACGTGGCGGCTGCCACGTCTGGCGCGGGACTCATTGCGATGCACATGCAGGGAACGCCCCGTACCATGCAGGCGGCGCCGCATTACGAAGACGTCGTTCGGGAAGTCGAGGATTTCCTTTTAAAGCAGGAAGCGCATCTTTTGAGTCTTGGGGCGGAAGCGGGAAAAATCTGCTTTGATCCGGGGTTCGGGTTCGGTAAGACCGTGGAACAGAATTTCCGGTTGCTCGCGGCGACGGAACGTTTTGCTCAGTTGGGGCGCCCTTATTTGATGGCTTTGTCCCGCAAATCCTCTATCGGGGCGGTGACCGGGGTGAAAAATGCCGCAGAACGCGTCGTCGGTTCCGTCACCGGGGCGCTCCTTGCGGTGGAACGCGGGGCGCAGCTCGTGCGGGTGCACGACGTGAAGGCCACTCGTGAAGCGTTGGACGTTTGGCTTGCGACGAAAAACGCTGCCGCGGCATAATTGGAAAATCGGCCGACGAAAACGGCTTTTAGTTGGAAAAAAATATATGTCACGACGTTATTTCGGCACCGACGGGGTGCGCGCTACGGTGGGAACCTTCCCGATGACACCGGACTTTGTCATGTTGCTGGGCCAGGCCGCGGGTCGGGTACTGCGCCGCACAAGTCCGGACGGGCGGGCGACGGTGTTGATCGGCAAAGACACGCGGGTGTCGGGCTATATGCTCGAAGCTTCGCTGCAGGCAGGGTTTTCCTCTGCGGGCGTCGACGTCGTTCTCTGTGGGCCGATTCCGACGCCGGCGGTGGCGTACCTGACGCGGGCGCTGCGTCTGACGGCGGGTGTCGTCATCAGCGCGAGCCATAACCCCTTCCGCGACAACGGCATCAAATTCTTCTCGGCGCAGGGCACGAAGCTGCCAGACGCCGTGGAACTTGAGATTGAAGCGGAAATTGACAAGGGATTTCTCTGCGAAGCCAGCGAAGGACTCGGCAAGGCTCGGCGGCTCAACGACGCCGAAGGCCGCTACATTGAGTTTTGCAAGAGCACCTTCCCGCAAGGCGCGGATTTGCGCGGGCTGAAACTGTACCTTGACTGCGCCAACGGGGCGGCTTACCACGTCGCGCCCGCGGTCTTTCATGAATTGGGGGCGGACGTGGTGGCGGACGCCGTCAATCCCGACGGTCTCAACATCAATGACGGTGTGGGCGCCACGCACACGGACGACCTCGCGATTCGCACCGCTAAGGCGGGGTGCGACTACGGTCTCGCATTTGACGGGGACGCCGACCGACTCATCATGGCGGATGCCGAAGGGCGTCTCTACAACGGAGATGAACTGCTTTACGTCATCGTGCGCGACCGACAGCGTAAAGGCAAAGTCGAAGGGGCGGCAGGCACCCTCATGACGAACTACGCGCTCGAACAGCGCTTTGCCCGCGACGGTATCGGATTTGTGCGCGCCAAGGTGGGCGACCGCTACGTGATGGAAGAATTGCAGGCCCGCGGCTGGCTGTTCGGCGGGGAATCCTCCGGCCACATCATTGCGCTCGACCGACAGACGACGGGCGACGGCATCGTGAGCGCGCTGCAGGTTTTGGCTGCAGTGAAGGAAACGGGACGGACGCTCTCGGAACTGATGGAAGGTCTCGTCATGATGCCGCAGGTGCTGATCAACAAGCGCATCGAACGCGGCTACGATTGGAAGGCGAACGCCGGATTTATGGCGGCGGTGAAGGACGCCGAAGCAAAATTGGCGGGTACGGGCCGCATTTTGATTCGTCCTTCGGGCACCGAACCTTTGCTGCGCATTATGGTCGAAGCCGAGGATCGGGAACTCGCCCGCGCGACGGCCACCGCGACGGCGGATGCGTTGACGCTCTGAATCGCGCTAAAATCAACCACTTTGCGGCAGATTTAACGAAAAGGCGGTGTCTTTTCCGTGAGATGCCCGCCTTTTTCCGTTTCCTCGGGCCGGGCGACCGGTCTTGGGGGAACGCAGTTCACATCAAACGAAAGTTTTGAAGTTTATGAAACCCAGTACCTACATGACGGCGGCCGAGATTCGTTCGGCCTACCTCAAATTCTTTGAGAGCAAGGGCCATACGATCGTAAAGTCGAGCCCGGTGGTACCTCAGGACGATCCGACGCTTCTCTTTACGAACGCCGGCATGAACCAGTTCAAGGCGAACTTCCTGGGGCTCGATAAGTCTCTTAACCGTGCGACGACGGCTCAGAAGTGCATCCGCGCGGGCGGCAAGCACAACGACCTGGACAACGTGGGCTATACCGCGCGTCACCACACGTTCTTTGAAATGCTGGGGAACTTCAGTTTCGGTGATTACTTCAAGCGTGAAGCCATTCACTGGGCCTGGGAACTCCTGACGACGGTTTATAAGTTGCCCGAAGACCGTCTCTGGGTCACCGTTTACTTTGAAGACGACGAAGCCTACGACATTTGGAAGGATGAAATTCACGTTCCCGAAGAACGCATCATCCGCATCGGTGACAACAAGGGTGCCCGCTACATGTCGGACAACTTCTGGATGATGGGCGACACCGGCCCCTGCGGTCCGTGCTCGGAAATCTTCTACGACCGCGGCCCGAAGGTTCAGGGTGGCCCTCCGGGGAGCCCCGACGAAGACGGCGACCGCTACATGGAAATTTGGAACCTCGTCTTCACGCAGTTCAACCGCGACACGTCCGGTAAGTTGAACCGCCTGCCGCGGCCCAACATCGATACGGGGATGGGCTTGGAACGTCTTGCGTCCGTTCTGCAGGACGTGCCCACCAACTACGACATCGACCTCTTCCAGAACATCATGGCCGCCGCCAAGCGCGCCGTGGAAGAAGCCGGCGCCGAAAACGTGGATCCTCAGTCGCCGTCTCTGAAGGTGATCGCCGACCACATCCGCTCCTGCGGTTTTGCCATCGCCGACGGCGTGAAGCCCGGCAACGAAGGGCGCGCCTATGTGCTGCGCCGCATTTGCCGCCGCGCCATCCGTCACGGCTACAAGCTCGGGGCCCGCGGGTTGTTCTTCTACAAGCTGATGGGCGCGCTTGCCCAGGAAATGGGCGACGTCTATCCTGAAATCAAGAATCCGAAGATCGCCGACATCATCAAAGCCGAAGAAGAACGCTTCTTGGCGACGTTGTCCAACGGCATGCAGATTCTCGAAGCCGCCATCGCCGAAACAAAGGACGGTGTTTTAAGCGGTGACGTGGCCTTCAAGCTGCACGACACGTACGGCTTCCCCGTGGATCTGACGGGGGACGTGTGCCGCGAAAAAGGTCTCGGGGTCGACACCGAGGGTTTTGACCGCGCGATGGCCGAACAAAAGGCGAAGGCGCGTGCCGCGGGCAAATTCAAGGTCGCAGCCGACGTTCTCTACACCGGTGAAAACAACGTGTTCACGGGGTACGAAACGCTCGTGGAACCCGATGCCAAGGTGCTTGCGCTTTATAAGGGCGGCGTGCAGGTTCAAGAAGGTGCTGCGGGCGACGACATGATCGTCGTTTTGGATAAGACCCCCTTCTACGCGGAAATGGGCGGCCAGATGGGCGACGCCGGCGTACTTGAAAATGCGTCGACGCTGCTTGCGGTTTCTGAAACCTACCGCATCAAGGAAAGCGTCTTCGGGCACGTGGCGCACGTGAAGGAAGGTGCGGTGCACGTGGGCGATGTCTTCAAGGCGGAAGTGAACGCAGAAACGCGCGTCGCCGTCGCACGCAACCATTCTGCGACGCACTTGATGCACAAGGCGCTTCGAGAAGTGTTGGGTGCTCACGTCGCTCAGAAGGGCAGCCTCGTCACGGACAAGGTGACGCGTTTTGACTTCCTGCACGACAAACCTCTCACCGCCGAAGAAATCGCCGAAGTCGAAGCGATCGTCAATAAGGAAATCCTCGCCAACACCGAAGTCGTCACCCGTGTGATGTCGCTGGAAGAAGCGAAGAGCTCGGGCGCCGTGATGCTCTTTGGGGAAAAGTACGGCAAGACCGTGCGCGTCGTGACGGTGGGGACTTCCACCGAACTGTGCGGCGGTACGCACGTGGCCCGTACCGGCGACATCGGTTCCTTCAAGATTCTGGGCGAAGCCGGCATCAGCGCGGGCGTGCGCCGTATGGAAGCCGTGACGGGCTTAAATGCCGTGGCTCTCATGCAGCATCAGGCGACGTTGTTGGCAGAAGCCGCACTGCGCTTTAAGACGCCCGCTGAGGAATTGGCTTCGAAGATCGACCACCTCATTGAAACTGCTAAGCAGCTTGAAAAGGAAGTGGCTTCCTACAAGGAAAAGCTCGCGGCTGAACAGGGTGCGGGTGCGGTCGCGAAGGCCGAAGACGTGGCGGGCGTGAAGGTGCTCGTGACGACGCTGGACGGCATGGATGCGAAGAGCCTGCGTACGACGATGGACGACCTCAAGAATAAGTTGAAGAGCGCCGTCATTCTTCTCGCGGTGGCCGCGAACGGCAAGATTCAGTTCTGCGCCGGTGTGACGAAGGATCTCGTCGGACGCGTGAAGGCCGGTGAACTCGTCAACTTTGCCGCGGCTCAGGCAGGCGGCAAGGGCGGCGGCAAGCCCGATATGGCGATGGCGGGGGCCGCGGACGTCTCGAAGCTCGATGTTGCGATGACGTCGGCGAAGACCTGGATCACGGAAAAGCTGGCGTAAGAAATGAGTGACGCACTCAACCTTACGGGCATGCTCTGCCCGATGCCGGTTTTAAAGACGAAGAAGGCCTTGGCGAAAGTCGGGGCTGGAGACGTGGTGACGGTTTTGACCGACGACCCGCACGCCGTGGAAGACCTGCGCCTCTTTTGTGAGCAGAGCGGACACGTTCTGCTCAGCCAGAAAGCGGTGGAGGGTTCTGCTGGTGTGACGGAACATCAGATTCGACACCGCGATTGACGCGTCAGGCGTGATTCGAGAAGACGGCTTCTTTCCTTTGGGGAGGAGGCCGTTTTTTGTATTCTGAGCGTTAGAGAAGAATACTGAAATACAAAAAATGCGAGGAAAATGAGAAAATCTATAAAATTTGCGAGCGCTGTATATATTTTGCGAATGGAAAAAGCTGAAATATAAATTTTGCGATACGAAATCGCAGCAGAAGGAAAGGCACCGATGCTCTGTGGCTACGCCTATTTGGCAGAAAAATTTAATATTGGTTGCCTGTCGTTGGCAGAACGGGCCGAAGGAACGCCGGCGGTAAATAAGCTGGTACGCCTGCAGGGGCAGTTGCTGGTTCCGTTGAGGATGGTTCCTGATCCAGAGGATGTTTGGGGGCATCTGGTATTCGCGTTGAAACATGAAGGGGTGAATATGGAATTACTCGCCCAGGTTTTACCGAATATCGAGATTAGCGTTGTTCAAAGTGCAGTGGATAAGACACCGGGAAGCGCAGTCCTGAGAAAACTGGCCTGGTTGTGGGAGGAGTTTTCACACCAGTTGCTTAAGTACGATCGTCCATCGGGAAATTATGTTGATCTCTTTGATGTAGATGAATATTTCACAGGCGAAAGGCGACAAATTTCTAGGTGGAGGGTTGTCTACAATGGTTTGGGGCCGCTTGCGTATTGTCCAGTGGTGAGACGTACGGAAAAACTCTCGGAAGAAAAAATACAAGCAACTTTTGAGGTGTTGAAGAAGCAGTTGTCGGTGATGTCGCCCGTGCTGTTGCAGCGGGCGGTGGAGTGGGCTTATCTCAGCGAAACTCAGAGTTCTTTTGAGATTGAGCGGGAGGCCCCATCCGGCAGTAAAGCCGCACGATTTATGGCGCTTTTGAAAGATGTCGAGAAATTTACGTTTCTTGATGAAGATACGCTGTGCCATATTCAGAATCTCATTGTTTCTTCCGACTATGTACAGGCGGTGTGCTGGCGTACGGAACAAAACTGGTTGGCGTATGCCGGGACGGTCGGTGTTCGGCGGGTAACTTACGTGCCGCCCGCACCGGAATGGTTGGATGACATGATGACGGGGCTTCTCAGTGTGGCTAATGCTCCTGCGGGGAGCATCAGTCCGCTCATTGCTGCCGGTGCGGTGTCGTTTGGTTTTGTTTTCCTGCATCCTTTTATGGACGGTAACGGGCGACTCAGTCGTTTCCTCATCCATCAGCAGTTATTCCGCGGCGGCGTGTTGCCGCAGAATACGGTTTTGCCGGTGTCGGCGATGATGCTGGAACATGAACACGAGTACCTGCAGGCGCTGGCAACGTTCTCAGCACCGTGTCGGGAACTCTGGGACGTGACGCAGGTAGGGGAGGCGGAATACAATTTCCGCTTTCAAGGTTCGCAGGCCTCGTACCGCTATTGGGATGCGACGGCGCCGTGTGAGTTTCTCTTTGACATGATTCGCGAGGCGGTGGAAACGTACCTGCCGGGGGAGATCAGGTTTTTGGAACGGTATGACCGCATTACGCGGAATCTCAATGAGCGGTTCGACGTGGTGCAGAAAGACCTTGATGTGCTGGTGGCGGCCGGCATCAGTTCGGGACGTGTGTCGGCCAACCTTCGCAAAAAGTATCGTTACAAAGTGCCGGACGGCTTTTTTGAAGCCCTGGAAGCGGCACTGCAGGAAGAACTGTTGGCCTGACGGTCATTGAGCGACGAGGAAGCGTCAGATTTTCTCGCTGTGTGTCGCCATGCCTTTGACGTTCTCTCCGCCGTGAACGACGGAGATTCTCTACTGCGTCAGCAGCTTGCGCTGCTGATCACTTCGGTGGATTCCTGCTGCTGATTCGGCGCCGGCTTTTTAGACCGACCCGAATTCACTTGAGCCTGAGCATTCTTCTCAGACTCCCCACAGGCTAACGAGCTTCGTCCGCGCTCTTTGATGTTGATCGCAGCCACCACGTCCGCGTTCCCCTGATGTCCGCACGAGACGCATTTAAAGAATGCCTGCGTCTTGCGATTGTCTTTGGAAACACAGCCGCATATCGGGCAGGTGCGACTTGTATTCTGCGGCGGCACCGCATGAACGTGGCCGCCCAGTCTCAACGCCTTCCAATCAAGTTTGGTGAAAAACATCCCCCAACCTTGATCGAGAATGGAACGGTTGAGACCGCTCTTTTGTGCAACGCGAGTGCCGGGCTCCTCAACAGTTCCCTTCGCGGATGCCGTCATGTTTTTGACCTTCAAGTCCTCTCTGAATATCTCTGCGTGGTTCTTGCAGATTTCCAACGAGACCTTTTCGATGAAATCACGACGGACATTGGCGATATGCTGATGAAGCCTTGCAATCGCGGCCTTCTGTTTGCACCAATTCTTCCCGAACTTCTGCATTCTTGCGAGCCTGCGCTGCATCCAGGCGAGCTTCTTCAGCTCCTTCTTGAGTGCGCCGCACGGCTCGAAGAACGT
>OIWS01001145.1_pt1 | contig 28581 bp, 25 predicted proteins | sample 1587611 | NCBI WGS metagenome assembly OIWS01 (sample SAMEA3888919, study PRJEB22519) | human gut metagenome | biome: human gut; feature: human-associated habitat; material: faeces | place: Denmark | collected 2010 | reverse complement strand
TACCATGCCCCGGGGCTCTTTCCCTGTCTTTTCATCTTCTCCCTGGCCGGACCTGTCCGCAGGCGCTCGCCTGCTCGCTTCCTTTTGGCAAAAAAAGGAAGAATCCCCGTTCCTCTATGCGCTGTTGTCTGAATCAATACTGTGGATTGCATTTGCTCTCGCCCTATCCTAGGTTGTTGCCTTCCTGCGCTCGCCCTGTCCTAGGTGTTTCCTTTCTCTCTGCTTTCTTCTCTCCCCCTGTCCTAGCTTTCCTTCTTGTCCCTCTTCCTGACAGGAAATGACCAATTCTTCTCCCTCCCTTTGCATCTGTTGCAAAGCTTCTATCAAATCGGAAATCTGGTTGAACAAATGAAAATACGCCGTTTTATACATATCCATATAAATCACCCCATTAAAGTATATCATATTTGAATTCATTTTGATATCAAATTTGAATTCTTATAGATTCTTATTCTTTGGGTATCCTGATAAAAAAACAAGGAGGTTTTCCCATGAATCGATATGGAAACTATTATCCTCCCTTTTCTTTGCGCATTTCTGATGAACTGCTGGCAAAGCTAAAATATCTGGCTCAGGAAAATCATCGTTCCACCAACAAACAGCTAGAATTCATTCTTGCCTCCTATGTAGAGCAATACGAAGCCGCGCACGGTCCCATTCCTGTGCAGCAGGAACCATAAACGCCGCACATCAAAAAAGGCCCCTTTCGGAGCCTTTTTTCATTTCATTATTTTGTGCAGCACACCGATCATCTCGTCGATCTTCTCCTCTGCGTTGCCCTGTTCAAAGGCCTGCTTTACACAGCTCAGCATGTGCGCGCGCAGCACCTCCTCGTTGGCGCGCTTTAGCAGCGCCTGCGTGGCCAAAAGCTGGTTGGAAATATCCAGGCAGTATCGGTCCTCCTCCACCATTTTGATCAGCCCATCGATCTGCCCGCGTGCGGTTTTCAGCCGCCGTTTGATGGCCTCATGATCCGCCTGCACGTTACGCTTCCTCCACACCGTTGGCTTGGTAGCCCGCGTCCGTTACCGCATCCAGCAGCGCCTGGTCCGCCGCGTCGCCCGTTACCGTCGCCTGCTTGTTTTCCAGGCTCACCTCTACTGCTTCCACACCCGGCACCGCGCGCAGCGCCTTTTCTACATGCGCCACGCAATGCTGGCACATCATGCCCTCTACCTTTACGATCTTTTTCATCTTGCTTTGCTCTCCTTTATCTTCCGGCGCTCGTGCGCCTTTTTTTCTCTGTACGGACCGCGCCTCGTACCCGGCCCCTCGTACCGCTTCCAGCAGCGCTTTGTCGGATACCGGCTTTGCCAGCCAGACGAGCACCGTCTGCCCCTCCAGCTCTGCGGCTGCCTTTTGTACGCCGTCTACCGCCAACAGCGCCTTTTCCACCGCCGCCGTGCAGTGCCCGCAGCTCATGCCGCCGGCCTGCACCACCGCGTCCGCCGCTTTTTCCGCCTGCTCTGCCGCCGGCTGTGTCATAGCCACAGGCTCTACACTCTCCGCCGGCCCGGTGCTCTGCCGCCCTTCGGCAAACCTGGGCTTGAATCCGCGCAGCCGCAGCGCGTTTGTCACCACGCAGACAGAGCTTAGGCTCATCGCCGCCGCGCCAAACATCGGGCTGAGCCGCCAGCCCAGCGCCCCGTAAAATACGCCGGCCGCCAGCGGGATGCCCAGCGTGTTGTAGAAAAACGCCCAAAACAGGCTGAGCTTGATATTGCGGATCACCGCCCGGCTCAGCTGGATGGCGGTCGCCGCGTCCTTTAAGTCGCTCTTCATCAGCACAATATCCGCCGATTCAATGGCAATGTCCGTGCCCGCGCCAATAGCAATGCCCACGTCCGCCCGCGCCAGGGCCGGCGCGTCGTTGATGCCGTCGCCCACCATCGCTACCTTCTTGCCCTCAGCCTGCAAAGCGCGCACATGCGCTTCCTTATCCTGCGGCAATACGTCGGCAATGACGGTATCAATCCCCAGCTGCCTTTGGATGGCCTTGGCCGTGCGCTCGTTGTCGCCCGTGATCATCACAACCTCCAGGCCCATCTGCTTGAAGGTCTCTATCGCCTGGGCGCTTGTCGGCTTGATGGTATCCGCCACCGCGATCAAGCCCAGCACCCTGGTTTGGTCCGCAAAGTACAGCGGCGTTTTGCCGTCGTTTGCCAGTTTCTGCGCCTTGTCCTCAAAATCCTGCAGATCCACACCCTGCTCGCGCATCAGCTGCACATTGCCGGCATAGTAACGCACGCCATCCAGCTCTGCCTGCAAGCCACGCCCGGAGATAGCCGTAAACCCTTCTGCCGCCGCAAACGCAAGGCCCTGCGCCTCTGCCTGCTGGAGGATGGCGCGGCTCAGCGGGTGTTCGCTTTTCGCTTCCAGCGAGGCCGCCTTTTGCAGCAGCTCCGCCTGCGCCACGCCCTCGGCCGTCACAATGTCCGTCACCCTGGGCTTGCCCTCCGTTACCGTGCCGGTCTTATCCAGCACCACAGTATTTACAGTATGCGCCGTTTCCAGCGCCTCGGCGGATTTAATCAATACGCCGTACTCTGCCCCTTTGCCGGTGCCCACCATGATGGCCACTGGCGTGGCCAGCCCCAGCGCGCACGGGCAGGAAATCACCAGCACCGCAATCGCCGTGGACAACGCAAATTCACCCGTCTGCCCCAAAATCAGCCATACCACCGCCGCGATAACCGCGATGGAAATGACCACCGGCACAAATACGCCGCTGATCTTATCTGCCAATTTGGCAATCGGCGCTTTGGAATTGGCGGCCTGCTCCACCAGGTCGATGATCTGCGAAAGCGTGGTGTCTTTGCCCACCTTCTGGGCCCGGCACACCAGCGCGCCCGTCTGGTTTACAGAGGCGCTCAGCACCGTATCGCCCTCGCCTTTTTCCACCGGGATGCTCTCGCCGGTCAGCGCGCTCTGGTCGATGGAGGAATGCCCGCTGACCACCACGCCGTCCACCGGCACGCTGGCACCGGGGCGCACCAAAAACGTATCGCCCACCACGACCTCCTCCAGCGGAATTTCCATCTCCCGGCCATCCCGCACCACCGTCGCGGTTTTGGGCGCCAGATCCATCAGCTTTCGAATGGCCTCGCCCGTCTTGCCCTTGCTGCGCGTTTCCAGGTATTTGCCCAGCGTAATCAGCGTTAAAATCATCGCCGCCGATTCAAAATACAGGTCCATCGCGTAATGATGCACCACGTCCATCTGCCCATGCCCCAGGCCAAACCCGATGCGGAAAATGGCAAACAGGCCGTATACGATCGCCGCTGCAGAGCCGATGGCAATCAGCGAATCCATATTGGGTGCGCCATGGAACAGCGCCTTGAACCCCACCTGGTAATATTTTCGGTTGACATATACGATGGGCAGCGCCAACAGCAGCTGCACCATGGCAAAGGAAATGGCGTTTTCATCGCCATGCAAAAACCACGGCAGCGGCCAGGCAAACATATGCCCCATCGAAATGTACATCAGCGGAATCATAAACGCAAACGATACGATGAGCCGCCGCTTCATTTCCTTTAGCTGCTCTGCCGTGCCGTCCTGCGGCTTTGCCTCGGTTTGCCCGGGCAGGGCCGCGCCGTAGCCCGCTTTTTGTACCGCCGCTATGATCGTTTCCGGCGAAACCGCCGCCTGATCGTATGTCACAACCATCGAATTGCTCAAAAGGTTTACCTGCACATCCTGCACGCCTTCGGTATGCCTTACAGCCTTTTCCACATGCGCCTGGCAGGCCGAGCAGGTCATCCCCGTTACGGAAAATTTCTGTTTCATTTCGCTCTCCTTACCCCACCCCCCTGGGGTGTATTGTTAGTATATTCTAACTTTCTCTCTTTTGCAACCCCCTTTTTCAGCTTTGCCAAAAATCCACCCGCCATACCGCCTCCTCTGCAAAGAAAAAAGACGGCCTTTCCCGTCTTTTTTCCGCATGCATATCCGCTGTTTCAGGCCGCCCCATTGGCCCATGCCAAAGCCTACCGTAACATCCCAGAAGCGTCTAAAGCGTCAAAGTGTATCGGTTCCTCTCCGCAGTCCGCCGTCATTGCCAGCAGCATGGCCGTTCCCTTTTGCCTCAGCATTGCTTTTTTCATTTGTTTCCCCTGTTATGCTTGGTTGTGCCTGTTCCCCTCTTCCTGTCCGTGATTTTCTGTTACGCAGCCGCTTTGTACGCCGACTCGCTGCTTATTTGCTGTCCGCCGTTGGCGTCGATGTAGGCATCCACCGCCTTTTCAATGCCCTCCTTGGTGGGCAGCGCCTCCAGCACGGCCTGGTGGAAATCCTTGTCGTTAAATTCGCTGCCCAGCGCTTCGGAGGCTTTGTCATACGCCTTTTCGATCTGGCGGGCAGTATAGTAATACTGCAAATATTCGCCCGGCGATGCAATAAAGATCTGGTACATCTCCTCTATCGCCTGCGTATCCACCTCAAAATACGCCTCTGCAAAATCCATCAGCTCTTCCGTATCCCAGCCCAGGTAGTTCACGCCGATATCCATCTGGCAATACAGGTTCAAGCTCAGCTGGCTGTTGATTCTGCACAGCTGCGCCGCCGTCTCGTTCTCCGTCAAGTAGCGATAGCAGTAATTTTCCACATAATTGGCCCAGCCCTCGCTATATCCCGTCGGCTCCAAAAGCTGGCACAGCAGGCTGTCGCCGGTCTGCCGGCTGAAATTGGTCTGGTATAAATGCCCTGGAAAGCCTTCATGTGCCAAGGTAGGCAGCACGTTGTCCCCCATATGCTTTAGGTTGATATAGATGTGGTTTTCCACCCCCTCTTTATCCAGATACGGGATCATATAAAACGCGGGATTTTGAATGGTATCCTCCAGCGCCGGGGACACCTGGCTCACCGTATACGGCACATCGGCCAAAAGCGCGGGGAAATCCGCCTGCATTCTCTCCCGAAACCATGCTACGCTCTGTTCCGGGTCCTCCGTGCCCAGATCCATCATCTCCCACGCCTGGTAGCCGGCCGGGTCCTGCCAGACAAGGCTGCGCATCTCTGCCATCATCGCCTGCTCATCCTCTTCCAGCTCCTCTTGTATCTCCTCCGGCGAAGCCTCGCTCAGGGTATATTGGCGCACCAGCGTCTTGTATACCATGCGGCCCTGCGGCAGGCTGGCCAGCGAACCGTCGCTGCTTTCATCCTTTGCCTTTTCCAGGCCGTCCGCCATGGTCTGGTACGCCGGCAGGCAATAGGTTTGCACCGCCTCCCTGTTGCGCTGCTTATAGCTCTCCTTTTGCGCCTGGGTCAAGCCCTCCATGCCGTCTATGCGCTCATCAAACGAGCGCAGCAGAATGTTCTCCTCCCCGGCCTGCAAAAACGTTTCGCATTCTTCTATCGCCAGCTCCGCTTGCTCGGCGCTGATGCCCAAGCCCGCTTCCTTCTTCTCCTGCTGATATTGCATCAGTGCTTCGGCATAGCGCGGCATATCGCTGAGCAGCGCCAGATAGTTTTCCACATCCTGCTCCGTATCCAGCGCCAATTCCGCCAACGAGATCTGAATTTGCGCCTGCCATCCAAAATTGGGCGCATTGGGGTTCTCATAATACATCGGCGCTGCAGGCACAGCGCTTTGCAGCGTCCAAAGCAACAGATCATACGTTTTCTGCTGGCTCCCGGACAGCGTATCCCTATCATACCGCATCAAATCGCGGATCATCGCTGCGCTGCGCTCCGCCTCTTCCTCATCCACCTCCGCTGTATAGCGGCCAAAGGTCGGCGCCACATCGCGCAGCCCCAAGGCATCCGGATCGTCAAAGAAAAAGTGGATCGTTACATAATCCTCCCCCACCATCTCCCGAATCACGCGCGTACAAAAATCATCAAAGGAATCCGCGGCCAGCTTTGGCTCCGTGCAGGCCGACGCCATCACCAATAGGCATACCGTTACCGCCATGACCAGGGCACGCTTTGCACCCCGCTTCATTCGCTGCTGCATCTTGTTCCTCCTCATCCTTTTTTTCTACTTTATCATGCCCGTTTTTTTCTGCCAAGCAAGGGATGCTCTCTTGTTGGCATATTGAAAGAATTTTGTTCCTTTTTTGTCTCCCTGCCATAATATAGACGATTTATGCCGAAAACGCCTTGTATATCATCTATCTGTCTGATATAATAAAGGCATATTAAGAACATATTTATTTCTTTGTTTCCTTTTGTATCTCATGCGGCCATACATAAATTCTTAGAAAGGAAGGTACTGCAATGAGAAAACGAAAATTTTGGTCTGTGGCGCTGGCAACGGCCGTGGCCACCATGCTCCCCGTCTCTGCCCTGGCAAAAACCTGGGACAATGTGGATAGCTGGGATAAGCTGGCGGAGGCGTTTGGCGATACCGACGCGGACGTCACCATCATCCTCACCGGTGATATCCAGTTTGCCGGCTCCTTGGAGGCCAAAGAGGGCCAGACCTACATCCTCAACGGGCATACGTACACCCTGTCCGATGTCGCGTTCCATGGCAAAGGCACCGCAGAGGTAAACGCTGACGTTCAAAACCAAGCAACCGATACGGCGCTGGCCGTTGAAGATGCCAAGGTCACCGTCAATGGCGATGTCAAAACCGATGAAAACGGCGGCGGCGTGGGCGCTCTTGGTACAGCGGACGTTACCGTCAACGGCAATGTAGACGGCACGCTGGGCGGCGTGGCCGCTACTGAGGAATCAAAAATCACCGTCAATGGCGATGTGGATTCTGACGGCGTAGGCGCGCTCGCTACCGACAAGGGCGAGGTCGTCGTAAACGGCGATGTCAAAGGCGGCGAAGTCGGCGTGGCCGCAGAAGGCGAATCCACCGTAAAGGTAGAGGGCGATGTGGCCGGTAAGGACGGCGCCGAGCAAGGCGGTTACGGCGTTGTTTCCACAGAAAACGCCCAGGTAGAGGTGGCTGGCGACGTCAAAGGCGGCAATGCGGAATCCGATACCGACCAAGCTGTGGGCGGCACAGGCGTCATCGCGGCCGGCGAATCCGAGGTCACCGTGGGTGGCAGCGTCCAGGGTGGCGATGCCAAAAACGACACCGTTGCCATGGCGGGCGATGGCGTTGGCATCGAAGCTACCGCGGATGTAACGGTCAAGGGCGATGTCAAAGGCGGCAACGCTGCCTCTAAAAAGCAGGCCGTAGCCGGCGACGGCGTCGTTGTGCTCTGCCTGAAAGCACAGGATGAGGAAGCCAAACAGGCCGGCAAGCTGGTCATCGAAGGCTCTGTGTCCGGCGGCCAGGCCCAGGGCGAAGACGCCATCCAGGGCAGTGCGCTGTATTATTTCTTTAACCAGACGCAGGTACCGGAGGATATCATCATCCCCAAATTGGACAGCACCTCCGGCCAAACGCTCGTGGATTCCCTGGATGGCTATCTGGATGGCCTAATCGCCTACCTAGAGGAGATCAGCGGCGAATCCGTGTCTCCGGAAGACAGCGAAGCGTTGCATCAATCCTTTACCGATATTTTGGTGCAGCTAGTGCTCATCAACCATCCTGATGCCGTCATCGCAGACGAGCAAGCGCTCATCTCCTTCCTGGATACCCTGCCGGCTGAGGAGCGGGCGCTGTATGCCAGTGTATTTACCGACGCGATCAAAGCTGCATACGATCCCCTTGTAAAGCAGATCAACGTCGAGATCCTATCCCAGTATCTGCGCCCCACCGTCACTGTACACGCCTTGAAAACGGAAAACGGCGCCGAGGCCGTCAGCTCCGATATGGGCGCTTTCATGAATGAGCTTCTCTCTGCCGAGATCAACTACATCGTTCGTGTGCTGCCCAGTGAAAACGGCGTGCTAACCGTGGATAAGGAAACCGCCAAAGCAGGCGAAACCATCACCATCACCGCCAAGGCCAACGAAGGCTACCGCGTATCCAAGGTCTTTGTCAACGGGGAAGCTCTTCAGGGCAAAGACGGCGTATATACCTTTACCATGCCGGATCATGGCGATGTGGAGGTGTCGGCAGAATTTGTTTCCACCCAGAGCGGCGCACCCAAAACCGGCGACCAAAGCCAAACGGCCCTTTGGGCGGCCCTCTTGGTGCTCGCAGGCGGCGCGGCGTTCCTCACGATGAAGCGCCGTACAAACGCATAAAACCCACCAAAAAGCACAGGCAAATCGCCTGTGCTTTTTTCTTTGCCCTTGCATCCTGGCGCTGTTGCGGCCCCCGCCGCCCTTGCCCTGGTTTGTCTTAAAAAGCCTTTACTCTGAATCGGCCAAGCATGCCAGCTTTCCGTTGGCGGCGTCTTTTGCCTTCCCTGCCCAAAACAAAAAGCCCGGCCTATCGCCGGGCTTTTTCATCGCCGTTGGAATGGTTGTGTTATCTGCGCTTTGCCAATGCCGCCCTGCCCGCGCCGGCCAGCGCCAGCACCGCCACCGCAACCCACAGCATTATGGACGCCTGCGCATCGCCGGTCTGCGGAGAAGCCGCGGACGGGCCTGCCGTTTCTCCCGCTGCGCCGGAGATCTGCGCTACATCCGTCATGATGTAAGAGGAGCAGTGCGTCGTTTCATAGACCGCTACCCCCTGCTCTATCAGGCTCTTGGCCGGAGCACTGTCAGCGCCGGCGGCCTCGGCAGCACCCACGCCCACACCTGCCAGCCCGCAGACCGGCGACAACAGCACCCCCGGCATATGGGCCGCCTTACTGAGCTTGGCCGCCATAGGCGCCGTATCAACGGCTTGCCTGGCCTATCGCAAACGCAAATCCGTATAACCGCCCGGGCCTTTTGCAGATATGCTGTGTATTTTGGCCGTGTGCATCAAAAAAAGGAGACCTTTTTACAGGGTCTCCTTTTGCTTATCGTTTGCCAACGCCCTGCAGCGCAGCGCATTGCTCGATGAATTGCCGCGCCGTCCGCGGGCTGCGCCCGTTGCGGCGCAAAGCGTGCGCTTCCGCCTTTTGGATCAGCTCGTCCCTGTCCATCGTCACGCCGTACTGCTCTGCCAGGTGCAGTACGATTTCCAAATACACGTCCTTTTCCGGCCGCAGGAAGGTAATGAGGATACCGAACCGGTCGGAAAGCGACATCTGTTCCTGGATGGTATCGCTCAGATGGATCTCATCGCCCGCCCGCGCGCTCGCCGTCTCGCGTACCAGGTGCCGCCGGTTGCTCGTGGCGTACACCACCAGGTTTTGCGGCCGCCCAGAGGCAGAGCCTTCCAAAATCGCCTTTAACGCAGCAAAATCGCCGTCGTCGCGGTCAAAGCTGAGGTCGTCGATAAACAGGATGAATTTCAGCGGGTTTTTGCTTAGCCGATCCAGCAGCATAGGCAGCTGATACAGCTGCTTTTTCTTCAGCTCTATCATCCGCAGGCCCTTGCCGGCAAACTCGTTGACCACCGCCTTGACTGTGGAGGATTTGCCCGTGCCCGCATCGCCGTACAGCAGGATGTTGGAAGCCGGCCGCCCCAACAGCAGCGCCTTGGTGTTGTCTATCACCTGAGCGCGCTGTGCTTCGTACCCGCTCATCTCGCTCAGCCGGATGGGGTCTGGCGACTGAATGGGCACGATCTCCTCCCCTTTCAATACAAAGGCGCGGTATTGGGCAAAGATGCCGTACCCGTGAATTTCGATGTTTGCCAGCCTATCGCGGTAGACCGAGCCAAAATGCAGCGGTGTGGTGTTCCATTGCGGCAAAAAACCGGAAAACCGAATGTCCCGCTGTACGGACTCGCTGGTTACCTGGGCGATCTCGTCCAGCACGCGCAATTCATGCTGCACGGCCTGCTCCACCACCGGGGCCGCCTGCTTCCCTTCGGCGCGCAGCAGCATATAAAAGTTTTCATCGCACAGGATATAGTGCAGCAGGTATTCGCTCCAGTTGTCGCCCCTTTGATACAACGCCGCCACAAACGCCGCATAGGTATCCACCGCTTTTTCCGCGCCATCCCATACCGCTTGGAGCATGGCCGCAAATTTTTGGAATACTTCGTCGTCCCAAATGCTGCGGAATACCACCAGCGAATGAATTTTCTGTACCATGTCCTTCCAGTTCATGGCCCTTCCCCTTTCCAGGCCGCGCCGAAAAACGCGCCTATAAACCGAGAAGCGCCCCCTTCCCTGGTCCGGGCCGCTGCATGGCCCGCCCCATAAGAGAGGACGCATCCGTCTTTTCCGTTATACCAAATGGAAGCCTGCCTCGCGCAGCGCTTTGCAGATCTCCCGCGCCTGTTCGCCGTTCCGTGTTTCCATGCCAATGCGCAAAAAACAGGCGTTGATGGCCATGTTTGCTTCGCCCCTGTCATGGTGCACGGACACCACATTGCCGCCGTACTGCGCAATGATGCGGCTGACGCCTTCGAGCTGGCCGGGCTTGTCCGTCAGCGCGATGGTGATGTTGCTGTTGCGCCCGGCCGTGACCAGCCCGCGCTCGATGACCTTGCTGAGGATATTCACATCGATATTGCCGCCGGATACCACACAGCATACCTTTTTGCCCTTTAACGGCACTTTGTTGTACATCGCCGCCGCCACCGAAACCGCGCCCGCGCCCTCAGCGATGAGCTTTCGCTCCTCAATCATCGCCAAAATCGCGTTGGCTACCTCGTCGTCCGTGACCGTCACGATGTCGTCCACATAGCTTGATACCAGCTCATACGTCAAATCACCCGGATGCTTTACCGCAATGCCATCGGCAAAGGTATCCACCGTTTCCAGCGTCACCTTCTCCTTTTTGCGGATGCTTTCCAGCATGCTGGGCGCGCCTGCCGCCTGCACCCCGTATACCTTAACGTTGGGCTGCATGCGCTTGATGGCGTACGCCACGCCGCTGATCAGCCCGCCGCCGCCGATGGGCACCAGCACCACGTCCACATCCTTGAGCTGGTCTAAGATCTCCAGCCCGATGGTGCCCTGGCCCGCGATCACGTCCGGGTCGTCAAACGGGTGGATCAGCGTCCGCCCCTGTTCCTCTACCAAATCCAAGGCGCGCTTGTAGGAATCGTCATACGCGCCTGAAACCAGCTCCACCTCCGCGCCATAGCTTTTGGTGGCCTCCACCTTGCTGATGGGGGCGCTGTCCGGAATGCAGATCAGGCTGGAAATGCCGTTTTTCGCCGCTGCCAGCGCCACGCCCTGGGCATGGTTGCCGGCCGACGACGCCACCACACCGCACGCCTTTTCCTCCTCGGACAGCTGGCTGATCTTATAATACGCGCCGCGCACCTTAAAGCTGCCCGTCACCTGCAGGTTCTCCGTTTTCAGGTACACCTCGCATTCGCTGTTCAGCTCAGGCGCATGGATCATTTCCGTCTTGCGGATTACATCTTTCAATACATACGACGCGTGATAGATCTTATCCAGCGTCAGTTCGCGCTTTTCCGCCATCACGGCATCACCGCCCCTTTGTTTGCGCCGCTGACCAGCTTAGCGTAGCGGGCCAGATACCCGGTCTGCACCTTCGCCTCCGGCTGTACATACCGCTTTTTCCGCTCGGCAAAGGTCTCGTCCGAAACCTTGGCGTTGATGCTATGGTTGGGAATATCGATCTCTATGATGTCCCCTTCCTCCAAAAGGCCAATGTTACCGCCCATGGCCGCCTCCGGGCATACATGGCCGATGGAAGCGCCGCGGCTGGCGCCCGAAAAGCGCCCGTCGGTAATCAGCGCCACCTCTTTATCCAGCTTCATGCCGGCCAGCGCGCTGGTGGGGTTGAGCATTTCGCGCATCCCCGGGCCGCCCTTGGGCCCTTCATAGCGGATGACCACCACATCGCCCGGCTTGATGCGTTGCCCGTAAATAGCCTGGATCGCCTCTTCCTCGTCGTTGAAAACGCGGGCCGGGCCGCTGTGCACCAGCATCTCCGGTGCCACGGCGCTGCGCTTTACCACGCAGCCGTCCTGCGCGATATTGCCCCATAGAATGGCAAGCCCACCGGTCTGGCTGTATGGATTTTCCACCGGGCGAATCACGTTTTTATCGCCGTTTTCGGCCTTTTCGATGTTTTCCGCCACCGTTTGGCCCGTCACGGTCAGGGCCGAGGTATCCAACGCGCCGATCTTTGTCAGCTCCTTCATCACCGCCGGTACACCGCCTGCGGCGTCCAGATCCTGGATGTAGGTCGGCCCTGCCGGCGCCAAATGGCAGAGGTTGGGCGTTTTCTCGCTGACCTCGTTAAAGGTATTCAGATCCATCTCCACGCCTGCCTCATGCGCAATGGCCAATAAATGCAGCACGCTGTTGGAACTGCACCCCAGCGCCATATCGCACGCCAGCGCGTTTTTCACGGACACTTCGTTGATGATGTCTCTGGCCTTGATATCCTTTTGCACCAGGTCCATAATGCGCATGCCCGCCTTTTTCGCCAGCATGGTGCGCTTGGCGTATACGGCCGGGATCGTCCCGTTGCCGGGCAGCGCAATGCCGATGGCTTCGCACAAACAGTTCATGCTGTTGGCCGTATACATGCCGGAGCAGGAACCGCAGCCCGGGCAGGTGCCGCGTTCAAATTCTTCCAGCTGTTCATCGTCGATCAAGCCCGCCTTACGCGCGCCCACCGCCTCAAACATCTTGGATAGGCTCGTTCTCTCGCCCGCCACGTTGCCAGCCAGCATCGGCCCGCCGGACACGACGATGGACGGCAGATTCAGCCGTACCGCCGCCATGACCATGCCGGGCACGATCTTATCGCAGTTGGGAACCAACACCAGCCCGTCAAAGCAATGTGCCAATGCCATCGTCTCGGTACTGTCCGCAATCAGTTCCCGGCTCGCCAAGCTGTATTTCATGCCCAGATGGCCCATGGCAATGCCGTCGCACACCCCAATGGCAGGCACCTCAATGGGGGTTCCTCCTGCCATTCGTATGCCTGCTTTGACCGCTTCGGCGATCTTATCCAGGTGGAAATGTCCCGGAACGATTTCGCTGTGCGCGCATACCACGCCAATCAGCGGACGGTTGAGTTCTTCATCGGTATACCCCATCGCGTAAAACAGCGAGCGGTTCGGCGCCCGCTCTACGCCCTGGGTCACATTTGCGCTTCTCAGTTGCATGCCTGTGTGGCCTCCCTTATCGTTTCAAAATGGCTTATTTTTTTAGCCAGCTCATCATATCGCGCAGCTCTTTGCCCACCTTTTCCAGCGGATGCTCAGCTTCCACACGGCGGGTCGCCAAAAATTTGGCCTTGCGCCCGGCGCCAAATTCCTGCATGAATTCGCTGGCAAACGTGCCATCCTGGATCTCGCGCAGCACGTTTTTCATTTCCTTGCGGGTCTCTTCGGTAATCAGGCGGCGTCCGGTGCGGTAATCGCCGTATTCTGCAGTGTTGGAGATGGAATAACGCATCATCGCAAAGCCGCCGGAGTTGATGAGGTCTACGATGAGCTTCATCTCGTGGATGCATTCAAAATACGCCATTTCCGGCTCATAGCCCGCTTCTACCAGCGTATCAAAGCCGGCCTTCATCAGTTCGGTGACGCCGCCGCACAGCACGGCCTGCTCGCCAAACAGGTCGGTCTCCGTCTCTTCACGGAAGGTGGTTTCCAAAATGCCCGCGCGGCCCGCGCCAATGCCGCAGGCATAGGCCAGCGCGTAATCCTTCGCCCGGCCGGATACATCCTGGTATACCGCGATTAGGCTGGGCACGCCCTTGCCCTCTACATACTGGCTGCGCACGGTGTGGCCAGGGCCCTTGGGCGCTACCATGATAACGTCTACATCCTTCGGCGCTTTGATCAGGTTGAAGTGGATGTTGAAGCCATGGGCAAACATCAATACGTTGCCTTCCTTTAGGTTGGGGGCAATCTGGGCCGCGTAAATATCCGCCGCCAGCTCATCCGGCACCAGCATCATCACAAAATCGCCTGCCTTGGCCGCCTCATCAACCTCCATGACCTTCAAGCCGGCCTCTTCCGCCTTTTTCCAGCTGGCAGAGCTCTTGCGAAGGCCCACCACTACGTTTACCGCGGACTCTTTCAGGTTCTGTGCATGGGCATGGCCCTGGCTGCCATAGCCGATGATGGCAACGGTCTTGCCGTCCAACAGCCCCAGGTTACAATCGTGGTCATAGTATTTTTGAATCATTTCAAACATCCTTCTTTCTTTGAATTTTTTATATAGGTGATAATATTGGGGTCCTTTATTCCTTGCACCGGTGCTCCGCCGGCGTGCCGCGCTCCAGCGCCGTGACGCCGGTGCGGCACATTTCCAATATGCCGTATTCGCCGATGACGTTCAAAAACGCGTCTATCTTGGTGGGAATGCCGGTCAGCTCTACAATCATGCTGCCCACGGACAGATCCACCACATGCCCGCCGTAGATGCGGGCCACCTCGCTGATGGCGCTGCGCGTGGTCTCCGTGGCTTTCACCTTAACCAGCAGCAGCTCGCGAAACAGGCTCTTGCCCTCTTCCAGGCAAAATACCGTCTTCGTCTCCTCCAGCTTAAAGGTCTGGCTTAATATCTGGTCGATCACCTGCGCATCCCCGCGCACCGAAATGGTGATACGTGAAATTTCCGGGTCGTTTGTGGCGGACACGGTCAGAGAATCGATGTTAAAGCCCCGCCTGGCAAACAAGCTGGAAACGCGCGCCAGCACGCCAGAATGGTTGTATACCAATACGGACAATACCTTATTTGTCATCGTTTCTCCTCCTCAGTCCATGATGATCTCATCGATCGTCTGCCCCGGCGGGATCATCGGCAGCACCTTTTCATCCTTGTCGATGGGGCATTCGATCCAGCAGGGGCGCTTGCTAGCAAGCGCGTCTCTTAGCGCCTGTTCAAATTCCTTTAGGTTTGTCACGCGATAGCCCTTGGCGCCAAAGCCCTCGGCCACCGCCTTATAGTCTGTTTTTCTCTCCGGGCTGGTAGAGCAGTACCGCTCTCCGTAAAACGCCGCCTGCCATTGGCGCACCATGCCCAGTACTGTGTTGTTCATGATGACGGTTACCACCGGCAGATTGTAGCTTACCGCCGTGCAGCATTCGTTCATGTTCATGTGAAAGCTGCCGTCGCCCGTAATGTGGATGACAGGCCGGTCCGGAAACGCCACCTGCGCCCCCAGCGCCGCGCCATAGCCGTAGCCCATGGTGCCCAGGCCGCCGCTGGTCAAAAAGCTGTTGGGCTTTACACGCTTGCAGTATTGAATGGCCCACATCTGATGCTGGCCCACATCGGTCACCAAAATGGAATCATCGCCCGCGATTTGGCAGATCTTTCCGATCACCTGGTGCGGCTTTAGCACCGTATCGTCGTCCGCCGGCTTATAATCCTCCGCCCGCCAGGCCTGGATGCGCTGCTTCCAATCCGTATGCTGCTTTTGCTCGATCTGCGGCAGCAGCTTTGTCAGCACCTGCTTGATATCGCCCACCAGGCCTAGGTCTACCAGCACGTTTTTGTTGATTTCGCTCTGGTCGATGTCGATCTGGATGATCTTGGCATCGTGCGCAAATTTATTGGTATCCTGCGCCACGCGGTCGGAAAAACGCGTACCCACCGCCAAAACAAGGTCTGCCCTGTCTACCGCCAGGTTGGCCGTCCGGCTGCCGTGCATGCCCAAAAGGCCCAGGTTCATCGGCTCGTCATAGCTTAACACACCCGCAGCCATCAGCGTATGCACCGCCGGGATCTCCGCCTTTTCCATCAGCCTTCTCAGCTCCTCGCCCGCTCCGCTGGCCGCTACGCCGCCGCCGAAATAGAGTACCGGGCGCCGGCTTTGGTTAATCATCGACGCCGCCTGCACCAGGTCTGCCAGCTCCACCTCCGGCAGGCACAGCTTGGCCGGCTGCGGCTTTTTCGGTACAAACTCCGCGACCGCCGCCGTCACGTCCTTGGGAATATCCACCAGCACCGGCCCCTTGCGCCCGGAAGAGGCAATTTGGAACGCCCGGCGCAGGATCGGCGCCAGCTCTTCCACACGCCGCACCATAAAATTATGCTTGGTAATGGGGATCGTCACCCCAGCGATATACACCTCTTGAAAGCTGTCCTTCCCAATAAGATCGTTGCTGACATTGCCGGTAATCGCCACCATCGGCACGCTGTCCATATACGCCGTTGCAATGCCCGTCACCAGGTTGGTGGCGCCCGGGCCGGATGTCGCGATTACGATCCCCGTTTTCCCCGTTGCCCTGGCATACCCGTCCGCCGCATGCGCCGCGCCCTGCTCATGCGCGGTCATGATGTGGCGGATCCTGTCCCGATATTCATACAAAGCATCGTAGATATTCAACACTGCCCCGCCCGGGTAGCCGAATACGGTATCCGCGCCCTGCTCTAAGAGCACTTCCGCCATAATCTGTGCACCTGTCAGCTTCATCTTCATCGTCCTCTCGTTTCCCCGGCAGCCGCCCGGGCCGCCCCCTCAATTTTGCCTATGCCTCCGCACGATACGCCCGCATATCGCCGTTTTTCCCGTCTCCACTGTACAAAAAAACAGCCCTCGCCTCAAAACAACTAGAGACAAAGGCATACAAGCGCTCTGCGGTACCACTCTATTTGCTGCGCCGTTGGGCGCAACCCCTTACTTGCCACGGCACGCCATGGCAAAACACGATAACGGATGTTGGCCGTCCCCACCTACTAGGTGCTTCCTTTCAGCGGGCAGCTCTGGGATGAGACCAAGCTGGAATGCGCATTGCCTTTCACCCACCGGCAACTCTCTAAAGCGTTGAGACCAGATGACAGTTTCCCTTCATCGCTTTTCTGTTTTTAGCTAGTGTAGCAAAAAAAAGCGGTTGTGTAAAGTATCATTTTGCAAAATTTCATAGGTTTCGCAAAAAAATGCTTTCTGTCTGCACTCTCGGCGTAAAACGCCGCCTTTGTTTCGGTTTTTTCCGCCGTATCGGCCATTTTTCGCCGTTTGGTCTGTTTTTTCTTTCTTTTCGTTGGGGTATACTAAGCACACGGCATGGCATTGCCTGCCAGGAAAAGGAGGTACTCTATCATGAAAGTGATCATCGTTGGCGGGGTGGCCGGCGGCGCCAGCGCCGCAGCCCGTCTCCGCCGCCTGGATGAACAGGCCGAAATCGTCCTTTTGGAACGCGGCCCCTATATTTCCTTTGCCAACTGCGGCTTACCTTATTATATAAGCGGTGAGATCCGCGACCGCGCCCAGCTTTCCGTACAGACGCCGGAAAGCTTTGCCGCCCGCTTTGCTGTGGATGTGCGCATCCTTTCCGAAGCGGTGGATGTCGACCGCAACAGCAAGACCGTCACCATCGTGGACCATGCCACGGGCCGCCGCTACCAGGAGCGGTACGATAAGCTGCTGCTCAGCCCCGGGGCCGAGCCGGTGCGCCCGCCGCTGCCCGGCGTGGACAATGCGCGCATCTTTACCCTCCGCACCATTCCGGACGCCGTGGCCATCCGCACCTTCCTTGAAACCCAGCATCCCACCCAAGCACTCATCGTAGGCGCCGGCTACATTGGCATGGAAATGGCGGAGGCGCTGCATACCGCCGGGCTCCATGTCACGGTTGTGGAAATGCTGCCCCACGCCATCGGCCCTCTGGATTACGATATGGCCTGCCAGGTGCACCAGTATGCCCGTGAAAAGGGCGTGCAGCTCAAATTAAACTGCGGCGTGGCCTCCTTTGAGGAAAAGGGCAGCGCCCTATTTGCACATCTCACAGACGGCAGCTTATTGCCCTGCGATCTGGTGCTTTTGTCCACCGGCGTACGCCCGGATACCGCCCTGGCGAAAAAGGCAGGGCTGGAGACCAACGAAAAAGGCGCCATCCTTGTCAATGACGAGCTGCGCACCAGCGCGGAGGATATCTACGCCGTGGGCGACGCCATCGCCATCCGCGATGCCGTCACAGACCTGCCCGGCTATGTGCCGCTGGCCGGGCCTGCCAATAAGCAGGGCCGCTTGGCCGCAGACAACCTCTGCGGGGCGCACAAGCGTTACCGCGGCACGCAGGGCTCCGCCGTGCTCAAGCTGTTTGATCTTACCATTGCCACCACCGGCCTCAACGAACGCGCCGCCCGGGCCGCCGGCCTGCCATTTGATGCCGTACACCTCTACACGCCCAGCCATGCCAGCTATTACCCCGGCAGCACCGGCCTTTCGCTCAAGGTGCTGTTCCATACCGAAACGGGGCGCATTCTGGGCGCGCAGCTCGTCGGCTTTGAAGGGGTGGATAAGCGCTGCGACGTGTTGGCTGCCGCCATCCGCCATGGCTTGACCGCCTACGACCTGGCAGAGCTGGAGCTCTGCTATGCCCCGCCCTATTCCTCTGCCAAGGACCCGGTGAACCTAGCCGGCTTTGCCATCGAGAATCTTTTGGACGGCAAGGTAAAGCAGGCGCACTGGCAAACAGCCTTCCCCCTGCCGGAAAACGCGCAGCTTTTGGATGTGCGTACCCAGGAGGAATATGAGGAAGGGCATATCCCCGGCGCCCTGCACATTCCGCTGGATGCGCTGCGCAGCCGCCTGGATGAGCTGGACCGTACCCGCCCCCTTTACGTCCATTGCCAAAGCGGGCTCCGGAGCTATGTGGCCTGCCGCATCCTGAGCCAGCACCGGTTTCACTGCCTCAACCTTTCCGGCGGCTACCGCCTGTATGCCCTGCTCAACGGCGAGCAGGCGGACGACGCCCCCATCCATGCCTGCGGCGTAAAGATCCCCTCTTGATAAGGAGCAAGCACCATGGAATTTTGCCACGCTCCGGGCCGCCTCTATGCGGAAGATGCAAACGGCGTGCTCCTGGCTGAAATCACGTTTCCTACTGCCGGCGATGGCGTCGCCGACCTCAACCATACCTTTGTACACCCCAGCCTGCAAGGGCAGGGGGTAGCAGATAGGCTGGTGCGCGCTGCGGCCGAGCAGCTGCGCCTTGAAGGCCGAAAGGCCCGCGTTTCCTGCTCCTACGCCACTCACTGGTTCCAGCGCCATCCGCAATACCGCGATGTGCTCTTCTAAGGCATGCCGCAAAAAAAGCAGCCTCAGGGCTGCTTTTTTCATACAGAGCCAAATTTTCTCTTCAGCGCCCGCTCCGTCAGCGGCACCGTCCCCAGCGTCAGCGCCGCCTGGGCCAATACAAAATAGAGCACAGCGGTTTCCATCCATTGGTACAGCAGCACGCACAATACCGCTGACACGCCCAGCATCGCTGCGCCTGCGATGATCCATAGCCGCCCCGCTGTTCTCTGTGCAAACGCCCAGGCCTGCTCGCTTTGCATCGAGCGCCTTGTCCGATATCCAATCCATTGGCTGGGGCCGGTCTGCATGCGGCGCATCATCATGCCCAGCAGCATCACCATCAGCGGGATGAAAAGCGCCAAGGCCGCCGAAAACGCTTTCATGTTTTCTTTCCTCCGTTTTGCTTTGCGTCTGTTATACACCCTTTGTGCGACGCGCGCAAGCCCGCTGCTGCGCCTTAAGGGCCTGCTGCTTTGCCTTTGCCTCGTCCTCCCAGCGTTTTTTGCGCTGTTCCTTTTTCACCAGCTGCCGGTAATATACAGCGCCTACCAGCCCCAGCGCCACCGAGCCCACAAAGATCCACACCGCCATTTTATACCGCCCGCTGCCCAGCGCCGCGCCGCCGGAGGTGCTCATCAGCGCGCTGGGGATGCGCGCAACGGTTGAAATCGCCAAAAATGCCGGCAGCTTCATTTCCGTCAGCCCCACAAAATACGTAAGCACATCCTTGGGTACGCCGGGAATCCAAAACAATAGGAATACCAGCACATGCAGCCGCCTGTTGTTCTGTAAAAATTTGAGCTGTCGGATCTTTTCCAGCGGCACAAACACCTCCACCAGCTTTATGCCCAGCTTTTTGGTGAATAGAAAGATGATGGTGCTGCCCAGCGCCGCGCCGATTAGACACAGGCCCAGCCCCTGCCATACGCCAAAGGCACCCCCCGCCCCGATTTCGATGGGCTCTCCGGGCAGCACTGCCACCACAACCTGGAAGCACATCAGCCCGATCAGGCACAGCGGTGCCCATGGGCCGCAGCCGTCGATCCACGCGCGAAACGCCTCCGGCTGCCGGGCCAGGCGCAGCAGCTGCCGCCCCACTGTCAGCGATAAAAATACGGCGGCGCCTATCGCCAGCAATATCCCCGCCGCAGCCAGCACTTTTTTTCTGTTCGTGGTCTGTTTCCTCCTTTCTCATCCCTCTTTGCCCCGATTGCACGGCCTGTTTTCCCGTTTATTTTTTCACAAGCGTACAAGCGTGTTCCTTCGTTAAAAAAAGTTTGGTAAACACTCAATTTTTTCTTGACTTTCCGCCCATTTCGGGCTTACGCTAGTACTATCAATTTTCGCTAAATTCGTTCTTTTTATCCGAGATTTTTTTTAAGTGCCTGTGCGTGGCCAAGGATGGATGTATTTTATTTTTTTGACCCGAAACGGTTGTGTCCGTTTTTATAATTTTTTTCATGGGAGGGTCTCATCTTGCAACAGTCCAACAGTCTTGAACAAAGACAAACGCAGCGCAGAGGAGTGTTTATCGGGTTTGCCTCGCTCATCTTCATGTATTGGGCCGCCATGGCGCCGCTGAGCTACAACACCTTGCTCTTGCAGGGCAGCGGGTTTTCCAGCGCCGAGGTAGGCTCCATCATGGCTGCGTTTGCCGCCATCGGCATCATCGCGCCGCCGATTTGGGGCTATATCGCCGACCGCATCCGCTCTGCCTCCAAGACCTTTATCCTCGTCTTTGGCATCCAAGCCGTTGTCATTGCCAGCCTGCCTTTGTTCGGCGGCCTCAAGCTGGGTGGCTTTGTGCTGCTTGCTTTGGCCATGCCGCTGTCCAATTTTGTGCGCAACTGCTCGCAAAACCTCTTGGACGCTTGGACCATGCAAAACACCACCCGCACCGGGGTTCCGTTTGGCTCGGTGCGCTTGTTTGGCTCCCTGGGGTGGACGGTCAGCTGCGTAGGCATGTCCGTTTTGGCCAGTATGACGGATGTTTCCATCGCCTTCTACCTGGCCGGCATTTTCAGCGTCATCGTCTGCGCGATGGCCATGCGGCTCAACCGCAGGTTTCCCTCTCAGGATACGACAGACGTTATGGAAAAAGCGGTGGAGAGCGCTAAAAAGCTTAACCCCTTCCGCCTGTTTAAAAATTACTATTTTGTCGTGCTGCTGGGCTATGTGCTGCTTAGCCAGATGATGTTCAACTGCACCACCACCTTTATGCCCTATCTGCTGGAACACCTCGAAATAGATGCCAACTTTACCGGTACGGTCATGGGGCTGCGCAGCTTAACGGAGGTTCCGTTTTTGCTGCTTGGCGGTATCCTGCTGCGCCGCATCGAGCTGCCAAAGCTCATGGCCGGCGTAGGCGTCCTGCTGGCCATAGAGCAGATTTGCTATAATTTTGTCAGCACACCCATCACCGTCATCCTCGTCGTTTTGATCGGCGGCCTGGCTTCCGGCTTGTATTTCAGCACAACCATCGAATACGCCTTCCGCCTGGCGCCGTCCGGCTTGGCCTCCTCTGCCCAAACCTTTTTGGGCATGGCCACGGCCATCGGTATGATTTGCAGTTCTCTATTGGGCGGCTTTATGGTGGATACCTTCGGCGTGCTCAGCTTTTATACCACCTCCGGGCTCATCATCTTTACCGGTTTTGTGCTGTATGTGCTCTCTTTCCCCTTTGCCACCAAAGTCCTAAAAAAACCCATTCCCGAAGATCTTTTGCGCAAGGGCTGATCCCCTTGCTCGGGCGCGGCACCTGCCGCGCTCTTTTTTTATCAAAAATTTTCTTGTCGATTTTTGAAACTTTTTGCCGGCTTGTCCGTCTAATAAGTACAGCATCGGGCAGGCCGGGTACGGCCGCCCTTGCCATCATTCAGGAAAGAAGGGATCCCTATGCAAAGACGCGGTACGCCGTATAAGCGCAGGACCAATCGAGATAAAATACGAAAAAAACGCCGCCGCATCGCCATTATAAGTACGCTGGCCGCCGCGCTGGCTGTTTTTGGCGTACTGAGGAGTTTGGGCGGGCCCGCCGCGCCCAACGAGCCGGTGGCGCTGGCCACCGTTTCCCCTACCCAAACGCCTTCCGCCGCCCCTACCCAAACGCCCTCTGCTCCTCCCAAGTCCACCGCCGCCTCCGGCACCGGGCAAGAGGATTTTTCCGACGCCGTCTTTATCGGAGACAGCCGCACCGTCGGCCTTCAGCAAAACGGTGGCCTGGCAAACGCCAAATTTTTCTGCGGCACGGGCTTAAATGTGGAAACCGCGATGACAAAGCCGGTCGTCACGCTGGCAGGCGGAAGCAAGGGAACCGTCGTGGATGCGCTGCGCCAAACGCCTTGTCGGCGCGTGTATGTGATGTTTGGCGTCAATGAGCTCGGGTGGCCGTCGGCCGGCAGCTTTAAGAAAAAATATGTAGAGCTGATCCAGGCCCTTCGCCAGGCTCAGCCGGAGGCGGAGATCTATGTGCAGTCCATCCTGCCAATTTCAAAGGAGAAATCCGATAGCAGCAAGATGTACAAGCAATCCAAGATCAACGACTTTAACCAGGCGCTCTTGCAAATGGCCTCTGAAGAAGGCGTGCGCTACTTAAACGTCGCCTCCGTTGTTACCGGCAGCGACGGCTACCTACCCAAGGAAGCTGCCACCGACGGCGTGCACCTTACCAAATCCTACTGTAAAAAATGGGTGGATTATCTGAAAACCCATTCGAAATAACCCATGAAAAGGAGATTTCCCCCGATGAAAAGAAACATTGTTCTGTGCCTATCCCTTGCGCTTTGCCTCTTGGCGGCCGGCTGCGGCGGCCAGTCCGCCCCTACGGCCGACGCCGTGGATCTGGCAGACCGCCTGTCCACCCAGATCCAATTTGAGGATACCCTCTCCCCGCTGGAAGGAGATATGCTCTATACCCTGTACGGCATCGACCAAAAGGATGTGCAGCAGGGCGCAGCCTATGTAAGCACCGGCGCTACGGCAGAGGAGATCGCCGTCTTTTCCTGCACGGATGACAGCGCGGCCCAGCGGGTAGAGAGCGCCTTAAAACAGCGCGTAGACAGCCAAAAGCAATCGTATGTGGATTATGTGCCCAAGGAAATGACAAAGCTCAACGACGCTGTGCTCATTCGCCGGGGCAATTTGGTGGCGCTCTGCATTTCCAACGATAACGCCACCGCCAAGCAGCTGATCCAAGGATAACGGCCCATGGTCTTTGCCAGCGTTCCCTTTCTCTTTGTCTTTCTGCCGGCAGTGCTGGCCGCTTACTTTCTCTGCCCGCGCCGTTGGCACAACGCCGTGCTGCTGGTCTTTAGCCTGTTCTTCTATGCCTGGGGAGAGCCCGTATACATCCTCCTGATGCTGAGCTCCATCACCGTCTCCTTCCTGGCCGGGCGGGCGCTGGGCCGCGCCCATACACCTGCCCGGCGGCGTGCCGTGCTCTCTGCCTCGGTGGCCTATCATCTGCTAACGCTGGGTTTTTTCAAGTATGCGGACTTTCTCATCGGCACGGTCAACAGCCTGTTCGGGCTTTCGCTGCCGCTGCTCTCTTTGCCGCTGCCCATCGGCATTTCGTTTTATACGTTTCAAACGCTCAGCTATATTGTCGATGTATACCGCGGCGTATGCGCCCCGCAGCGCCGGTGGGATTGGCTGGCCATGTATGTCTCGCTGTTTCCGCAGCTCATCGCCGGCCCCATCGTGCGCTACCAAACCGTGGAGCAGCAGATTGCCCACCGCACCGTATCCCGGGCCCAATGCGCCGAAGGGGTGCGGCGCTTTACGGCAGGCCTGGTAAAAAAAGTGCTCTTGGCCAACAGCATCGGCTTGGTCTTTACCCAAATTTTGGGCAATGGGGCGCTGCCGCAGAGCGTGCTGGCGGCCTGGGTGGCTGTGGCGGCGTATACGTTTCAGATTTACTTTGATTTTGCGGGCTATTCCGATATGGCCATCGGCCTTGGCAAGCTGTTTGGGTTTACCTTTGAGGAAAACTTCAACCTGCCGTATCTATCGCGCAGCATCACGGAGTTTTGGCGCAGATGGCATATTTCGCTCGGCACCTGGTTTCGCGATTATGTCTATATCCCGCTGGGCGGCAACCGCTGCGGCTGGGGCCGCCAGCTTTTCAACATCGCCGTGGTATGGCTGCTCACCGGCCTGTGGCATGGCGCCAGCTGGAATTTCGTGTTGTGGGGCGCGTACTACGCCGTGCTGCTGATGGTGGAAAAGCTAGGCCTTCTGCGCGTGCTGGCCCGCCTGCCCCGCATGCTCCAGCATGCGTATGCGCTGTTTTTCATCGTGGTGGGCTGGGCGCTGTTTGCCTGTACCGAGCCTGGGCAGCTGTCCGGGGTATTTGGCGCTCTGTTCGGGCTGTCCGGTGTGCCGCTGTACGATGCCTCTTCGCTTTTCTTGCTCAAAAACAATGTGCTGTTGTGGCTGCTTTTGGTCTTTGCCAGCACCGCGTCGTTTGCAAGGCTGCATACGCATCTACTATCCCGGCACTGGTATGCGGAGGTACTCTGTCCGCTGGGGCTGGCAGCCGCGCTTTTGGCCTGCACAGCGTTTATCGTCAGCGGCTCATTCAACCCCTTTTTGTATTTTCGGTTTTAAGGAGGTGCGCTCTTGCGTCAAGATACAATCACCCTTGCCATCTTCGGTGGCTTTCTGGCGGTGTTTTCGCTGGGCGCGCTGCTGCTGCCCGGGCGCACCTTCAGCCAAATGGAAAATCGGCCGCTATCTTCCCCGCCCCGTTTCACGCTTTCCTCTGTGATGGATGGCAGCTTTGCCAAAGAAAGCGAACGCTATCTTTCCGACCAGGCGGTGGCCAAGGATGCGCTTGTCATCTTAAAAAATGATCTCTCCTTTGCCATGGGCCAGCGCCAGCTGGGCGAGGTATACGTGTCCGCAGAGGGGGCGTACCTTTCCCGCTACCAGGAAAACCGTGCGCAGATCGACCGCAACCTGGCGCAGATCAACCGATTTGCCGCGTCTGTGCCCGAGCGCTTGCCAATCTCCCTGCTGCTTGTGCCCAATGCCGTAGGCGTGTACCCCGAAAACACCCCTGCGCTGTCCGATTGCGGCAGCCAGGCCGATACCCTGGCCTATGTAAAGCAACGGCTTTCCGGCCGCGTGCAGCTCCTTTCTCCGTATGAAAAGCTGGCCGCCCATAAGGAGGAAGCGCTGTACTATCAAACCGACCATCACTGGACCATGCGCGGCGCTTATTACGGCTATGCTGCGCTGATGGAGGGGCTGGGCCGCGAGCCGTTGCCGCTTTCCGCCTTTGGCACTTCGATCTTGGCGGATGAATTTCAGGGCAGCCTGTATTCCAAAGCGCCGGTCAGCTTTGCCGCGCACGACGAAATGCCCTATTACCAGACCCCCGGCCTCCGCGTGCAGCTGACCTATGACGACGGCACAAAAACGGATACGTTTTTACACCCCGACGCGCTTTTGCAAAAGGACAAATACACCGTGTTTACCGGCGGCAACCAGCCGTCGCTACAGGTATCCTCCAACGCAGCCGGTACAGAGCGCGTGCTTGTGCTCAAGGACAGCTATGCCAACTGCCTTTTGCCCTACCTAGCCACCGCCTTCCCCGAAATGTCCGTGTTGGATCTTCGGTATTTTCGCGGCGATCTGGCCGCCTATATCCAAGAACACAGTATTACACGCATCTTGCTATGCTATAATATAGACTTCCTGAATACCGACAACCATTTTATTTACCTGAATCAATAAAAACCGGCCCATCGGAGCAAAAGGTGTGTGGATGCGTGTGAAACCGACGATGGAGGAAACAGTGGCACAGGAGATCCTTGCCCATTACCAAAGCTATTACCGGCTGTCTTACAGCTATTTGAAAAATAAAGAGGACGCCATGGACGCCGTGCAGGAAAGCGCGTATAAGGCCATGGTAAAATGCGGACATTTGAAAAACCCGGACGCTGTTTCGTCCTGGGTATACCGCATCGTGGTCAATACTTCGCTAGAGCTCTTGCGCCGCAGGGCCAAGCGCCATCTAGTCCTCTCCGAGCAGGCGGCAGATCTGTCCCGCGCACAGCCGGATGAACCGCCGGCCAAGGTGGACCTTTCCGCCGCGCTTTCCCTGCTGGATGAAAAGGAGCACGCCATCATTGTGCTGCGCTTTTATGAAAGCAAAAAGATTTCAGAGATTGCACAGATTCTGGGGGAAAATGAGAATACCGTAAAAAGCAGAATGTACCGCGCCTTCAAAAAAATGAAGCTGGAATTGGAACAGGAAGGCGCGCTGCCGCCGTTTGAGATTGGAGGCTGAATAAATCATGACTGTCTCTGACTTTGTCAAAACCAAAACCGAATATGAGGCCATTCCCGTGCCGGAAGAATTGAACGGCCGCCTTACAGAGACGCTGGCCCGCGGGCAGCGTGAAGCGCGTAGGCGGCGGCGCCTGCATCATCTGCTCAGCGCCGCCTCCGCGGCCGCTGTGCTGTGCCTGTTTGCCGCCGTCAACCTCAGCGCTCCGTTTGCCAAGGCCATGCAGAGCCTGCCGGTGGTGGGCCCGGTGTTTCGCGTCATTACATTCCGCCAGTACACCGACGACAGCGGCAATTACGGCGCTGAAATTGCCGTGCCGCAAATCGAGGACAGCGACCCCTCTACCCCGCTGGATGACAGCCTGGCACAGATGAACCAAGCGCTGTCCGGTTATGCGGACAGCATCATCGCCCAATACGAAGCGGATCTTGCCGCCGGCGGCGATCTAGGGCATGAATATGTCTACTCGGATTTTCAGGTGCTCCGCGATTCTAACCGTTTGCTGTCCGTTTGTATCCGTACTGATATCGTCATGGCCAGCACCAATTCCTTTGTAAAAATCTACCATCTGGATAAAACTGCCGGGCAGTTGATAGAGCTTTCCGATCTGTTCCGGCCGGATAGCAGCTACGTAGAGCGGCTCAGCGGCCTGGTAAAGCAGCAAATGCGCAGCCGCAAGGCCAAAGACCCGTCGCAAAGCTACTTTATCGATCAGGACAACGGGCTGGATTTTACCTCCATCCGTCCGGACCAGAGCTTTTACATCAACGCAGACGGCGCGCTGGTGCTCGTGTTTGATAAATACGAGGCGGCGCCGGGCTATATGGGCGTGGTGGAGTTCACCATTCCCCTTTCCGAAATTCAAGACCTGGCAGCAGATCATTCCCCGCTTTTGGCGCCGTAACGCCTAGCCTTTCCCAGGAGGTGCTTTGATGCGCAGAAAAGATAGAGAGCTTACAGAACAGGCCGAGATCCTGCGCCTGCTCGCCCGCTGTGATACGGTACGGCTCGGCCTTTGGGACGGCACGCGCCCCTACGTTTTGCCGGTGTCCTTCGGGCTGGCGCCGGACGCTTTGCAGCCCCTCTTGTATTTTCACTGTGCCAAGCAAGGATACAAGCTGGATTGCCTTCTGCAAAGCCGCACTGTCTGTATCGAGGCGGATATTTTCTACAAGGTAGAGCCGTGGCGCATGGGCATCACGGCGCGCTATGAAAGCGTCGTCGGCTTTGGCACGGTTGTTGAAACGTCGGGGAAAGAAAAAGAGTTTGGCCTTCGCACCATTTTGGCGCACTACGGCTTTGCCTCGCATCCCCTGGCCCAATGCAGGGGGCTTTCCCATGCGAACGTGTACAAGGTCATCCTCCATCAGCTGACAGGCAAACGCAATCTGCCGGAAGAATCCTAGCATGCTGCCAAGAAAAAAAGGACGGGGCCCGTCCTTTTTTTCTTGGCTCTTTTGTCTATTCTGCGCCATAAAATGCCGCCAGCGCTGCCGATAGCGCTTCTGGCGCCTCGCGGTTTGCTTCGTGCCCCGCCCCGTCGATGGTTTGCATCGCAGCGTTTGATAGACCCTCTTGCAGCTGCCGGGCTGCTTTTCTGTTCGCCCGGTCCTTTTCGCCGCAAAGCACCAGCGTACGGCAGCGTACACGGGGCAGCAGCGCCGGAATCTCCAGCGTTGCCATCGACAACGAAAGGCCCCGCATCTGCCGTTTGGTCAGCCCTAGGCTTTCAAATGCTGTACGGGGCGTTATCGCAAACAATAGGTCTTGCAGCTTTAGCAGCCGTTTGGGCATCGTGTACGGCGTGCCGATCAGCACCAGCGACGCTACCCGCTCCGGCCGGTGCGCAGCATACGCCAGCGCCAGCACGCCGCCCAAAACTTCCACCAGCAGATACCGCGCCGGAATATGTGCGCCGCAGTGGCGGCACCGCCCGCGCAGGAATAGCCAGCTGAACACCGGGACCAGATCCGGCGCGTCCAGCGTGCGGCCGCACCGGGGGCAGATGCTGCGGCCTTTCAGCGGGTCCATGTTCCGGGGCAGCCGCCAGGCCACAACATTCATAAAACTGAACAGCGCCGCGCCCAGCAGAAACCGGATCAGACCCAGCAGGCACTCAAGAAGCAGCATGGCCGACCTCCGCGCTGTATTGCAGCCGATCCTCCGCGCGGAACACGCGTAGCCCTCGGCGGCGTCGTAGATGGCGTACATACCGTTTTCGCAGTAGAGCAGTTTTTCCACCGTGTAGCCGCTGCCGCCGATCTGCAAAAGCGTCACGGTACCGGGCAGTGCGCCCAGTGTCTCAATGGCATCGGCCACACCGTCGGCAAAGCCGTCAGGGCTGGTCTGGTCGGCATAGGGGCGGCCTGTGGCGTAATACTGGGCCGATACGGCCCCCGCCGCCAGCCGAGCCGCCTTGA
>OIWS01001142.1_pt1 | contig 28612 bp, 22 predicted proteins | sample 1587611 | NCBI WGS metagenome assembly OIWS01 (sample SAMEA3888919, study PRJEB22519) | human gut metagenome | biome: human gut; feature: human-associated habitat; material: faeces | place: Denmark | collected 2010 | reverse complement strand
GCTCGTCGGGAGAGAACTTCAGCAGTTCATACGGAATCGTGACCGTGTAGTTCCCGTCAATCGGGCTGTTGTTCGGAATGACCAGCACCGCGGAATCCCCCCGGTACCGGGCGTAGGGCTGGCAGAGCTGCTCCGGCCGGTTGCGGAACCAGGGGGGGAGCACTTTCACTTTGGCGATGTTCGACTTCCGGTGATCGTCCGGGAAGTATTCGAAAATCTCCGGATAGAGCCGCCGGATGCGGATCATCCGCTTGACCGTTTCAAAAAATTCCCGATTTTCCCGCCGGGCGCCGGTGTCGATCTTCCGGTCGTAGAGCCACCGCCGCGGTACCCGCCGGTAGGGGTAGGGGTTGTTCCACTCCTCCCCGAGAAACCAGATGGGCAGAAACGGGGAGAGAATGGCCTGATAGGCGAAGGCGATGATGTCCCCCTGCGACGAGTATCCCTTGCTATCGTGGTTGGAGAGCATCATTGCGTAGAAGCGTTCCGTGCCGCCCGGTTTGCTGTAATCATCCACCGCGCCGAGCTGCGCGCCGCTCCGGACCAGATCGACGATGTTGTTGACGAGCAGACTGTCGCAATCCATCATCTTCGTCCGGTTGCGGGCCGGCCCCGGAATGAATGCATTCTGATCAAAGTCGAACGTGTCGCGCCGGCAGCTGGCGTGTTCCGAAAAGAAGATCACTTTCCGCCCCAGTTTCAGCAGTCGAGTCCGGGCTTCGCGGTAGGGCTCGTATTTGCAGAAATTGGGGCCGCAGTCGCAGCGGAACCCGTCGGCGCCGGTGCGGAGAATGCACTGCACCAGATTGCGGATGAACCATTCGTTCAGCTCCGGATTGCTCCAGTCGAAGAGCCAGCCGTCCCACTCCTTCTTGAATTCGCCGGTGAACCACTCCGGTTTCTCCCGCCGCAATGGAGCATCTTCGCGGACTCCCCACGAGATGACGTCCAGAAACACCCGGATGTTTCGTTTGTGGCACTCATCGACGAACTGTCTGACCCGGTTCCAGCACTCCTCGTCGCTGCCCGGCCCGGTCAGGCGCTTGTTGATGGTGTGGATCCCGTGGTTGCCGTAGTGCCCGCCCGCGTGGAGCGGGGTGATCCAGACGCCGTTCACGCCGGTTTCCGCCAGATGGTCGAGGGTTTTCGCCATGCCGCTGAATTTTCGATTGGAGGAGGCGGTCTCGACATTGAGCTCCACCAGAATCAGGCTTTTGAGCCAGTCGGGGTGGCCGATCGCCTTGCCCGGAGAGTATTCCAGCTTCACCTCGCTGTCGGGGCGAATGGGAGGAAGAAGCGCGGAGTTGTCGATCGTCTGCGGTGTGGCGGCGGAGACGCCCGTTGCGAACAGGAGAGCCAAAAGAAGAAATTTCATGAAAGGTTTCCTCATCCGGGTTATCGGGTGGAGCATTTCTGCCCGTTCCGGTTGTAGTAGTAGCGGCATTTGTTGGCGGTTTGATACAGTTTTTTCACATCGAGCGCGACGGCGTGCCCGTCGGCGAACAGAACGTTGACGTTCCGCGGGGAGTGCCAGGTCTTGACGTAGCCCAGACCGGTGCCGTTCATGCTCCACCCCCAGCCGTTCTTGTTGAAGTTGTCGCCGGTGACGAAGTCGGCGGTGGAGTTGCAGGTGTCGCCCAGAAGCATCGTGTTGGCGGGTTTGCGGATTTTTTTGGTGCTGAGAAAGCTGGTCCAGTCACCGTTCGGCCGCTCCCAGACCGGACCGATCTCCTCTTCGAAACTGCTGTCGGCGCAGACCAGCATGAAGATTCCGTAGGTGCGGTTGAGAAACTCATTGCAGTTGGTGTCGGTGATCGGGAGCGTGGGGTAGATCGCATCCGGGCACTGGGTGAATTTCGCCGTATTGATCCAGTTCCCCTTGTAGTAGGTGCGGGGCAGGAGGTTGGCGAAGGCCAGCGCGGCGGCCCAGCCGGGGGTCTTGTCGCGCAGTTTGACCTGCTGCGGAATCAGTTCGCCATGGGCGTCGGCGTAGAACCGGAGCGCCATCCCGCACTGCTTGAAGTTGTTGATGCAGGAGATTGCCCGGGCGGTTGTCCGCGCTTTGTTCAGCGCCGGGAGCAGCATGGCGGCCAGGATTGCAATGATTGCAATCACAACGAGGAGTTCTATAAGAGTGAAAGAAAGTCCCCGGCGTTTTCCGCCGGATTTTCTGTGGGGTGTTCCGTTCATGAGAGCCTCCGTGGGGTTATGGGGTTGATGTTGTATTTTTCTGGAGATGCAGATCTTTTTCTGTGGAGAAAACGAACTGTTGTTCCGGCGCCTGCGGTTCCTGCGGATACTCCCAGCGGCGCAGGTCGTCGCTCCAGGCGACGCCGATGCAGGCGTGGGTGTCGAAAATGATCGTCTCATCCTCCGGACCGGTGGCGTGGTAGAAGAGCAGAACCTTGCCGATTTCCGGTTCGGAGCGGAGATCGAGGAGAAATCCGGCGGTGATCCGGCCGCGCGCCCACTCCCAGCCGGCGCTGCCGAGAAAGGTGCAGCCGCAGTCGCGCCAGGTGACGAGGTCGGAACTTCGCCGGAAGGCGATGCCGTTCGCGGGGGAGTGAACCATCAGAAATTCGTCGCCGTCCGGAATGATGCACACATTTTCGCCGCCGTCGCAGGAGCCGAGAAATTCCCAGTGGATGAGGTCGCGACTCACCGAGCGGGAGATGCCGTTCTGTTTGAAGAAACAGTAGAAGAGGGGGCCGTTATCGTCGTCGCAACGCAGCAGAAACGGGTCGATCATGCGTCCGGCCTGCGCGTTGGGGATCGCATCGCCCTTGACGCGGAGGAGCTCCGGCTCACTCCAGGTGACGAGGTCGCGGGAACGCATCCGGTAGAGCCGGCTGTTGGCGTTGCCGTACTTTTCGCCGTTTTCGCGGCAGTAGCTCTGCAGACAGAGGTGGTATTCGCCGTTGAATTCGATCACACAGCCGGGGCTGGAGTAGTTCTTCGCCCGGTCGGCTTCGGTAAGTTTTCGAATGGGGGTGAAGTGGATCAGGTCGCGGCTCCGGGTGGTTGCAAGATAGAGGTAGGGGAGGCCGTCGTCCGCGGTTTCCACCAGCGTGAAAAAGAGATGAAACCAGCCGTCGCGATACAAGACCGCCGGATCGCGGTAGGCGGTCCGGGCGTCTCCCCGCAGAAGGATCGGACAATGCAGTTGTGCCGGGTCGAAGTGTGCCATGAAGTTCTCCTGGTGTTTTCTATCTATTATACTCGGAGAAGCTCCGTTTGCAAAGAGATAAAATGCGCATTAAAATACACTTTTTGCGCATTTCCTGACCCGGGGGGATGAAATGCGGCGAAAGCGGCGTTATATTGTTCCGGAACTTTGGAGGAGGCGGATCGATGAAGGAAGAGATCATCTACACGTGCGAGTACGACGGCAAAACGCCGATTCGCATCACCAGTGCCGGGATCTCCTGGTGCGACGGGAGTTACTACATTGCCCGGCGCGGCACGTCGCAGATGGTGCTGGAGTGTGTGACCGGCGGCCGCGGCATTCTGGTAATCGACGGAGAGCGTTACTATCCGGAAGCGGGCGACGTCTACATTGTTCCGCCGAACTCCAGTCACTACTACGCCTCCGACCGGGAGGAGCCGTGGCGGAAGCTCTGGTTCAATGTGGATGGTGCACTTCTGCCGGACCTGCTGGCGGCCTACGGACTGACCGATTCGGTGCTGTTGAAGGCGTGCCCGTTCGAGGAGCGGTTTGAGGCCGGGCTGCGGGAGCTCCGGGAAGCGGCGGGAGAGGATCCGGATGAACTTTCCGCCCGTATCGTGGTGCCGCTGTTTGCCGCATTGGGGCGGTTTGTCCGGGAGAGCCGGGCCGCCGCGTCGCCGGCGGCGGAGGTGTACCGCTATCTTGCCGCACTGCCGCCCGGGGAGGGGCTGGACCCGAAGACACTGCTCTGGAAATCGGGGCGTTCCGTGTCGCAGACCATCCGGGTGTTCAAAAAGGAGTTCGGCACGACGCCGTACGCGTCATTTCTCGACCGCAGGATCAAGGAGGCGAAGTACCTGCTCCGCAGCACGTCGCGCCCGGTCAAGGAGATCGCGCTGCAGCTCGGCTGGGAGAATCCCTGCTATTTTGCGCGGCTCTTCAAACGCAAGACGAAGATGACGCCGAGCGAATACCGTGCCAGTTCCCCGCCGCCGATGGAGCGTTCCGGCTACGGGGCGGCGGAGGACCCGGCGGAAGCCACCAACGGCAGAGGGTAGCTCGTGCATTTTCTCCGGCAGCGGGCCGTCAGATTTCCGGATGGGCGTAGAGCTCCTTGAACCGGTGCGGCGGCATCCCCGTGTGCTTCTTGAAGAAGCGCGAAAAGTAGAACTCGTTGGAGAATCCCAGCTCGAAGGCGACTTCGCGCACCCGGTAGTTGCCGCGCAGCAGCAGGTTGCTGGCACGGTTGAGCACCGCCTGGGTCAGCAGCTCCTTGGGGGTGATGCCGGTGGCGGCGGTGAACTTCCGCGTGAAGGTTTCGCGGCGGGTTTTCCGCAGGGCGGCTAGCTCCTCCACCGTGGTGGCGGCGGTGCAGTGGTTCTGGATGTAGTCCAGCTCCGGCTGGAACTCCGCGAAACGGGTGACGAACTCCAGCTCCGGCCCGCTGCCGTCGCCGAGCAGGCAGGTGATGAACTCCTGCGTGACGCAGCGGAGGCGCGACGCGGCCACATAGAGGCTCGGGGTGTCGAACGCCTGTTCCGCCTGCGCGAGCCACCCCGGGTCTTCGATTTCGCGCACGGTGTGTGACCGCGAAAAGAGATCCACTCCCTCGACGACTTCGATGGTGAACTGAATCGAGAGAAAGCGGAGATCCTCGCTCAGCCGGACCCCGGCGGGGTGGTAGATCGGGATGAAGTAGGCGAAACCAGGCCGCAGTTCGTACTCCTTCGCCCCGTCACGAATGTAGCAGGACGCTCCGTCCGGATTGGCGATCGGGAGAAAGAACCGGTTGAAGGGAAGGGCGGTGATTTCCCCCCGTGCCCGCGGGAAAACGCCGCGGGCGAAGTGCCGGATCTGGAGCTGCATCCGGTTGGCGGCGTACATGACCCGGTTGCGGTTGACGATGGCGGTATTCTTTTCCATGAAGAGAAATATAGTTCTGTTTTTTTCTCTTTTCCATCACAAAAGTATAATTCTTTGATTTTTTTATGCATTCAGTTTTCCGGAGAAAGATGGTATACTATGGAAAAAGAAGAAATCACACAGGAGGTGCACGATGCCGTATGCCGCTTTCGAACAGGACAGAACCTATCTGACGGAGAAATTCCGTCATCCGGTCTTCGACCCCGCCACCGGCGTGGAGAATTCCATTTTAAAAGAACGAATCCGCGCGATGGCGGAGGAGCTCAAGGATCTGCCTCACCCGGTGGTGAAAGGGCGCTGTTTTGAAGATGTCTGCCGGAATATGCTGATCGACGTGAATCCGCACGACTGGTTCCCCGCGTTCGGCTGTTACAACCGCGACGACCGGCCGCTTTCGCCGCTGAACTTCCGCTGGGCGCACGAGGCGAAGGAGCGCTTTTTCCCGGAACTCAACCGCCTGATGGAGGAGCGCAACGCGGCGGGACTCCATCTGATGTGGATCGACTTCGACCATTCGGTGCCCGACTGGGACGCGGTTTTCACGCTCGGCTTCCCCGGTCTGCGCGACCGCGCCCGCCGTTACCGGGCCGAACGGGAGAAAAACGGCACCCTCGACGCCGCGGCAGCCGCCTATTTCGACGGGCTGGAGATCACGATCAACGCCGTGCTGGAGTGTCTCGGCCGCTTCATCGACTACGCCCGGAGCCATCACGCCGGCAATCCCCGCATCGAGGCGGAGATCGCATGTCTGGAGCAGCTCCGCACCGGCGCGCCGCGCAACACCTATGAGGCGCTCCAGATCATCTATCTGGACTTCATGTTCAGCGAGCACATCGACCGTCTGCAGGTGCGTTCGCTCGGCAACCTCGACCGCATGCTCGGGCCGTACTACGAGCGCGACCTGCGCGAAGGGCGCTTCACCGAGGCGCAGATCCGGGAGTTCTTCGCCTGCTTCCTGATGCAGTGGGCGTCGATCAACAACTACTGGGGGCATCCCTTCTACCTCGGCGGAACCAGGGCGGACGGCGGCAGTGAAATCAATGCGCTCTCCTACCTCATTCTCGATGTATTCGATCAGCTTTCGATTCCGACGCCGAAGATTCAGATCAAACTCGCCCGCAATACGCCGGTCGAATTTCTGAACAAGGCGCTGGATATGATCCGGCGGGGCAACAACAGCGTGGTGTTCGTCTGCGAGGATGCCATCCGCCGTATGATGATGGGCGAGGGGTATCCGGAGGAGATCGCCCGCACCTGCGACATCCGCGGCTGTTACGAACCCGCGCCGCGCGCGCTCGGCAACATCACCGGCGCCGGGCATGTCAACATGCTCAAGCCGGTCGAACTGGTGTTCAACGACGGAGTCGACCCCAAGACCGGGTACTTCTGCGACTGCGGCGCGGCGAAACTGGCGGACATCCATTCGTTCCGGGAGTTTTACGCCGCCTACATGAAGTACCTCGACAACATCATCGAAACCACGTACATCTGCTCGTACGAGTTCGAAAAATACCTGCAGTACATCAATCCGGCGCAGCTCTATTCGATCACGATCGCCCACAGTCTGGAGACGGCGAAGGACGCCTTCGCCGACGGGAGCGTCTACAACATCACCTCGCTTCTCTGCGCCGGACTCGGCACTGCGGTCGATGCGCTGATGGCGGTGAAGGAGTTCGTCTTCGACCGCGGGGAGCTGACGCTCGCGGAGTTCCGCGACATTCTGCGGAACAACTGGGAGGGGGCGGAGAAGCTCCGGCTGCGCATCCTGCGCTCCCGGAACAAGTACGGCAACGGCATCCCCGGGGTGGACTGCTACGCCGCCGCGCTCGCCCACTACTTCGGCGGCAAGCTGAACCTGCGCCCGAACTCCCGCGGCGGCTGGTATCAGGCCTCCGGACACTCGGCCCGCACCTTCATCATCATGGGGGAGCGGACCGGGGCGACGCCGGACGGCCGCCGGGCCGGGGAGGAGATGTCCAAGAACATCTCGCCGACGATGGGGGCCGACGTCAACGGCGTGACCGCGCTGATCGATTCGGCCACCGCCATCGACTGCGCCGATCTGCCCGGGGATTTCCCGCTCGACGTGATGATGCACCCGGCCACCGTGCAGGGGGAGGAGGGGCTGGCGGCGATGCGGACACTGCTCTACGCCTATCTGGCGAAATACGGTATGGCGATTCACTTCAACATCTTCGACGCCGCGGTGCTGGAGGATGCCCAGAAGCATCCGGAGAAATACACCGGGCTGCAGGTGCGGGTCTGCGGCTGGAACGTCCGCTTCAACGATCTCGCCGAGAAGGAACAGAACGCCTACATCGAACGGGCCCGCCGCATTGCGGAGTAACACAGGAAGGAGCCAGCCCATGAGCGTCACCGGAGTTCTGCTCGATCCCAAACGGTTCGCGGTCCACGACGGACCGGGGGTGCGGACCACCTTCTTCCTCAAGGGGTGCCCGCTCAAGTGCATCTGGTGCCATAATCCGGAAAGCATTTCGCCGCGCCCGCAGATGGCGTACTATGCGCACAAGTGCATCGGCTGTGGCGAATGCGTGGCCTGCTGTCCGGAGAAGGCGCATGCGTTCCGGGGGGAGACGCATGAATTCGATCCATCGCGCTGCCGGGTGTGCGGTGCGTGTGAAGCCGCCTGCCTCGGCGGAGCGATGAAGCTCTACGGGAAGCGGGTTTCGGTGGAGGAGGCGATGGAGACCGCCCGGCTGGATCTCGTCTACTACCGGGAGTCGAACGGCGGGGTGACCCTCTCCGGCGGGGAACCGCTGCTGCAGCCGGAGTTCTCGCTCGCCTTTCTCGCGGCACTGAAGCGTGAGAAGATCCACACCGCCTTCGACACCAGCTGTTTCGGTTCGCGGGAGGTGTTGAAGGAGGCGCTGCCGCTTGTCGACCTCTTTCTCGTCGACTTCAAGCACGCCGATCCGGAAGTTCACCGGAAGCTCACCGGGCAGTCGAACGAACGGATTCTGGAGAATCTGCGTTTTCTCTCGGAGAACGGCGCCCAGATTGAAATCCGGATTCCTTTCGTGCCGGGCTGCAACGATTCGGTGGAGAATCTGGAGGCCGCCGGCAGAATCCTCGGTTCGTTGCGCGGAATCCTCTGCGTGAAACTTCTGCCTTACCATGCACTGGCGCGCACCAAATACGCGTCGCTCGGCATGCCGGACACCATGCCGCAGGCGGAGTCCCCGGACGAAGCGACGCTGCATCGGGCCGCCGCCGTGCTGGAGCGCTTCGGATTGCGCGCCCGCTCCGGCCGGGAGTGACACCGGGTCAATTGTTCTTCTGCTGCGGGAGGAAGGTCACGCCGGCGGGCGAGGTTTTCACCTTCCGGTACTTCTCGTAGTTTTTCCAGACGCTTTCCGGCAGGGCCGCGCCGACGCGGCGCATTTCGCCCGAAGCGTTCTTCTGCCGGACCGGCTGCGGGAGTTCCGACTCGAGCCGGCCGGAGAGCTTTCCGTCATACCAGCGGGAGTTGACGTCGAATTTGCCGGGATTTTCTCCGGGGGAGAGAAGTTTGCCCGCCACGCGGAATCCCTTACTGCCGAAGTAGAGATTGCCGCTTAGCATCACCCGTTTTTCCATGCCGGCGGGGATATCCATCAGCGCGGTTCCCATGTTGCCGATCAGCGAGTGCTCGATGGTCAGGGTGCCGCGGTTGTCTGCCTCGCCCCGGTTCAGAATTCCCGCGTTCAGCAGGGTGCACTGCCGGAACGAGGCGGAACCGTGCCGCAGAAACATGAGCGGAATGGTGCCGCCGTTGCCGATGATGACGCAGTTGTCGAAAAACATCCGCGAATAGTTGTTCTGCCAGATCTGTTCGAAGGGCTCGTTGTGTACGACCAGACAGCTCGAATAGGTGTGTGCGCTGTTGTCATTCGCCGCGACCGCGCCTTCGAAGATGTTGTTCAGAAAGACACAGCGCGCATAGCTCGAGTTGGACCAGTGCACGTCGCAGCTCCCCGAACTGGCGCACCGCACGGCGACGCAGTCTTCGTAGAGCACGATGCTGGAGCCGTGGCAGGAGAAGCCCTGGCCGCAGTTGTCGATCGCGACGCAGTTGCGGTAGAGCACGCCCCGCGGGTCGCCCGCGGCGTCAAATCCGTCGTTCCAGGAGAGAATCACTGTGAAATTTTCAATCCGGACATGATCGGCCAGCACGTAGAAGCCGGCGTTGGCGGGCAGTTCCACGGTGAGTGATTCGAGCGGTTTCCCCGCCGGGAGCTTGAAGAAGAGCTTGCGCTCTTTGCGGCTCCACCAGAAGGAGCCGGGAGTTTTCTCCATTTCGGCGCGGCTCAGGCAGTTGACCGCCGGTTCCCCGTCCACGAAGAAGATGCGGCTGGCCGGAAGCCAGTAGTCCTGCTTGTGGTAGTGCTTGTAGAGATTGCTCATCGGCCAGAAGGGGAGCGCATAAACGCCGTCGCCCGCCTTCTCCCAGCGGTCGGCCGGAACGGCCGACAGGCCGGAAATCACTGCGCCGTTACCGTTGAGAACCAGCGGCTGTTCCGGTGTGCCGCCGACTTTGACATCCAGACTTTTCCCGTTCACTCCGGGGTAGGGGCGGCGGTACGGTTTGCCGTTGTTGGGGGCGACCTCCAGCCGGCCGGAGCGTTTCAGGAGCGTCAGTCCCTTCTCAATCGACGCGACCGGGCGCTCTTTCGAGCCGTCGTTGGAGTCGTTGCCTTTGACATTGTCCACGTAGATCGTGGCGGCCGACAGTTCCGCCGCGGCCAGCAGGGCGAAGGAGAGGGCGGCGATGGTTTTCATGGTTTCACCTCGTTGTCGTGAATGGTGCTGTTTTCTGCGCAGAATGTTCCGATCGGCACCGCTTCGTAGCGGATGCCGTAATTGCCGCCGATTCCGGGGGCGGTTCCGCGGTTTACATCGATGATGGTATTGCCGCGCACGGTTGCCCCGTCGGAAGCGAGCAGGTAGATTCCGGCCAGCGTGCAGTTGCGGATGAGGTTGTCTTCAATCCGCACGTTGCGGTTGCCGGGGTAAAACACCGCCCGTCCCTCGTTGCGGACAAAGGTGCAGATTGCACCGAGACTGTATCCGAAGCGGGAATAGGCGGAACCGTTCAACCCGACCGCCTCAATCCGGTTCCCGCGTACCGTGACGCCGTTCACCCAGCCGCCCTCCTGCCAGTAGGCGTATTCCGGCCCGATGGAAATGGCGGCATTTTCCAGCCGTTCGATGCGGTTGTTTTCGATCAGTCCCCGGTAGGCCATGATCCGCAGTCCGCGGGCGCGGTGGTCGTGAAAGTAGTTGTTCCGGATCAGGAAGCCGGGCGAGTTGATCGCCGGGAAGTCCACCAGCGTGCCCGGTTCCGGCAGGGGGCCGTCCACCGTGATGCGATAGGTGATGTATTCCGGCGGCGGCTGGGCGAGGCCGAAAAGTTTTCGATCCAGCCCGGGCAGATCTTCGGCAATTTCCACCTTGCGCACCCGGGCGGTGCCGAGGACAGCGAAATTCTCCTTCGCCAGCAGCCGCATTTCATCCCCCGGCTGGATCAGTTCCGTGTATTCGGTGGGGCGGTAGCCGACCACCGCCAGAAAACTTTCCTTTTCCCGGCGGACGACCCGCAGCGGCGAACCGTGCAGATTGACCGAATCGTCGCCGATGAAGGCGATTTCGTTGCCTTCAATCAGCGGGCCCTGACGGGAGGTGGCGTAGTTGATGCCGTCCGCCGACAGCGACAGCAACCGTTCCTCGGAGGCCTCGGCGGGCCGGGGACCGCGAACCATCCGGCAATTGCGGATTTCGTGCCGCCCCCGGGTGCGCCGGGCGAAAATGCCGCCGCCCGGCGAGGAGTAGAAGGTCAGGTTTTCAAATTTGAGGGAATCGGACATGCCGCGAATCTTCATGATACAGCCGGGGCGGTAATTCAGCACCACGAAATCACCGACTTCCAGATTGGGCTGAATCTGTACCATCTGCAGTTCCCCTTCCTCCGGTGAAAGCATCCGGTTGTCGCGGCAGTGGCTCCAGATTCTGTCATATTTCATCGTGCGGGTCTGCTTGCCGAAAAACAGCGGATGATGAACCAGATAGCGTTTTTCCAGCCGGGGGTAGCCGGCATGCAGACGGTAGCGGATCACCTTTTTCGCCCGGTCGATCGCGGTGATCGTCCCCTGCGTGAACGGCAGCGGGTCGTAATCCACCGTGAAATCCCGCATCGTCACCCGGCTGCATCCGTTCAGATAGAAGAGATCCACCAGATTGGTGCAGACCAGCGTGGTGTTGCGTCCGCCCCGGATGGTGAGGTCGCGGAACTCCCGACCCAGCTCCACCGTGCCCCGGCAGCGCAGTTCTCCGTCGGGCAGAACGATCTCCCGCTCGCCCGCCCGGCAGCGGCTGCGGATGTAATTGCCCAGATCAAAATCGGCCGCTCCGAGCGAGAACGCCGCGGCCGCCGCGAAAAAAAGAAGAGGAATTTTCATTATTGCACCGTCGGTTTCAATACCAGTTCATACTGCGTCATGCCGCGGCGGATCGGCCGCACACTGCCATCCATCATCGTCACGTTTTTGGTGCCGGCGTGCCGGAAATCGGCGAGAACCGTTGTGTTGTCCTCAAACTGACCGCGGTCCACCACGTGAATGTCGCTCTCCTTCTTCTCCGCCGGAGAGTCGAGCTTGTAACCGCAGTCCATCAGGAAATAGACCCGCGACGGAGAGAATCCCGGTACTCGCGCATCCGGCATCGCCGCATAGACGTTGGAGTAGACCTGTTTGGTCTTGGTCATTTTCAGATTGATGGTCGCAAGGTAGAAGCTGTTGGGGGCGTAGCTCATGGTGTTGGGGCCCCGGTCGGTCTGCGCCGGGCAGAGCCACGGTTTGCCGGCCATGAAATCGTGCATGTCGTCCCACGATTCAAAGGCGACGGCGGTCTTGCCGAGGTAGGGGCGCAGAGTCGGCGCCATGTACTGCTCATTGAAGCCGACGGTGTCGGAGGTGGTGCGGCCGGGGCAGAAATATTCGTAATCCGCCGCATAGAGTGTCTGTGCCGTGAAAATCTGCTTGAGATTGTTGATGCAGGTGGTCGTGTGGCCACGCATCCTTGCCTGATTCAGCGCAGGAAGCAGCATGGCGGCCAGAATCGCGATAATGGCTATTACGATGAGGAGTTCGATTAACGTAAAAATCCTTTTATCCACTACGGTCTCCTTTGCGTTACGATACGCTGTTTCCGTTTTATGTTTCACATGATTCTGACGATTTGCCCGGAATGAACTGCCGGCCGTGCCGTTGCCGGAGCGGTCGGCACTCCGGGAAGAGTGCCGACCGCACATCTTCAGAACCAGTGCGGATCGAGATGGTCGCGCTCGGACTCCAGCAGTTCCTCCATGATGTGTTTTGCGTCGCTCAGATTGTTCACCAGGGGATCGGTGGCCAGCGCCCGCAACAGGATCTTCCGGTCACAGGTCGTTGCCGCTTCGACGGTCAGTTCGTGGGTGTCCAGCACCTGCTGCGTCAGACCGAGCAGGCCGCGCGGCATGTCGCCGACCGGATGGGGGCGCGGGCCGTTCAGATCCAGATCGCACAGAAGTTCGAGGAACGCATCGTCCGGGAGGTTGCCGACGGCACCGCGGTTCGGCGAGTTGATGTAGAACTTCTTGCCCAGATTTCCCCACATCGATTCGATGATGTCGGTCGCGTGGTCGCCCCGGCCGGAGGCGAAGAATTGTTCGATCGGCGTGGTGCCGTCGGCGATTTTCTCCGTCTCGCGCCACGCGGCGGCCATCTCGTCGGCCCGGTTGTAGCCGTCGAAACAGATGATCGGTTCCGGCGTGACCGGCGTGACCCCGTAGCCCTGATAGAAGGGGACATACTCCTTGGTGTGGCTGACCGCGGTGGGAAACGCTCCGTAGAGATCCATCAGCTCCAGAGCGTAATTCATATTGAGGCGCGGCTTGGCCTTGTCGCTCGGGCGGGTTTCATACTCGCGCCGGGCTTCCCGGGCGACGAACTCGCGCAAAACCGGCATATAGTCTTTGCCGTCGTAGAAACAGCGCAGGATCCAGGTGCAGTGGTTGACGCCGGCGATCCGGAGATCGAATTTCTCATCCATTTCCGGCGGAACGGCCTCCGTCCCCTCCGGCAGAAGCCCGAGCTGGTGCAGATACATCGCCCGCACATAGGGCATGTGATTGCCGTCACACAGCGCAAAGCTCTTCACATCGGCGGCGTGGCGCATCAGGGCGATACCCATGACCGCGGTCGGATTGATGAAGTTGATCAGCCAGGCGTTCGGCGCGAGGCGGCGGAGGTCATCCGCCACCCGGAGAATTTCCGGCAGTTCCCGCAGGGCCCGGAAGATTCCTCCGGGGCCGATGGTGTCGCTTGAACACATGGTGACGCCGTATTTCTTCGAGATGCGGGTATCCAGCTCCCGGTAGTAGGCGTTGCGGTAGGAGAACGAGAGGACGACGAAGTCCGCCCCCGCCATCACCTCGCGCCGGTTGGTGGAGCCTTCCAGACGGAGCGGCGCTCCGGATGCCTCTTTCGCCCGGCGGGCGATGTTCATCATGGTTTCCAGTACCGCGGGATCGGTGTCGACCAGCGCCAGCGTGCCGTTCCGCAGAATCGGGCTGGTAATCATGTTGTAAATAACCGGCTTGCCGAAGAAGTAACTTCCCGCACCGAGTACAACAACTTTCGGACCTGCATTCATCGTCTGTAATCATCCTTCTGTTTCAAGGTTACCGAGTTTGTCCGGAAATAATTTTACCACAGGATGCTTGAAATACCAAGGGTAACGATGTATTATAATTCGTAATTTTGTTGCAATTCCATCGGAAAAGAGTAAAATGGAACTTTACCGCCCCTATTCGACCGGAACCATCCATGCTCCGGTACAGGTCCGTTCGACCGGCCATTATACCGTTGCGAAGGGGTGGCGTGATATGCCGCTGGTCAAACCGATTCTGGAGCTGTACTGGTGCGTCTCCGGCTGCGGGGAGTTCGGTTCCGGCGGGTCGGGGTGGATGCTGAATCCGGACGAGGTCTGCTTCTATTTTCCCGGTGACCGTCATGCAATCGTCGCCCGTTCCGCCACATTCGACTACTGGTGGCTGACGGTGGATGGGCCGGGCGTCAAGTTTCTGATCGACAGCTTCCGGCTCGAACGGCGTGCCCGCCCGGCCAATCCCTGTCCGGAAGAGCTTTTCCTGAAGCTCGCCCGGGAAATCCGCGATCTCGGCCGAGACGGCGAATACCGGGCGGGAGCGACCGCATATGAGATTTTGACGCTGGCGATGCTCCCGCCCGCCGGAGAGGAGAGCGGCGTGATACAGCGCTTCAAACAGCTGGTGGAGGAGCGCTACGACAATCCGGAACTCTCGGTGCAGAGTTTGAGTTCGGCCCTCGGAATCCACCGCTCGACGCTGACCCGGCTGGTCTCGCGTCATTGCGGAATGCCGCCGCAGGAGTACCTGACCGGGTTCCGGCTCCAGATCGCCATGCGCATGCTTCACGAGAGCGCGGTTTCGGTCAAGGAGATTGCCGAAGCGACCGGCTTCCGCGATCAGAATTATTTCGGGAAAGTCTTCCTCAAATACGTGGGCAAAACCCCCACCCAGATGCGCGGGCGCTGACGTCCCGCTTCATCGGGGCGGAGGCGGCAATGCGGTTTTCCGTTCAGGCGTTCAGCTCCTGCCGGAGGGCGTAGGCGCGGTTGCTGGTGATCGAATCGACGCCCTGGTCGATCAGGGTTTTCGCCCGCTCCGGTTGATCCACCGTCCAGACATGGAAGGAGAAACCGGCTTTGTGAAGGGTTTCGACGTACTCCGGCGTCGCTTTGCTTTCCAGCAGGTCGATCCCGTCGACGCTGAGCGAACGGAGTTTGACCGCCAATTCGTCGGGCGTGTAGAGAAATCCGCGATCCTCGCGCTCGTTGCAGGTGAGCCAGTAGGCGCGGTGGGCCGGGAAGAGCCGTTTCACCGCCGAAATGGTCGTTTCGTCGAAGGCGATGAAGGTCAGCTGTTCCGGACGGCATCCGGAGGCGGCGAAGATCTCCCGGAGCCGGTCGACGATCGGGCCGACGCTCTTGAGTTCGATGTAGATCTCCCCGTAATCCGGCATGGTGCGGAGCACTTCCGCAAGCGTCGGCACCCGGGTGAAACGCCACTGCGCCCCTTTCCACGCGCCGGCGTCGAGCGCCTTGATTTCGGCGAGCGTGAGTTCCGCAAGTTCACGTTTGACGCCGCAGGTGCGCCCGGCGTTGCTGTCGTGCATGCAGACCACTTCCCCGTCGCGCGTCAGATGGAAGTCTCCCTCGATCACACGGGCGCCGCGCGCCCAGGCCAGGGTGAAGGATTCTAGCGTATTTTCCGGGGCCGCTTCGGATTCTCCCCGGTGTGCGACAAATTGAACCGCCATGATCGTATTCCTCCGTTTCAGCGTCACTTCTCACAATCCGAAGTAAATATAACATCGACTCCGGTGTTTTCCACATTTTCGAGCAGAATCTCGCCGCAGTGGACCGGCACTTTCACCTGCAGGCAGTAGAGACGGTTGAGCAGCGCGTCGATGTGGCGGCGCGGCAGTCCGCGGCTGGTGCGTACCGGAATGCGCGGCATCGACGGCGAATCCGACGCGACCGTGGCGGTGACCACCCGGCGCGGATCGGTGAGTTCCTCCTGGGCGTAGGCCGCGCCGCGCGGACAGCGGTTGCCGGAGATCTTCCAGGATGCGGTTTCCATTTCCCGTTCGGCGGTCAACCGGCAGCCGGTCGGGCAGCAGATGCAGAGAAACTGTTTTTTCAGCATGATTGCTCCTCCTTGCAGGTCAACCGGAACCGCAGGGCGCCGGGCGCAGTGAGAAGGGTTCCGGGAATGTCGGCGGTCATCATTTCGGCGGGACGGATTGAACGATAACACCGTTTCCAGATCACTTCGCCGTCGAGCGTGGCTTCGAGTTCGGCCTCTTCGCAGCAGAGCAGCGGCCGGAAGAAGAAACGGGTGTCCCGCCGCGGCGTGAAGTAGTTGGGGATGGCGTACTTGAGGTTGGCTTCCGCCGTGACCGTGCCGCGTTCGGCGGGGCGGTCTCCGGCGAGGTAGCGCACCGCCGCGCGGGCCGCCGCCGTCGCTTCGAGTGAGACGAAGTCGACCAGGTCGTGGACGTGCAGGACGTTTCCTCCGGCGAACACCCCCGGCACGCTGGTCTGGAAATCGGCGTCGACGATTGCGCCGCCGGTCGCCGGATTGATGGCGACGCCGAGCGGAACGGCAAGTTCGTTCTCCGGCAGTAACCCGACCGAGAAGAGCAGCGTGTCGCAGTCGATGCGGAACTGTTGTTCCAGAAGCGGAACACCGTCCCGGAGCGGGGCGACGTCGACCGATTCGACCCGTTCGCGGCCGTGGATGCCGACGACCGAGTGTTCGAGATAGAGCGGAATGTGGAAATCCTCCAGACACTGCGCGACGTTGCGGGGCAATCCGGAGGGGGTGGGCATGATTTCAACGACCGCCTTGACTTCGACGCCGCTCCAGCGGAGCCGCCGCGCCATGATGAGCCCGATGTCGCCGGAGCCGACGATCACCGCACTGTGTCCCGGCAGCATGCCCTCCATGTTGAGCAGTTTCTGCGCGGAACCGGCGGTGAAGATGCCGGCCGGACGGGTGCCCGGAATCGCCAGATTGCCGCGGTTGCGTTCGCGACAGCCCATCGCCAGAATGACGGCGCGCGCGTCGATCCGGGTGACGCCGTCGGCGGCGGAAAGCGTGGTCAGCGTGAAGGTGCCGTCCTCCTTGCGCTCGATCGAGCTTACGGTATGGCCGAGGACGAATTCCGCCCCGGCCTCCTTCGCCAGAAGTTCCACCCGGTGCGCGTATTCCGGACCGGTCAGCTCCTCCTTGAAGTAGCGAAGGCCGAAGCCGTTGTGGATGCACTGCCGGAGGATTCCCCCGGCGAACTCCTCGCGGTCGATGGCGAGCGCGGCAAGGCCCGAACGGGCACATTCGGCGGCGGCGGCGAGTCCGGCCGCACCGGCGCCGATGACGGCGACGTCGCAGGTTCTGTGCTGAATCATAAGGTTTCCTCCTTCTGCGATTCGACCGGGAGGGTGCCGAGCCGTCCGCCGAGCAGGCGGCTGTTGCCGCCCTTTTTGGTCAGCTCCTCCATCGGGATGCCGGTCTCCCGGCTGAGAATCTTCATGATCTTCGCCGAACAGAAGCCGCCCTGACAGCGGCCCATTCCGGCGCGGGTGTAGAACTTGATGCCGTCGAGCGTGGTGTGCCCCTTGTGGATCGCCTCGACAATTTCGGCTTCGGAAACCTTTTCGCAGCGGCAGACGATGTGGGTCCAGGCTGGATCGGTCTTGTGGAGGCGGTCGAGTGCCTCGGGCGTCTCGTGGCGTGCCTCGTGACGGGGGGCGAGTTCGTACTGAATCTGTTCCTTTTCGACCAGCGTCAGCCCGGCCTGCTTGAGCAGATCCTTGACGTAGACGCCGATGGCGGGGGAGGCGGTGAGTCCCGGCGACTGGATTCCGGCGACCTGAATGAAACGGGGAGCCTTTTCCGAGCGGGCGATGTAGAAGTCCTCGGAGTCGAGCACCGGACGCAGTCCGGCGAACGAGGTGATGAGGTCGCGCGGCGAAATCCCGTTGACCATGTGGCGCACCAGCGAGAGGATCCGCTGCATGTTGTCGGCGCTGGTGGAGGTGTCGAGCTTGTTTTCGCAGGGATCGGCGGTCGGACCGATCATCGTGGTTCCCTCCGCAGTCGGAATCACCAGAACCCCTTTCGAATGGGCGGTCGGCACCGGGAAGATCACCCGGCGAGGGCGGGCGGGGCTGTTCCGGTCGAGCAGATACTCCTCACCCTTGCGCGGGTGAATGGTGAAGGATTCCCCGCCGAAGAGGGCGGAAACCCGGTCGGCGAAGAGTCCGGCGGCGTTGACCGCGTAGCGGGCGCGGATGGTGCGGCCGTCGGCGGCGGTGATGCGCCAGCAGTCGCCGTCGTTTTCAGCGGCGGAGACTTCGAAGCCGGTGTAGAGTTCGACCCCGTTGCGGCGGGCTCCTTCGACCAGGCTGAAGACGTAGCGGTAGGGCTCGATGGTGCCGCCGTTGGGGCAGAAGAAGCCGCCGACCACTTCGGGATTGAGTTTGGGTTCGAGTTCGAGCAGGCGGTCGCGGCCGCACATTTCGAGGTTGCGGACGCCGTTGGCGACGCCCTGCGCGTAGAGTTTGCGCACGACGGCCATCTCCTCTTCGCTGAAGGCGACCACGACGATGCCGTTGCGTTCGAAGGGGAAGCCCAGTTCGTACTGGAGTTTTTCGAATTCGAGGTTGCCGAGGATCTCCAGCTTTGCCTTGAGGCTGGTCACCGGGTGGTGGAAGCCGCCGTGGATGATTCCGGAATTCGCCTTGGAGACGCCGAATCCGACGTCCGCCCACCGCTCGACCAGCGCCGTTTTCACGTGGTAACGCGACAGCTGCCACGCGGTGGAGGCTCCGGACACGCCGGCGCCGATGATTGCGACATCATATTCCATCGAGTTGCCTTTCCGTTCCCCGGATTCGGGGATTGTTTACTTTAAAGTTTACTAAATATAAACTCAGATGGAATAAAAAGCAAGCGGTGCAGAAAAAAATCCGGTCACGGGGAAACGGGACCGGAAGGGGGGCGGAGAATCACTCCAGAACGCCGATGAGATAACCGAAGAGGTTGTGACCGTCGTAGAGCAGGGGGACGGGGGCGGTTTTGCGGACGCCGCCGGGTTGCAGATCGGTGCGGACGAACATGAATTCGAGCTCTCCGCCGGAGAAGGGGAGGGGGCGGTCGAGGCGATGAAACGCGGCGAAGGGGAAGGCGCATTCGGCAAAGAACCCGCCGGGCGTTCTGCCGCTGGTGATCTGCAGTGCCGACGGCCGGGCGTCGAACTGCGTGACATGCAGCCCGAGAGTGCGTGAGAAAAAGTGAAGTCCGACGAAGGGCGGCACCTCCGGGGCGGCGACGACCTCCCAGTAGCTGGTGAGGCGGCGGCTGCCGCGGAGGAAGAATTCGATGCTGTCGGCTTCGTAGGGGCGCTTCGAATTCAGCTGAATTCCGGTATCTTCGACTTCGGCGCGGAGGTAGAGGTATTGGTCATCGTAAGAGACCATCCAGAGGGCGTTCCCGGTTGCTGTGCCGGGGGTGTCGAGCGGAATTTCTCCGCGCAGAATCAGGGCCCCGCTCCAGCGGTCAGCCGGATTTTTGACGCGCGGGATGGTGACGTGGCGGCGCGGCTCTTTCCAGGCGAAGCCGCGGAGGGCATTCTTCCGGAAGGTGCGGACTGTTTCCCGTGCGTCATCGAGGGTGGCGGCCCCCCGGAAGTAGTCGCGCCGCATCCGTTCCGGAATCAGGCGGTGGATCGCCCGGATGACCTCATTGTAGTAGCCGAGGCCGCTGGTGATGAATTCGGCGGGCGTTCCTTTGCCGCGGTGGTAGAATCCGGGGCTCACCGACTGCACCAGTTCGCGGTCTTCCGGCAGGGACATCGGGAGCTCCTCCGCCCCGGCCGCGACCGGAAGCAGCACCAGGAGCAGGAAGAGCGTGGAACGCATGGGATTCATCGCCTGCCCACCGCAGTCTGCTGGTGGGAGACAGTCGATTCCTCCTGCACAGGAGTGATCTCCGGAGAATCGACAAGCAGCTTGCCCTCTCCTTTGCCGTCAACCCCTCCGGCAACTATAATCCGGCAGGGGTTCTCGATACCAGCCGGGATGGTGAAGAGTTCAGAACACTCGGTCCAGTCCGTGGTGCCTTGCGGAATTTCCCTGCGTTTCGCCAGACGAACTGGTTTCCCGTTGTGCTGAAATTCGACCCGGAATTCAATCCAGATGCGGCCATCCTCCTTGCGGGGGAGTTCCGCTCGGTACCAACTGTTGACGCGGTATTTCCCGGGGGCAAGGCGACGGGAGTAGCCGATATTGACCCAGCCGGGGACGTAAAGCCGGTAGCCTGCCGGGGTCTTGTAACCCGGTACCAGAGCACCATGGTCATACCACAGCACGTGGTAGTTGCCCGGAATCTGCGACATGACCGGCAGCAGCAGCGGTTTCTCCATCCCGGAGAAATAACCGGAAAATATCTGCTGCACAGGGACTTCCTCGATGGCCTGACCCGAAGATACGGCGAAGGGTTTCACGCCGTCGGCGGAATATTCCCGGCCGATGCGGTTCCAGCGACCGCAGACGAGGGGGATGACGCTCTTCTCTCGGTCGCTCCGGTAGAACACCCGGGGCGCTTTCAGGAGTCTCACCGAGTAGTGCTGCGCATGCACGGTCGGCGCGTCGGAGGTGACCGAAACGGTCTGCCGCAGCGTTGGATTCTCGCCGAATTCATATTCCGTAACGCTCCAGACATATGGTGTGAGCAGTCCATGGGTCTCCATCGTCCGCAGCGCGGAGGCGATCCGCAGATACGGTTTGCCGTTCCGCAGATAGCAGCGGCTGCCGGTATCCGGGTCGAGCGAGGCGCGCCCGTCCGGAATCGTTTCGCGGTCGTTAAGTAAAACGACATCCTGATTGCGCACGATGACCGTTCCCTTCGTGTCGGCGAACTGTCGCAGACCGCCGCCGTTGCGGTCGATGACCGCCCGATAGTGGGGAGTCTGGACCAGCCAGCGGTAACTGCCGTGTGTGATCTTTACCGCCGTCGGAGCGGGATTTCCGGTGGCAACCGTGTTTCCCGCCGGGCGGATGGTGAAATCCACCACCCGGGGCGAACGATTGTCCGCCAGGCTCAACGGGCCGGGCTGTACATGAAACGCGACGAAGTGCGGCGTCTTCGCCTTGCCGGGGAGCTGTTCCCACAGCGCGGCGCCGTCGTTCCGGTCGGAGAGCGACAGATTGTCCACGATCTCCACGCCGCCGTCCTCGTTCCAGAAGCGCAGAAGAGGCCGATTCCAGTCCAGCGGTCTGGTGATGCTCTGCCAGAGAATCGGACTCAGAAACGGCCGGTAGGTGCAGGCGGATGTCGGCAGTGCTCCGAATACCCGGTCGCTGATCGCCGCCGGGTCGAAGCGGTCCTCCACTACTCCTTCGGCGGAATACACCCGGTAACGGTCGATCGATACGAGCGGGAGGACGAAGGCGCTGCGCTCCGTCGGGCGGCAGTTCAGCAGCGTCGATCTGATGTTCAATTCGTTGCCGTTCAATGTGTAGATCAACTCCATGCCGGAGGCGAGTTTCGCTGTGATGACGACCGTTTTTCCGTCGACGCGATGGCGGAGCGTTTGAATTTCCGCTTTCTGCGGCGAATCGCCGAACAGGCGGCCTGCGCCGATATACGGCCCGAAGCACAGCGGCAGACCGGTTTTGCGGTCGACTTCGAACTCCCAGCCGCCGCGGACGATCAGCCGGTCCGGCGTCTCTTCGACGTGCCGGGCTGCCGTCTGAACCGGAGCGAATTTCTTTTCCTGCAGGGGCGGCAGCGGCGCCGGGGTGCCCGCCGGCCGGAAGGCGAACACCGCCTCCCCGAATGCCGGAATCGTATGGGTGAAGGTCGCAAATGAGTTCAGCGGCCCTTCGCCGAGTTTCCGGCCGCTCTGCAGTTCATAGACGACCACCTTTTCTCCGGAATCGAATCCCATTTTTTCCACCGGAATCTGGAACGTCACTTCACGGGGACGGTCGAAGAGGCTGACCGCGGCGACGGTGGCGGCCCGTTTCATGACGTGCAGTGGAGCGAACACTCCCGGGGTGCTTTTTACCGCCAGATAGTCGACTTTGCCGCGCCGCATTTCAGGCAGGGCGCCGCGGATGTCGTTGAGTCGTGCGAGTAATGTGCCGATCCCCTTGTCCGCGCCGTGGAGGATCGAGGGCATGCCCTGCGAGAAGAACAGGATCGAGCGGAACGCCCGCCCGGCATTCTGACCGACGATTCCGGTGGCGTGGGTGGGGAACCCGTCATGGACCTCGATAAACCGTTCGATGATGGTACCGGGAGGGGTGAGCAGCATCTTCTCCTGCTGATAGTGGGCGGTCTCCCGCGCGGTGGTTTCGGCACCGAACCGGGCGAGCTGCAACAGAATCCGGCGGAAGGTGAAATCGAAGATGACATCACCGGCCGGAGCGCAGTTCAATTGCCATGTTTCGGCGAGTACGGCGCCGTCGGGACGGTACTTGCGGACGATGTCGCGAATCTTCCCGGTCAATTCCGCACCGGTGACGCGGCTCGTCGTGCTGGCGCGGGGGGTGGAGATGGGGGGCACCTTGCCGCCGTTTTTCTCCAGATGTTTCCTGAGCCAGTCGGGATCCACGCCGGGCTGCTTTTTCGCAAAGTGATGGGGGGCGCGCCAGTTCGGGTAGGAGGAACCGCACTGGTCGATGCGAAACCCGTCGATGTCAAAATTTTTCATATAGTAGTCGCATACTGCGAGGATGTACTTCTGCCATTCGCTGGAACTGTAGTCATAGGCTTCGCCCTGGCGGATGTTGCCGTTCTGTTCGACGACCAGACTCCAGGGGGAGATGCCGCGCGCTTTTGCGGATGCCGGCTGACCGCCGTGCGGGACGATATCCTGCCAGACCCGGAACCGGTTCGCATGGGCCTTCTTCAGAAACTCCCGATATTCCGCGAAGGTGCCGATGTCGGCGCGGAGGCGATAGTAGTCTTTGGGGGAGTACATTCCGCTGGAGTAGTAGGGAGGCAGGAGCCAGATGGAGTTGAAATGAAGGTCCCGGATGCGGCGCAGCAACGCGTCGCCATCCCGGCAACCGTCCACACTGCCCATATTCGGGGTCGGCAGTGTCACGTAGAGCGAGCGGTCGAACACCCAGTCAGGCCGGTTCGCGGGCGGGAGCATGCCGACGTCGCGGAACCACATTCCGGTACTCGTTTGCAACGCATCGGCGAGTGGTCCGGGATGAATTGCAAGATAGATGTCGCCGATCTGCTGCGGCACTCCCGGTTCGGCCCAGCCGGCGGCGGAGAGGTAGGTTTCGATCCGTGCCGAGTCGCCGAGGGCGCGGTAGCCGGTGCGCGAGGCCTCTTTTCTGCCGTCGAAGGCGAGGACAAGTGTCCGCTCCGGCCGTTGTTCAAGGAACGCAAAATAGCAGTCGAATACGCCGTTGCGGAATTCACCGTTTTTCATCTCCTCCAGTTTCCCTGCGCGGTGCGGGGTGAAGTCCGGTTCGCGGGCCATGATGGTATAGCCGCGGTTGTCACCGAACAGCGTCCCGGGCAGAAGATAGCGGCCCTCTCTCTTTACGTAATGAAAGAAGTGGGCGCAGGTGAATTTGACCGGAGTTTTCCCGGTGTTCTCCGCGGAGAAGCTGCGAACCAGCCACTTCCCGAAGGTGGTTTGCTCAATAAAACGCCAGCCGGGCGTTTCCAGATGAAGTGCGAGCGTCCCTTTTTCCGGAGAGAACTCCGCCTTCGTCAGCCGGAACTCCCCCAGCGGCCGGGCAGTATGGAGTGAGAAGCCGTTCTGTCGCGCCGGATTGCGGAGGAGGATTTCACCGTCATATTTGAGTTGGAGCCACGCGCCGTTGCCGCCGTCGACCGTCAGCTCCCATTTGCCGTGGCGGAACACCTTCGCCTGCGGCGGCGGAACCGCCTTCTCATAGCGCCCCTTCCGGGCGACGATGGTGACGGTGACGACTTCTCCGCCCTTGACGGCGATCTGCTGGCGGATTCCGCCCCGCTGCCACGCCTCGACTCCCTGCGGAAGCGTCGTTGCTCCGCCGAAAAATGACCAGCCGACCGCATCGCCCGCCGCATTCCGTTCGCGGAAATCACCGTTCCGGATGGTGCAACCGTCGGCGCGAACCGAGAGGTAGTGGACATACGCCTTGTCCGGCTCCTTCATCTTCGGCCGCTGGATGAAACAGCCGCTCAGCTCCAGGGTCACTCTGCCGCTCTGTTTCGGCAGAAACGAGAACGAAAAGGTCGTCTCCCCCTCGTCTGGAAATCCCTTCTTCTGGACGTAGAGCGAGTATTTGCGCGCCTTTTCTTCCCCCCATTGGATGTTGTGGACATACGTTTCGCCGGGGGCCGGGGCGAGTTCCACCTTGCCTTCGCCGTATACGTTGAGTCGGATTCCCCACTCCGCCGACAGCGTGAGCGTGCAGCTGAGCAGGACGATTGCGCAGATCAGTTTCATCAATTCTTTCTCCTAGTTCATTGCCGGCATGAAACGCCATCTTTGATCCATACCGGGAGCGGGTGCCGCCCGGAGGACATCCTGCCGGAACCACTCCACATGGCCGCCTCCCAGCACCATGTTCACCCCTCCGCCGTGCCGGTCGCCGACGCAGGGAAGGGGGTAGGGACTGGAGTACCTGTATTCCGGATAAATAATTCGCAATGCATTGCTGGTGCTGTTGATCCAGTCGGTGGTGTCACCGATCATCACCTTGCGCGAAGGCTGGCGGACATTCTGTATCTTCATGCGGACGGGGGAGTAGGTGTGATCCCGGATCCCCATCTGCTGATTCCAGCCATAACCGATTGCGGAATAGGTTGAACCGGCGGAACCTGTTGCGGTAACAGCCATTTCATCGGTAAAAGAGGGGCAGCGGAATACGCCGGTGACAAGACGTTGATCGTCGTATTTGATAAGACCGATTTCATCCTCGTTGCCGGTGAGGCCAACATAGGGTGCCAGCTCACGTGACCAGAACCCGCTCCTGCTGGTAGTGTCGGGCGACAGCGCAACGGTCAGGTAACTGGCTTTATCGATGGTGTACGACATCAGGGCGGTTCCCAACTGTTTGCAGTTTGCCGCACAGGAGATCGTCTTGCTTCGCGATCGCGCCTTATTCAGCGCCGGCAACAGCATCGCCGCAAGAATCGCGATGATCGCGATTACTACAAGGAGTTCGATAAGAGTAAATACATTTCGATTTGTCATTACATTCCTCCTTCCGACCTGGTTCATATCCCGATTCCGGTTGCCGGGTCCGAGTTTGTTGTCGGCAACTGCAGCAAATGCCACGGTCTCCATTCAGTTAAATTATACAATAAACTCCAGCAAACAACAATAGTTTTTATAGAAAAAAAACGGCAAAAAAAAGCGACTGGCTATATTTCCAGCCGATAATTCCAGAATATTGCCACTTCAGCTGATTTCGCCGGTACGCAGAGTTCTGCCGCGAAGGTATTCCGGAGCAATCCGGAAGTGGACTGACGGATCATAACGGAAATGTCCGGTCTCCCAGTCGAAGATGATTTCACAGACTTTCCGTGCCAGCGGAATGGTGCCGGGGGTGAGCGTGTCGATCGGCGGGTTGTGGGTGCTGGCGGTCATGTTGCCGTCAAAGGCGAGAATTCCGAATTTCGGCGTCATTCCCGCTTCAATCAACGGCTCACACAGCATAACCCAGGTATCATTGAGAAAGAATATGCTGTCAAACCCCCGGCGGGAAAGTTGTGTGACACATTGCTGCAGCAGATTCAGCTCCTCCACTCCCGCCAGAAGTTTTGAAGCAAAGAGCTGGAAGGGGCAATCCGCCTCCTCCATGACAGCAGAGAACCCGTCGATTCGACGTCGGAAGTCGATGGAGGAGGTGTTGAGTTTCGGCGCCAGCAGCGCGGGGTGGTGATACCCCCGTTCCAGCAGAATGCGTGCCGCCATGGCGCCGGACTCGAAATTATCCAGCGCATATAGTGGAAATCCTTCATGCGTCAAAAGTTCCGAGAGGAAGAACACTTTCGGCGCCTTCTGCTGCCGCAGATTGTCGAAGAACTCTCTCGGGAAAAATGCAAACGAGAAAAAGACTGCGTCGAAATCAGCCAGCCGGGCTTGAAACTCGGGCAGCTGCTCCGGCAGGTCGGAGTCATAGGGGAGCAGTTCGATCTGGATGCCGCACCGCCCGGCCAGCCGTTCCAGCTCCAGCCAGAGATCCTTGTAGGCAGAGAACCAGAAGGTGTTGTTGATCATGTGCACGGCCGCGACATAGGCGTAACGGAATTTTTGCTGGAGTGGTTCGATCACCACGCCGTTCTTCGTCCGCCGGACCAGACCGTCTTCCTCCAGTTGCCGGAGCGCTTTCCCGACCGTTGGACGACCGGCGTGGAGTTGTTCGGCAAGGCTCCGTTCTCCGTCGAGACGTGTCTCGCCTTTTGCGCGTCTGGAAAAGACCAGTTCGCGCAACTCCTTTTGAACATCCGCAAGTTTCCGGTAACTTCTCATTTCATGCCCGGCGGAATTTCTGAATCTGCCACTTCTTTCCCGCGTTTACCGTACAGCGGAAATCTTGAAAAACAAGGGAGAAATGCGCCGCACTTCTTATTTTTTCAAAAATCAGTTCGACGGTGGCGGCGGCGCCGTAGCGGCGACACTCCGTATGTTCTCGACAACATCAAGGTGGCGAAGAAGAGCGGCGTACCGATTCTCGCCTTGACCAACTATCTGCACTCTCCGCTGGCGGAGAGCGCGGTCTGTGTGCTGCCGACGACGGCGGACGAACAGCGCCTCCGGCTGGGGGCGATGGATTCCACCGTTGCGCAGTTTCTGGTGATCGATCTTTTGAGCTCTCTGATGGCGGTGGAATCGCCGCGCCAGACGGAGCAACGTATTCTCCAGATCTTCGAAACCACCCGGTAAACCGGTTCTGCCCCGCGGGGGCTCTCCGTAACTGCGGTGGAAAATTGCCGCAATGTTCGCCGCTTTCCGGCGGCGGGGGGAGGGGAAAGTCAGATCGGTGCAATTTCCTTCTGCTGTGTAATGGATCCATCCGGCGATGATTGGAGGTATCCCTCCGGGAGGCGGGGATGTCTTGGCGCGATTCGCTTGCGCAGAGTGTTGCACGCCCGTAAAATATCCGAAAATTCCTTTTTTTTCGAAATGGCTCTTGACAATCCATATTCACTACGGTATAATATAGACAACGGTTCGATATACGATACACGTTTAACATGTATCACCATTCTCCCAGCAACGGAAAGGGGCAGATGATGAAGCAGCATTTCAAACCGGCACGAGTTGTAGGACCCAGATGGCTGAGCAGGTGTTTCGATCCATCTCCGGGAAAGATCCACAATTTTACGCTTATCGAATTGCTTATCGTAATTGCGATCATCGCCATTCTGGCGGCGATGCTGCTGCCGGCGTTGAACAAGGCCAGAAGCAAAGCGCGCTCAATCACATGCACCAACAATCAAAAGCAGATTTATAACGGTTTGATGCTTTATGTCTCGGATTTTGCGGACTGGCTTCCCCGGTGCCTGAACAATGCACAGCATATCCATCATATAAACCGTTATTTGAAACAGACGGCGGATTATGACAATTACGAGACATGGCAGAAAAAAGAGCCGGGAGGGCTCTACTACTGTCCGGCCGTTCCGAAAGACGCCCACGCATCCATCGGCTGGTCCGGCGGGAACAACACGGCACTGTATTATCAGACGACCTACTTGCCGACGATCAGACCCGCGTGGCTGGCTGTATCAGGAGCTGCAAAAAGCGGCGGCTGGCTCTATTTCGACAGTACGGGCAGTCAGGTCCAATACCGCAAGTTTTTCACCATCAAGAATGGATCGGCGCTGTTTGGAGAAACAAACTATCGGAATGTCGGCTCCAACAGCAATCCAACACAATACCGAGGGTGTTATCCTTATGCACAACATGAGATCCACCCTCCGAATCATCAATACTCCTGGGGATGGAACCATGAACTGAGAACCAATCTGACTTTTGTTGACGGACACATTGAAGGATTTCGTTTCTCTGGAGGCCGTCTGCTTTCCGACGACTTGATCAAACTTTAATGAGGAGATGGAAAATGAAACTGTTGGTATTTTCTTTCCTGTTCGCTTTGCTGGCCGTAAATTGCCCGGCTTCTTCAGACATGCCGCTGAAATGGAGCGGGACAGGAAAATTTTTGACCATTCAACAGGAACCCGGGCCGGAAAAACGAGAGGTTATCAAAATAGAAAACACAAATGCAACCTCTTCTGCAATGTCCAATGCCATGCTCGATGCGAAGACTCTGCAGGGCAAAAGGTTGACAGTGACCGCATTGATCCGGACGGAAGATGTTGCAGAGCCGGCGAAAAGTTATCTTGGTGTCAAACTGATGATTGTTGTTGTCCGGAGTGACGGTTCCGTGAAATATTTTGAGAATCTTCCCGCGCATTGTCGCTTTGGTACGTATCGCTGGAAAGCTGCAAAAGTGTCTGCTGCAATCCCCGCGGATGCCGAGCGCATCTTTCTATCGATCGGACTCCAACAAACAAGCGGTGTTGTCTTCTATTCCGGTTTTCGCTGTGAGGTTCAACCATGATGTTGCGAATTGTTCTACTTCTTTGTTTGTCGAGCCTTGCCTGGGGGCTTGCCGCCGGAAGGGTTCCTTATTCACTGAATGTGGAATGGCATCTGCTGCGGAAGTCAGTCGGGAACATCTCGTTTACTGAAATCCCACGTAACACCGAAAAGATTCTTCTGTTCAATGACTCGTATGATCTGGGGAAGGCGCCGGCAAAATCTGCGGCTGTCTTCTACAATGAATTTGAATCCGGGCGCGATGGAGTCATGCAGATCGGCATGGCTGCCGACTGGTGGTTTGAATGCCGTCTGA
>OIWS01001140.1_pt1 | contig 28698 bp, 18 predicted proteins | sample 1587611 | NCBI WGS metagenome assembly OIWS01 (sample SAMEA3888919, study PRJEB22519) | human gut metagenome | biome: human gut; feature: human-associated habitat; material: faeces | place: Denmark | collected 2010 | reverse complement strand
CCGGATAATATAACTCAAATAAACGTTGGAAGGAGAGCTTATTATCCTCGGTCGTGATTTGCCGTAAAAGGAAATCGATATCAGTCATTGTTGGATTTCTTTCCATAATGAGACAAATGTATATATTTTTAGAATATATTCCCCTTTGTTTCACAAGCTAAAATCCTTGCTTTTTGTGCAATTGGTGAGGAGGGCCCACACATATATACGTGTTGGGCAATACCTGCTTAGGTGATTTCCTTGCTTTATTGTGGGGTACAAGAGGAAGAAAAATATAAAAAAAGTCGTTTTGCTGTCGTGTTTTTGTTTTGACTGTGTCTATATAGAAAAAGACAATCATATATGCGAGAAAGCGGAGACGAAAAAAGTACATTACGGCAGATTGAGAAGATTAAAGCTCTGTCTGAGGATATGCTAGAATACCAAGCGATAGATGTGCATAAGGCTTGGCAAAGCATGGAACGTCGTGCTAAGCGGAAAGCCTCTATGAGGATGTTTTCGTTGTTTTTTACCCGTGCCGCAGCTATTCTTGTAGTACCGTTGCTCATATCCTCGTTATTTTTTTCTTATTTATATTATACCACAGGTAGGAATGTTAAGACGGGGGCATCTGTGGTTTTTGCGGAGATTAGTTCCATGCCTGGTACAATTACCCGTTTGGTGTTACCTGATCAATCTGTTGTTTGGTTGAATGCCGGCAGCCGCTTGGTTTATCCATCGGTCTTTGATGAGAAAGAACGTAAAGTTCAGCTCTTTGGTGAGGGCTATTTTGAAGTTGAAGCCGATCCGGAACATCCTTTTAGTGTGTCTACCTCTGAGGGATTGCGGGTAATAGCGTATGGAACGAAGTTCAATGTGAATGCCTATGACGATGAACCTTTTATCGAGGCTGTGCTGGAAAAAGGAAAGATCGATGTTATCCGGAACGATGAACGGATCCGCTTGGAACCGAACAAACAGGTCGTGCTTAATAAGGAAAGCGGTGTGTTCCGTGTTTCTGCTGTCAATTTGGATGAGAAGATGGATTGGAGAAAGGGGCGGATGGTATTTCGAAATACTCCTTTAGAGAAGGTACTAAAGCGACTGGAAAAACGATATAATGTGGAGATCGTACTGCATAAGAACTCGAATGCGGAGTATAAATACCGTGCGACTTTCACAAATGAGACCTTGGAGCAAATATTGGATTATCTAAAACAGACTGCCCCTATTGAATGGTCTGCCCGACAACTTTCCTCTCATTCGGATTCCACGTTTGTCCGGCAGAGGATAGATGTTTATCAACGATAAAAAATCATTTCAAAATAAATTTTGTGTAATCACTAAATCTACATGCTTATGAGTGCATTTCATTTACGTAAGAGGAATCTTACTCGGTATTTACCTCAATCGAATCGTATCTTAAATCTTGGTACGGCATTTACATTCTTGACTGCCTTTCAGTTATATGCAGGTACCTCTTATTCACAGACAACAACACTTTCCTTGTCGTTGAAAAACGCTACGTTGGAGCAAGCGATCGATCGGATAGAGGAGGAAACGGGTTATTCATTCTTGTATGCGGATCATGTTTTGGATGTGAGCCGTGTTGTTAATTTAGAGGCCAATAATAAGGATATTAATTTGGTTTTATCCCGGGTCTTCGATAACATGAATGTCGATTACAAGATTGTGGATAAGCAGATTATCTTATCGCGTAAATTAGAATCTATTCCTTTGGCGCAGCAACAAGGACATACGGTACAAGGAGTCGTATTGGATTCGAACCAAGAACCGGTAATTGGCGCAAATGTATTGGTGAAAGGAACGACTGTTGGTACGATTACAGATATTGATGGGCGTTTCACGCTGGAAGTTCCGGATAATGCTGTATTGGTTGTTTCTTATATTGGTTATTTATCAACGGAATTAGTACCCGGATCAAAGACAGATTTGACTATTTCGTTGAAAGAGGACTCACAAAACTTGGATGAGGTTGTGGTCGTAGGTTATGGTGTATCCCGTAAAAAAGATCTTACAGGCGCGGTTTCGGTCTTGAAGATCGATGATTTGAAAGATACACCGGTTTCTAGCGTAGACCAAATGATGCAGGGCAAGCTCTCAGGAGTGAACGTGATGCCGGATAATATGCCGGGTGGAGGAGTTGCGGTGCGTATTCGCGGTTTCAGTACGATCCGTAACAATGATCCGCTTTATATCATTGATGGTATTCCTGTGGATGGTGGTATCAATTTCTTGAATCCAAACGATATCGAATCTATGCAGGTGTTGAAGGATGCTTCCTCTGCCTCTATCTATGGAGCTCGTGCCGCTAATGGTGTCGTTATCATCAATACAAAAAGAGGAAAAGAGGGTGAATTTAATGTCAATTTAGATGCTTACTTTGGTGTACAAAAAGCGGCGAAACAATTGAGGATGTTGAATGCGCAACAGTTTGGCGATATGTTGTGGCAGGCAATGAAAAATGATGGAAAAACTCCTTCGCATGGTATCTACGGAAATGGTGATCAGGCAGTTGTTCCTGAATATTTGGATAGTGATCATTTAATCCCTTCCGATGACGTGGATTGGGTCGATGAGATTTTACGTGCGGCCGTAGTACAGTCTTATAATCTCTCTTTTACGAAAGCGGATAAAAAATCTAATCAATTATTCTCGTTGGGATACTATGATCAGCAGGGATTGGTTAAGTTTAGCGATTTTAAGCGTGTGAGTGGTCGTTTTAATTCCGAGTATAAATTGTTTGATGATCATTTCCGTATAGGAGAAAATATCTCTCTTTCTCATTCTTGGGGAACTAGTGTCTCTAACAATGCCGCCTTGGGAGGAACTTTGTATGAGGCTTATAAATTCCAGTCTATCACGCCCGTGAAAAATCTGGAAGATGAGTATGCCGGAAATGTATTCTCGGATATTCCGAATCCTATGGGTAAATTGTATAGGAACAAGGATAATCAAGATAAGAAGAGCCGTTTGGTAGGTAATTTGTATGCCGAGTTGCATTTGTTCGATGGGCTTATGTTTAAGACCTCTTTTGGTGTTGATTACAATAATCTGTATAGACGTTCTTTCAGTCCAAAATATGATGAGTTGAATGCCTCGGAGAAATTAAGTAGTTTATCCAACCGAAATGCTTGGAATTTTAACTGGGTATTCACGAATACCTTGACTTATAATAAGACATTTGGCGACCATACGATCAATGCCTTATTAGGTATGGAGTCTTTGAGAAATAGATATGAGTATTTTACAGCTTCAAGAGACGGTTTTCCGTCAGACGATCCTAACTTCCGTTTTTTAGATGCGGGAGATGTAGGAACCCAGAAGAACTCGGGTGCTGCTACGGAGTATAGTATGGTCTCTTATTTCGGTAAGCTCGATTATAATTATCATGATCGGTATTTGGTGGCGTTTACTTTGCGTCGGGATGGTTCATCTCGTTTAGGTAATAACAAATGGGGTAATTTCCCTGCGGCATCAGTTGGATGGCGCATTAGTAATGAGCCGTTTTTTGATGTTGAGGCAATTAGTAATTTGAAAGTACGCGTTGGTTGGGGACAGAATGGAAACTCGGATGTTCCGTCGTATGCGACGATTGACTCATATAAGAGTAATTCTACGAACTCGAATTACCCGATTGATGGAAATCAAAGTGGTGTAGATCTAGGATTGGTGCAGACTCGAAACGGAAACGTTAATTTGAAATGGGAGACAACCACACAAACGAATGTCGGTGTGGATTTGGGTTTTTTGAATGGTGACTTGAATTTGACTTTGGACTATTTTAATAAAGATACCAAGGACTTATTGTGGCGTAGAGCCTTACCTGCCTCGATCGGGGGAACAAATATGACTGTTTGGGATAATGTAGGTAAGATGAACAACAAAGGTTTTGAGATGGAGATAAATTATCAAAAGCAAATCAATCAGGATTTTGGTTTCTCTGTCGCATATAACTTCTCTGTTATCAAGAATAAAATGACCGAACTGAATGGGGTGGATTATATAGGTCTTTCCAGTAGTGAACTTCACGGACGTAATTTCGATCAAGAGACTTCTCGTTCAGCGGTAGGACAACCGATCGGATCCTTCTTCGTGTATGAGGCTGATGGTCTGTTCCAAAGCGATGCGGAGATCCAAAACTATAAGAATGATAGAGGTGAGTTATTACAACCGAATGCGAAACCGGGTGATATTCGCTTCAAGGATTTGAATGGAGATGGCGTTATCAATAGTGATGACCGCGATTTCAAGGGAAATCCGTTGCCTGATTGTAGCATGGGGTTGACGTTGGGTTTCAATTATAAAAACTTTGATGTTAGTGCCTTCTTCCAAGGTGTATTTGGTAATGAGGTCTATAATTTGACGAATTATTTGGGTGAGTTTTATAACCAGGCTCAATATAATAAAAATTCTACGATCTTGGATGCTTGGCGTCCGGATAATACGGATACGGATATACCTCGTGTCACATTGGATGATCCGAATAATAATATTCGTCCTTCTACCTATTATATCCATAATGCCTCTTTTGTCCGTTTAAAGAACTTAAAGGTGGGGTATACACTACCGGATAAAGTAGCATCTAAGTTGAAGTTGAAACGTACGTATATTTATTTGCAAGGACAGAACTTGTTTACCATAACGGGATATGAAGGTATTGATCCGGAGGTTGGTTTGCAGAGTTATTCTTCTGAGAACCGTAATTTGGATATGGGGGTGGATCGTGGAGTGTATCCATTACCAAGAACATTTACTTTAGGGGTTAACGTTAGTTTTTAACATAAAAAGAGATATATACAATGAAAAAGATATTTTATTTTGCGGCATCAGCGTTGATGATGTGTTCTTGTGCGGACTCATTCCTTTCTGAGGAGCCTGTGGGTGAGTTCTTGCCCGGACAGGTAGAGAGTGAGGAAAATATAGAGGGTATCGTGACCGGTGCATATGCTGTGTTGGATGGGTATTATGCCTCTGATGCGATTAATTCCGGTTGCTCAAACTGGCAGTTCGGGGATGTTGTCTCTGACGATGCGTATAAAGGTGGCGGCGGTACCGGTGACCAGAACCAAATCCATTTGATGGAGATCTTTAATGCGAATCCCACAGGGATTGACTTTGAAGCTCGATGGGCTGCTCTTTATGAGGGAATAAAACGTTGTAACCAAGCGATTCGTTTATTGAATGGTAGTGAGGTTAAAAACAAGGAACAGCGTTTAGCTGAGATGCGCTTTTTGAGGGGGCATTATTATTTCAACTTAAAAATCATTTATAATCAGATTCCTTGGATCGATGAAACGTTGGTGGATCCAAATGAATACAATAAGAAATCGAATATCGAGTTTTCATCCGATCAATTGTGGGAGAAGATTTTAGAAGAGTTCTCTGCTGCTTATAAAGTATTGCCGGAGAGCCAAGCGGATTATGGCCGGCCTACTAAAATGGCAGCTAGAGCTTATATGGCAAAGGTTTATTTATATCAGTCCAAGTGGAAAGAATGTTTGGAAGCTTGTGATGAGGTGATTCAATCTGGAAAATATGAGCTATTCCCTGATTTCCGGAATGTGTTCTTGCCTGAAAATGATAATTGCTCGGAGATTATCTTTGCGATCCAGCTGTCCATTAATGATGGTTCTCCCAATAATGAGAACGGAAGTTATGGCGATCGCTTGTTGCCTCCGGGAGGTCCTTATCCTGTATATGGCTTTTTGCGGCCGACTCAAAATTTGGTAAATGCTTATAAAACGGATGTTAAAGGCTTGCCTTATAATGATGGTAAAGATGTGTCAGAGAATGACTATGTAGATGTTCGTTTGGATCATACATTAGCTAGACCAAATATACCGTTTATGGATGTACAATTGTATGATTGGACTCCTAGAGAGGCTAGTGTGTATGGCCCGTATAGCCCGAAGAAGCGTTTGGTTTCATTGAATTCTACTTATTATTCGCCGATATGGCCTTATGTGAATGCTTTGAATTTCTATGTGATTCGTTATGCGGATTTGTTATTGTGGAGAGCTGAGGCTGCTATTGAGACAGGTGATTTAGAGACTGGGCGTAAGTATATCAATATGATTAGGGAGCGTGCGAAAAATACTCAGCATGTCAAGACAATGGATCAATCACAAGATGCTGCTAATTATAAGGTAGGGGTTTATGATGAGCCTTTTAAATCAAAAAATGAAGCCGTGCAAGCGTTACGTATGGAGAGACGTTTGGAGATGGCGCATGAGGGAATTCGTTTCTTTGATTTGGTGCGTTGGGGTGTCGCGGATGAAGTTATCAACGCTTATATCGCCAAAGAGAAAGTGTTCCGTTCCCACTTGCAAAATGCTCATTTCGTAAAAGGTAAGCATGAGTATTTCCCGATACCTCAGTCTATGATTGATATTTGTGGTACGGAAGTAATGAAACAGAATCCGGGTTATTGATAAATTAAATGAAAGAAAAGGCGGTGTGTCAAATAGTTTAATATCCATTTGATGCACCGCTTTTTCACGATGTAATAAAAAATATGAAGCAGCTAGGAGTTATTTTATATCTATTGTGTTTGACTACCTGTTATGAGTTATGGGCAACCCCTCATAATGTCGCTTATCAAGCTAAAGTTTCCTGTTCGTCTGCCTTGAGCCAAGAGCAGGAAGGTAAGTATGTGATAGATCAGGTGATTCGTATTTCCGGAAAGGGAGAATGGGTAGCCAAGACAAAATTGGATGCGCGTGGTCGGGTGTATCCGTATCCTTGGATACAATTAGATTGGGATCATGCAATTTATACGAATAAGGTTATTTTATACGATCGGGTGGATGAGCGAAGCCATTGTGCTGCGGGTACCTTGTTCTTTAGTGACGGTAGTTCGGTAACGGTTAATTTGATTCCCAATGATGGAGCGCCAAGGGTGGTTGAATTTGATACTCGGAAGACGGAATGGATTCGTTTTCAAATGACGGATGGAGAAGGACAAGATTTAGGGCTGTCTGAGATAGAGGTGTATCCTGCTCCTGAGTCTTATCCGGATTATATCTCTTGGGTGAATCCTTATGTCGAGACCGCTAAAGGTCGATATTTTTTCTTTGTGACCGGAAGTTTGCCTTTCGGTATGATAAGTTCCGCTCCATTAACCCGCAATATCAATCAAGGAGGAGGAGGTTATAATTATAATTCTACTAAGGTTTTAGGCTTCCCTCAAATTCATAATTGGATGATTTCAGGATTGTCTTTGATGCCGGTGAAAGATGAGGTAGATGTTTGCAGAGGAGATAAGGTTTGGCGTTCTTCTTTTTCTCATGATGATGAGATTGTCCAACCTGGTTATCACCGTTTGTTCTTGGATACTTATAAAATATGGGTAGAACAGACGGTTACGGATAGGGTAGGACTTTATCGTTTTACGTATACGCAAGATGGTTTGGCGAAGGTCTTGGTAAATCTGGGAGGTCATATAGCTACTTCTACTTTGTTGAACGCTCATGTGACAAAGGTGAATGATACAGAGATCTCCGGATATTTTGATACGGCTGGTCGTGTATGGGGAGGTGTCGATGTGGCTAAAGTTTATTTTGTTGTTCAATTTGATAAACCTATGGATGCTTTGAACGGTTGGGTTGGAGATAGAAAGGAAACGGATATCAATAGTTTGATAGGTTCTCCAGAATTAATTACCGTGCCTAAGTCCTCTTTTAAACAATCTCCTTCTTCTGGCGTAGAAGCTTGTTTTGGATCTTTTAAGGCTGGTGATGAGCTGTTGTTGAAGACCGCTATCTCTTATGTGAGTGAGGAAAACGCCCGTGAGAATATAGAGCGGGAATGTAAACATTGGGATTTTGATCAAGTTAAGAGTGCGTCCGAGCGTATTTGGAATGAGTGGTTGGGAAAAATTGATGTGCAAGGTGGTTCTTTTCAGCAAAAGACCAAGTTTTATACCGATTTGTGGCACATATTGTTGGGGCGCCATAAGATAGATGATAGCAATGGCGAGTATCCGGATTATTTGTCCGGAGGAGAACGTATTGGAAAACAAACAAGGATACATACGATTGCTCCTAAATTCCAAGTACGGACTTTGCCTAAAGATAAAACAGGAAAATCAAGGTTTCATATGTATAATTCAGATGCTCTATGGTTGACACAGTGGAATTTAAACACGTTGTGGGGACTGGCGTATCCTTCTGTTTTAGACGAGTTTTCCGCTTCTTTTATCGAATATGACAAGAATGGAGGTCTATTACCTCGTGGGCCGTCCATAGGGTCTTATACTTATATTATGACGGGCTGTCCGGCTACCTCCTTGATTACTTCCGCTTATCAGCGGGGGGTGTTTCATAAATGGTCGCCCAAGGAGGGATATGCGGCTATGAAAAGGAATCATGAGAAAGGTGGTATGCTTGCCTTTGATATGGATAAAGAGTTGGAGTTCTATATTAAACACGGATATTGCCCAGAAGAGGCAGGCTTGACTATTCAATGGGCCTTTGAGGATTGGGCTTTGGGAGAAATGGCGAAAGCTATGGGAAAACTCAAGGATTATAATTATTATAGAAATCGTTCCTTGGGCTGGCCTGCGTCTTGGCATCCGGATTTGAGGTTGATGATGCCTAGAAAAGAAACAGGAGAGTGGGTCCATTTGGATCCTTTGTCCGAGCGTGGGTTTGTACAAGCCAATGCTTGGCAGGCTACTTTTGGATTATCTCATGACATTGAAACATTGGCTCGTTTGATGGGAGGTAATGACAGCTTAGCTACTCAATTGAATTATGTGTTTGAGATGTCGAAAAATGCAAGATTCCTGTCTAGTTATGTTAGTTATGCCAATCAACCCGGTTGCTCGAATGCGCACATTTTCTCACATGTAGGAAAGCCTTGGCTGACTCAATATTGGGTGCGTCAGGTCGCTAAACAGACCTATGGTGATATTACGCCAGAGCGAGGCTACGGCGAAAATGATGAAGATCAAGGACAGATGGCTGGAATAAGTGCACTGATGGCTATGGGATTATTCAGTTTGGATGGAGGCTCTGCCTATAATCCGATGTATGATATTACAAGCCCTGTTTTCAATGAGATTACGATTCGATTGGATTCTCGGTATTATAAAGGGAACGAGTTTAAGATTAAAGTACATGATAACTCCCCTGAGAATTGTTATATCCAGAAAGCTTCTTTGAACGGAGAGATGTATCATAAATATCAATTGCCGCATACCGTATTTGAGCAAGGTGGCCTTTTGGAATTATGGCTTAGCGATAAACCAAACAAGGAATGGGGAACTCAATAACGATTTGGGCATATCTCTCAATTTGCATGATGATTCAAAAAAAGGATGTGCGAAACAATGAGGCACATCCTTTTTCATTTCCTTTTAAATCTAAGTAGCGTGTATTATTCTACTCGTTTGTTGATTACGATATGACCAAAATAGCCAAGGAGAACCAATCCCAGACCTGTAAGTAGAATACTATTTGTCATACCACCGGTAAAAAACGGTACAGCCAAAACTGCCGCACCAATAATGAGTACGATCACTCCTAGATTTTTAATTAACTCATTCATGGTTATAGATATTTTATAATTATTTTCTTTTCTACCGCAAATAAAGCAATAATAACCCGATCGTGAAAATATTTTCGGAGAAAAATAATGAAACGATTGAAATTAGCTTCTATATTTGTGTTATAATATAGTTACGTATGGGAAGAATACTTTACATAGTTTATTTGTGGCTGTTTTTTGTACCTGTATTTCTGGTACTGACTATACTTACGGCTGTGACGGTTATCATCGGTTGTCTATTGGGGGGAGAGAAAATCTTCGCTTATTATCCGGGTATGATCTGGTCTCGATTGACTTGCTATCTGGCGCTTTGTCCGGTGACGGTAAAAGGGCGTGAGCATATAGACCGGAAACAATCGTATGTTTTCGTAGCAAATCATCAAGGTGCGTTTGATATTTTCTTGATATATGGTTTCTTAGGCGTTCCCATTAAGTGGGTGATGAAGGCGGGTATCGCTAAAATTCCATTTGTCGGGACCGCCTGCCGTGCGGCCGGTTTTATCTTTGTCGATAATTCTACGCCGAAGGCTGCCGCTCGTAGTGTTTTGGAGGCGGAGCGTTGTCTTCGGAACGGGGCTTCCGTGGTTGTTTTCCCGGAAGGTTCGCGTACGTATACCGGAAAAATGATTCGTTTCAAGAAAGGGGCTTACCAAATGGCTCTGGATCAGCATTTGCCTATTATTCCGATCACCTTAAACGGGCCGTTTGATGTTTTGCCGATCGGGTCGTTGAATGTCCATCGTCATCGGATGGAGATGGTGATCCATCCGGCGGTTTCTACCGAGAATATAGACACTTCCCACAAAGGAATGCAAGCGTTCGCTGATCAGACTCAAGAAATCATAGCATCTGCCTTGTGGGAAGAATATAAATAATTTAGGTTATTATTTCCAGCTTTTCAAGATGCCACGTTTCGCTACTTTCAGGCTGAATCCGAAGTTATCGCCGAACATGGAACCGGCATCAGCTGCCAAAGACCCTGTAAATTCCCATCCCGATAAACGGGGATGTTGATAAGAGATATCTAAAAGTCCGGAAGCTCCTCTTTTCTTGCTAAGGAAAGGGGTGGCATGTCTACCCCAACTATTCATCACGGTGACTAATACCCGATAAGATACTTGTGAGGAGATAGCGCCTTCCGCACCGAAATGCCAGTCACGAACACGGTTGTTCTTGAATCCTAATGAACCGTTCTCGTTATACTCCGGACTTGGGATCAGAGGAGAACCTATCGCCCGGTTAAAATAAGAGGCTCCGGTAGTGTATTCTCCGTTGTTATAATAATCATCACCACCGCCACCTACGCCGGGATGTAGGTCGTGATCAAAATCGATGAAGTGGAACTGTCCGCTTTGGTCTCTTGTAACCAGATACTCCACGACCACCTTACGCAACCACGGGAATTTTGGTAAATCCAATTGTCCTCCCCATAATCCGTCGGTATTGTTTACGAATATCATACCGGATTTATCCTCGAAGAAATGTTGGTAATAGGCGGATACTTGCCAGTTAGGTTGTGTAAAAGCCAATTTGAAATCGTAAGAGCCATAATGATTACCCAGTACGTTGATTTGATCGGAGACTGTTGCGTCGCCACCCCCTTCGCTGCCGCAAATAACCCGGATAAGGTCCTTGATGGATTGAGGCTGCTTTCCGATCTTAGGATTGGTTGAGGTTCCTCCCCATTGTGCCCAATGCTGTACTCCGATTACACCGGATAACGGGAAGTCATTGCGTGTATCCTTAATCTGTACAAATAATGATTTATGATGCCATAAAACGTTATCTACATAAGTCTGCTTATTGTTTGTGAAGTTAGCCAGATAATCCTTGTCGAAAGAACGACCGACGGCAAAGTCTCCTTTGACTTGCATCCAGCCTTTAGTTAAAGGAACGACGGTAAATTCCGGAATGCTGATGTTCACTTCCGGAATCGGGCGGGCATTGGCGGATTGCACGATATCGCCCGAGCTAAGCCAACGATCCCAAAGTGAATTATAGCGTTCCTTGCTTCCTACACTCAATAGCAAGCATTTGTAACCTAACTCGGCATATATTTGTTGGATAAAGAAATTGCGATGACGAGGAACTGCGGCCACTACGTCTAATCCGGCTCCCCAGCGAAAACCTTTGCCAAAAGTTTGATTATGGAATACTCCCGCATTCAAATATCCGTTATTCGCTTCCAAAGGAACAATTCCGTATCGATTGCTAACCATCCAGAAAGGGGCATTGTCGCCACTAGCTACCGATCCGAATATTTCGGCCTTGTAGGTAGTCGCTTCCGGAGTTGTCTCTTCTTCTTGAGCGAAACTAGCCGTTGCCATCCCCAGACAAGTCAGACCTATAAAAATTGATCGCACTGATTTCATGTATATATAAATGTTTTGTCTGGGCGCAAAGGTAAGGATTTATATGTTTGGTGCAACCATTATTGTTTCTTTAACCACTCGAATATAGTTTGATAGGCATCGTTCCGATAGGGCTTTTGAGATAGGATCAGATCGTGGATGCCGTTTGGAATGGTATCTCTCGTGACTTTGTCTCCTAGTTTCTGCCCGTATTTTTGAATGTCTTGAACATCCAAGACGATGTCGGAGGTCATGTATTCCTCATGCCATGTCTCTGTTTCCGGAAAAGATTTGTTGGAAGACATCACTAGTATCGGACAATCCAGTTTTAACCCTTTTTGTACCGTCTGTTGTGCTTCTTGTATGGCTTTGATCCATCCGGCTTTTTTCGGATGCCCGAATATCATTTTCCAGTTCGTATCAAATTCCCATTCTCCTTTATACTGCTTAAGCAGGCTATAAGCGTAATTCGGATCACCCAAACCTTGTACGGTAAGATTCGGAAATAGCCTCCCGACAAACGCAACGGTTGGCAGTACGACTTTCTCCATAAACCATCCGAAATTCCAATCTAGAAAAGGGCTGTTCAAGATAAGCCCGTCTATCGGTAACTCCCCTTTCTTGCTATTCAAATAATAAGGTGTGATCAACCCGCCCGTAGAATGCGCCATTAATAATATCCGTTCATTACCTTCGGACTGGATGGTGGCTAAAGCGGTATCGATATCAGCGAAATACTCTTTTAGGCTCTTGCAAAAGAACGGGTTTTGATTGGGTAATATCGAACGTCCGTATTTCCGCAAGTCCATCGCATAGAAATTATATCCGTGAGCGTTTACGCTATCCCCTAATTGTTTCTGGAAAAAATAGTCATTATAGCCATGGATATACAGCACGGCCTGTTTTACGCTATCCAGTTGAGGTTTCTTGACCAGCGTGCAAACTACCTTCCCCTCATAATCATCCGGCATCTGGAAGGTACGGCGTAAATAGCCATCTCCCAATACATCGGGTACGTATTGGGCATATACCTCGCATAAAATGAAACAGAGGAATATAATAAGATTTATTTTTCGAGACATAAATATATTGTTTCTATTTTATAACTGTATTTGCAAAGATAGGGTTTATCAATCAATGGTAATTAACCAAGATCATAAAATAAAAAATGACAGATAAGCATGAAAAACGATAGGATAAACGTGAATATTGCAACTTATACGTAAAAAGCCCTATTTGTGGATACTCTATGATTTTTAATCTTAATAATAAATATTTTACTTTGTTGGAAAATGGAAGCGTGTATGGAACCTGAAATAACTGTAATAATAGTAGATGACGACTTTGGATCAGTCCAAAGGCTACAAGACGATCTATCTGCCTTTTCTTGTATAAGGATACTGGATACGGCTATGACTGCGGAGATTGGTAAAAAACAAATCATTAAATATCATCCGGATTTGGTGTTTCTGGACGTGGAGCTACCGGATATGTCTGGCTTTGAACTGCTAAATGATATACAAGATGATATCCAGCCCAATTTGCGGATCGTATTCTATACGGCTTATGATAAATATATATTGGACGCTCTTCGTGCTTCAGCTTTCGATTATCTGTTAAAACCTTATTTAACGGAGGAGTTGGCCTCCCTTATAGAGCGTTTTCTTACGAGCGAGCCGAAAGATGTCATCAGCATGGAGAGATCGTTGCGAAAAATATTGAATCGAGACAATCGATTCGCTATCCAAACGGTATCCGGCCTCTTGATAGTCCGTTGTGAGGAAATATTCTTGTTTCAATTCTTGAAAGACCAGCGCTGTTGGCAGATTCTATTGACTTCCCGCAGTTCACATAAATTAAAGATGAGTACTACAGCGAAGGAGTTATTGTCTATCAATAATATGTTTGTCCAGATTAGTCAAGATTGCATCGTGAACCTGTCCTATTTGATGTTTATCGAGAATAAGACCTTACGATGTGAGTTTTATCCCCCCTTTCAGGATGAGGAGCGGATAGCCTCACATCGGTATTTTAAATTGTTGAGGGAACGGTTGGATATTATTTGATGATTACTTAACCTTATAAGAAAGTATGATATAATATCTTTTCTCGTTTGCGTCAAATTTGGACTACTTTATTAAAGGGAAATTCATTGTTTTGTGTCAATGCCAGTTTCATAGGCTCGGGCAACTGTATCGTAAATTCATGCGTTTCTCCTAATTTTATCTGTTTTGCAGGGTGTAATAGCCTTCTGAAGTGAATAACTAACGGCTTGTCGAGTGAATAACTAACGGCTATACCTAGCCGCTAGCTTACGGCTTGGGAAGTGAATAACTAACCACAATGCTCACCCTCTTCGGTCAATGCGAAAAGTCTCGTATCTTCATCGCCCCATACACCTAAGATACTTCGCCAATGAACTTAGGATACTTTCTCAATGAAACTAAGATACCTTTTTCGCATGGCTAACTGATATGCCTATCCCCATTGAGTTTTTACTGACTCCATTGTTTTTGAGATAGTTAGTTGATTATTTACCGAAGTATTGTTTTATTCGATTATTTATATATCTTCGCATTACAGAAACCGTCGTTTCCGAAACGGTGGTTTCGGAACTGCGTATTTCTAAATCAATTTGAGTATGAGATTCTACGATAGAGAGAAAGAAATTAGCCGACTTCGAAAAATCGAGCAAGCATCACGAAACAATGCCCAGCTAACCGTTGAAAGATTATAAAATAACCTACTTAGGGCTGTCAATGGAGAATATGTGAAGACATTTGTCATAGCTGCTAGTTGAGAAATAGCGAAGGGTAAATATTATTTGAATAAATAACTACTTTTGTGGCGAGCCTTATTTAATTAATTGTTAATATTGCCGTGCGCAAAGATTAATCTTAAGTACCGAAAAGAATGGAAAAACAGTTATTTATCTCTATTGTAGAACGTTATTATCCTTGGATCAGCTGTTTGGAGAAAGCTGCGTTCCAGATACACGATGACGTAAACCAGAAATACGACCACGTATTACCCTATGGTTTCCATTTGAAAATGGTGGCCTCATTCGTATCACGGTATGGATATTTGGTTGCGGAAAGTGAGGCGGACATCTTGATCTTGTATGCGGGTGCCTATCTGCATGACACGATAGAAGACGCACGGATGACTTACAATGATATCGTGAAATTTATCGATGATTTTCGAGTAGGGAGTTTGGTACTGCCGGAAGAGATCAAACGGAAGCTGGAAGAGCAAGTTCCGGAAATCGTATATGCCTTGACTAATGAGAAAGGGCGCAACAGGAAAGAACGTGCCAATGAGACCTATTATAAGGGGATACGGGATACGAGATTCGCGTCGTTCATAAAGATGTGCGACCGGTTGGCGAATATACAATATACGATGATGTTCGTCTTCGCGAACCGTATGCTTGAGGTCTATCGCAGAGAGTATCCGGAATTTATACGGTCGATCAGCGAAGGTTCTGTCACGCCAATACCGGATGTCATGAAAAAAGAGGCAGAATGGTTATTGAATAGCGAGTCGTATGTAATATAGGGTGATGTCTTTTTTCCAGAAATCCATACGAAGTGATGAAGATCTGCTTTCCGCATTGAGAGAGGGAAGTGAGGATGCGTTCACGGTTATTTATGAGCGGTATCATAAATTACTGTACGTACTAGCGTATAAATACCTGAAAAATTCATTTGCCGCGGAAGATGCCGTGCAGCAAGTATTCTTGAGGCTGTGGGAGTCGCATTCCTTGTTGATGATAAACGTAAACTTGCGGAACTATCTCTATACGATGCTGAAAAACCATGTGTTGAATGAGATCCGGAATAATAATAGTGCGTTAGAGAAAAACTATGAGATCGTGCAATCTTCGCCGGAATATGAGGATGAGTTGTTGGCCAAGATTGAAGAGAAGGATATGATGGAACATTTCTACCAAGCGATCGAACACTTACCCGAGCAAAAACGGCAAGTCTGCTTATATAAGTTGAAAGGAAATCTATCGAATCAGGAAATCGCCGATAAGATGAGTATCTCGGTGCCAACCGTTAAAACTCATTATGCCCAAGCGATAAAAATACTTCGGACACATTTTGAACGGTTATTTTTATTTCTTTTATATTTGTGGAACTCATCCTATTGATCGTTTGGCGTGTCAATTAAAAAAGGAAGATATATATGAGAATACCGGATCAGTCAATTATAGAAAAAACGCTGGATAATGAGGCGACTCCCGAGGAAGCCCGTGAGGTGGTTCACTGGTTCAAGACACCAGAGGGGCAAGCTTGGCTTGCTAAGCGTATGGATATGGATGAGAAAGCCATTCACATGGGGCAGGAGGAGGAGTGGATCGACCATCCGGTGCCATCGGCCGTGATGTATCAGCGGATCGTGCGCCAGCTTCATCGCCAGCGTATACGTCGTCTTATTGCGTATGCGGCAGCCATTTTGATACCGGTGGCCTTGTTTATCGGTCTTTTCATGCGTGTTAACTCACAAGTGGATTTATTGGCGGATGATGGATACGATGAGGTTTATGTCCCTAATGGTGAGCGCATGCAAGTGCTTTTTCAAGATGGGAGCAAGGTGCATCTAAATTCAGGGAGCCGGATACGGTATCCGAAAAAGTTTGGTCTTTACGAACGGAAGGTCTATCTGGAAGGGGAAGCTTGGTTTGAGGTCGCGAAAAATAAGAACAGGCCGTTTGTCGTAAATCTTTCCTATATGGATATTAAGGTTTTGGGTACCACTTTTGACGTAAAGGCCTATCCGGAGGAAGACGCTATATTTATTGCCTTAGAGACCGGATCGATCGAGCTAAAATCCAAATCATTCAAGTCGTATCAATTGCGTCCCGGTGAGAAAGCGGTTTACGATAAGCTATCGGGCCGTTGTGAGGTTGTCCGTTCACATGATGTCAAGTTATATTCTGCATGGAGGCGGAATGTATTGGTATTTAAAAGTGCGCCTTTGCCTGAAGTGATGAAAACAATAGCTAGGACTTATGGTGTGTCTTTTGAGATAAAAGACTCCATGGCGTTGAAATATACATATACGATTACGACGGATAGTACGAATTTAACCACGGTACTAAAAGAGTTAGAGAAAATCACGCCTGTACTATTCGAGGAAAAAGGGGGTAAGATAGAAGTCCGGATGAAAAAATAAAAAAATTAGCTATAACGACTCATCCTTTTTGATTTGTCGTGTGTCTATTTGATAGGAGAGCAGGAAACAGAGTGTTAACCTTAAAATAGATATGCGTATGGATTCCTCATAAATAGATAACATAAGAACAGCCGAAAAGCTCCTACCCTTTTCGGCTGCCGGTCGTATTAAAAATAAATTTCTAATACCAACTATTAAAATCAATACAAATATATGAAAGAAAAGCAAGAAAGCCCTCGGCGTAGGTGCCTTTTAATATTAATTGAGAAAATACCGAATGCCATGAAGTTAACCTTTCTATTTTTAGTCATATCCTTGCTGAGTTTCACGGCTACCGCCTCGGCTCAGCGGGTTTCTATTGTGCTGGACAATGCGAAAGTGGAGAAAGTTTTAGCTACCATCACCCACCAAACCGGGTTGAGTGTTGCGTATAGCAAACAAATCGTAGATTTGAATCGGAGAGTGAGCGTTAATTTTACGAATGCAGAATTGACAAATGTATTGGATAAAATAACGGAGGGCACGTCATTAAGTTATGAAGTTAAAAATGGAAAGATCTACTTATTTGAAAAACCTATAGCGAATGCGGTCACCCAGCAAGCCAAAAAAATAACGGGTGTTGTTGTCGATTCAAAAGGGGAACCTATCATTGGAGCGAATGTTGTGGAGAAAGGTACTACAAATGGTACGATAACAGACTTTGATGGTAAATTTATTTTGGAGGTATCGGATAACGCGACACTTCAATTTTCTTATATCGGCTTTATGCCAACAACTGTCGCTATTGCGGGACAGACTTCATTGAATGTACGTTTAAGGGAGGATACACAGGCTTTGGATGAGGTCGTAGTTGTAGGTTATGGAACCCAGAAGAAAGTAAATTTGACAGGTTCTGTTTCTTCCGTGAAGTTTGATGAGGAATTGGCGAATCGTCCGATCACTGATGCTTCTCAAGCACTTTCCGGAAAGGTCTCCGGTGTGTGGATCAGCCAGAATTCGGGTAAGCCGGGAGATGATGGAGCGCAATTGAGAATTCGTGGCTGGGGTACATTGAATAATTCGGACCCGTTGGTGATTATTGACGGAGTAGAAGGGGTATTCAGCCAAGTAAACCCGAGTGACATCGAAAGTATCACAGTCTTGAAGGATGCGGCTAGTGCGGCTATTTACGGATCAAAGGCCGCTAACGGTGTCGTTTTGGTTACGACGAAGATGGGAAAGAATAATGAGAAAACCCAAGTAGAGTTGAACTCTTACGTCGGAATGCAGCAGATCGGACGTCATTTTGATTTAGTGACGAATAGCGCCGAGCATATGACTATGGCGAATCAAGCTTTGGTGAATGGGGGAGAGAACCCTCTTTTCTCGGAAACATTGATCTCTAATTTCGCTAATGGAACAGATCCTTATAAATACCCGAATACGGATTGGTATGACTCTCTTTATCGGAATGCTTTAATAACAGGGCATAATTTATCCATTCGCGGTGGATCGGAGAAACTATCTTCCTTCTTGTCTTTGAACTATTTGAGTCAGGAAGGTATTTTGATGAACTCTAAGGCGGAGCGGTTCGGTATCCGGGCAAATGTGGAGTATAAAGTGAATTCATGGTTGAGAGTTGGCGCTCGTTTGAATTATACTCGTAGGAATTCCCAAGAGCCTTTTGATTTGTTCCGTGTATTCGAACAGCAACAAGGCGCGGCTCCTTTCATCGCTCCATATACCCGGGATGGCCGTTTCGGTTCAGTAGAGGCGATTAAGGATGATGGCACTTTATTGTATACGACTTATCAGCCGGTTATAGACGCTTCGAACGGGGCGACTAAAACATCCAAGGATTATATGGCTGTAAATGCTTTCGCTACCGTGGATTTTACGAAAGACTTGAACTTACAAGTAACATGGGCCTCTAATGGCAATTGGAAAATGGTTGATAAATATAATGAGACCCTTTATGGATATACGGATTCTGGCATAGAGACGATACCGAAAAATTACAATCGTGATGGTATTGTGTTGAGTAGAGAGCAAGTATCGACCATGCGTAATAATTTCCAAGCGACATTAAACTATAGCAAGCGATTTGCGGATAAGCATTATGTTGCCGCTATCCTTGGTACCCAATTGGAGAATTACAGTATAAAGAACGTATTTGCCCGAAGAACCAACCCACCCAAAGAAGGATTAACCCAAGTGGACGCGGGAACGGAAGGTATCAAGGGAGAGGGAAATTTTGAAGGTCTACGCATGGCATCTTATTTTGGTCGATTGAATTATGCCTTTGCGGATAAATATTTATTTGAGATGAATCTCCGTGCCGATGCCTCCTCTCGTTTTAAACGGGGAAATCGCTGGGGTGTTTTTCCGGGTTTCTCTGCAGGATGGCGTTTGAGTGAAGAGGCGTTTATTAAGAACCTGAATCTGTTTTCTAATTTGAAACTACGTGCGTCATGGGGACAATTAGGTAATCAAACCATTGAAGGATATTGGCCTTATTTAACAGTGATCTCCCAAAATTATGACTTGAGTTATAATTATGGAGGCTCATTGGCTCCGGGTGCTGCCGTAACCGCTTTGGTGGATGAGGATATTACTTGGGAAACTACCTCTTCCTTGGATATTGGCGTGGATTTGGGCTTCTTAGGTAATAAGTTGAATATTGAAGCTGATTACTTCAATAAAAAGACAACCGATATTATCGTTCAATTGCCAATACCAAACGTATTAGGGGATAAGACCGCGCCGTTTGAGAATGTGGGCGAGATGAAAAATAATGGTTTTGAGTTAGTCGTGAATTATGATAATCTTGAGACGAGCAGAGATCGCCTTGGATTTAACGTAGGACTAAACTTTACGTATATCGATAATAAAGTAACGAAATTTCAAGGAGGAAACTCTCCGGACCAGCTTTATTTGATTCGTGAGGGATATCCGTATAAGGCTTTGTATGGCTATAAAGCGGTTGGCATCTATCAATCGGACGAAGAAGCCGCTCAACATATGCATAGCAATGGGCTTAAGCCGGAAATGGGAAATCTGAAATACGAGGATGTTAATAACGATGGAAAATTAGACTATCAAGATAAACAAGTACTTGGTAATACGATTCCTAAAATTACGTATGGACTTACTGCCGGCTTACGCTATAAAGGGTTTGACTTAAATATCTTATTCCAAGGTTTGGGACAGGCGAATGCGTTTACGAAGAGCGGCATGACCCGTATGCAATACGAATGGCTGACTATTTCTGATAAATGGCGGGATGCGTGGAGCCCAGAGAATCCGGACTCAAATATACCGATGCTTCGGTTTGACTCTTCATGGGACACGTATGACTCCTCATTTTGGGTACATCGTATCGATTTCTTGAAATTGAAGAACTTACAATTAGGTTATGCGTTCCCTGAATGGATTACCTCAAAGCTAAAAATGCAACGGTTGTATGTATATGCGAATGCCCAGAACCTGTTTACGATTATGTGGAAAAAAGGGTATGAAGGATATGATCCGGAAAGAAATACGTTTGATTCGGGTACCAATTATTACCCGACTCCGAGAATATTTACATTTGGTATAAATCTTAATTTCTAAAAGTATGAAACAGTTATTAGCATATTGCTTATCAATTATACTATGTGTCTCTTTCACGGGATGTATGGAGAATTATTTGGATTTGTATCCTGAGGATAAGATTACTTCGGCGAGTTTCCCGGAAAATGAATCGGATATCAAACTCCTTTTAAATGGTGTCTATGCTCAATTGAGGGAAAAAGAGGTTTATAATCAAGGCTTGTTTGGCTTTGGCATAACGGATGGAGCTACCCCTAACGCATTTAACTGGGGAACGGATGAGGTTTTTAATAAGCTGGGTGCCGGGCGATTGAGCTCTAGTGACGGAGGAGTCGTAACGTATCGTTGGAAAAGATGTTACGAGATAATCTCCCGGGCAAACTATTTGTTGGCCTGTATGGATTTAGTGGATTTATCGGAAGAAGCGAAAGCCAAATATTCAGGTGAGACTCATTTTCTACGGGGACTGGCTTATTCCGTGCTAGCGGAAACCTATGGTGGGGTACCTATTATATTGACGGATATATCCACGGAAGAAGCTCGTAGCTTGAAGCGGGCGAGTTTGGAGGAGACTTGGCAACAGGCGTTGGATGATTATGAGGTTGCGATCACCAATTTGGGAGTGGATGCTCCCGAGCCGGGGCGTGCTACCAAGGGGGCGGCTTTAGGTATGAAAATGCGAGCCTACTTATACCAAGGTAAATACAAGGAGGTTCTGTCTTGTGTCGAGCAAATTGATGCGTTGAAGAAATATGGTCTATTCCATAGTTATGAGGGTTTGTTTGATCCGGCTAATGAGAACAATAAGGAAGTATTGTTTGATATCCAATATATTGAAGGCGAAAATTCGCAAGGTTCCTATATTGACCAGTATTGCGGAACGGGTACCGGAAGTTGGACCCGTGGAAGCCGTTATGTCCCTACGGATGATTTGGTAGCGGCTTATGAGACGATCGACGGCTCTCCTGTAGATCCCGAGAATCCTTATGAGAACCGGGATCCTCGTTTAGGTTTCACGGCTGTACTTCCGGGTTCTTATTTCTTGGGCTATCGTTTCCCTAATTACCTGTATCCGGGAGGTGCGTTTAATCATGCCGGTAATCGGTTGAAACATTTAAGTACCCGTAAATATCGGATTCAGGATGAGTCAAAGCTTCCTCCTTCCGGACAATCTTATATCAATGATATCATACTGAGATATGCGGATGTCTTATTGTCAAAAGCGGAGGCGATTATTGAGACGAATGGAAATGTGGCGGATGCGATCGCTATCCTTAACCGGATCCGTACGGAAAGGGATGATGTTAAGATCTCTTTGTTGCCGACATCTATGAGCCGTGAGGAGGCCCGTGAGAAAGTGAGACATGAGAGACGGATTGAGTTAGCATTAGAAGGACGTTATTGGTCAGATGTAAAACGTTGGAAAATCGGTAAGGAACTTTACCCTATGATTATTAAGGATCATGAGGGTAGCGTGATCGAGACGAAGTTCCCAAATGGCTATTTGGAATATTACGATTTATTACCGATTCCTGATAGCGAGCGCTCTTTGAATCCGAATTTGGATCAGAACCCGGGTTGGTAATGTTCAACTAAAAGAAGGATGAAATGAAATTTATATCTAAACTAATATCTGTATTAGCTTTTTCCGGAGCGGCCGTGGCTACTCAAGCGGCGGAAAGGCCAAATGTGATCATCGTATTTATCGATGATTTCGGATATGGGGATTTAGGTTGTTACGGGAGTACGAAGCATCGTACTCCCCATATCGACCAGATGGCTAAAGAGGGAATACGACTGACCGATTTCTATGTGGGTTCGAGCGTGAGCACACCTTCCAGATCGGCTTTATTGACAGGGTGTTATCCAAGGCGAGTCTCCATGCATGTAAATGCGGACCCTACACCTTTGATGTCCAAAGGGAGGCAAGTGCTATTTCCTGCTTCGCATAAAGGCTTGAATCCCGGTGAGATAACGATCGCCGAGTTGATGAAGGAGCAGGGATATGCGACGGCTTGTATCGGGAAATGGCATCTAGGGGATCAATTGCCATTTCTTCCTACCCGGCAGGGTTTCGACTACTATTATGGTATTCCTTATAGTAACGATATGGATCGTCCGTATTGTCCGTTACCCTTGATGGAACAGGAGGAGGTAATAGTGGCTCCTGTCGGTCATGATTCCTTGACGATTCGTTATACCAATAAGACTGTGGAGTTTATAAAGTCTCATAAGGAATCACCGTTCTTTATTTATTTGTGCCATAATATGACTCATAATCCGTTAGCGGCTTCTCCCGCTTTCAAGGGAAAGTCTCAGAACGGACTCTATGGAGATGCGACCGAGGAATTGGATTGGTCGATGGGAGTCTTGCTTGAGACTTTAAAGGAGGAAGGATTGGATCAAAATACCTTGATTATCTTTACTTCCGATAATGGTGCGGATGAACACTTCGGCGGTACGAACCGTCCGTTGAGAGGCCAAAAGGGTACGACGTATGAAGGTGGATTCAGGGTGCCTTGTATAATGAGATGGCCCGCTAAAATACCGGCGGGACAGGAGACTGATAATCTGGTGACTTCGATGGATTTCTTACCGACATTGGCGCATTATTGCGGTTATGCGGTTCCTTCCGACCGGGTGATAGATGGACATAATGTGTCTGGAATCTTGGAGGGAGAATCGATGGCATCGCCCACGGAGACTTTCTATTATTACCAGAAACAACAATTACAGGCGGTACGTTGGGGAAACTGGAAGTATCATTTACCTTTGAAGGAACGTATCAAAGGCCCTCACTTCCCGGATACGGAAGTCGGTGAAGCTCGTTTATATAATTTGGGGAATGATTTGTCGGAAACAACCAATGTCATCGATAAACATCCCGAAGTAGTAACGAAGATGAATCAATGGATCGAACAGGTTCGTAGTGATATGGGAGATTGGGGATATGAAGGCCGGAACCAGCGTCCTGCCGGTATCATAGATGAACCTTTTCCCCGTTTACTTAAATAAAAAGATACGTATATGAAAACACTGAAATCATTGTCTGTTTTAACAGCGGCGGTATTATCGAACAGCTTGAGTTTGAACGCTGCCTCGGATGCGGCCAATAAGCCTAATTTTGTAATCATATTCTGTGACGATATGGGATATGGGGATTTGAGTTGCTATGGGAATCCCACGATCCGCACACCGAATATAGACCGTATGGCTTGTGAAGGAATGAAGCTGACCCAGTTTTATGTGGGGGCCGGAGTTTCTACGCCAAGTCGGGCCGCGTTAATGACCGGACGTTTGCCGGTTCGAAATGGATTGTATGGAGATCGTGTGGCCGTACTTTTCCCTAACTCAAAGGCAGGGTTAGGGCAAGACGAGGTTACGATCGCCAAAGTTTTACAACAAAACGGGTATGCGACCGGCTGTGTAGGCAAATGGCATTTAGGAGCGTTTTCTCCCTATTTACCGACGGATCATGGTTTTGATACCTATTTCGGCATACCTTATTCCAATGATATGAGCCCCGTTCAGAATAAAGGCGCGCATGCCCGGAATTTTCCACCGACTCCATTGATATTGGATGGTAAGGAAATCGAATCGGAACCGGATCAGGGAGAATTAACCCGTCGCTATACGGAGAAAGCGGTATCGTTCATCAAGGATCATTCAAAGGAACCTTTCTTCCTTTATTTCGCTCATACCTTCCCGCATATCCCATTGTACACGAATGCCCGTTTCGAGGGAACGAGCAAACGAGGCCTGTACGGAGATGTGGTTGAGGAAATAGACTGGAGCGTTGGGGAGGTGTTGAAGGCTCTGCGTGAAAATGGCTTGGACGAGAATACGTTTGTTATTTTTACCAGCGATAACGGCCCTTGGCTGACGGAGCATGAGAATGGTGGTTCCGCAGGTCCGTTGAAGGATGGCAAGGGTACTTGGTGGGAAGGTGGCTTCCGGGTTCCGGCCATTTGTTGGATGCCGGGAAAAATCAATCCGGCGATCAACGATGAGATTATGACCTCGATGGATTTATATCCGACTTTCCTCTCGATGGCGGGTATCGAGCAACCGAAAGATCTTGTATTGGATGGCGTGAATCAAACCGGATTATTGTTTGAGGAAAAGCATTCCGCCCGTGATGAGGTTTATTATTGGTGGGGAAGCGAGTTGATGGCGATCCGTAAAGGGGAGTGGAAGTATTATTTTAAGACGATCAAGGACCAATATCTGCGTACCTGTAAGATCGAGACTCCGGCAGAACCCTTGTTGTATAACGTGGAGACAGATATCTCAGAGCGATTCAATCAGGCGGATAAGCATCCGGAGATCGTGAAATTACTGATCGAGGCCGGTGAGAAACATAAGAAAGGAATGAAGATCAAGCTTTCCGTATGTGATATGATGTAATGGGACATTTAAAAACACTAGATTAGATGAATAAATATATACTAACAGCGGCTTGCGGATTGGCTTTTTCCGCAGCTTCCGCACAAACAAAGGCTTTGCCGGATAGCCCGAATATCCTGCTGATTTTGGTGGATGATTTGGGATATGGCGATTTGTCCTGTCAAGGAGCCGCCAAGGACATTCAAACTCCACATATCGATAAATTATTAAAAGAAGGAGTTCGTTTCACGAATTTCCATGCGAACTGTCCGGTCTCCTCTCCTAGTAGAGCCTCGTTATTAACCGGGCGTTATCCGGATATGGTAGGTGTACCGGGAGTCATTCGTACGCATAAAGAGGATAGTTGGGGGTATCTGTCGGAGGATGCCGTATTATTACCCCAGATGTTGAAGAAAAGAGGCTATCATAATGCGATGGTTGGAAAATGGAATCTAGGATTGGAGTCTCCGAATACCCCTACGGAAAGGGGGTTCGATTTCTACCGGGGATTTTTAGGGGATATGATGGATGATTATTATACCCATCGTCGTTTCGGGAATAATTATATGCGTGAGAACTTGAAAGAGATCGATCCACAAGGACATGCTACAGAGATTTTCTCTGATTGGGCGATCCGTTACCTGTCGGATATGAAGCAAAAACAAGAACCTTTCTTCTTGTATTTAGCTTATAATGCCCCACATACCCCGATACAACCTCCTCAGGAATGGCTGGAAAAGGTGAAAAAGCGTGAACCGCCACTTCCTGAGAAGCGTGCTAAGATTGTCGCCTTGATTGAGCATTTGGATTATAACGTCGGACGTGTGTATGAGGCCTTGGAACAGAATGGCCAGTTGGAGAATACGATCATTATATTTACCTCTGATAATGGAGGGCAGGACGATGCGGGTGCGAATAACGGCCCGTTCAGAGGCGCGAAGCAGGATATGTATGAGGGAGGGATCCGGGTAGCCGGAGGTATTTATTGGAAGAACCAGATCCGTCCGGCGGTACGTGATAATTTCGTCATGCTTTCGGATATGTTTCCGACCTTATGCGATCTGACAGCCGTGCCTGTATCGCATGAGATCGACGGTATCAGTATCTTGCCTCTTTTGCGGGGTGAGGAACAAGATACCGGAGATCGAATGGTGCATTGGGTACGAAGGGAAGGTAATTCCCGATATGGAGGTCAGGCATATTACGCATCTCAATACCGGGATTTCAAGATTTTACAAAATACTCCTTGGGAGCCTATCCAATTCTTTAATATAAAGGAAGATCCGAAGGAACAAAGTCCGATCGGGGAACGATCTTCGGATACGTATAAAAACTTGTTCAATGGCTTGATGGAGCATATCCGTCAGACGGGTATGATACCGTGGCAAGGCAAACGGTATAAGTGATTTTCCCATGTGATTTTTTAGAAGCACGTACATCGTTATTCATGGTGGTGTACGTGCTTTTTTGTATTTTTTTATTGCTCTTAACTGAAATTGAATGTTTTTTGTGTATGTTTGCGGGAAATCTTCGGGAGTTTTATTTATATGGAAATATCCGATGAGAAGCTATGGGAATCGTGTCTGAAGGGAGATAAGGAAGCCTTCCGTGAGCTTTATTGCCGATTTTACGCATTGCTGCGCAATTATGGAATCAAGTTATTTCCCGACAAGAACTTGGTGGAAGATTGCGTACAGGATATTTTTATCAATTTGATTCAAAACCATACCTCCCTCTCTCCGACGGCGAATGTCAGAGGATATCTGCTTAAGGCTTTAAGACATAAGCTGTATGATACGATCGAGAAAAACAGGAAAATTCAAGAATTTGAGAACGGTGTACAGATTCTCAACGGTCGTTTTGGAGCTTATATTACTTTCAATAAAGTAAACTATAAGATCCCCAAAGGGAAAGAAGCTAATAAATTGACTTTTGAAGAAACGATGGAGATCATTGCCAAGGGTGGGGACAGCAAGAAAAAAACAACGAAAAAAACAACCTTGAAAACGACTTCAAAGACAACATCGAAGACAACGAAAAAAGAGACAAAGAAGGAAACGAAAAAGAAGGAATAGGGCAATACATGAAAGGGATTAAAATTTATTTGCATAAAACCAATCCATTTTATATATTCGTACCCTCGAAAAATAGAATAAATTCGTGTGAAGAAACATAAAATTTTAATATAAATGGCAACGTTACAAAAAATTAGAAATCGCGGCGGAGTACTTGTTAGTATCGTGATTGGATTAGCCCTCGTGGCATTTATTGTTGGTGATGCTCTTAGCTCAGGCGCCAGTCTTATTAATCGTTCCAGGAACGAAGTGGGAGAAGTTGGAGGTGAATCTATCGGCATTCAGGAATATCAACAAAAAATAATGAAGAATGAGGATTTCATCAAAAGCATGAACGGATTGTCAGCCTTGACAGATGAACAACAAAGAATGATCCGGGAAAATACTTGGAATCAAATTGTTTCTGAAATCATTCTGAACAAGGAATACGAGGAATTAGGTTTGGACGTTAGCGGTGACGAGTTATACGATTTCTTATTAGGGAGTAACATGAACACGGCCGTCAGCCAGTTATTCGCAGATCCTAACACGGGACAGGTAGACAAAGAAAGAGCCCGTCTGATCATCAAACAATTGATCGAAGCTCCTGCCGGAACTCCTCAAAAGGAATATTGGTTGAACATGGAAGAGCAAGTAAACACGGCTCAAGAAAAATATAATACTCTGTTAGCAAAAAGTTTGTTTGTAACAGATGCTCAAGCCAAAGAACTTGCAGAAAGTGCAGCAACGACAGTAGACATCAGCTTTATCATGAAAAGCTACAACACCGTTAGCGACTCTGCAGTAAAGGTAACTGCTAACGAGATCAAAGATTATTATAATTCACACAAATATTTGTTTGAACGCGAAGAAGCTAGACAGATCGCTTACGTGAACTTTGACATTACCGCTTCAGCCGAAGACATTAAAGAAACGGAAGACTGGGTGAATGATTTGAAACCCGAATTTGCAGAAGCAAAGAACGTGCTTGAATTCGCTAACCTTTCATCTGAAAAAAGATTCCAACCCAAATTATAAAAAGGGCGAATTGGATAACGAGGAGCTGGATGAATTCTTGTTCACGGAAAAGAGTGATGGCGTGTTCGGACCTTACTTGAAAGATAATGCTTATAACATCGTTCGTGTTGCCGACCGCCGTGTATTACCCGACTCAGTAAGAGCCCGTCATATCTTGATCGCATCAAACAATATGGCTCAATCAGAGAAATTAGCCGATAGTTTAGCAGGTTTAATTCGTAAAGGCGGAGATTTCGATGCTTTAGCAAGACAATATTCTGCCGATCAGAATACTTCTGTAAATGGTGGGGATTTCGGATGGTTCACCCAAGATCAGATGCTCCAACCGATCGCAGATTCAGCGTTCTTCTCTAACAAGAACGAGGTGAAAGTGGTAAGATCAAATTACGGATTCCATGTTTTGCAAGTAACAGACAGATCAAAACCTGTTGATAAGGTACAAATCGGAATCGTTGCAAAAGAAATTACCCCGTCTCAACAAACGATCAACAAGATTTATAACGACGCACGTACTTTTGCAAACAATATCAATACCGTAGAAGATTTTGAGGCAGCTTTAACTGCTA
>OIWS01001136.1_pt1 | contig 28741 bp, 19 predicted proteins | sample 1587611 | NCBI WGS metagenome assembly OIWS01 (sample SAMEA3888919, study PRJEB22519) | human gut metagenome | biome: human gut; feature: human-associated habitat; material: faeces | place: Denmark | collected 2010 | reverse complement strand
GGAACCGCTGCTCAATTTCGCCGGTCGAGGTGATTTTGCTCAGCGGTGTACGCAGATTTGGCGCATTTTTAATTGGAAATAGTATCACAGGCCCGCGCCACCACCTCCGGCGGGATATAGGCATATGTTTCCCTTCCGTTCAGACATAAAAATAGTCGAGGGGCTTTCAACATGAAAACCTCTCGGCTATGTAAAGTCATGAACACCAAATTATAATAGTTATTTTGGCAATGATTTTGGTATTGGTTTATGTCTGATGATTTTATAGTATCCCTCCTTTTCAGGACTTTTTTCGTAATTATCAATCAGATTGCTTTCTTTGAAGGCGGTAAGCAGTTTCTCATTTTCATCATTGATTTCAAATTTGGGTCTACTGCGCGCATCAAATATTTTGAGATAATCCGTTAAGTTAAGCAAGGTGAGAATCCCTTTTATACTGTCCTCACGCAGAATGGGAATTATTGCTATGAAAAGATTGATTTTTTCATCCCGGTTAACTCTTTCTGAATGGAGAAGATTGTTTATCAACTTCTGAGACACCGAATTTGGGTCATCAATAATGCTTGCTATATATCTTACGGCATAATCAAAGATTTTTTCCCGAACAAAATTGTCCCATTGTTCAAATGATGAAAACAAATCCGGTAGATCAGACTTTGCAAAATTGTTATTGAGAATATGTAGACATACAGCAGGAGAATAATTCTTTCCGATTATCGAAATTTCCTCGTCAGAAAGTTCAAGTAACTTGATTTTTAGTTTATCGCTAATATCCCAAGTGAGTATTTCTAACAATTCTTCTCGTGAAAACAGAGTTTCGTCTACTATATCAATATACTTCTCTATGCTCTTACGGATATAATAAAATGTCTGATTATGATAGTTCTCACGCATATATCTTAAGTTATCAGCTGTCATTCTAATGATGTTTGTATCGATTAAGATAGCGATCTTATCATCGGAAATCTCTGAAATATCAAAGGCATCATAAGAAAACTTCAATGACACCAATATTTTCCTGTACTTTAAGTTGTCGATACCATTGCATATAACCACACTATCGAATAATTTTTCTTTGGCATCTTCATCATATTCCGTTTTTGAAAAATCCAAATCAATATCACATCTGTTGATATAACCAATGACGCTTTCGTTGAGTTCCACAGCATTGAAGCTGTCCATAATATTATATTCTGAATACTGTACTATATCGGCATCCAGCAATGACGACCACAAGGAACTATCTGCAATCTCTTTTATAGAAGTAATGGTTGTCCGCAGAGCAGAAATATAAGATTGTTTATAGTCAGTAGTGAGATTAGTGTTATTGAATACAGCAACAGCTACATTTTCGTCATCATAAATAGTTCCATCACTAACCTGCAAAACGACATGAAAATACTCGTTGATATTCTGATTAACATATTGGGTTATTGCAGAATCGGGATGTAAACATAAAATCGTATAATTCTTATGAAAGAAATCATCCGCATTCTTCGCCCCCAAGATTTCCCTTTGAATGAGTTGCAAACTTTCAGCATTGATTTCATACAAAGATCCCTCATAGACAGCTTGAAACAGCTCCTTGTTTAGTTCTGTATAATCAAAACCTATGAAACACACGCCAAGCAGAGTAAAGCAATGAATCAGCCTATCAATATTAGGATTATCTATTGCAAGGTAGTCACGCGCATTGGAAATATAGTCACATAAGCAGTTTTCTTTGTTGACTAATTCGATAACATCGTCGTCAGAGTAATAAAGAGAAGCATTTGAATATCTGCGTATTTGATTTTCAGTCAGTAACTGTTCACTTAGGGCTGTTGAAAATACTTCGGGCCATCTCATATTAAGATGTTTAATATAGGCTGATAATTCAATTGTCGTATCAAAATAAGCACCAATAAACTTGAGGTTTTTTGTACCTTTCAGTTGATTGATCAATCTTTCGACATAGTCGATATGAGAAGTCTGGAGCAAATATGTGAACAGGTCAAAATTGAGAGTTTCCTCCTGATCGAAATCCACTAATCTAAGGCGTGAAACAATCAATTTGGGATTTTTCAACTTGTAAGTGTATTCTTTTGCCTTTTTATCGGTTATACTGCGCAAAAAGGTTTTATCAATACGGCTTAGACTATTCTCATAAAAATAGGTCATATAGTCTGCATAGGTTTCATCAATATATCCATTGCGAATAAGGTATTTTAAAAGATCAAAATATTCACTACTCTTTATCTCATTAAAACTGGTTACAATTCCAATTTCATTTGTGCTTGTAATGCTAAATATTTTGTTAATATTATCTCTTGTAATAATACCCCAGAGAGGTTTGTTTTGTGTCAAAATCAATTCTTGTTCCAGTGACGACTTCTCGCTTTCTAAATCCGGAATAGTATTATTTAAGCGGTTCTCTATTGCTTGCTTTCGGTCGGCATAGTCCTTTTTATCAGCTGCACTTAATTCTTGTTTTCTGTTCCAATAATCAATAGGCTTTTTATCTTCAAATGCAGCATCCAACTCTTTGATGGTTTTGAGATGTTCATTTTTAGCCAATTCGATTTTATGACCTATTTCAGAAATTTTTTCAGAAAGTCTTTTTACTTCTTCTGCAATAAACTGCTCTTTATTATTAAAAAGAGTACAAACAAAGCCTTGATTAAGCTGCAAATCAGCAAAATCACGTGGAAATAAATTCTTGTATGCAATAATAGCAAGCATCTTATTGCAATCAAGTTCGGTAATATTCAACCTGTTATAATAAATTACAAACTCATTGTAGATATTCTTCAAAAGGCGCATGTCGTCAATATATAACGATAGACCTTGCAGGAAATTTTCATTAAACTTTTCAAATAATCCGCCTTTTTTTAAATGAGAAATAAATTGATCGTAGGAGTTTGAGCTATCTACAACTGGGACGACAGGAACAATATAATCAAAAAACTTAGTTCTGTCTTTTGATATAAAAATATCGTCTCGCAATAAATAGAAAAAGCGAAGAATTTTTTTGTTTTCTTTTTGTAGCTGAATATTGGCAAGTGTGTTTACTTCTCGAAGGCGTTCAAAAATTTTATTAGCATTAAACCGATCCATATCTTCAAAAACAATAACATCGGCATCTACATTTTCAAATAGGTATAACACTTCGTTGAGATATTTGTCAAAATAGGAATCATCACTTTCTTCAAATATCTCAATTTCATTACCTTGCAAATTTAGCTTGCGAAATACATTTTTATTCTTTTGAATTTTAATCAATTCGTATATGAGAAAAGATGACAAAATGATTATAATAACACCGTCTACCATTAAAGCATATGGGTGTGTAGATAACTCTAAAATTGATTTTAACCAGTTATCGGGCAAAACTGATACATAGCTTTTCCAAGAGTCAAAAAACATAAAATAGATAATTGCAGTTAAAAGAACAATGGTTTTCAATGTATTCATTATAGTACTTACAGGGTTAATACTCTTTTTTACTCTAAAATTGGTCTGCGGAATTTTATCCGATGGAATCTGATGTATCAGTTGATTAAGAATTTTACCTTCTAATACAGATTCCTTTATGTCCGTTTCATCTTCTTGATCTGGAGATTTGAAGTGTGCGAGAGAAATATGCAGAAAGCGCAAATCATCATGTCTTTTCTTGTATGAAGCTAAAACGCTACTTTTACCCGCACTATATGCACCAGAAATAGCGACATTCTTTACATCGGGGTTATTAAACACATAATCTATCGCTTCTTCATAAACATCCAAGTTCATATTATCAATTGGTGTTAATCGTTCAAAATGATATTTGTTTTCTGCCATCCTTGTCACATCCTCTCAAACTTTCAATATTCTTTGCTCAGCAAAAAATCTGCCAGATGCACGATCTTGACACCATTGATGTTGCCTGCGGCCAATTCGTCCAGCGTTACTACATATTTCGGGTAATGGTCTTTAATTTCCAGCAGATTGGCGACCTCTCGGTCGGATTCCTGCGGCAGATTGCGGCATACCTGCACATAGATCCGCTCATCCCGCCGCACAGCTACAAAGTCTATCTCCTTGGTAGCGTTTTTTCCGATATACACATTATAGCCCTTCCGCCGAAGCTCGAAGTAAACGATGTTTTCCAACATAGCGGCAACGGATTTCGGATTAAAGCCCATCATGCAGTATTTGAGGGAAGCATCCGCAAGGTAGAACTTCTCCTGCGTTTTCAGGACAGTCTTGCCCTGCATATCGTACCGCTGGCATCGGTAAATCACGAAAGCCTTTTCCAGCCATTCCAGATAATTATAGACTGCTTCCACCGAGAGGGAGCGCCCTTCGCCTTTCATGAATTTCACGATGGCGTTGGCGGAAAAGGTCTTGCCGACATTCTCCACGACATACTTCACCACACGGTTGAACAGGTCAAAGTTTGTGATATTGTGACGCTTGGTGATGTCGCTGGTGATAACGGAATTGTAGATTCCCTCGACGATCTGATAAGACGAACGCTCATCAAAATTTCCGAGCGCAACGATGGGAAAGCCGCCCATGCGGATATACTCGTTCAAAAGTTCTTTCGGTGCGCGGCCGCTGTCCTTCTTAAACTCCAGATATTCGGCAAAGGACAGGGTAAAGACAGGAATGGAGATATAACGCCCCGTCAGATAGGTGGAGATCTCGCTGGACATCAGCTTGGAATTGGAACCGGTCACATAAATGTCGGTATTGGCATCCTCCAATAGACTGTTGACAGCCTTTTCCCAGCCGTTCACCTCCTGCACTTCGTCCAGCAGAAGATAGTAGCGTTCGCTGTCGGTCATTTTCTCCTTGATGTTCTGGTACATCTGCTTGGCGGTCATGCCCTCGTCCAGTTCCTCCGAGGTATAGCGCAGATGGATCACATGGTCTGCTACAATGCCGCTGCCGAGCAGGTCGTCTTTCAGCATATCCAAAATGGTGGATTTTCCGCAGCGGCGGATTCCGGCAAGAATCTTTACCAGCGGAACATCCCGATAGGTTTTCAGCATATCCAAATAGTAGGGTCTAACGATCATGGTATCGCCTCCTTGCTATTAGTATAGCCTAAAGCGCTGTTTCGGTCAATGGTTTTTGCTGAAAATTCAGAAAAACTTTTTACATAGAACATTTTTTTCGACTCACTTTGCATTTTTGATAACAGAAAAGCGGCGCAGAGTTCTCTGCATCGCTTTCGTCGTACTTATATCGCTTCGATTTTTTGCATCAAAACACAGATACTAAAAATAACCATTCCTGCATAACATCATAAATGGTGCAACATATGTAAAAGAGGCAGCGAAGGGACCGTCCCTTTTACATATCGAAGCGAGGCTGGATACCCGCTACTGTCTAAATATTGTAGTTTGCTATTCGGTGTTAAAAACGAGCTCATGTGATTATGCACTTTCGCGGCATCCAAACAAACGGTCGCCGGATTTAATCCAGTTGATGATGTTTTCGACCGATGTACTGTAAACGTCAAACTGCGCCATCTTCATCGTCCTCCTGTTATTCTACGCCAAGTGCTTTGAATACCGCATCCTCTGCGCTGCTGTATGGAATCAGCTGGAAAGCGCCCATCAGATCCGCAGGAACCGCCACAAAATCAATCATGGATACGGACGGAATCAACACCTTCTTAGCCCCACTGTCCAGACAGCATTGCAGCGTGTTGGCCAGTTCGTCCACCTTCATCATTGTGCCGCTGATGCTGATTTCGCCCAACACGGCGAGGCTGCCCAGCGTCGGTCTGCCCAGGGCGATGGAGCAAAGCGCAATCAGGCTGGGCAGAGCCAGCTTGCCGGTCATGCCGATGCCCTGCAAATCCTGATAGTTGATGATGTAGTCTTTCGTCGTTGTGCTGATGGAACCGCTGATTCTGTTTCCATTGGCTTTCAGGAAATTAAACGCTGTGCTGCTGCTCTCGCGGGCATCTCGATCGGTGGCAATACCAGTACGATCAAACTTGCCGTTGCCGGGCAGCATCTGGCTCTCCAGACGGAATACACCGATCATACCGGACTTGCCACGGCTCACGGTATACACCTGACCAGGGTTGCAGAGACCTTCTGGGATTAGCTTGCTACCACCTTGTTCAGGTACGGACACGTAATGCTCCTCAAAGGTATCGTTGTCGATGTAGCTGAAATTCACATCATAGAATTCCATGCCACCCAGCTTTTTCAGCTGCTCTTTCACGCGGCGGCGCATTTCCAAGGCGATTTCCAGAATCTCCAATAATTTCTCTTTGGTGAACTCACCGTTCGGATAGACCAGCTTCAGTAGGCCATCAACGGTACGGCGTACAGCAACGGTATCGCGATAATTCAGATTCTTCCCCAACCGAAACCAATGATCCAGCGCGTCGCCGTACTGTTCTTTCCGCAGTTCCCGGATAAATTCAGCCAGATAGTCCGTAATGAATCCGTAGTCGTCTGTGAAGTGCTCCGGGCGGAACTTCGGAATCTCCCAGCCGGGCAGGTAGCAATGGATACGGTCAAGGAAAGCGGTATCCATGCCCATTTCTGGAGGAAACGGGTCAAAGAGGCTACTGGTTTTGAGCAGCACGTCCACACTCTGGTTGATGTTGCCCACGAACACCATGGAGGCAGAGGCGGCCTTTTCCTCCTTGCCACGGGCAAAGGAACCGGATGCCATATAGTCCTTCATGATCTGGATTCCGTCTTTGTCCTTGAAATTGATTCCAGCTACTTCATCAAAAGCTACGCAATCCCAGAGCCCCACGAGTCCGACCGTTTTCCGCGCCATGTTGTAGAACAGATTAGCCACCGTAGTTTGACCACCTGACACCAGGATACTGTTCGGAGAGATTTCCTTGAACAGATGGCTCTTACCAGTGGAACGGGGACCGAGTTCACACAGGTTGAAATTATTTTCCACCAGCGGCACCATGCGCAGAATCAGTAGCCACTTTTCACGCATGGTCAGCGTGTCCGGCTCCATGCCGATAGAACGAAGAAGCACGTCCATCCATTCTTCCTTTGTGAACGCTCTTCTGCCTGCTTTGAGGTCGTCGATGTCGATATGCGGCATTTGGATAGGTGTCAGCTTCCTAATTTGGATGGGGCAACCGTTCTTTTTGTCTTCTTCGACGTATTCGTAATCCAGCTGCACGATGCACCAGATGCCGCCGCAGAGCAGCCGATCATATTTCTCTGGATATTCGTCCTCAATGGGAATCTTCGTCAGACCCAGATTGGAGAACTGCGCAAAGTACCTGTTCTTCTGGATATCCAGCTGTACGGTGATCATGTCGATGACCGTGTGGCTTCCGCGCTTCCGCAGCTGTGACAAAACCTTCTGGTTTTCATCTGGACGCACGAAGTTATCAGCCAGAATGCGTTTGACCTGCTGCACTCCGGATTCGATGATGGCATCATCGTCAGAGGAGCAATATTGGCCCAGGAGAAACTCAAGGACATAGGTGGGTACATTCGCACCTTCCTTGATTTTCTTGGTCAAGTCTTTGCGGACAATCTTTCCATCAAAATGTTCACGGAGTTTCTGCTTGATTGCCTGACGGCTACCCGGCTCATAAACGAACGCTTCCATCGTTGTCCTCCCACCACTCGTCCTTTTTGTAGCAGTCTTCGCGCTTTTGCTTCAATAACTCTTCTGTAAGTGGATAATACCCAATAGCATGCTAATGACGGAGTTCTGCTGACAATAAGGGCATAAATGTTCCAGCGCTTTGTGAATATCAGTAATCCACTCTTTGATGTTTCGCACATAAATGTCTTTAGGCAGTGAACTTTGATTGCCAGGGGCATTGACAACCATTTTGATAAGTATCTCTGCTATAACATTTACCCTTTTTCCATTTGATTTATCGTTGCTCTGTTTAGCTGAAGAAGTCGAATTCATCCAGCGCAAACGCGATGTCAATTTGAAATTCCTCGCGGGATACGATCATCCCGTTTTCATCGGCGATGATGAGGAAGTATTGCTCGGTATTGCTGTATTTCAGCTGCTTTAAATTAAAGCTGCAGCGGGAAGTGCGCTCCTGACCGTTTTCGCTGGTCTTGTCGGCAATAAGCATCACGGTATCACTGACCAACTTTCCGGTGCTGTCCGTAAAGTACAGTTGGTAGGTTGCCTTCTCACGGTTGTAGCTTATCGGCTCCTTTTGATAGAAGCTCAGGGAGAAAATCATATTGGTGATCTTCCGGTTAGCGGAGAGCAGGGCAATCTCTACCGGCTTTGTATCATACTTGCTGCGGTTCTTCCGATATTCACTCGATTGATTCCGCAGAAAGTGATACTCGATAACAGGTACGACCATCTCCTGCAGACTGATACCACCATGTACAAAGTTGAGTCCACCGCCCTTCTTCTTGATGCGAATGTTCTCCCTGGGAGCGAAGGCGTCATACGGCGTTTCACCGTCAAGGAACTGGACAGGCAGCAGATACTGCGGCTGTGCTCCTCGCTGCATAATGGCATAGCGGCGGTCAATTTCTACATCCTGGTCAGACTCAGTTGTCTTGTCCACCTTGTCATCTTCGGTCAGTGGGCTGTAGGTATACAGGAAACCGTGATCGGAGGTGATTAGGATATACGCGCCGCCCCACTCGTTGGCGATGATGCGCACCATGTTCTTCAACTCTTCGATGGTTTCCGCGCAGGCGCCAAAAACATCTTTCTCGTCATGACCAGCAGCATCAATGGTGTCATGGTAGATGTACACGACATTCATACCCTTGATGAGGCCTTGGCGCTCCGCGCGTTTCATGCCGATAATATTCTTGTAGGATAGGGCCACACTGTGAGCGTCCACAGCTTTCAGCAGCTTATCCCGGTTGCTCATTTCGGTAGACTGCCCATCCGCCAGCACGACCAGCCGGTCAACTTTGCCGGTTTTCAGTTCGACGGACAATTTCTTGTGCGGAAGCAGTGCCGCCATGCCGTACTTCGTAACAGTGGGAAAAATGCCTTGCACACCGGACAGGCTGACCTTGGCCTGCGTCTCGCGCCGCAGCTGCTCAGACAGGGACGCAGCGACCTCAAAGCGCATGGCATCAGAGATGATGACATAGACCTTGGCATCGGAAGAAGCTACCTTGGAACGGTAGAACTCTGTTTGCTGAGGTACATCCAGAATCCGACCATACTCGCGCAGGTTGTCCGCACAGGCATCCGACCAGTTGGTGCCCAGCTGTCCAAGAAACCAGTTGATGTACAGACCTTCCACATGATCTTTAACCAGACTGAAGCGGTCGGTTAATTCCATATGATAGCTCTTGAGACTGTCGGCATACCTCATATGGAACTGCCGATAATAGGTGTCCATGTGGTAGTATTCCTTTGTGTATTCCTGCCAAATCTTATGCGGCTCCACAGTATGGAAGCCGGAAGCATGCTCTTTGAAGAACACCTGCATCAAGGCAACCTGCAGAATGCCTTCGTAATAATTCATCACAGCGTCGTACCATACGCAAGTGCGGCGCTTTTCTACTGTCCGTGTAATCAAGTCTACGTCGATGCTATGATTGCCGATGTCGGTCATCAGCTTGACCAGAATCACCTCATTGACGCAGGGGAACATCTCGGTTTCCAGCAGATCGACTACCTGCAGCTTCATGAATCGCTGCGGCAGCTTCAGCTCGGATTCCACATACTCAGCAATTGAATAGAAGTCCTTAGAATTTGCACTGTGAATCCAGTCGGAAACAAAGTCAAAGCAATAGGCCTGATGAGGTGTAGAAATCAGTGATTCCAATCCAGAGAAAGCATCCTGCCGCATCGTGCGAGTGGCAGCCGCGAGGAGCAAGTGCTCCGCCAAGTGGCGCAGATCGGCATCATCATCTTTGTAGCCAGTTCCCTGGTCAACCATGCTCCAGAATGCGCTGGTTATATCGTAGCTGACAAACTCTTGCCAGATGGCGTTATTCTCCATATCCAGCCCAGCTTGCAGAACGGTCTTTATGATCTGATTGGGTTTGGCGTCCTTGATGCCAGCCAGTGCGGTCATGATCGCCATCTGCAATTGTGCCGGTTTGGCAGGCATGGTGCCTTGTGCAGTAATCTTATTCCTGCGCCCCTGCGCCTTGAAGAACTTCCGGTACTGTTTGAAGGCTTTCCGCAGGGCAGGTGTCTCCGGTATCTGCATCTCATCCATCCAGATGGAGATCTGATCCGCACGGAATTCTTCGCTGTAAAGCTCCACATCCAACAACCAGTCGTCTTCCTCTGTATCATAGGACAGAGGGCAATAGACCAGGTAATTGCTGGTTGGATCATCCACTGCTAACAGCTTCTTGGCATAGAAGTTATTGGAGCCGGTCAAGCGTAGGATTTTGGCATTCAAAAGTGCAAGTCCGTCAATCTGGTCCTCGAACTCCCGCTCCTCGTCATACCAGATGACAATCCTGCGTTTGTAGAATTCCGGCAGTGGAGCCGCGAACTTGCGATTCAGGTCTTGAATGATTTGCGATGAATCCATAACTGTGTCTCCTTGATTTCATCATACCATTTATTGCTTTAGGCTCCTGTCGTCAAGCCAATCCTGATAAAATGGAAAGTTTTGAATATCTGTCCCATGCGCCTTTATTCGTTGCAGAATTGCTTGTTGTTGCTTTTCACTTACCGAGGATTGCATTTCACAAGAGTATTCAAGCATTCTTTTGATCTCTTGCACCATTATAGATTTAACTTTTTGTTTCTTAGCTTCGATCAATCCTGTTCCATTGACAATTTTTGTGTTTTCCCAAATTTCGTTTTCACCACGCTTAATAAATGTAACTACAATGATACCCATCATATTGGTGAAAACAAATATCGAAGGATCGTCGTTTGCAGCAACCGTATAAGAAGTTATTGAGCGGTGCATTATTACATTCGGAGTATTCGCTGCCCCGCCAGTAAGTGTTGAGCTGACAGCCACATCAAAGAAGAAAAGATGGTTCTCAACTTGTTGAGGTGCAGGAGCTCTTCCCAGAAGAAACTGACGTAATGAATCGATAGCAGCATTCATTTCCAATCGCGCTGAAGAAGGATAGTTCTCGTCCTGTGCATCGAGATATAAGGAACGCCAGGAAAGGGATGTCATGAAATAGAACAGTTTTTCATTGTAATTGAACGTGACTGCCTTATTTTTTTGTACGGATAGAAAATTGTATCGGCGAAGTACTTTTCCCGAGAGCTGAACAGTTCTTCACAATCAGCGCATAGCAATTGGTGCTTTTCCCCATCTTCCACGGTGCGATTAGGTGCTTCAAGGTTGCGAATCTTTCCAGCTGCTGTTTCTTTCAGATACCTTATTACAAACTTGGGAACAATATGGCTATCCCGCAGAGGACTCAGTTTACCGCACAATGCACAAGTTGCCATTCCTATTCCTCCCATCAGATTTACTTTATCGTTGCCAGCACATCCGCAAACTTGGCATAGTTCACCTTCACGCCATCGTCCAAATCAATGGCAATCATCTGGTCTGCAAGATGGTGAATCTTTTCTTCGTACAGTCGCAGTTCTTCTGCCTGAGCTTGCAGCACAGTGAGCCGCTTGGTCAGTTTCACACGCTCTGAAGTAGATGCTCCGTTGATGCGCTGCTCCACGTCGGCGATGGCGGTGCGGTAGCGGCTCTGCATCTCGTGCACGTAGTCGGTGCGGACGCGGGCGATGGTGTCCGGCTGATAGCGGTGCATGTAGACCAGCGCCTTGAAGCCGTTCTTCTTGCCACTGTCGAACAGCCAGTAAATGGGGCGCTTCTGATAGACCTTCAGATGGTCTTTGTAGAAGTCGTTCAGGAAGTAATTCCGGATGACCTCGCGGGGGGAGCCTTTGCCGCCCAGCGCGTCGGAAATGAACCGCAGGTTTTCTTCCAGCGTGTCCGCGCCGTAGACGGTCTTGAGCCAGTTGACGAACATGGTCACGATGTCGTCAGCGAAATACTCGTCATCGGTGATGGGCAGTATGCCGTCCTTGTCCGCGGGGTAGGTGACGTACTGGCTGGCGTCCCACGCGCCGCCGGCGAACGTCAAGCCGGGCTTGTCCAGTGAGTAGCGCCCCACCATGCAGCCCACGGCGTAGGAAATCAGGCTGCGGATGTCGCGGCTGAGGTCTGCCTTGCGCACGGTCACGTCCTTGTCGTCCACGTCGGGGGTCAGCTCGTCCTGCAAGCCGTAGATGTCGATGAAAATGCGGTTCAATTCTTCCTCGTTGGATTTGAGTTCCTCAAATCGCTTATTGCATTCCCCCTGCCATAACAGGTAGCACAACTCCAGCGGGCAGGATACGGGCATACGCCTGCCGTAGTAATATTGAATCGTCGCGCCGATTGATGTCGCATCCCCCAGACAGCGGCTCCAGCGAATGAGCGGATGCTCCTTGAAGTCCCAGGAGGTTTCGAAGGAGTCCCAATCGAATCTTGATAAACTGACGCAATCTTTAGCAATACGTTCTGTTGATTCTCTTGTTTCTAAATATGGTAGTTGTTTTACAACAATTGGTGTCACGTTTAATGTCGGATTCAGCAAACCAATTAGTTTTTCAACCACCACAGAGTTCATTAACGCCATAGTTGTATAATAAGATTCTGATTCTACAGGAAATAAGCCAAGCCCAGCAGAATCAAAAGTAAACCCTTCTTCAAAGAACCTGAAGCTCGACTTATAAGAAGTTATCTTTGACCAAGTTACGTGCGGCTTAAAATAGTACTCACGCCCATCATGCCTAAATCCAGCACATTGCTCCATTTCATTTATTGCAGAAGAGTTATAGCGGAGCATGTATTCTCTGTTTCCGTACCATTTTCTGTATTCGCCGCCTTTGTTATGGGGTGTATACATGTATTCGGCAGAATAGATTTTGCTTTTGGTTATATCTATTTCATGCCATAAGCGGAGGAAAGCAGCATTATCGCCTGAACTGATACCTGCTCTGATTTCATAGTGTGAACCGAGTCTTTCGCCAGAAAAAATAGCACGAATCGAAGGGCTCACCCAATACGCCACCGGCGCGCCGGGGATTTTGGAGAAGTTTTCTTGCTGGGCAGCGTATTTGCCTTTGCCTGAGAGGAAAGCTTGCTCCCGAACTTCGTTGGTTTCAACTTCGCCCTGTTCGTCAAACAAACGACGATAACTGCCTACATAGCCGATAATGTGGCGTTTTGCTATGACAAACGTGGTTGTGCCAAAATCCGAGCCGAATATGCCGCGCCCCGGATGCACCATGTTGATATAGGTGTGATTGGCAACTATCTTATAGCGCAGCTTTTCATAACTGGACAGGAACATCCACACGGGAATGTTTATCATAGACATGTAACCCTGTTCATTGCAAAGCGATAAGCACCGTTCCATACAAACTGTACTCATGTCACTCTTTGTATCGGGGTAGTTGTCTTTCACAAATCGGGACAGCTTATCTCCCATGCCCGACGCACCCATATACGGCGGATTCGTCACAACTGCATCATACTTCTGCGCCAGTGCCTGCCCCTGCGCAATCATCAGCCGAAGCTGCGCCTGCGTAGTCTCAACGCCGGATTCGTCAAAGGTCACCTGCTGTTCCGGCGTGGTGTCCGCCACAAAGCGCGACAACAGCGCCCAGTCGTATTCGCCGGGCTGCAAAATGGAGCCGTATTCCTTCGCGTCAATGAACGCATCCAGCAGCGCGTTCATCTGATTGACCGCGTTGTTCCGCTCGATGTCGCTCATGCCGTGCCCCAAATAATGCAGGTGGTCGCGGTGAATGCCGTTGCTTTCCTGGATGGCATAAACGTGCGGCTGCACCTCGCGGGTGAAAAAGCGGCGGTCGTACTGCCGGGCTTTCATCATCACGGCAAAATATGCCAGCTGCGCAGCGCGGTCGTCGATATCCAAGCCCCAAAGGTTATTTTGCACAATGCTGGCAGCGGCTTCACGGGCGGTATAGCCGTAATCCTCGTAAATCCGCACAAGCACATCAAAAAGCACGCAGAGAATGTGGCCCGACCCGGCACAGGGGTCGATGGTCAGAATTTCCTCCGGCTTCAGCGCGGCGTACTGCTTGCGAATTTCCGCCAACTGCGCTTGAACGTCCGGCTCCTGCTCTGCTTCATCAAGATAATATTTCCATTCGGATTTCAACTCGTTGTTGGGATGCCCCTCCAGCCACAGGCGACCCAAGCTGTTTTCTACCATATAATGGACAATCCAGTCCGGCGTGAAAAGCTGGGTGGCGGCAGGGATGTTCTCCTTGCTGATCTTGATGTTCTTTTTCAGGTCAGCGAACACCTTGTCCTTCGGCTCAGTGTTGTAATACTGGTACAACCAGCCAATTATCTGTACCTGATCCTTCCAGTCGTCCTCCGGAATCAGCGTGACCATCTGCTCAATCACGCTGCCCTCGCGCAGCAGATAATCCGGCAGAAGCAGCTCGGTGTAGTCCTCAATCTTCTGGAACATGCCGGGCAGAATGCTATTCAAGGCGTTGCACTGAACAATAAGCAGGTACTTAAAAAGCTCCTCTTCCTGATTGTCAGCCTTCAACTGGTAGACCTTTGTCATGTCCAGACCATCCAGCTCCATGTGAATCGCCTCGGACAGAATCTGCGGGCGGAAGTGCCCCTCGTCATCCGTAAACACGCGGATATGAGAGGGCAGATACCCATTGACCTCCATGAAACGCAGGGCAGCAAATCGGTTAAACCAGGTATAGGCGACTTCTTCCATAACCGGTTCGTAGCCCTTTTCCTCGATGCGACGGATCAAGGCCTGCCGTTGCCTTTTCTCGATCCCAGAGAGCAGATGACCATTCACACTGTCAGCATTATAGTTATCGCAGTTCTTGTCGGTGATGCCATACATCGCAGCGCGCTTTGTCACGCGGTCGATCAGCTCTCGCCGCGCCCACACCGCATATTTCTTGATAGCATTCTTATCCATGATGCACCTCTTAACTTAGCTTAATGCCATCGCAGCCGTGAAGCAGCTGCTTCATGTTGGCGCGAATCTTCTCCACATAGGCATCGATTTCTTCTTCCGTGGTCAGGGTTTTCGCCGGGAACATGGCCTGACGATGGATAGTCTTGAATATCTTTTTTTCAGGCTGCACTTTCACCGTCATGCTGCCACCGGATGCTGAACCAGGCTGAGGCGGCGTTTCCTGCTGGGGCGGGTTGACGATGACCTCAATTTTTTCCAGCGTGGCGTCCTTATACTGCCACATTGGTGGAATCAAACCATCGAGCAGTGCAAGTTCCTTGGTTTCTGCAATCTGCTGCTTCTTCTGGGCATAGAAGGTATCCGCTGTACCGGAAATGCTCCGGGCAGTCAGGTTTCCACCTGCGGCCTGATGGATATCTGCCATGCACTGGCGAACGATTTCCAGCAGCTCCGCACGCTTTTCCTCCAGCATGGCGTCATGGCTGGTCTTTACCTTGGGCATCAGCTCGTTGAGTTCAGGAAGACGGCTGTAGTCAAACTTCACATCCGGCTGCACCATAGTAATCAGGCGGATGCGGTTCAGCGCAGCGTCAGCTTCCGGTTCCTTGGCGATATAGTCCAGATCGTGGCGCAGGCCCTCCTCCAATTGAACGGCAGAATCGAATAACGTCACGCGGGACTTGAAGAACTCCTCTACCTGCTGAAGTTTTTGCTTCATGTCGTACAGGTCATCCTCGCGCTGAATGATACGCTTCAGCAGGGCGATGTTGTCGTTCTGTTGGGAGAGCACATCTTTGATTAGCGCAATGGCCTTATCCACATACGACTGGTCCGGATATCTGTGATCTTTGTACAGCTTCTTCAATTCTGCGTAATGCGCAAGCTCAGCACCGAACTTTTCTTTGACATGACGAATCAGACCATCTTCATCCTCTGGCACATCCATCTCATCAAAAAAGTCACGCAGGAACTCGCGCACCTCACGGATGTCCTGTACACGAGGCGTCTGGCGTTTGGAGATAGTCGTCTTGCCGATTTCCGTCTTCTTGCGCAGCATATCTACCAACTTGGGGTTGTCCGGCTGGATAGTCGCGCCACCATACTTTATGGTGACCTTCTGCTGCTGAATGAGCATCGCAACCACAGCGGCGATGTCGATCTCGCGCCAGCCATAGGGCTTGGCCTGGTAGCGCTTCTGTACATCATCCATGGTGGTGTTGCGGTTCATGTTGAACTGCACTTCCAGGAATTCCTCCAACTTGACAGCGGCGTCACGGTTATACTCGGTGCCCGAAACCATGATTTCTGTGCCACGGAGAATCGTGCAAATGTCTTCATCGGTCTCTGCAAAACGGGTAATCAGCCCAAGAGCGCTGTAGACGCGGGAAACAAGATATTCCAGCGCTTGGTCGATGACACTGCGAGCGCGGGCCTGTTTGACCTTCAAGTCACGCTTGTTGGTATCCGTCTCAGAGACAGAAACGTTACCAGGACGGATTTCGAGGGATTCACCATCCACATAGAATCGGCCTGCTGCAATAGCCTCCGCCAGGAAGGCGGCAGCTTTCAGTTCATAGCTTGCAGCTTCATCCTGCTGATTGCGAATGATGTCCTGCACGGATTTGGGCAGCTGGCTGACGTTGCGTCCTTTCACATACTTGCGAATCTTCATGGCACTTTCCAGAAACTCGTAGTAAGGATTGTCTGCCAGTACGATAATGGCCTTTCCCTTGGAGTCGGTGACTAGACGCATCTCTGTTTTCTCTACCGGATCGGAAGCCGCAGTCAGGACGCGCAGCATCATGCCGCCGGTCAGCACACCGTTAGTCTGTCCGTCTACCACCTGGTCGAAGGTGAAGTCATAACGCCCAAAGCGATACTTCTTGGCAGTGTAAATATCCGCAAAGAGCATCTGGGAGATGCTGCGAATGATGTCAGAGTTGGGCACTGTGGTATTTTTGATTTCACGCTGGATATCCTGCTCTTCATCTGTTAGGAAGTTATAAGTATTGCCGCTACGTCCGATGTAGTTCTGACTGAGCAGGCGATTCAGGCTGCCACGTACCTGCTCGCGCATGGTGATTTTGTCCAGCCGGATGTCGTCCGCCATCAGGATAACGATGTTGTCCAGATTAGCCTTGATGTCATCAATGTAGCGCACCAGGTACAGGAGCTTCAATACGTTCACGTCCTGCGGCTCAATGCCGTTGCCGTCATCGGCGGCGCGCTGGCAGCGCTCAATCACGCGGCGGATGGAGCTGTCCAGGAAAGTGTGAACTGTATCGTAGAACAGATAGAAGGGAGCCAGTGCGTATTCATCCCGGTTCTCAATCTTTTGTGCAGCCTCTTGGAAGCCGGAGAGCATGGAACGCTCACCGCCAGACAGATGCTTACCGGAATTACCGTGTTTGCGGATTTCAGCAAAGACCTTCTGCATCAAAATGAACTGATACGGGACAAAGGGGAAATTCTTGGCGAACTCGCTGGGACCAGTGAACCCCTTAATGTCCAGCACCGCATCGGTGAAGGAAAACAAATTCCGCAGTACTGAATCGTTGGAGTTGTAAACCTGCTCCAGCTGAGGCACGACTTCTTCCTTTTTTAGAAGGATACGCTTCTGGATGACCTCGTCTGCAGAGGAGGAGGACAGGGATAGGCGAGTCTTAAAGCGAGCCATGATGCGGGAAAACTCATCCTCGCGGGTTCGGATAATCTCGTCCACTGCTTCTTGACCGGTGCAGATTACCCAGACCTTCCCGCCGCATACGTTGCCAAGTTGCTCCACCAGCGACTGCAAATTGATTAGAAGGTCAGTATCGCTGCCAACGTACTGGCCAACCTCGTCCACCATAAACAGCAGCCGGAAGTCAGAGGGCTTACTGTCCACGTACTCTTTGACTTCTGAAACCAGCTGGGCAATGGAAGTTTCAATGTTTTCAGTGCCATTGAACCAGTTGGAGGCTGCGGCTTCGCTCATGCCCAGGACTTCCATGAGGGTAGCAACGATGTCATCTTCAAAGAAGGCATAGGCATCGCGCGAGTCAACCCATGCAGCACCATTATTCTTCTCGAACACACGCCTGAATTCTTCGGTCTTGCCTTTGCGATCGATGAACTGTTCCAACTTGGCGACCTTTAGATTCTCGCCATAGTAGCCAAGGTAGTTATAGAACATCTTGGCGAAGACTCGCAGCACGGCGGTTTTATCCTTGTTGATGGAGCCTTCGATGTCGATATTGAACAGAATGGTGTCTGTATGGTCGGAACGAGTCGCTTGGTCTATCAACATGAAGGTGGCAGGATCATCCACCAGCTCAGGCTTTTGCCGGAAGCGCTCTACCGTCCGGACACCATTCACTTCACGGTTCTGCAATAGGTAGGACAGCATTTTCAGAAAATGAGATTTACCGCTGCCAAAGAAGCCGGAGATCCAGACGCCAATATCAGCGGTCGGAATCTGGAAAGACTCCAGGTAATTGTTGAAGAAGGTGATGATATGCTTCTTCAGTTCCCGCGTGATGACGTACTCGTCCAGTTCCTGCACCAGAATATTGAGTTCGTCCTGGTTGACCTTGACGACACCGTTAATCGGGCGGTCAATGCCTTTTTTGAACATCTCTTGGATTCTCATACGGTGTCTCCTCTTCAAATCACGTTGAATGCCCGGTAGTATGGATTGGGTGTGAGTTTATCAAACAGCTTGATGTAGTGACCATCGTAAGTGCCGGGGTACATCACCAGCACGGGTACATCGGAGAAATAGGGCTGCATCGCGTCCAGCAGAGCGTGTACCCGGATGAAGGGGAACGCTTCACCGACACCAGTAATCAGCAGCACGTCTCCTTTCCGGTGCGGCTCATACTGCATCTTGTTCACGAAAGCCATGTTATTGGCCATACGCTTCATTTGATCCAGCAAGAACTGTTTTCCTTTTTTCTCCTCCTGCTGGGCAATTCGGTCCGTAATCCGCTTGTCATCACAAATGGAGAGGAATACACGATACAAGCTATATTCGAGCACATGACAGCTCAGGGTCTGATCAGTTACCAGCTTCTCGGTGAAGTGCCGCACTGCCATTTCCATCTTCGAGTCATAGCAAAAAATGCGGATGTTGACCTCGTTGCTGAGTCCTTTACCTTCCAAAAACTCCGGTGTCTGTATCAACGTCCGGAGACTGTCCAGCCGTTCCATTAACTTATTCATGATTCGTGCTTCTCCTTATAACCTTATAAACAGTTGAAAGCAGGCAGCATGTATTCCTGACCGTCAGCACGGATGGCATTTTCCAATAGCGGGCTGATTGAAACAGGGTTCAGCTTGGTTGCCTCGGTGCTGTCCAGATACTCATTGTCCACGAGCAACTTCTGAAGCACCTGTTTCAATTTGGTGATGGTACTCTCGCTCCAGCTGGCTACCCAATCGTCCTGCTCCTGCAGCCGTTGGAAGAATATATTCAGGTCAATCTTGCCAAATGAACTGTCCAGCCTGCGGTACTTTTCGCCGATGACGGTCAGCATAAAGTCATGGACCAAGCGGTACTGGCGCATCATGGCGTAGAGACAAACTTGCCTTGATACGTCGCTGGATTGATCGGCAATGGCCTCTACCAGCGTCTGGTCTTCGAGGGCTTCAAGTCTCCGGAGGCAGGCAAGAGCCATCTTCTTCACGGACTTTTCTGTCGGATATTGAAACAGATTTTCTTTGACGATGCAGTTCACAGCCTCATCATTGCTAAGCCCATCACAGACCAACTTTGCCATGGTTCTAACTTCATAAAACAGAAATTGTTCTCGCGTGATGGCTGCGTTATATGGACTGGCGTCACGCAGAGCGATTTTGTCTTTCTCAAGCATCTATCCTTAGTCTCCTCTGGTGAAAATTACAGCCACCATCCAATTCGGTCATAGTTCCGGCCTTATGAAGACAAGTTCTTAGTCGCCTTATCCATCTCCGGAATTAGCTCCATGATATCGCCGATATCGCAACCGAGAACTTTGCAAATCTTCATCAGCACTTCCATGCTGACTGGTTCGCCTTTTGAAAGCTTTGTTACAGATGCCCAACTAATGCCAGCCATTTCCCGGAGATCCTTTTTCTTCATGCCTTTGTCAATCAGGATTTTCCACAGCTTTTTGTAACAGACTTCCATCTCGTTCCCTCCAGTACGCTGAGCGCGACATCAATGACACCAATATTGAGACTACAAAACGATTATAGCATATTGGGGAACAAAGCACAAGGAAAATCTTCATGAATAGGAGAATTTACTTTCATTAAGGCTGAAATTTCTCCGCCATCGTGCGAAAATTTTGAATGTTCATTACTTCGACACAAGAGGAGAGCAGAGATCTTGACAGCTATCAAGATTAATCGAGGCGATATATATAAATATGTGGTAAACTTATGCAGGTCGCATCATCGCAATGTTCCTTTGAACGTTCCGTTACCCACTGCGAAAGCGTGTGCCCTGCAGCGATTTCACGCGATAGCCAGCGGAGATAAGCGCGTTCACTTTGATTGATATCTGTAATACCATTCAGATAATCATGGCCGCAATCATGGCGCAAACGAAGGAGGCTTTTATACAGGGCTGGCAGCGTAGGGCGCGATTATGGCGATTTGTCTGCTCGGTGATAGGACTATTCTTTGGCATATCTTCGCTTTGGCAGCATTGTTCTCGATATCGCCACCGGAGTGTGATGCAATCAGTTTGCTGTAATCCATCCGGCACTGTGCCTTGTGTTTGACATTGCAACATCCCTGCTGCTATTGTGGCTGCAAAGTTACCCGCATCGGCTTCTGGCTTGTCGCTGGGCTGCTCACGCTAATCTATGCAGCAGTGTTCGGACTGCAGACCTACTTTATTTCGGAGCATGGACTCCATTTGGGAACGGATGATTTTCGGCCTGGTGTTCCTCGTGGACGGTGCGCTGCACCTACGCGCGAGGGATAACTAAATGCAAGTGCAAGAGCGCGGCTTAGAGCACCCGTGTGCCTTGCTTGATGCGGCTTTGTCGCGCAGGGAACGTACAGGGTGTATGTTTCCTTGCCAGTTATGAAAAACAAGTTTAGAACTTGCTTTTATAAATAAGATGTGGTATAATAGTGGCATGAAAGAAGTAAGAGCAGAGTACAATCCGTACCCGACGGACTTGACAGATGCCCTGCGGAAAGAAATTGAACCACTGTATTCGGGAATACGGAATCGGAAGTGGTGCAAGCGCGAACTGGCAAACGCCGTGCTGTACATTGTAAAGACCGGCTGTCAGTGGCATCAGCTTCCGCATGACTTTCCGCCGTATCAAAGGGGGGTACAGCTTTTTCAGCCGTGGAGCAAAGTCGGGATTATGGGAGAAGCTCCTCGCTTATCTGGTTGAGAAAACTTGTAAAGATGCGGAGGAAAAGTGCCGAACCGCACTATGCGTTAATTGATTCGCAAAGCGTAAAATTGTTGCGGACAATGAAGAGTGCGGCATCGACGGAGGAACAGCATGACGCAAGCGTCATGCCATCGTAGACACAATGGGCAACTTGCTGAGCATCTTGGCACCTATGATCGACATACACGGAACAAAATCCGGCATTCTGGTCGCGAAGAAGGCTTGCGAGAAGTATTCGTCAATCCAAGTATTTTGCGCCGATGCAGGTTATCACGGCACGTTCATCGGCGAAGTACAGCAGCGGCTCCAGCGCCGGGTGGACATTTCCGAGAAAATCAAACCTCATGAGGGGGAAAAACTTCCGTGGCGCTGGATTGTCGAACGCACCCTTGGCTGGATGAATGCTGTGCGCCACATTGCAAAGGAGTTTGAAATTCCGGTTTCCATTGAGGAAGCATGAGCCGCATTGCGTGCGCTGCTGTGCTGCCTTGTCACTTATGAAGACAGACTTTTAAACGCACATTGTATAACGAAGGAGGAGTAATCACATGAAATTATTTGTCTACAAAGGATTTCCTACTGATTTTTTGGCTGCTCTTACCGTTTTGCCATTAGTTGATTCTAAAATAGCCTCCAAAAAGAATGTACTACTTTTTGACAATAAGGTTCGTCGTGCTTTGGATCGAGCCCTTCTTAATATGGAGGATGATGAGGAGTTTTGGATCACATACGAAGAATATGCTTTGTTGAAGGAACGTGTTGAACTGGCAGTCAAAGACTATGGCTTGGAAGTTGTTATTTACATAAACAACCTGTACCCCGAATACTATCCTATCGAATTTGATCTTAATGAAGAACTGATAGAAGAAATCCGGAAGAATTTAGATCTCGAAACGGCTGCAGAGCAAACAATCGCGTGCAAAAATTTCCTCTCTGTATATAATTCTCTTGAGTGCATTGATGGAGAACTGTTTGCCAGCTTTTATAACTATGAGTTAGAAAAAGGGCTAAAGGTAACAGTTAGCCCATACTATCCGGCTGCATTTTCACAGGATTCTATTGATGTGGTAGATCTTCATGTCCATATTGCCAACGATATTTCTCTTTTTTTAAAGGAACTGATGCGAATCAAGCGTACGCAACCTCATTGCATCAGTTACAGCATCACAAACGGATTACTTTCAGAGCGCAATTTATCCTCACTTCGGGCATATTGTCAGTATAATGGCATCTCGATTTGTGAAAGACCGATGCTTGCTGAACAGTCTGTAGTCCCGGAAGAAGAACTTATCAGGATTGCACAAAACATTATCAAAATCCCCAATTTTGGATCTTTCAGGAAGCTGCGATTTTACAAAAATCCAGACATCAACAATGATGTTATCGAGATCAGTCAGGCAAAAATTATCAGCGACATTATTGCACAAGCAGAAAATGCCTATATGGAGCCGCACAATTATAGGGATATTTTTATTACCGCTTCAACTGGCGCTGGCAAATCGGTTATGTTCCAAATTCCAGCGATTTATCTGGCAAAAAAGTACAAGAAATTAACCATCATTATTGAACCGGTTAAGGCACTTATGCAGGATCAGAAAGAGCAACTGAATGCCAGGGGATTTCATCGTGTAGAGACCTTCAACTCTGATCTTATTTCGCAGGCAGAGAAAGAAGAAGTGCTCAAGCGCGTAAAGGGCGGCGAAACGGATTTATTGTACCTCAGTCCAGAGACACTACTGTCATATTCTATGGAAACATTGATAGGAGATCGTGAAATCGGATTAATCATTGTTGATGAAGCGCATATCGTCACAACCTGGGGTGTCGGTTTTAGACCTGACTATTGGTACCTGGGTAGTTATATTAATCGACTGCGCAATCAAATCCAAACGAAATGGAATAAAAATAAAAAAGTAGCTCATTTCCCGATTTGCGCGTTTACCGCAACTGCTGTAAATGGCGGTCTTGACGACTCTGTGAGCGAAACGATTATTAGCCTTTATATGGAAAACCCAATTAAATATATAGGCTATGTCAAACGCGACAATATTCGATTTAACATCTCGGTAAGAGCAGCTAACAAGTTAGCAAATCCTGTATATGAGGAGCGGAAGGCTGTCGATCTAATCACACGAATCAACGAGTGGATTACGTCGAACACCAAGACAATTGTTTATTTTCCCTACGCATCCTATGCCGGTGATGCTTTACGCGGTGTTAAAAGTTTTGCCGGTAAAACTTTTAATCGTGATAAGGTGGCTCTTTATACAGGGCGAAATCTTGAGGAGGTTAGCACAGCAGTGCTGGCCGAGAGAAAACGAAAAGCGTTTGACGAGTTCAGGAGTGGAGAAAAGCCTGTTATGTTGGCCACAAAGGCTTTTGGTATGGGCGTGGATATCAATAATATTGTTAATGTATATCACTATGCTGTTACCGGAAATCTCTGTGACTATGTACAAGAAATTGGACGAGTTGCAAGAAAACCCAGCATGATTGGCTATGCAATTGCTGATTATTACGATAATGACATTGGTTTTATGCAGCGATTGTTTGGTATGTCGCAAATCAAACAGTATCAGATCAATCTTGTTTTATCAGGAATTTACAACGCCTTTAATAAAAGGGAAAGTCGTAGCTTTTTGATTTCCCCTGAGTCATTCACATATATCTTTGCAGGAAAGAATGAGCGCGACAGCGAGGATAAGCAAATTAATAAGCAAATTAATAAGTTAAAGACCTGCTTGCTGATGCTCGAAAAGGATCTGTACGATAAATATAATTTCAAGGTTCTTGTTTCCAGACCACAAGGTATTTTTACAAAAGCGTATGTCGTCATTCGTAAGGAATGCGAAAAACACGTTCTTAATTCGCAGTATGGAAAATACTTTTCTTTCGTTGCTCCGGGGAGAGTACGAGAACAACAATCTAATAGCAATGAAACTATATCGGATGCTGGCGATGTTTTTTTCTTGGACCTGAAAGCCGTATGGGAGGATCACTATCCCAATCTATCGTTCCCACAGTTCAAGTATTGGTATTTTAATAAAAACTCAAATTCAAAAGACAAAATAGAAATTATGCCCAGCATTTGTGATGAATTTAGTGTGCGGCAGAAAGTATCGGTAGAAACAAAGGGGGAGCTCTTGCTTTGCGATGTTCGTGCCAAAATTTTAGAGGATTTTGAGTATATTGCTGATACCTTGTATGGCACATTTAAGCAAACGTTTTTCACGCTGGAAGAATTCGCGAAAGAGATCAGCCCGAAATATGGAGCCACAAAGGCGCGAATCATAGCGAATTCGATTTTTCATTTAGTAGATCCAGAGAGCAGATGCGTAAAATACCGTGCTTATAATGATCACGCCATGTCACAATATACTTTGTCGAATGGAACATTCAAGGAAATGCTTAATCGCTCAATAACAAGATCACAGTTAATAAAAAATCTTGACGGCAACAATAACACCTCACTATCTAAGTTTATGCCCCTATCTCCTGAGGGTAAAGACGCCACTGCATTGAAATTGCTTTCTATTTTTGATTATGCGACTTATGAAGTAGTGGGTGGTGAGCAGCCTGAAATCTTCATTCGTTTGAATGATCCCGAAAAAATTCGTCGTATAGTCTATGGCGAAATAAAGTATTCCAACGGCTACGTCACAAAAGCCAAGCAAAAGCATGAACGTGAAGTGAAGATTTTGAGAAAGTTTTTTACTGATCCGTTTGATGATGGAGCACGTTGGGATTATGTGGAACGATACTTCCTTGGTGATGATGTTTTGCGTGAAGTGGAATCCATTGCCGAGGAAAAAGTGAACTTCAGCAGGTTTGTGGATAAGGAAAAATCATATCCCATTAACAACGTTGATTCGTGGGACAGAATTGCATTCCTTTTTGACGAAAACGTTCAGTCAATCATTGACGATTTTGCGGAATTGGGTATTCCACTACCAAATTATTTGGCTACAGCGGTAAAGCACAACCTGTTGGACGGAGAGATCGTCATGTCGTGGCCAGACAAAAATGTCATTGTTTTCTCTGAAACAATCAGCGAAAAAGATGCCGCTATCTGTACTAAAAAGGGATGGCTTCCGTTTGAACTGCTTGCTATGGAACCGGAAAAGCTGAAAGAGGCAATCGGATAATGGTCAATATGTATCCTCGTATACGAGAAAAAGTCAACGCTCCTACAGCCGAACAGCTTGTCTATGGCGAACTGAAGAATTTTTAAATGATTATACTCCGCCCCCATTGCGGCAGTGGGACACGCTATCTCATGGGAATCTTGCGCTCCGCCTGTAATTCCGCATAGTCCAGATAAAGGGAGACAATGCGCTCCAGATAGTGCATTTCCTGTTCGCTTAAATAGTTCTTGGCTACCGTCACGTCCGTTTTCAAAATCTTGCCATCCTGCGTATTCTCCCATGTGCTCAATTCCATATGCTCCTTGTTGGCATCCGCGCGCTCCACGATGAGCTCCGCAGCCGTGTGTCTTTGGACGGCAAAGTGCATCTTATTCTGCACTGTCTGAAAGAACAGGCGTGTCGTCTTGGCGTCCTTATCGTAATCAAACGCCGTTGCGTACAAGTCTGTGACTTTCTGATAGAATTTTCGCTCACTCAGCCGTATTTCCCGAATCTGCTCAAGCTGCCGCTCGAAGTATTCGTCCGTGAACATATACCCCTTTTTCAGGCGTTCCACGTCCATTGTCCATCCCTGAATGGTATGGTCTTTCACGATTTGACCTGCCCATTTGCGGAACTGCACGGCACGTTGATTATTGACCTTGAAGCCGACGGCAATGATGGCTTGCAAGTTATAGTGCTTGGTGTTGTAGCTTTTTCCATCCGCGGCAGTTATTAAGTATTTCTTAATAACTGATTCCTCGCGCAGCTCACCATCCTCGAAGACTTTCTTCAAGTGCTGATTGATTGCTGCTACGGACACGTCATACAATGTCGCCATCATCTTCTGCGTTAACCAGATATTCTCATTCTCGTAGCGCATCTCGAAGCTGACATCGCTCTCGCCAGTGGCGGCGACAAAGGTCAGATATTCCGCGGCAGAGCTGCGCAGGGCAAGCTCCTTTTCGCTCTTTCTTGCAGGCACAATAATAGCCTCCTTGCCCTGTTTTTGCGGAGTTGGGAGATTAGAGCGGCGCGAAGGCGCAGATTGCGGGCATAATGGAAATAAAGTACCAGCAAGCAGTGATGCTGCGCGAAAATGGACAATATGAAGAAGCCATTGCCGCGTTTTTGCAATTGGGCGGAAATTCTGACAATAACCGTTGACAATAGCAGGAATCAATGTTATAGTGATTGACGTACAAGCGGCGGCGGCAGCGTGCGCCGAGTTGTGCGGAAGCAAATCGCAATCCGACGCAGCGGATAATCTGCTTCATGCCTGCAACAATATCGGAGAGAAGCTGTGCTTCTTGCGCAAAGCAGACATGAAACTGCTTTGGGAAAGGAATGGATGAGTGTGAAAATCAGCCAATTGCATCTGTCTGATTTTATGGTGTTTCAGCAAGCCGATTTTCAGTGGTCGCCGGGAATCAATGTGATTTGTGGCACAAACAGCACGGGCAAAACGGCGCTGATAAAGCTGATGTACAGCCTGCATAAGTCCTATGAACAGTGGAACTCCACAGAGACGAAGGAAGCGGCGGTGAACAGGTTTTCCGAAAAGCTGTGCGGCGTATTTCGCCCGGACAACGGGAAAGTGGGCAGACTCGTGCGCCGAAAGCAGGGCAGCGCCCAAATGACAGCCTCGATGGGCTATGAAAACAGCACGAGCATTGATGTGAATTTCGGGAATCGAGCAAGCAAAATTGCCACGCTTATCTTGCCGAAGATGGAGCATACGGCATCGCCTGACCATACTGCGGTGTATTTTCCGCCGAAGGAAATCATTTCGGCGACGGAAAATTTCACGTCGCTGTATGAGGAATACCATATTGCGTTTGAGGAAACGTATTATGACCTTGCAAAGCTGCTGGATCGTCCGTTGAAGCGCGGGAAAAATTCCGATGAGCAGAATCAGGTGTTAGCCAGTTTGGATGAAATTCTCCACGGGACAACGGTGCAGCACGATAAAAAATTTTATCTCAATGCAGAAAATGGCGGAGAATTTGAAATGGGGCTTGTCTCCGAGGGCTATCGCAAGCTGGCGACCATCACCTATCTCATTCGGAACGGCTGCCTGAATGCCAATTCGGTGCTGTTCTGGGATGAGCCGGAGACGAACATGAATCCCGGCATGATTCGCCCGCTGGTGGAAGCTATGATGCAGCTTGCAAAACTCAAGGTGCAGATTTTCATCACAACACATGATTATTTCCTCCAGCAGTATCTGAACATGTATATGGCATTCCCGGAATCCAATACCGACCAGATTGACATCCGTTTCTTCTCCCTTTTCTTTGAGAATGGCGCAATAAAGGCGGAAATGGCGGATACCATCAGCGAACTTCAGCACAACAGCATCATGGAAGAATTTGATGCGATATACAACAGAGAGCAGGGATTCATCTATGATCGTATCAGAGAGTGATATCGAATTTACGTTCGGCGAGCAATATGGCAATTTGGTGCTGAAGTATGATGATACGCCGTATTATACCGAGCGGTTCAACGCACAGCCCGGCGCGAAAGCTGTGGATTTTATTGCGGTATCGGACAAGCACTATGTGCTGATTGAGGTGAAAAACTGCATTGGTGATGAGTCGGGCAACCGCTGGCGGATTGCTCCGAATAATCAGAAACGCGACACGGCGGGCGCTGATGGACGCGACGTATCCACAAGAGACAGCCTTGATATTGAAGTTGCCCAGAAAACGGCGATGACGCTGGCGGGCATGGTGGGTGCATTCAGCAATCCAATGCCCGCGACGAAGCATGCATCGTGTGATGCGTTCGCACGAGCATTATGCAGTCAAGAGATTACAAACGGTCAGCGAAAAATCGTGGTGGTACTGGTGCTTGACGGGAAGTTTGCCTGTGCGAGCCGCGATGAGCATACCATCAGACGACGGCTGCGGGAAGAACTTGAGAAGAAAATCAAGTGGCTTTCTGCAACGGTGCTTGTGACCACTTCTGATGAGCTGGAGCAAATGGGGCTGCACATTACGGCATCAAGAAACAGCAGATGAGCAATTGATGAAAACTGCATACTTTCTCACGGCGACTTTCCCCCGGAAGCCGCCGCATTTTCTTGCATCCGGGCATAATACTATTTCCAAATTCACCTGCACATCTGCTCGTGTCTTGGCGCATTCTCATTTGGAACCCGGAAACGCGCGAAGAGGAAATCCGTAAAGCCGAGGCGGAAGCGGCATTCGAGCATAAGCGAAATTGTATACAACCAAACAAGCCCACTGACCGCCTGTACAAATCACAGGCAGCCGATGGGCCATTATTTCGCTTGATACACCATTTCCGCCTGCTTCTGCGCAATCAGGCACAGTTC
>OIWS01001121.1_pt1 | contig 29090 bp, 25 predicted proteins | sample 1587611 | NCBI WGS metagenome assembly OIWS01 (sample SAMEA3888919, study PRJEB22519) | human gut metagenome | biome: human gut; feature: human-associated habitat; material: faeces | place: Denmark | collected 2010 | reverse complement strand
AAAATGTGTGGGAGCTGGTGTCGGACAGCCGGACGCAGCCGGAGCTGCTGGGCGGCCGGATCGTGATTCTCCTCTCTGAGCTGATGCGTGACCGCGCGGAATTTATCGGCACTCCCACGGAGCTGTCCGCGCAGATCGACCCTGCGGGCAGCGAGGGCATCACGCCGAAGAAAGTGTCTCGCCTGATCCTACAAAGCGTTGCCGCACTAAGCAAAATCGGCATTTCCGCCGTGGTGCGCCGCAGCAACGGAAAGCGGCTCATTGAGCTGCGCCGTGCCGAAAGTGACGATACACAAGATGCCCGAACCGTTGACCCTATCGACCCTGTCGATGTCTCAGGCAGCGAAAACGCCCCGTGTTTGCCCCTGTGAGCCGCTGTGTGCACGGTTTGGGGACGGGGTGGTGGTGTACACGCCGAGGGGATAGTCAGCCCGCACAGGGCGAACACTGCGGCGGCATAAAAACGGCGAATACGCCGCCGTGACCCGCGGGCGTCCAGCGTTTCAACGGCATGAAGCGCACGCCGAGGGTAGTGATACCACCCACACACAGAAATGCCGAAAAAATGCAAAACGGGAGTTTAATCACCTCCCCCAGCAGGGCTCCCGCCGAAACCCAGCGAAGCGGTTTCGGTGGGAAGAAGGCGGTGCAGCGGAGTGAGCGAGTTTTCGTCGGCGGCAGCGACGGAAACGAGTGATATGCAGCTTGTGCCGCCGACAGCCAGCATCGCATTTGTCTGGTCTGCGGCGAAGCCGCTGCCCTGCCAAATGCACCGAGCGGGCAAAGCCCTGCACCCAAATTCCGGGCGGAAGCCCGGACCCACTTAAAGCTACGATTGGAGAAAAACATGAAAAAAGATATCAAATTCAGCACGCGCATGGCATCCGCTGACCGCGAGAAGATCAGGGCACTGGCGGCGAAGGCCCACATGTCCATGAGCGACTACGTCACTGCCTGCTGTCTCGGCAAGCGGATCATCGTCATCGACGAACAGAAGGAACTGCTCCGCCAACTCAAGGGCATCGGCAGCAACATCAACCGCCTCACCGTCCTCGCCAACATGGGCAAGGTGCAGGTCATCGGTCTGGAAAAAGCTGCCGGTGAGCTGTCCGAGGTCAGTGCCGCGTTGCGGGCTGTCATGGAAGGTCGGTGAGCCGTATGGCCATCGTACATTTTGTGGACTACAAACGGGGCACACAGTCCCGCGCCGCCATGCGCGGCGTAATGTGCTATGTCATGCAGGAGAAGAAAACCGCATGGGAGGCCGAGCCGCTCGTCAGCGGCATCAACTGCCAGCCGCAGAGCGTCTACGACGACTTCCTGAACACGAAGCTGCTCTATCACAAGGATGGCGGTGTGATGTTCTACCACATGGTGCAGAGCTTTCCAAAAGGCGCGGCTGTCGATCCACGGCAGGCTCACGAAGCCGCGCGGCGGCTGGCGGAATACTTCGACGGCTGTGAGGTGCTGGTCTGCACCCATGTAGACCGCGAGCACATCCACTCCCACTGCGTCATCAACTCCGTCAACTTTGAAACCGGCAAAAAGCTGCACATGGCGAAGGAACAACTGCAGGAGCTGATGCGGCGCAACGACGCAATCTGTCAGGAAATGGGTCTTCCTGTCTTTGACGCGCCAACGCAGCAGGCCCGCGGCATGAGCGGCGCGGAATATCATACGGCTCTGAAGGGCCAAAGCTGGAAACTGCGGCTCATGAACACTATTGATGAGTGCATGAAATATGCCGCCGATAGGGACGCTTTCGTTTCCCTGATGGCATCTGAGGGCTATGCGGTGCGCTGGGAGAGCGGCCGCAAATACATCACCTACACCACACCGGACGGCATGAAATGCCGCAATAACAAACTGCACGAGGAAAAGTATTGCAAGGAGGCCATGGAGCATGAATTCAGAATACGGGCAGAGATTGTCTCTGCAAGAACTCAAGCAGCGCAACACCCAGCAGGCAGTACTTCCGACGCTGACAACGCCTCACGAAGCGTGTCCCTCAAAAACAGACTGGGAGCGAATGATGAAATACATGGATGCACTGTGGCACCATGCGGATCGGCAGACAGATCTGTTGGAGAGCGTCAGCAGGCAGATGTCGCAGCTTCCCACGCGAACGCAGCTGGACGATCTGTTGAAAGCGGTGCGGCATCTGGAGCAGATGACCGAACAGGCTGGGAAGCCGAAAGAGAATTCTTTTTCTCTGCACAGAATCAGACTTCCCAGACTGCATCTGCCACATGTCAGTATTCCGGCATTGATCTCTCTGCTGATGCCGGCGGCAGCACTGCTTCTGCTCTGGTGGGGCTTGGGCACCGTCTGGAGCAGCTCCAGTCTGCTGAGCCTGTGATTCCTGCGAGGCACTACACCGACAGAAAGGTATTGCAAAAAGAACGTAAAAAGAAGATCGCCCTCGGTCACAAGGCTGATGACCACGAGGACGAGGTGAGTCATGACTGGCAGCAGACCATGTGAGGTCTGCTATTTTTATTGCCCGAATTGACTTCGGGAGAAAGGAGCGCTATGGGTAGAAAGAGAAAAGAATCCAATATCGCAAGCGTCATGTATTCCTATGTGGGTACGGACGATCAGTTCGATGATTTCCTGAAAATGATGATCCACGACTATCTGTCTGTGGATCATCCATATACAAATCAGCCCGCTGATTTTGTTGCTAAAGTAGAAACGGAAGTCGCCTGATTTGTTTTGATAGCTATTCAAAAAATTGTGTGCTATGGTGTGTCGTGCATGATCGGCACACCATAGCGGAAAGGAACGGTTATGAAAGTTTGGCTCTATTACCGGCTGTCCAGAGATGAGGATGAAGAACTGAACTCTCTGAACAACCAGCGGAAAATCATATACAACTTTGCCGTCAGCAAAGGCCACGAGGTGGTGGGCGAATCCTTCGATGACAATGTCAGCGGTATGCACTTCAACCGTGAGGGAATCGACAAAATCTATGAGGTGGTCGAAGCGGGCAAGATCGAAGCGATCATCGTTAAAGACCTGTCCCGCCTGGGCCGTCACCGGACGCAGACTGCACTCTTTATCGACTACCTCCGAGAACATGATGTGCGGGTTCTGTCCGCAACGGAAAATATCGACACCTTCAATGAGAACGATGATCTCATCATCGGCTTCAAGGGGCTGGTCAACGACTTCTATGCCCGCGACGGCAGCCGCCGTGTGCGAACCGGTTACCGGCAGAAGCAAAAGGAGGGCATCGTGACCATCCCGCCTTTCGGCTATTTCAAGGATAAGAACACAAAAAAGGTCGTTGTCGTAGAAGAATCCGCTGAAACGGTCCGGCTGATTTTCTCCGCCTATGTCGGCGGCAGCGGCATGAAAGCCATCGCCCGCACACTGAATGAACAGAGGCGGAAAACGCCTGCGCTCATGCAGATGGAACTGCTAAATAAGCGCCTGCCCAACACCCAGGATGGCATCCTCAAGAAATATTTGTGGGACGCAACGATGGTGGCGCGAATCTTGAGAGATGAAAGCTACATCGGCACTCTGATCTGCCACAAGAGCGAGCGCAATAAGATCAATAAGACCTTTCGGTTCACAGATACGGCGGAGCAGTTCCGGCATGAAAATTATCTGCCAATGATCGTGACTCGTGAGATATGGGAGCAGGCGCAGGCGCTCCTTGCAGAGCGCAAAGAGAAAAATGTCCGGGCTGGCGCCAACCGCGGCATCCTCCGGTACGGGGGATTACTCCGCTGCAAGGACTGCGGTCGAACTTTTATTGGAAAACGAATCAAGCTGAAAAGCGGAGAACGGGTCGCCTATGTCTGCGACACCTACCATCGGTATGGCAAAGAACACTGCTCCTCTCACATGGTGGACGAGGAAACATTGGACAGATTGATCGGCGCGGAGATCCTGCGAACAAAGAAAATGTACGAGGAAAACTGGTCGCGGATGGAATGGCTCATTGAGAAATGGACGCCGAAGGCTTCCACGGCCAGTGCCAAAATAAGTAAACTGCAAGAGCACATTCTCTTGCTGGAGGAGGAAGTGGAGGTGATCCTGATGGAACGCATTCGGGATAAGGCCAACGCAGAACGCTACGACCGCATGATCGCCAAGCGCGAGGAGCAGATCGCAGAGGCCAAAAAGCAAATCGAAGAATTGCAGAATACTTCAGAAATGCTCCGCAGCCGACAGGCTAAGCTGAAGCGGGACATCAGCCTGATCGACGACATCCTGCGAGAGAGTAAAATGTCAGAAGCACATCTGAGGATGCTGGTGGAGAAGATACTCGTTCATGAGGAGGATGGCAGGCTGGATTTGGAGATCCGGCTGAAAGCGCCCTTCCGTGACCATCTGGACGTCTTCGAAAACGGAGCGCAGACAGATTGCATCCCCTCAATGGATTTTGACTATGACCGGCTGGGTGCGGCGATCTACGGCGATTATTATGCGGGGTAGGTGATAACAGGTGCGGGTATGGCTCTATGCGCGGCTTTCTAACGATGATGACCGTGAGATGAACTCCCTGCTAAATCAGCGGGAAATCTGCCAGGCGTTTGCCGAGCAGCACGGGTACATCATCGTAGGACAGTCCTTCGATGACAACATAAGCGGCATGAGTTTTGACCGCCGTGGGCTGGACGAGCTCACGGCGGCTGTAGACGCTGATATGATCGACGCTGTCATCGTAAAGGACTTGTCCCGTCTTGGCCGCCACAGGACCCAGACCGCATTATTTATTGACTATCTGCGGGAACATCAGGTGCGGGTGATCTCCGCAACGGAAGGGGTCGATACCTTCCGCGACGAAGACGACTTAATCATCGGTGTCCGCGGCCTGATGAATGATTACTATGCAAAGGATATTGGCAAAAAGATCCGGGCAGGATACCGCCAGAAGCAGAAAGACGGCATCGTGATTACGCCGCCCTTCGGCTACTGGAAAGACAAAAATACGGGGCAGATCAGGATAGACGCAGAGGCGGCAGTCACGGTGCAGCTCATCTATTCTCTGTACTTGCAGGGGTGTGGGCAGAAAGAGATTGCCCGGCGGCTTAATGCTGCGGGGCGAAAGACACCGGCGCAGCTCCGGGCCGAACGGTGCGGCAGAGAGGTCCGGCATACGCACAAAACCCGTGACGGTCAGTTCCTATGGACATACGCCAGTGTGAAAAACATTCTGGTGGAGGAGGCGTACACCGGCGTGCTGAACAACCATCGCAGAGAATACAACAACGGTAAGGCCAAGCATATAGACAAAACCGACTGGTATCGCCACGAGGGATTCTTTCCTGTGATCATAGAAAAACAGGAATGGGAGCAGGTACAGGCGTTACTCAAGCGGCAGGCACGACCTGCAAACGGCAATCAGGCCAAGCACCGTTACGCGGGACTGCTGGCCTGCCAGGAATGTGGGAATACGTTCATTCCTATGATCCGCTGCTGGAACGGCAAGAGTCGTGTGGAATATGTGTGCCGTGGGTATCATCGGAATGGAAAAACCTACTGCTCCTCCCACCGCATTCATGAGGAGGTGCTGGATGCAGCGGTGCAGGAGTATGCCGAAACTGTGAGGAAGCAGTGCGCTGAGGAACTAAAGAAGCTGGTACAGATGCAAAAAATGTGGGCGTTGAGGAAACCAATCCTCGACGCCCACATTTTATTGTTGCAGAAAAGAATTCAGAAGTTGGAGCAGGAGATTGATGAGATTGTAATGGAGAAGCTATACCATAATCCCACATCCATATTGAAATAATGTCGAATTGTGCTAAAATAATTGTACAGATATATGGGATATGGTGTGGGGGTAGTTTTAGTGGTTGACAAAATAGCTTCTTGGGCAAAAGGTCTTGACCGTCGAGAAAATTTTTTTGGAAAAATAATACGGTTACTCTACGAAATATGTGTCTGTTCTCCGTTTCAAGGTGCCGTTCATCTCATTGCATCATGTATTTTAGGTGCTTTTTGTTACAAGGATGGAGTTCTAAATTATAAATTTCTTATCCCGTTTGGTATTGTCTATTTGATTGCAATTGTCGTGTTTGGAATTTGTAACCAGCACAGAAAGCATCGCAACGATTCAATAAAAGGCTATGAGTTATCGTTTCCGCGTATTTCAAAAGCCTTTCAAGAGGAATGTCGAAAGGATATGGAACTGTATAATCTATTGTCGGGCAAGAATTTCGCCCAAATGGTAGATTATTACTCTGTACACGATGTTTACAGCGAAGCATGCTTTAGAGTGTGTGCGGCTGTTGATGAACTGTTGCAAGAAATAAGTGGTTTAAAAAGTTTTCGTGTAGTTACTTTCCTTCGCACAACTAACGATAAGGATGAATACTATATTAATGGATATAGCCCTCAAGATCCCGCACCAGAGGCTTGCCGCGAAAGATTTGACTTGGACAAATATAAAGGCAAGCATCGTGGTAAGGGAAAAAAAGATATCCCCGTCCATGCACGACCTTTTCTTAACAAACGATTTGAACCTATTATTTATATTGATACTGAGGTAAAAAATGAATACCTCGATTTTAATGATCAACACCCAACGAAGCTTCACATTAGCATACCTTGCAGTGTTAACAATAAAGTGGTAGCAGTTCTCCAAATCACTTCATATGACAACTGTCTGGGAACAAAATCTAATATTAAAGATTTAATAGAAAACTCACTGGCGATTTTTATTTCCTATTTAAAAGTGGTATATATGCACCAAATGGAGCATGAACTTTGGGTCAATTCTATGCGACAATTTAAGGAGGTGAATGTAGATGGCCAAAAACAGACCAGCTAAAGCATCGAAAAAAACTGCCGAAAGTGGCATAACTCATACTGTCTACAAAAATTACTCGTTGCGCCCAAGGGAACTGCTTAACCAAAAGGATGTAGCACAATTATTTACAACCTTACATAGAGAGAAGAAGAAACCAATTCAATACTAAGTCGTTAGACAAAGTTAAAAACACATGGAGTGGGAAAAGTAATTTCCCACTCCATGTGTTTTCTGGTACGGGTAGTGGGACTCGAACCCACACGCCTCGCGGCACAGGAACCTAAATCCTGCGTGTCAACCAATTCCACCATACCCGCAAATGTGAGCGTCAGGACTTCCTGTCGCTATTTTATTGCCCTCTGTTTTTACACGGCGAGGGAACCGAGGCGGAGCGTAACGCTTGATCCGCATCTATAAAAACAGGATGAACCTGCTTTTACCAAAGAATGAGCGCGGCGAATGAAGGGGCGATAAAACTACACTAAGGTGACATCACCTAAATCCTGCGTGTCGACCAATTCCACCATACCCGCATGCACCGCAAATTATACCACACCCCGCCGCCTGGGGCAAGGGGTCCGCAGCAAATCCCGGCGGTACTTGCAAAATTCCCTGTCATGCGCTACACTGTACCCAAACCCAACGCAAAGGAGATACGCTATGTTTCAGGGATACAGCCAGGAGACCGTGGATTTCATGTGGGGCATCCGCTTCAACAACGAACGCGGCTGGTTCCTGGCCCATAAGGACGATTACCAGCAGCACCTGCTGGCCCCCACCCGTGAGCTGGGCCAGGCCGTGTACGACGGTCTGGCGGCAGCGCTGCCCCATGAGCCGCTGATCCTGAAGGTCAGCCGCATTTACCGGGACGCCCGGCGGCTCCACGGCCAGGGACCCTACAAGGACCACCTGTGGTTCTGCGTCCGCACCGGGGACCAGGACTGGACGGGCCGCCCGGCCTTCTATTTTGAGATCGCCCCGGACTATTACAGCTATGGCATGGGCTTCTGGGCCGCTTCCGCCGCCACCATGACCCGCTATCGCCAGCAGATCGACCGGGACCCCAAGACCCTGGAGAAGCTGGTGCGCCAATTTGACCGCCAGCAGGTCTTTCAGCTGACGGGACCGGACTATGTCCGCAGCAAGGGCCAGGTCAGCGACCTGCTGCGCCCCTGGTACCAGAAGAAATCCCTGACCCTGGCCCATGAGGTCCCCCTGGACGAGAGCCTCTACTCGCCGGCTTTCGCCGTCCGGGTCACGGAGGACCTGAAAACCCTCCTGCCCTTTTACCGGTATTTTGCCGCCCTCTGCGCCGCGGCGGAGTAAGCCTGAAGCTGCGAGGCAATCCAAATCTCTTTTTGACAATTTGACAAGCGTAAGGCGGCGCCCGCAGGCGCCGCCTTGCTTTTTTATCGTGTCACGAGGCAGCTGCTTCGCTTACTACACTGCCGGAGCTGTCCAGCACCACCCGGACGGTGCCGCCGTGCAGCTGGTCCTCCGGGATAAACACCCGGCCGCACTCCTGGCCGCCCGCCTTAAAGATGGCCCAGATCCCCTGGAATCCAGGCTGATCCGCAATTCCTGTCAGAACTTCCAGATTGGTAATCGGCATACTATACTGCTTTCCGTATACCAGGGGCGTTATGTCGTCCACCTTTCTGCGCGGCTCGGTGAAGCCACCACTGAAAAAGTAACGTTTTCCATCCTCGTCTGTGGCCAGCCGGAAGTTCACCTCCGGCAAATCCCCCTGATACTCCGATTTCAGCACCAGGTTAAACGAGCCGTCAAAAAGCGCGGGCTCCGGATCGGGCTCGGGAGACGGATCCGGCTGGACCTGCGCCTGCTTCCCGCATCCTGCCAGCAGTGCCAGCAGGGTCAGAACCGCCAGGCACACCGTCCAAACACGTTTTGCTTTCATTGCTCCTTCCTCCTTTCCGTCTCTATTAGGGCTTCTTGATCTCCTGCCATATCAAAACCGATATATCGGCTGTCGGATACTATTATATCAAATAAAACAACTTTGTCAATAGGAATAATCATATTTTCGTTTCTGATTTATTCAAATTATATAAATATGCATGACGCAGCGTTTCTTTTACAAAAGCTTTACTTGACGCGGGCCGGCGGGCCTGGTATAATACTTTCAATTGATACCACCGTGAGGGAGTAATTCCACCCCGGCTTCGGGGTTAGGCAGCTTCGTCAGAACGGCGCGCCCGCGCCCGGACTGCTTTGAAAGAATGAGACTCATGCATAGGCTTTGGCCTGTGCATGAGTTTTTTTATTTCCCCGGGTGGGCAGAATCATTAAGAGGAGTGATCGTATGCACAAGGAATATGCCCAGACCGCCGATCAGGTCCTGTCGGACCTGCAAAGCGGCCCGGAGGGCCTGTCCGCCGCTCAGGCGGAGAGCCGTCTGGCGGAATACGGCCCCAACCGCCTGCGGGAGGCCCCCAAGGCCACCCTGCTCCAGCGGTTTCTGCAGCAGCTGCGGGACCCCATGCTGCTGATCCTGATGGCCGCCGCCGCCGTATCCGCCGTCACCAACTACCTGTCCCATGAGCCCTTCACCGAGGTGCTCATCATCCTGGCGGTGGTACTGCTGAACGCCGTCCTGGGCGTTATCCAGGAGAGCAAGGCGGAGGCCGCCATCGAGGCCCTGCAAACCATGACCGCCGCCACCAGCAAGGTCCTCCGGGACGGCGCCGTGGCGGAGCTGGAGAGCAGCCGCCTGGTGCCCGGCGATGTGGTGCTGCTGGAGGCCGGAGACGCCGTCCCCGCCGACGGGCGGCTGCTGACCTGCGCCTCCCTGCAAATTGAGGAGGCCGCCCTCACCGGCGAAAGCGTCCCCTCCGCCAAGTCCACGGATCCCCTTACCGGCGACGTGCCCCTGGGGGATCGCCGGAACATGGCCTACATGGGCTCCACCGTTTCCTATGGCCGGGGCCGCATGGTGGTCACCGCCACCGGAATGGACACGGAGATGGGCAAGATCGCCGGTGTCCTGGCCCGGACGGAGCAGGAGGAGACGCCGCTGCAAAAGAAGCTGACCCAGCTGGGCAAGACGCTGTCCTGGCTGGTGCTGGGCATCTGCGTGTTCATTTTCGTGTTTGACCTGCTGGTGGCCGGGGACTTCTCCCTGTCCGGCATCCTGAAGACCTTCATGGTGGCGGTGTCCCTGGCGGTGGCCGCCATTCCCGAGGGCCTGGCCACGGTGGTAACGGTGGTGCTGAGCATCGGCGTCACCCGCATGAGCCGGCGCAATGCCGTGATCCGCCGCCTGACGGCGGTGGAGACGCTGGGCTGCACCCAGGTGATCTGTTCCGACAAAACCGGCACCCTGACCCAGAACAAAATGACCGTGGTGGACCACACCGGCGACGCCGGGCAGCTGGCTGCCGCCATGGCTCTGTGCAGCGACGCGGTGCAGAACCCCGACGGCACGGTCCGGGGCGAGCCCACCGAGGCCGCTCTGGTATCCTTCGCCGCCCAATGCGGCCTGCCCAAGCCCCGCCTGGAGCAGGACAGCCCCCGCATTGCCGAGGCCCCCTTCGACTCCGGCCGCAAGATGATGTCCACCCTGCACAGCACCCCCGACGGGGTGGTGCAGTATACCAAGGGCGCGCCGGATCAGGTGCTGGCCCGCTGCACCCACTATTGGGAGGGCGGACAGGCCCTGCCTATGACGGAGGAGCGCCGCCAGGCCATCCTGGCCGACAACCACCGCATGGCGGCCCAGGCCCTGCGGGTGCTGGCAGCCGCCAGCCGTCCCTGGCCCGGCGGCCTGCCGGAGGACGTCTCTCCCCGGAGCCTGGAGCAGGACCTGTGCTTCATCGGCCTGGCGGGCATGATGGACCCGGTGCGGCCCGAGGTAAAGGACGCCATCGCCCAGTGCCGCCGGGCAGGCATCCGCCCGGTGATGATCACCGGCGACCACAAGGACACTGCCGTGGCCATCGCCCGCCAGCTGGGCATTCTTACGGACCCCTCCCAGGCCCTTACCGGCGCGGACCTGGACGCCCTCAGCGATGAGGAGCTGACCCAGACCGTGGACCGCTACAGCGTCTATGCCCGGGTCCAGCCGGAGCACAAGGTCCGCATCGTCACCGCCTGGCGCCGCCGGGGCGCTGTTACCGCCATGACCGGCGACGGCGTCAACGACGCCCCGTCCATCAAATCCGCCGATATCGGCGTGGGCATGGGCATCACCGGCACCGACGTCACCAAGAACGTGGCGGACATGGTCCTCTCCGACGACAACTTTGCCACCATCGTGGGAGCCGTGGCCGAGGGCCGCCGCATTTACGACAACATCCGCAAGGCCATCGCCTTCCTGCTGGCCAGCAACATGAGCGAGGTGCTGGGGGTGTTCACCGCCGCCCTGCTGGGCTTCACCCTGCTGAATCCCGTGCATCTGCTGTTCATCAACCTGATCACCGACTGCTTCCCGGCCCTGGCCCTGGGCCTGGAGCGCCCGGAGCCGGACATTATGGACCGCCCGCCCCGCTCCGCCAAGGACGGCGTGTTTTCCGGCGGCCTGGGCTTCGACATCGCCTATCAGGGAGTGCTCATCACCGTTATCACCCTGATCTCCTATCTCATCGGCCACTGTATGGAGGTGGGCTATTTTGAAATGCCCCGGGGCGTCTCCCCGGACGGCATGACCATGGCCTTTTTGACCATGAGCATGTGCGAGATTTTCCACAGCTTCAACATGCGGTCCCAGCGCCGCAGCGTGTTCACCCTCCGGGGCCACAACCGGGTCCTCTGGGCCGCTATGCTGGGCTCCCTGGTCCTGACCACCGTGGTGCTGGAGGTGCCGCCCATTGCTGCCGCCTTCGGCTTTACTCCCGTGGGCTGGGCGGAATACGGCATTGCCCTGGCCCTGGCCGTGCTGGTGATTCCCGTGGTGGAGCTGGTGAAGTTCATCCAGCGCCGCCGCGCCCGATAAACAGACAGAACAGGCCCCGGCGCACCGCGCCGGGGCCTGTTTGCCTGTTTCATTTATTTCTGCCGTTCCAGGCAGGTCTGATAGGTGTCCCACAGGTCGTCGTTCATCTCGAACACCGTGCGCCCCAGGCGCACGCCCTTGGCCGTCCGGCTGTGCAGGCACACGGCGCACAGCTCGTCCTCCTGGCTGCACCGGCCATAGGCCAGCAGCGTCCTGGGGTCCTTCCGGGCCCACTGGCCCAGCGTCACCGTCTCGCCGCAATAGGGGCATGCCGTCTCCGTCAGCGCCGGGTCCGCCTGGGCCTCCGCCAGAGACGCGTATTCACGCCCCTGCACCAGCCCGGCCCTCCGGTCCTGGGGATAGCCCACATAGCGCAGGCGGTACTCATCCATGCACCCGTCCAGGTCCATCTTTCCGCAGATCTGCACGGTGTTCCGCGCATCGTTCAGGGCATCGTGGGCCCGGTCCGGCGTCAGGTGCAGCAGCTCCATAGCCCGCTCCAGGGAGCATTGCCGGTCGTCCCGCATGATCTCGTGGCCGAAGATCCGCTGCAAATCGTAGCAGCACGGCATCTCCGCATCCATTCCGTGCATCAGCAGGTTGTCCATCAGCACCGGAATGTCGTCCGGTCCCCAGGTACACAGGCAGCAATCCTCGCCGCACCACTGGGTAAAATCTGCATAGGCCCGGGGAAATTCCGGAGCGTTTTCCAGGTCCTGGGCGCGTATCTTTGTCAGACGCACCACATCCCCGTTCATGTGCGGGTAAAACCGGGGACGGATAAACGTCTTGAAGCTGCCAGTTTCCCGGAACTGCTCATCCAGCCGCAGGGCCCCGATCTCGATGATCTCCGAGTCGAAGAAAAACGGCTCCCGGATGGTGCTGTCCCGGTCCAGAGGCTGATTCCACTCCAGGTCCAGGACGATATACGAAAATTCAGCCATTTCTGGCAGCTTCAATGGCCTTGCCCTTGCGCTCAGCCTCCTGGTACTGCTCATCGGCCTGGTGGATGGCATCTGCCACCAACTGGTCCGCCACGGACTTCAGGTCCATCTCCAGCACACGGTCGATGACCTGCTGCTGCTTCTCCTCCGCCACGCCGTAGATGGTCATGCTGCAGGACAGGAACCGGCGCAGCTTCTGCTCCATGGTGAAATTCCGGTCGCACTTGCGGGCCATGAAGCTGCGCAGCATGCCGGAGGTAGCCAGCTCCAGCTCATAAAAGTCCTGCCGGGTATAGCCGGGATGCTCCTTCCCGAACAGCTCCACCAGCTTGTCCGTCACCACCTGATGTATATAGTTGGCGGTGGCCGCATAGGAGTACGAGGAGACATACAGCTCCCGCAGCCCCTCGGTCTTTTCGGCAATATACAGCTGGATGGCAGGCTCCACGGCGTAGAACATCACCGGGTCATAGTCCTTCCCCAGCAGCTCGTGCGTAACGGCGAACTGCTTTTCGTACATCCACTTGGTCAGCTTCAGCAGCAGCGCCTCCTTGTTGGCAAATACTGCAAAAAACGCGGACGGGGACATACCCGCTGCCTGCGCGATGGCGGCGGTGGTGGTCCGTTCATATCCGTTTTCCAAAAACAGCCTGATGGCTGCATAGGTCATCCGATTCTCTCTTTCGGCGACCTTGGGCTGTGCTCCTCTCGGCATAGCGTCCTCCTTTACGACCGTTTGAACGATTTTTCCATCCTGACAGAGCATAGTATTGTATATTAGCAACAAAGCTATACTACATTAAGGTTAGGGCTTCCTACCTGTTAAGTTAGTATTTTAACATATCTTTTATTGTTTTTCAATGGGCGACACAAAAATTTTAGAAATTGTTTTTCTGTGATATATGGTGCAGATTTCTGTCGATATGACCATATATTGTGGTACGCATGCCATGCGGCTGTCCGTGCTATACGGACAGGTTTTCTCCTTGTGTCGCCTGTTTCCAGTATATGACAGCACCAGCCGATTCCGTTGCGCGGAATCGGCTGGTGTATATACATATGAATCTACTGTCTGTCGGCGGTTATTTACTTGATGATCTCGCCTGCGGCTTCCTTGGCCCGGATCTCCTTCATGGCGTCCTTGTGGCTCAGGTTCACCCGGCCCTTCTCGTCGATCTCGGTGACCTTGACCCACATCATGTCGCCCACCTTGCAGGCGTCCTCCACCTTCTCGATGCGCTTGTCCGCCAGCTTGGAGATGTGAACCAGGCCGTCCTTGCCGGGAGCCAGCTCCACAAAGGCGCCGAAGGTCATCAGGCGCACCACGCGGCCATAGTACAGCTGGCCCACCTCGGGCACGAACACGATGTCGTCGATGCACTTCTTGGCGATGGCGCAGCTTTCGGCGTCGGGGGAGGCAATGTGGATGGTGCCGTCGTCGTCGATGTCGATCTTGGCGCCGGACTCGGCCACGATCTTCTGGATGACGCTGCCGCCCTTGCCGATGACCTCGCGGATCTTGTCGGGGTCAATGTGCATGGTGATCATCTTGGGGGCGTACTTGCTGACCTCGGGCCGGGGCTCGGCGATACAGGGCAGCATGATCTGGTCCAGGATCTGGCACCGGGCGTCATAGGTGATGTCCAGGGCGTTCTTGATGATCTCCATGGTCAGGCCGTCGTTCTTCAGGTCCATCTGAATGGCGGTGATGCCCTTCTTGGTACCGGCCACCTTGAAGTCCATTTCGCCGTGGAAGTCCTCCACGCCCTGGATGTCGATGAAGGTGGTGAAGGAGCCGTCGTCGTCCTGGATCAGGCCGCAGGAGATACCGGCCACCGGGGCGGAAATGGGCACACCGGCGTCCATCAGGGCCAGGGTGCTGCCGCAGATGGAGCCCTGGGAGGTGGAGCCGTTGGAGGACACCACCTCAGACACCACGCGGATGGCATAGGGGAACTCCTCCACCGGGGGGATCACCGGCAGCAGGGCCCGCTCGGCCAGAGCGCCGTGGCCGATCTCCCGGCGGCCGGGGGAACGGGCGGGCTTGGCCTCGCCCACGGAGTAGCCGGGGAAGTTATAGTGGTGCATATACCGCTTTTCGGTCTCCTCCCAGATGGTGTCCAGCTTCTGGTTGGCGGACAGGGTATCCAGGGTGGCCACGCTCAGCACCTGGGTCTGGCCACGGGTAAACAGGCCGGAGCCGTGGACCCGGGGCAGCACGCCCACCTCAGCGGACAGGGGCCGGATCTCGTTCTTCTGGCGGCCGTCCACCCGGTGGCCCTCCAGCAGCCAGGCCTTGACGATCTTCTTCTGGAACTTATAGGTGATCTCGTCCAGATACTTGTCCATCTCGGGATAGTCCTCCAGGAACAGCTCGTGCCATTTTTCGATGAGCTGGTTCCAGCGGGCCTCGCGAACGTTCTTGTCGTCGGTGTCCATGGCGGCCTTGGCCTGGTCCATGGTGGCATCCACGATCTTCTGGAACAGCTCCTCATCGAAGTCTGCGTGGGGATAGTCGAACTTGGGCTTGCCGATCTCGGCCACCATCTGGCCGATCAGGGCGATCTGCTTCTGGTTCTCCTCATGGGCCATGCGGATGGCCTCGAACATCACGTCGTTGGGCACCTGGTTGGCGCCGGCCTCGATCATGACCACCTTCTTGCCGGTGGACACAACGGTCACGTCCAGATCGCTGACCTTGCGCTGCTCGCTGGTGGGATTGAACACCAGCTTGCCGTCCACCAGGCCCACCTTCAGGGCGCCCACGGGGCCGTTCCAGGGAATGTCGGAGATGGCCAGGGCGGCGGAGGTGCCGATCAGGCCGCAGATCTCCGGGGAGCAGTCGTGGTCCACGCTCATGACGGTGCACATAACGGACACGTCGTTGCGGAAGTCGTGAGGGAACAGGGGGCGGATGGGGCGATCGATGACGCGGCTGGTCAGAACGCCCTTCTCGCCGGGGCGGCCCTCCCGGCGGTTGAAGCTGCCGGGGATGCGGCCCACAGCGTACAGCTTTTCCTCGAAGTCCACGCTCAGGGGGAAGAAGTCGATGCCGTCCCGGGGACGGGCGGCGGCGGTGACGCAGCACAGCACACTGGTCTCGCCATAGGTGACCATGACGGCGGCGTTGGCCAGCTCCGCCAGCTTTCCGACCTCCAGGGTCAGGGGGCGGCCCGCCAGGTCCATGGTGTACTTGTGGTAGTGGGGGAACTGCCGGTGGGTAATGATGGTAGACATGGTTTGGCTCCTTTTCATTTGAATTTTCCGCATGGGAGCCGGGGCCGTTTAGCACTTGAAAAAATGCCGGAAAATACCCGGATTCCGGCGTTTTTTCAACTGCTAAAGGCTTTGATCGGCTCCGCACACGGGCAGGGATGGTGTGAAAGAAGGGTGGTGCGCACGGGGCACACCACCCTGTCTTCAGCTTACTTACGCAGACCCAGCTTGGCAATCAGGGCACGATAACGCTCGATGTCCTTCTTGGCCAGATAGTCCAGCAGACGACGGCGCTTACCGATCATCATCTGCATGCCGCGGCGGCTGTGAAAGTCATGGGGATGAACCTTCAGGTGCGCGGTGAGCTGGTTGATGCGCTCGGTAAGGATGGCGACCTGGACCTCGGGGGAACCGGTGTCGGTCTCGTGGGTGCGGTTGGCCTCGATGATGGAGGTCTTCTGATCTTTCAGCATCATAGTTGTGTTTCCACCTTTCTTTTTTGTGCGCCCACATCCTGAGTGCCGGGACAGGCAGAGCATCCGCGGGACTAAGGCAAGGGGCATGGTACGCACAGCAGCGTACTCTGATACGATATCACAAACGGGGACGTTTGTAAAGAAAAACTTTCCGTTTACCGGGCACGCTTTTTCCGCAGAACCCAGGCACTGCCGGTCAGGGCCAGCAGCATCAGGCCCATGTACAGCAGCACGCCGCTGTCGCCGGTCTTGACGCCGGGATTTGCCGGCTGCTCCGGCTTTTCGGGCTGGCCGGGATCCTCCGGCTGCTCAGGCCGGTAATCCGGGTCCGCCGCGCCGCAATTGATGCACTTGCCGTCCTTATAGTCGTGGCCCGTGGCGGGGATGGTCTCGGTGGACAGCACCGCGCCGCAGTCATCGCAGGTGACGGTGACAGAGCCGTCCTGCGTGCAGGTGGCAGGGGTCTCGGTGCGGGTGGTGTGATCGTGATCGCAGGTGACCTCCACAGCAATAAGGGCGTAGTCGCCGGTGTTCAGCAGCGCCCGCACCATGCCGGTGCCGGTGTGCAGCGCGGTGACATGCCCGCTGGCATCCACAGAGAGGATGCTCTCATCCAGGCTGGCATAGTTCACAGGGTTCAGCTCCGGAATCACCACGCCGGACTCGTCCAGCAGGGTCAGGTACTGCGTGAGGTCGGCACCCTGGCCCAGCTTCAGATGAATGGTATCCTGGGTGGCCTGAATGCCGTCGTACCACTTGGGCACCACGGTGACGAAGCACTGGACGGTATCCTGGGTGGTGCTGGTGGCGGTGACGGTGATGACGGCATTGCCGGGATTCCTGGCGTCCACATAGGCGCACTCATCGGGCAGATCACGGTTGGAGGTGGCGCGGATCACGGGATTGGTCAGGTCCACCACATTGGGATCGCTGTTGGTAAAGGTGATGATCTGATCGTCGCTGGTGGCGGCGGTATCCGTGGCGTGGATGCCGTCACGGCCGGCACCCACGATGCCCTGCTTGCCCTGCAGGAAGATGCGGTTGCTGCGGGCCTGGATCCATCCGTGGTACAGCTCCACAGAGCCGGGGTACGGGCCCACATGGACGGTGAAGGAGGCGGTCATGCCCTGATACTCGGCGGTGACGGTGACGTCGCCGGACTTGCCGTCCTTATTGGCCACCAGTGTGGTCTTGCTGTACTCATCCAAGTCGGCAATGGTGGGATCGGAGACACTCCAGGTGAGGCCGTCGGTGCCGTAGGTGTTGTGTTTGCCGGAGAGGGCAAAGCCGTAGGGCTCCAGGTACACGCCGGGCAGGTCGATGGTGGAATCGAAGTACATGGTGGTGGTCATCTCGTCGAAGTCCAGACGCAGACCGGTGTAGGTCAGCTGATCGCTGACGCCCACCACGCAGGAGGCGGAGGCACCGTTGGCGGTAGTGGCGGTGACGGTGGTGACGCCGGGGACGTTGGCGGTGACCAGACCGTTTTCGTCCACGGAAGCCACGTCGGCATTGCTGCTGGTCCAGGTAAGAGCGGTATCGGTATCGGTGTCGAAGGCCATCAGCTGCTGCTGTTCACCGGTGAACAGGAAGGCGGTGGTATCGGACAGGGACAGGGTGGTGCCCTCGAAGGTGTCGGGCAGCTGCACCAGATAGGCGGCGTGGTTGTAGCCCCAGTCGGTCAGCTGGACATACAGGAGCTTGCCGGCGTAGTCGGTGACATCCACGGACACGGCGTCGGAGGTGACATCGGGCATATCCGCCAGGCCCACGTTCTTGTGCAGGAGCTTCTCGGAACTGGTGCTGATGGTGCCGTCGTCATTGGCCACGAAGATCTCGGTATCCAGATACAGATGCTCATCGGAGACCTGCATCCCCAGGGTGGTGCGGCCGTCGGCGCCAGTGCTCAGGGTCACGCAGCCCTGGTCCATCTGGGGAGCCTGGGTATCGATGTACACAGGGAAGGTCAGGGTATCCCGGACATTGCGGCTCTCGTGATCGGTGACGGGATCGGCGGTGATGGTGTAGTAGTACTGGCCGTCAGGCAGGGCGCTGCCCTGGTTGTCCGTGCCGTACCAGGCGTCAGGAGCCATATCCTGATACATGGTGGCGGGAATGGGGCCGCCCTGAGAGGACACATAGATGGTCTTGGGGACGTTGGTAACGGCGTCGCTCCAGACCTCCTGGCCGTCGGCGTTGGTGACGGTGAAGTGCAGGGCGGAGGCATTGCGCATCTGGCTGACGTTGACCAATTCCACGCCGTCCATATAGGTATCGCCGTTGGGGGAGATGGTGATATGCTCGGCCTTCAGGGAGGTTTTCTCTGCCCCGTCCATGGTCACGGACAGATTGGCGCCCAGACGATAGGCAAAGCTGCTGGTGAAGTGTGCGCCCAGTTCGGTAGAGAGCTGGCTGTAAGGCACGGTATCCTCATTGAGCATAGTGGCGTAGTCCAGCATACCGGGGGCGGACCAGTCGCCGTAGTAGGCCAGGAAGGGGATGGACAGATCTGCGCTGCCATCCTTGGCGGTGAGCACCACGAAGCCCTCCACATAGATGCCGTTTTCATAGGCGGCGTCCAGCTTGGCCTTCTGGCTCTGGGAGAGGGAGACGCTGACCTTCACGTCGCCGGTGGCCCCGGCAGCCAGCGTCACGGTCTTGTCGCCGGAAACGGTGACATCCAGCGCCTCGTCGTGGCTGCTCATGTAGGTCTTGCCGTCCTGCTCCAGCACGGCGGGGGACATGGCGATGACGGACACGTCATACTGGGCGGCGTCCTTGCCCATATTCCGGGCGTGGAAGGTCAGGTCGTAGCTGCCGTTCCTGGCAACATCGTCCCCCAGATTCAGCACGGGTTTGGTGTCGCCGTACTGGTCGGCATCGGTGTAGAGCACCACATCGCTGGAGGTGGCGGCGGACAGGTCAATGAGGCCGCTGCCCTGCAGACGGGGGGAGTAGGGGAGCTTCGTTTCCGGGTCGATGACCGGGGAGGCGGTGGACATCATCAGGTTCTCCGTCATGGAGGCGGCGTCATAGCTGATGAAGGCGGCGGGCAGCTGGTAGTAGTTGGTGGACATGCGGATGGAGCAGTCATCGGGATGTTCGGTGTCATTGTTGTACACCAGAATACCGATGGCGTTCTTCCACAGGGCGTTCTGGATCTTGGTGACGAAGGTGATGGGGTCACCATTTTCATCGGCGCCGCCACGCTGCACCACGGCGATCTTGCCGGTGACGTCGATGCCCTCGTAGTCGGAATCGGCGCCGTAACCGGGAACCATGACATAGTCATAGGGGGCGGCCAGATCGTCAGATACGTCACCGTATATCTTCAGGAGAGAAACGTAGGAGTCCAGGCCCAGGAAGGAGGTCTGGCTGTCGGTGTAGGTGATCTTCTCGTCGCCCAGCAGCACGTAGTTGGCGTAGACCTCCTGACCCTCCACGCTGGCGATGGACAGGTTGGCGGGGTACACGGAGGGGGCGGCCACCACGCTGTTGTCGGGGTCCCCGGTGAGGGGAGCATTGGTACCGTAGCTGTTCATATAGCTGGAGGAGGTCTCGTTGCCGGCGGCAGTGATGACCATAATGCCGGCGTCATCCAGCTTATTGTACACGTCGTTGATGAGGGCGTCCTCGTCCACGGTGAAGCCGCCGTAGGAGCCCAGGCTCAGGTTCACGGCGTCCACGCCCAGACGGTAGGCATCCTCCAGAGCCGCCAGAATGGTGGCCGTGGCGGCGCCCGTGCCGCTGTCGTCAAAGACCTTCATGGGGATGACCTGAGCGTCGGGAGCCACACCGGAGAAGGTGACGGCGCCCTCGCCGTCCACGGCATAGCCGGCGGAGATGCCGGCCACATGGGTTCCGTGCTCCAGATTTTCTGCATCCCACTTGCTGCCGGGGGCCACTTGAGCGTCCTTTCCGGCATAGTCAAAGGCGAAGGGGATCTTGGCGCTGAGATACACATCATCGGCGGTGACGCCGGGCATCAGGACCTCGGCATTGAGGTCGGCGGCCTGCAGGACGCCGCTGATGTAGTCCTTGGTGAACTTAGCGTCCGCCGGGGCGTTGGCAAAGGCGGGGTGGGCAGTGTCCAGACCGGTGTCCAGCACGGCGATGGTCATGCCCTTACCGGTAAACCGACTGCTGGCCAGGGCCACCTGCAGAACCTGGGTATCAGCCTGCTGGGTGGTGGGCAGCGCGTAGGACCCGGCCACAAAGGCACAGGTGACACCCTTGGTGTTCCGGATGGCTTCCAGATTCTTCCGGGCTGTGCGGACAGAGAAGCCGTTGAACAGGGCGGTATAGGAATAGCCGTATTCCACCTGCTCCTGGCGCAGGGTGCGGGTCAGGCGGGACTGCACCGCGGCCTGGCGGGACAGCAGACGGTTCTGCACCCGGGCCACCGCCTTGGCAGAGGCGGCGCGGCGGACAGCGGCGCGGCGGGGCCGCACGTTTCGGTTCTGACGGACCGGCCGGCGGCATACACTGTTCCGAAAGGGGGAATGTGCTATGACCAATCGACCGCAGACCGGGCGGCGGTATCGGACGGCGGCCCCGGCCCGGGGCAAGCGGGAGCAGCCCGCCTCCCGGCGGGGGGACCGCCATCTGCGGCAGCTGGCCGTCAGCGGAGTGGTGCTGCTGGCGGTGGTGCTGGTGAAAATCAGCGCTCCGGCGGCTATGGACAAGTGCCGGGACAAGCTGCTGGACCTGATGGGCGGGCAGACGGACTTCCGGGCGGCATTTTCCGCCGTGGGGCGGGCGGTATCCGGCCAGGGTGCCGTGGGCCAGGCCCTGAACGACGCATATACGGCGGTGTTCGGCCCCCAGCAGACGGTCCCGGAGGGGACGGCGGACCCGGCGGCATATTCGGCGGAGACTACCCCCGGGGATGTGTGTCTGACCCAGCAGGTGCTGGGCTTTGCCTATGCCAACCCCCTGACGGGAACGGTGACAGACCGGTTCGGCTATCGGCAGGACCCCGGCGGCAGCGGGACTCGGTTCCACTATGGGCTGGACATCGCCGCCGACGAGGGCGCGGTGATCACGGCCTTTGCATCGGGCACCGTCACGGCGGTGGGAGACAGCGCAGAGCTGGGGAACTATGTGACGGTGCAGCATGAGGGGGGCTTTGCCACCCTGTATGCCCATTGCAGCCGCATCACCGCCTCCTCCGGCCAGCAGGTGCGGCCCGGGGACCCCATCGCCGAGGTGGGCCGGACCGGCAACGCCACGGGACCGCATCTGCACTTCGAGCTCCATAAGGACGGGGTGTATGTGAATCCCATCTACTATTATGCGGCCCCCTGAGCGGACCCGGGTACGGGTATCGCCGGGGGCCCCGGCACTGCTGGCGGTTTTTGTGTGGCTGTCGTCTCCGGAGGTGCTGGGGGCGGTGCTGCTGGCGGCGCTGTGCCATGAGCTGGGGCATTACGCGGTGCTGCGCAGCCGGGGCGGCTGGGTGCGGCACATGGAGATCTCCGCTCTGGGGGCAAATATGCAGGTGGCGGGGCGGCTGAGCTACGGCAGCGAGCTGCTGGCCGCCGCCGGAGGACCGGCGGTGAATCTGCTGCTGGCGGCGGCTCTGGCGGCGCTGGGCCGGTGGTGGGAGCCGCTGTATCTGCTGGCCGGGGCCCAGGGGGTGCTGGGATGCTTCAATCTGCTGCCCATTCTGCCGCTGGACGGCGGGCGGATGCTGTGGCTGGCCCTGTGCTGGCGGACGGACCCGTTTTTGGCCGACCGGATGGCCGGGGGGGTAAGCCTGGCGGCGGCGGGGCTATTGACGGCGGCGGGGGCGGCACTGGCCGGGCGGAGCCCGTTTTTGCTGATGACGGCGGTGTGCCTGCTGTGCTGCACCGCAGGGCCGTGTATAAAACGGCGGAAAAGCGTGTATGCTTCCGGTAAAAGGGAGGCGAGCGCATGAGCGATAAAAAGTGGCGTATCTGGGAGGTTCTGGGGCTGCTGTTTGTGCTGGCGGCGGGGAATCTGCTGCACTTTGTATATGATTGGACCGGGCAAAGCCCGGTGGCGGGGGCTCTGGCCGCCGTCAACGAGTCTGTCTGGGAGCATATGAAGCTGCTGACCACGCCGTGGGTGCTGTGGAGCATTGCGGAGTTGGTGGCCGTGGGCCGGAGCGGCCTGCCGGTGACGGCGGCCAGGGCGGCGGGCCTGCTGGCGGGGCTGGCGGCCATTCCCATGCTGTTTTATACGTACCAGGGCGTTCTGGGCCGGGACCTCATGTGGCTGGACATCGCCATTTTCCAGATAGCGGTGCTTCTGGGCTTCTGGGTCAGCTGGACGGTGCTGCGCCGACGGGCGCTGGCGGCGCCTTTGTGGCAGGTGGCCGGCGGCGCGGTGCTGGCGGCGGTGTGGGCGGTGTTTATTGTGTGGACCTTCGCACCGCCGGAGCTGCCGCTGTTCGTGGACCCGGAGACCGGTCTGCGGGGCATCCGGTAGCGTTCTGCCCCGCCGTCTGCCTGCATAGGGTAATGACGGAGGTGGGCGGAATGAAGCGATATATCCTGGGATTTTTCACGGCGGCGGCCGCGGCGGCGGCACTGTGGCTGCTGCACCGGACGTTCCCATGTCCGCTGACGGCGCTGCTGACGCCGGTGAACGGCAGCCCCTGGGAAATGGGGAAGCTGCTGTATTGGCCGTATCTGCCGGCGGCGCTGGTGATCTGGCGGATGACCCCGGAGAGGCAGGGGCGGGGCGGGCACTGCCTGCTGCTGGCGGCCATGCCCCTGTGCATGACGGGACTGTGCTGGCTGCTGCCGGGACGGGGACTGCGGCTGTGGAGCCTGATCCTGGCCGGTGGGCTGACGCTTCACGGTCAGGTGCTGGTGCGGCGGCTGAGAGGCGGGGAGCTGCTGTGGTATGTGCTGGCGATCCTGCTGGGCATCGCCTATCTGCTGCTGACGGTGCGGGCCCCGTCGGCGGGACCGTTCGCGGACCCCTCCGCCCCTGCCATGGCGGCTATCCCGTTTTAAGAGGCGGTTTTTTGTATCTGTTGCATTTGCCGCAGAATTGCGGCGGGAAATCTGGTATAATCATGCTATACGTCAAGAGGAGGCGCTGAATATGGCGATTTTGCATGTGAACGACAACGAGTTTGACCGGGAGGTCCTGCAGGACAGCGGGACGGTGCTGGTAGACTTCTGGGCCACCTGGTGCGGGCCCTGCCGGATGCTGGCTCCCATTCTGGAGGAGCTGTCCGGGCAGCACCCGGAGCTGAAGATCGTCAAGGTGGACGTGGATGAAAACCGGGAGCTGGCTCTGCGGTACGGCATCGAGAGCATCCCCACGCTGCTGGTATTCAAGGGCGGCCAGGTGGCGGACCGGTCTGTGGGCCTGGTGTCGCCCCAGGAGATCCTGGCGCTGGTGAAATAAGAGCTATGCAACAAGGCAGGACCCGCACGATCTTTGCGGGTCCTGCCTTTTATTACAGCGTTTTTTCCGCCGCCTGAACGGTGTGCTTACAGAGGACGGCGGAGGTGACGGAGCCCACGCCGCCGGGAACCGGGGTCAGGGCCACGTCCAGGGCGGCGGCCTCCGCCGCCACATCGCCGCAGAGGGTTCCGTCCGGCCCGGGATGGACGCCCACGTCCAGCACTGTCTGCCCTGGACGGAGACAGTCCGCCGTGATGAGGCCCGGCCGTCCGGCAGCGGCGATCAGCACGTCCGCCTCCCGGCACAGGGCCGGTATGTCCCGGGTGCCGGTGTGGCACACGGTAACGGTGGCGTTGCGGCTCTGCAGCAGCAGAGCGGCGGGCTGGCCCACCACCAGGCTGCGGCCCACCACCACTGCACGGCGTCCGGCCAAAGGAACCTCGTAGTAGTCCAGCAGCTCCAGGCACGCCTGGGCTGTGCAGGGAGCGAAGCCGCTCTGCCCTGTCAGCAGTCCCGCCAGGGAGCCGGGGGTCATGCCGTCCACGTCCTTGTCCGGCAGCAGCAGCTGCCCGGCGGCGGCCTCCGCCGCTCTGTCCGCCAGGGGACGCAGCAGCAGGCACCCGTGGATGGATGGATCGGCGTTGACGGCGCGGATGGCATCCGCCAGAGGGGCGGCACTGTCCCAGAACAGGCGGCGGACCTCTATGCCGCATCTGGCGCAGCGGGCGGCGGCGCTTTTTTCATAGGCCAGGTCTCCGGGGCTGCTGCCAACGCGGAGAATGGCCAGGGTAGGGATCACGCCCCGATGGCGCAGGGCGGCGGACCGGCGGCTCAGGTCCAGGGTCAGGCGCTCCGCCACGGGAGCGCCGCGCAGCAGGGTAGACATGGGGGATCACCTCATTCTTATTCTCCGGAAAAGCGGAGAATGTCCCGGGAGACCGGGGCGTAAAACAGCTTTTCCGCCTGGGCAAAATCGTGAGTCTGGCCCAGGATCCACATGAGCTTGCACACGGCGGCCTCCGTGGTCATGTCGTAGGCCTCCAGCACCCGCAGGGTATGCTTCAGATGACCGCCCACATGATACACCGTCAGGTCGCTGCCCTCGTTGGGCACCTGGGTGGTCATGACAATGAGCTTGCCGCTCTCCGCCGCCTGCCGGATCACGTCATAAAATCCGTTGTATTCCGGCAGACCGCCTACGCCGAAGCCCTCGATGACCAGTCCGTCGTACCGGTCCGCCATGAAGGCCAGCAGCTCCCGGCGGGTGCCGGGGATCAGCTTCAAAAGGCCCACGCTGCCGTCCAGATCGTCGTAGAACCGGGGGGCGGGGCAGCTGTCGGTGGTGATGTACTGCAAAAGGCGCTCATCCTGGATCATAGCCAGCTCCGGGTAGTTGACGCTGGAGAACGCCTGGAAGCTCTTGGAGAAGGTCTTTCTGGCCCGGGTCCCCAGGATCACCCGGCCGTTGAACACGATCTGGACCCCGCCGCAGCCCCGGCAGGCGTACAGAAACGCGTCGATGAGGTTGCGCTTGGAGTCGGTTCCGTCGAACCAGATGGGCTTCTGGGCTCCGGTAAGGACGATGGGCTTGGGGCAGTCCTGGATCAGATAGCTCAGGGCCGCCGCCGTGTAGGCCATGGTATCGGTGCCGTGGCTGATGACGAAGCCGTCGTATTGGCCGTAATGCTGCCGGATGGCCCGGGCCAGGCCCAGCCAATGGTCAGGCCGGATGTTGGTGCTGTCCAGACTGTACAGCTGCAGGCAGTCCACCCGGCACAGCTGAGCCACCCGGGGTGTGTCCTGCAAAAGGCGGCTGGGGTCCAGCTCGGGAGCCAGACCGTCTGCCGTCTGACCGGAGGCGATGGTGCCGCCGGTGCCGATCATGAGGATGTTTTTCATAGCAAAGCGCCCCTTACGAATCAATGGTATTGTCCATGGCGGCCAGGCCGAAGCGCACCGCCTGCTCGATCTCCTTCTGCCGCCGGGGGTCCGCACCGTCGTATTCCCGGCGCAGCTGCCCCAGAAACAGACCCCGCAGGGTGTCGTCGCCGCAGCGGTCCCACAGGTCCCGGCGCAGGCGCGTGTCGTCCCGCAGCTCCAGCCGGAAAAATTCCCCCGACAGGGCCCGCTCCAGGGGAGCCAGCGTCAAAGGCTCCGCCGTCTCGCCGGTGAGGCGGATGCGGTAAATATCCCGGGAGGTATCCGGCGGCAGGCTGCGGCGGATGGCGTCCAGGGCGTCGCCCCCGGACACGTCCACGGTGAGGCTTTCATAGCGCCGCCCTGCAAAGGGCACAAAGCGCATATCCACCCGTCCCGGTTCCACATCGCCGAACAGGAAGCCCCGCTCCCCGGTCTCGTCGAAGCCCCGGCCCTGGGGGCAGCCGGGATACGCCCAAACGGTGTTTCCGGCCCGGTTCATGGCGGAGGGGGCGTGGACATGGCCCAGGGCCAGATAGTCCAGCCCCGTGGCAGCGATCTCCTCCGGGGTCAGGGGGCGGTAGCGGCTTTCCCGGCTGCCCATGTCCCCGTGAAGAACCATGATGCGGGCGCTGCCGTCCGGCTGGGCATAAAAGCCCCGCAGGCCGCTTTCCGGCTCCTCCGGGGCGGTGAAGGCCGCCCCGTATACGGTGCACTGAAGCTCCGGCAGCGCCAGCCGCTCCATGCCCCGGCCCAGGAAAATGTGAACATTATCCGGCCAGATGGGCTGGCGGTAGGGACTGGCGGCGGAGAGCCAGTCGTGATTTCCCGGTGCGATGACCACCGTGCCCCGGAAGCGGGACAGGGCCTGGGCCAGCATCTGGGCCGTCTGACTGTACAGCTGGTCCGAGTCGAACAGGTCCCCGGCCAGGAGCATCAGCTGGGCCCCGTGGTCGTTGGCCCAGTCCACCAGGCGGCCGGGCAGCTCCCGGCTCTCCTGCCGCCGCAGACGGGCCTGCTCCTCCGGCAGGGCCCGGAAGGCACTGTCCAGGTGGAAATCTGCCGCATGAAGAACCTTAGCCATCCGTCTCCTCCTGCCAGCCCTTGCATACGTCCACCCAGCCCGCAAAATTCGCCCCGCAGCAGCGCTCCAGCTGGTCACAGGTCAGCTCAATGGCGCTGGCGGCGCTGCCCACGGCGGGAAACACTGTGTCAAACCGCCGCAGGGACCGGTCCAGGTAGGTTTTCACGTCCTCCGGCAGGGCGAAGGGGCACACGCCGCCTACGGCGTGGCCGATGCGCTCCACCGCCTCCTCCGGGGTGAGCATCTTGGCCTTCATACCGAAAAAGTGCTTATATTTGCTGTTGTCGATTTTGGCGTCTCCGGCGGTCACCACCAGAATGGGAGCGTCTCCCAGGCGAAAGCTCAGGGTCTTGGCAATGCGGGCGGGCTCCACGCCCACGGCCACGGCGGCCAGCTCCACGGTGGCGCTGGACACATCGAACTCCCGGATGCGGTCCGACACGCCAAAGGGCTCCAGATAGGCCCGGACTTTTTCAACGGACATGATACGGTTCCTCCTCTGTTTTTATCGGATATCCACGCGCTCCACGGCGGTGCACAGGCCGGTGGAGGACTCTAAGGTAAACAGGGCACCCTGGGCCTTGCAGGGGCCCTCCGCCGGACGGTACCGGCCCGGCAGGCCGCCCAGAAACGACTCCACGGACTGCTCCGGACGGATGCCCAGCACGGACTCCACCGCCCCGGTCATGCCCAGGTCCGTGATGTAGCCGGTGCCCTTGGGAAACACCCGCTCATCGGCGGTGGGCACATGGGTGTGGGTTCCCCACAGGGCGGAGACGCGGCCGTCCAGATAATAGGCCATGGCCAGCTTTTCGCTGGTGGCCTGGGCGTGGAAATCCACCAGGGTGAAGGTGGGCTTTTCCCCGGCTTTCAGCAGGCGGTCCGCCGTGGTGAAGGGGTTGTCGCTGCCCCAGGCCAGGTCGCACCGGCCGATCAGGCACAGCACCGCCACCTGCACCCGGCCCAGGTCATACACCCCGCAGCCCCGGCCCGGGGTGCGGGGGGAGAAGTTGGCGGGGCGGAGGATATAGCGGTTGTCCTCCAGATAATCGGTGATCTGCATTTTGCCCCAGGTGTGGTTGCCCAGGGTGATGACGTCGGCCCCGGCGGCAAACAGATCGTCGGCCTGCTGGGGGGTCAGGCCGGTGCCGGAGATGTTCTCGCCGTTGATAACGGTGAAGTCCACGCCCTTCATTTTTTTAAAGCCCGGCAGATGGCGGCGCAGGTGGGCGGTGCCCTCCTCGCTGGTAACGTCGCCGATGGCCAATACGCGAAATTCCATGGCTTTCTCCTTTTGATTATACCACCTGGAACAGGTAGAATTTCAGATAGCTGGTCTCCTCCACACCCCAGAGAATGGGATGGTCGGCGGCCTGCTGCCGGGCCTCGATCTGCCGCAGCTGGACCCCGGCGTCGTGGGCCGCATCGCGGAGCATTTTCCGGAACAGCTCCTCGGTGGCGAAGTGACTGCACGAGCAGGTGGCCAGGTATCCGCCCCGGGGCAGCAGCCGCATGGCCCGGTAGTTGATCTCCTTATATCCGGCCATGGCCCGCCGGGTGGTCTGGCGGCTTTTGGTGAAGGCGGGCGGGTCCAGGATGATGAAGTCGTACTGCCCCTTTTGCAGCCGGGGCAGCAGGTCGAACACATTGGCGGCCATGCAGTCCACCACGCTCTCCAGCCCGTTGCGGGCCGCATTTTCCCGGGCGCACGCCACGGCGAAGTCCGACACGTCCACGGCGGTGACGTGCTTTGCCCCGCCCCGGGCGGCGTTCAGGGCGAAGGAGCCGGTATGGGTGAAGCAATCCAACACAGTTTTGCCCCGGGCCAGCCGGGCCACCGCCTGACGGTTGTACTTCTGGTCCAGGAAGAAGCCGGTTTTCTGGCCATTTTCAAAGTCCACGGTGTAGCGGATGCCGTTTTCCGTGATGTCCGCGCAGGTGAAGTCCGGCACAGGCTCCCCGGGCAGAGGATACCAGCCCTTGCCCTGGGCCATGCCCTCCTTCTCCCGCAGGGCGGCGTCGTTGCGCTCGTATACCCCGGCAATGTCCTGTCCGTCGGCCCGCAGGACCCGCACCAGCTGGGAGAAGATCGTATCCTTCACCCGGTCCAGCCCCAGGCACAGCACCTGAGCCACAAGCACCGGACCGAACCGGTCCACCGTCAGGCCGGGAAAATGGTCCGCCTCGCCGAAAATGATCCGGCAGCAGGACAGATCCTCCGGGGCCATCACCGTTTTGCGGTAGTCCCAGGCGTACTGCACCCGCCGGGCCCAGAAGTCCGCATCGAACCGGTCATTGGCGTTGCGGGACAGCAGCCGCACCCGGATCAGGGAGCGGCTGTTGTAGAATC
>OIWS01001120.1_pt1 | contig 29113 bp, 23 predicted proteins | sample 1587611 | NCBI WGS metagenome assembly OIWS01 (sample SAMEA3888919, study PRJEB22519) | human gut metagenome | biome: human gut; feature: human-associated habitat; material: faeces | place: Denmark | collected 2010 | reverse complement strand
CTCTTAAGAGTCTTAAGACACTTAAGGTTATTTAGAATTATCTCATGAACGAATTGGATTTTCTATCCACCTTCTTATTTGACGCTTACATATAGGCAAGATGTTTACTGATGCAGGAGTTAAACTGGAGGTGTTCTGATGAAGAAAGATAAGAAATATGACGAAATTTGCAAAAAGCTTGGGTTCATTCCATCAGAACTGAATGAGAATGTTCCAGCGGAAGAAAACGACAATCAAAAAAATCCATTCTCTGTATTATCTGTAGATGAAATCACATATTTGTATAAAAATGGATATCTGAATAAAACCAATTAAGCATCCGAAAAGGTGCTTTTTTATTACTCAAAATTGGGAGACCACAACCAAAATATTTGCAAATTAGAATTGTAATCGAGTCTTATTCCCATTCTGAATTATATATTTCTAAAACTTCGGATGCCTTTTAATACTCTAAAAATTTGTAGCCTTTCAGTTTTCTTTGCGATATTCGCAATACGTTTTATCAACCGCTTTCCCTGGTACTGGGAATGATTTATTTAGAATAACATCAGGTATACCCTTTGGATACTTATCGCATTCAATCCCTTTCTGGTATATGCAAGTATTACATAAACTATCTATTGGCATAGGATTATCCCACCAACGCTGATCCGAATATAGTTTGCTCATTCTATCTCCTCCATCCATATTGTGTTCCCTTGCACTTTTGTTATCAGAAACATGCTATTACGTTTGAATAAAGTTTTTTCCGATTGATTATAACATTTTATATTTTTGCCATGCTTAGATTTTATCACATATTGAATTGGAAAATATTCATCATATATACCAAGAGAACTAGAAATATATGTCGGAAATGTCTTTTCTCTTTCTACTACATGACTGTCAATAAAAGCGTCTATATCTTCAATGCCAACCCCAGATACCGAGCGGTACACTCGATAAGTATTTGCTCTGTATCGTTATCTTTTTTTATTCTCATTCTGAATTACATATCTCTAAAACTGTTTCCAGAGTGTGAATTTCACTTCATAACTGACTATACATCTTTTTTATTTTCTATTCTATCTGTCAAAAAATCCAATTCTTCAAGAGACAACCTTCTAAACGGGCTTTCCACCGAATCATCCTCTGTGTCGCTAAAAGTTGGCTCGTATGTGTCAACATCAAATCCGAGTTTTTCACATATTGATTCATAAGTAATCTTATCAGCCATATTAAAACACCTCCAAATCTACTCCATTTTTGACAATTCCTCCAGTTTTATTCCCATTCTGAATTGCATATCTCTAAAACTCCTCCCGCTTCTATATTGACCTTGCCACGTTTTCTTGCTATTATGTCTATATAAACAGTTTGGGGCTTTGGTGGCAAGCCCGCCGCCCCTCTGTTTGTACCCTGTCGGCTATTCTGCCGACTTTTCTTTTTTCTGGTCCTCTGTAAGTTCCTTTACCTTTGCTTTCGCTTCGTCAAGGTCTTTGCAGCCGTCCAAAATCATTTCAACCATTTTCAAGATTTTTTCAAACTGTTTATCTGTCATATTATCTGCCATGTTTTCTCCTTTCCCTTGCCGTATTCGTTAAAGTGTTGTTGTTTTATTCCCATTCTGAATTACATAGCTCTAAAACTGCATCATCCCTTGTATCTCCGTACAATTCGTTTTATTCCCATTCTGAATTACATAGCTCTAAAACAAGTCGTGAATATGGCAAACATGTTTGACAGTTTTATTCCCATTCTGAATTACATAGCTCTAAAACCCAACAAATATGTTTCCCGATACATTCTTAGTTTTATTCCCATTCTGAATTACATAGCTCTAAAACTCTAAAAAAAATCTAGCCATCTCATACACCGTTTTATTCCCATTCTGAATTACATAGCTCTAAAACCCTACTTTTTCTGTTCGCTGGAAACAATTCGTTTTATTCCCATTCTGAATTACATAGCTCTAAAACGAATTATATTTTATAATTTTATTAGTAAATGTTTTATTCCCATTCTGAATTACATAGCTCTAAAACTTAGGAAAATGTGATTGTGTTTGTACTACAGTTTTATTCCCATTCTGAATTACATAGCTCTAAAACGAAACATTCATCAAAATGTTGTTGGTTACAGTTTTATTCCCATTCTGAATTACATAGCTCTAAAACAATCTGGTGCATGGTGCATGGCAGATATCGGTTTTATTCCCATTCTGAATTACATAGCTCTAAAACCATTTTAATTTCCACATATTACTTCATTTCGTTTTATTCCCATTCTGAATTACATAGCTCTAAAACCAATAGTTCAAATCACCGCTCATTACTCCAGTTTTATTCCCATTCTGAATTACATAGCTCTAAAACGTAACAAAAATTTGTTTGTCAAGGGTGCGTGTTTTATTCCCATTCTGAATTACATAGCTCTAAAACATCGCTGACATTGCATCAGTCGCGATACTCGTTTTATTCCCATTCTGAATTACATAGCTCTAAAACGTAGCTACCGCCATCAACTTTTGAACCTCAGTTTTATTCCCATTCTGAATTACATAGCTCTAAAACGTAGAGCAAGATGGGAAATAGACGTATTAAGTTTTATTCCCATTCTGAATTACATAGCTCTAAAACATAGCATCTAGTAGTTTAGGTGCTATTTTTGTTTTATTCCCATTCTGAATTACATAGCTCTAAAACTGTATTGGATTGCTTATAAAATATTTTACAGTTTTATTCCCATTCTGAATTACATAGCTCTAAAACCTAATCAATGGAATAGTAGCAACAAGCAATGTTTTATTCCCATTCTGAATTACATAGCTCTAAAACGTGCAGGCTGATATTTTGAATAATTTTAGAGTTTTATTCCCATTCTGAATTACATAGCTCTAAAACGATATTTCATCAGCTTCTAATCCAGTTTCTGTTTTATTCCCATTCTGAATTACATAGCTCTAAAACACTCCAGAACAGATAAAAAAACAGAACCAGGTTTTATTCCCATTCTGAATTACATAGCTCTAAAACTAACCTTGCTGCTTAATTCTTTCTGTAAATGTTTTATTCCCATTCTGAATTACATAGCTCTAAAACTAGATATTCGGCATGAAGCTATAACAGATGGTTTTATTCCCATTCTGAATTACATAGCTCTAAAACTCATAATTTGTTTTTTTGGAGGTGTGATATGTTTTATTCCCATTCTGAATTACATAGCTCTAAAACCTCAATTTGTTTTTTTCGAGCGAAGAAATTAGCGATTTTCTCCTTTTTTTCCGAATGGGAATTATATTTTTTTGTTTATTTTAAACAATTTTCTCTCTATTTATTATACAACAAAAATTCATCAAAGTCACGGTCAACAAACAATACTCTTTCGTATTCTAATACCTCTTTTTCTGGTCCATTTTCCAACAATAATAAATCCACCTTCTTATATTTCGAATACTTATACAATTCCACTAATTCTGCATTGGATAGAAAACTTTTTACATTCACCAAAAATAATATTTTTGCCATCTTAAAATAATGGATAATATCTATGATTAGCAAAAGACGTTCTAGTATCGTTTGCTCTCCATGTTGTTTTATGCGTAGACCTATCATTTTTAAATAATCCAATACCTCCACCTGCTCTTTCCATTCAAATTCAAAAGGTAACTCTACTAAAATATCTGATACATCTAAACATACATTGTAAAATACAGTCTGAAAGGCATCCAATTTCTCAAATTCCAGTGCATATACGCCATCAACATATCGATATAACTCATTTTGTATTTTTCGCTGGTTAAAATCGAAATTCATAAAGTCCATAACAAACATTGTTTCCTTTGAAAAGTTAATTATTTTTTCTCCTTCCAACAATACAATCTGTTCTGCAATCCCTTCCTCTATACCATTTGACAAACGATAAATGCTGTTTACCAGACTCCCAAATAATTTCTGTTCTTCTATCTGAAGCACCTCTACATAATCATCGCAAAATGATATTTCTGTCTCAAAAGATAAAATCCGCATTTTCATATGATAATCAACCTTTCATCGGTGTCCAAAATCGTTTGTTGTGCAGTTCCCGAAATATATTCAATACCACTAAACTGTTTTTCTGTAATTGTCAGCACCTCTACCAAACCGGCATGTGGTTTGTTCTTTCGTACTTTATTTCTTACTAACGTAGCCGTTCCGCTATTTAATACCAACTTTGAATACACAGATTCCTGCATCATAATAAAGCCTTCCCGTAACAAAAATTTACGAAATTTTATGTATTCCTGCCTATCTTCTACGGTTATTGTGGGTAAATCAAAAAATACCATTACTCTCATAAATCGATAACTCATTGAAATACATATAACGCTAAGTTTTCCAAATTGACTTTTCTCAGCGTCTCAAACACTTTCTTTACATACATTTGAATGGCATTGGTTAAGAAGTACTCTTTCCCACAATAGCATACTTTTTTATTTAACAAATCCACCAATTGCATCTTCAATTCAGGTGTTACTTCCAATTCCATATTTTGATATACAAATTCATCTACAATTACCCGAAATGGTTCCATTAGATCACAGGATAAATTAAAGGCATTATACTCATTGGTATGCTTAATTCCAAGTTGTGTCAAATAACCATTACTTACAATTTCTTTATTAAAATTGGATAATAAAATTGCATACCCATAATTTAATGCCGCATTAATGTTGTTTACATCATCTCTAGAAAATCCCTTTCCAAATAAGCTATTAAAATATACCTTAGCCGCATGTCCCTCTCTATTCGTCTCATCAAAATACTTTAATTCTGTTATATATTCTCGCAGTTTTTCACTCGTATCATATTCCAATTTTTCTAAAAGAATTGCCTGATTTTCTATTTTTTGCCTTATAATCTGTGTCCATACTAATCTAGCAAAATCTGTATTCCAACGTATCTGTTCTTCTATATTTTTACTTGTATGAAAATTTCCATAATATGGAACCAATTCGCTACTTGGATTTCTTTTTTCATCACAGAAAATCACTTTAATCTTTCTTTTTATTAATTCACACAGCAAATAAGAAGTCAGCGAAACCTGTGTAGAATCAATAATAATCGTATTAATTTCCGATAAATGAATCATTTTCACATCATCCGAACGAACCAGAAGATAATCATTTTTATAATTTAACTTTGCGTGACTTTTAATCACTATTGTTCTCCAACTCAATTTTTATTCCTCTCCAGTATGCAACTTTCACATTTTTATATCTAAGTCTCCTGCCAAAGAACCAATTTGATAAAGCAATGATTTAAAATTGCTTTATCATTGGTTCATAAATTACTGCAAAATATTCCATAGAAAATTTTTGTTTCTTTCTTCTAATCCGCAACCACTTAAATCGTCATATACCTTTCATATAATCCTGTAATAGACTGATCAATGAATTTTGTACCTGTTTTAATCGTATACCCACCTTTTCTTCCCATACGGTCAGCCAATTTTCCATCACTGATTGTCTTTAAGTCTATACATTCTGCATTTGCCTGAGTTAAACGAAGTAATTGCATCAAAAACTTTCCTTTTCTTTGTAACATTTCTATATTATTCTCCGTGTATAAGTTTTCATATACATGGCTTTCTACAATCTTTTTTACAATGCTTTCATATGCTGAATACTGCTGTTGTATCTTCATTCGATAATATGCATATAATTCATCCATGCTTTTCTCCAACTCATCCATACGATATCCATAGTATTCTCCTTTTTCCATAATTGCAATTGTACGCAACAAATGCTGATGTTTTCCATCTAATATGAATTGCTTTGCATTCACTACTTCTGTTGCTGCTGTTAAATAGAATCTATTTCCATCGCCATCCTCAATCAATTGATTTTTCATCACTTTTTTTCGTAAAATAACAATTTCTTCTACTCCTAATTTTTCTTTCAAATACCTATCTAAAGAGACTTCTTTCTCTGCAATCTTCTTTGCAATTATCACTGAAATTTTTTCCATCGATACCTTTGTTTTTCTCCCTTGTTGATACCTCACCAAGCAGGAATATGCAGCTTCTCCTCCCTGATAACCACCATATTTTCCAACGGAAAGTCCCTTTTTTATTGGTAATAACTTTGTATTTTTTTCTTTTCCCTTCTCTGGTTTTGCATTAATTGTCTGGTTATAAAATTCCCCTGTATTTTCCTCTAGCTTTTTCGTAACAAGGCAATCCCGATATCCGAATATTTTCTTTATGTATGCTACCTTTTGTGTACCATCCCACAAAATTTCCCCAGTTTCTTTGTCTACTATTTGTTCTGAAAAACGAGACATTACATAAGAGAAAAATTGTCTTTTTTCATTTTTAACACCATTTTTCTGTTGATTCTTTTTTTGATAATACTTTCGATATCCCTCATAATCAATTTCTTTTTCATATTTAGGAAATGCTGCTTTTATATAAAGCCCCACTGAACAAGCTAAATATGCATCCTGTGCATGATGAAAATCATTTATCTTTCGACTTTTAAGCATGGTATATGATTTATTTTCTATAAAAAATCCATTATCGTCTTTTTTCTCTATAGTATAGTTTTCCCTCAACTCACTACCTAAACTAGCCTTTACTGCTGCAACGTTTACCCCTTGGTAATATTGTGCCAAAATATTCGCTACCTGTTTGATAATCTGTCTGGTTTCTACAATCTGACGAGCAATAAAATGTTTCTGTTCTTTTTCGTTTCCAAAACTTTCCTTACATAAATTTGCATATTTTTTCTTTCCCATTAAACCACAGCTTAAAAGTTTTTTCCAAACTTCCTTTTGCCGATTCTGCCATTCATGAGGAATCAACCCCTCGCCTTTTCGCTGATTTTCACCTTTTAATACTAATGCTTTATTTTCCAGGCTGTCATCTTTTACCAAAGTACGTGGAATAATATGGTCTACCTCATATTCATTCAAACGATCAATATCTAATGTCACTCCAGAATACAAACTTTTTCCATTTTGCATAAAATATAAAAAGACCTTTTCTTCGTCCAGTCGATTTTGATATCGTTTTTCCTTTAATTCATTCGCTGCATGCACATTAAAATCATTGACTTCTTCCTTAAATTTTTTATATAAGCGCTCAATCTGTTGCACCCTACTACTCGTACGTACCCTATCATCATCTTCTCTGGCAAACTCAATAAAAATATTTTGAGGTACTCCCCCCATAATAGAAATAATTTCCTCTACAATTTTTAAGCTTTGCCAGATACCACGTTTAATTGCTGGTGATCCATGTAATTCCTGTACTACATCTAATAAATTTTCATTTCCATATAATTTTTTCTGATTTGCTTCTATTATTTTGCAAAAGCCCATTTCTTCATTGTTGATAATTTGCATTATATTTAACAAACGTGAATCCTCTCGTAAAAGTTCCATAATGGTCTTCTTTTGTCCCTGTCTATCAAATCCCTTGATTCCATTTAGAAATTTTTCCGAAAATCTTCCCCAACCTGAATAATTAAGTTTCAAGATTTGTGCCAATTGCTTGTCATTAATTTCATTGCCATACTTTTTTTGAATTTTTCGCTTTACAATACTTTTCTCTTCAAATACAGTAAGCCAATAAATAATCTCCTCTATCATTTTACGATTTCTTTCTGTGATTTCCCCTAAAATCTTAGTAAAATCTATGTATGAAGTCAATGATGAGGCAAATTCATTTTCCTTTTGAAAACCAGTAATATAGTATGCATTTTCATCTAATTTTACCATTTTCTCCGTTACTTTCGTTGTGCAATACTGTTCTCGCACAAGCCATTTTTTTAACTGCTTTTCTGTAACTTTCTTTTGCTTCTTAAACAATTGTTCTATAATTTTATTTCTGGTCTCCAACGAAAATTTTCCATTTATCTTGATTTTATTTAATTCCTGCAATAGTTCGTATTCTGAATATAAAAGGGACTGCTTTGGTAACACCTTTTCTTCTGGTAAATAGGTGCAATAGTTAGTCATTCTAGTAATAAATGCTTCTGCTGTTTGATCTATATCCACTACCTGTTCAAAATTCCATGGATAAATTTTTACTTGTTCCATCCCCGTTCTTCGTTTCATCCATGCAAATTTTGATTGTTTCTCATCTACCAATGGTCCTACATAATATGGAATACGGAACAGCAACAATTGTAAAATTTTATCTGCATTTTCTTTTAACTCTGGATAAAATTCCCCTTGTTGCTTTAAAATACGTTTCATCTCTACTTCATTACATTGGTACGGAATATACGCATTACTTACTTCATTTTGTTTTGTCAAAAACTCTCCCTGATCCATTTTTTCAACTATTTCCTGGTATACTACATCATCCTTTGCTACTGTATCAAACAATTCATGTATGGCTTTATATAATTTTTCCTTCGAACAACGCTCTGCACCTTTTCTGTAATTCACATAGTTAGAAATATATTTGTCTTTTTGCTTCTCTTTCCGAAAAAAACAACTATATTCTTCTGTTGACAAATAGGTACGAAATAGTCTCTTTAGTTTCACTAAATCTTCGTGGTGCGCTTCATATTTATTTACCATGGCTTCGCTTATATATTTTTTTCCTCTCAAGGTATCCTTTAAAACAAGCCAATTATAAATACGCTTTAGTGCCTCTATAACAGCAAACTTTTCCTCTAATCTATTTTGTAATTCTAATTCTTGTTCTTCATATTTACTATCTGAAAAGGATATTTTTATTTTTTTCCCACTTTCGTCTAACAAGTTTTCATTCTCCATAACAACTGTCAAATCAAAACTATATCCTAGACATGCCCTCGTCACTTCATTGGCTAATTTTTTATTTCCATACTGTTCTGTTAGTATCGCTGCAATCTGCTCTTGCTTGCTTTTCTTTCCAATAGTTGTATTTTCTAAAATCCGCTGAATATCGTCAAAATGTTCCCCATATTCCCACTCTTTTCCAAGCTGTTCATACATTTCTTCCAATAAAACTCTAAAAGATTCCTGTACATTTTGTACGACATCAAAGGACTGTCCCTGATACAAAAAATTTCCACGATACTTTATCATATGATGCAACGCTAAATAAATAAACCTCGGATCTGCCTTTTCCTTTGTATCTAGCAAAAATTTTCGTAAATGATAGATTGTTTTAAACTGTTTATAAAAATCTCGATCTGTAAACTGTTTATCTGCAAATAATATATAATCGCTCTGTACAGATTTATCTTCTTTCCACAAGAACGCTTCATTTAAACGGATAAAAAAGCTTTCATCAATTGGTAAAACCATAGTTGCCAACATTTCCTGTAAATAATGAATGCGCTGTCTTCTTCTATCGTACCGTCTCCGAGTACTTCTACTTAATCTACGCCCTTGTGCAGTATCTCCTTTTTCAAAAAGCCTTGCCCCCCACATATTTTTCTTTCTAAATTGCAAAAGGTTTGCATTTTCATCTGTCACTACCCATCCTACAGAATTTGTTCCTATATCTAAACCAATATTATATCCCTGTACTTTTTTCAGTATTTGTTTCATTTATTTTATCCCCTTTTTCATTTTGTAAAAAATTACACGTATCTGTATTTTTAAATTTTAATACATTAATTATTTTCTGTCAATCAATCTATTTTTTACTTGCATTTTTTTGTGTTGTGGATTATAATAATAGTGTTATTCCCATTCTGAATAACATAGCGAGTTAAAATAAATTGTATACTAAATGCCTTCGGGTCTAGATTGCGTATGGCAATCATTACAATTAAACTTTTATGGGAGCTATCCTGGTAATGTTTTAACAATATTAGGATGCTCCCTTTTTCTTTATCTTTCCTGCAAACTGGATATAGAAATTTGCAGTGGCATTAATTTTTGTCCATGCTCTCCAAAAAGACTGTCTCCTGTCACAATACAATTCCCTTTTTTTAATTTTTTTAGTTTATTAATCCATTCTGCTGCATGCGCCCTATCTTGATCTATACTTGCCGCCATAGATGTAATTTCATTATCTGGTGGACGGAAATAAATACGCTGAGATGTTTGCTGTAACCTTCCAATTTCATCCTCTTTTAACTGTCCTTTTAAGAACTGTGTAGCAAACCATCCTGACCAACCAAATTTTCTTCCTTCCGTAAGTATCTTATTAGATGGCGATTTTTCTCCAAAATCAAGATTTTGAGCCTCATCCAATACGACCACAAAGGGCTTTTCTTCTTCTCCGTTTAGTAAACTATAGTACCACATATCCCACAAAATAAATTCTGTTGCTGCAATCTGCATATCTCTCGGTATTTGTGTAAGTTGAATCACATTCACCATTCCGTGATTATATAGCATTTCACTCCAATCCATTGTTCCTTCTGTATCAAATAATGCTGTATCTAAAAATGGAGTTAATTTATTTAATACCGTCTTTGCTTCCCTATTTTCCATTTTTCCTAATAATTCACGAAACAATTCAAAATTCATTTTATCGCCATACAGATCAATTCCCTTTTTGCATGCCTGATATATGGTTGCGGATTGTTGGTCTCCAAAAGAATATACATGACAAAAGATACTTGCAAGACGAGAAGCCACTGCAACCGAATCTTCTTTAGAATAAATAGCAATGTCCTCGTTTGACATCTCAGAAAGCATTTCTTTCCCTACAATTTCTTCTATGTTGATATTATGCCGTTTAAACGGATTGATTGGCATTTTTTTAATTTTAATAATATTTTGTCGGATGTTGCCTTCTAAGTTTTTGCGAAAGACTTCATCCAGTTTTTTTGTAGTAAATCCTTCTGTATAATCAAAAATAACGGAAGAAATCTGAGCTTTTGAACATTCCATCAAAAGACATTGAATTGCATATGTCTTACCCTGTCCAGATTTACCTGTTATAAGCAAATGTCGATTTGCCATAGCCTTATTTGTATAATTCCAACTAATATTTTCCCCTGAAAGCTTAGAGGTTCCTAAAAGAATTTCAATTTGCTTCTTTTGCTCCTCCACTTTCATTTCTGTATTCACTTCTTTTTTTGTATTTTCTACTTTCTGCTCAACTATTTCTGAGTTTTTTTCATCAATATGTTCCTGCTCCCTTTCTTCTTGCAAATTCTCTATCGTTTCCATTTGCACTGAAGATGCTGGCATCTCTTCTTCCTCCTGTAACAGGAGTTCTTCTTTTTCTTCTATAATTGGTTCAAATGCACAGATTTCTCCTGTACTTTGCCCTGTTAGCATTTCCTTAATCAATTGTTGTCCAAACACTACCTGTTCTACTGGAATTTCTGAAATGTCAGTCAATATAATTCGTTCTTCTTTCTCCATATCCCGATTCAGCCAAAAAGTATAAATTTCACCACTCCATTGAATCGTAAAGTTTCCATCTAATACTCCCAACATATCATTTGCAATACGTGTAAATCCTGAATCATTATCCGCATAATTAATATGCTGAAACACCAGAACACGATAAAGTTGGGAATACCAATACCTTCGCTGAACTGATTGCGAATTAGGATCAAACATTTGTTTTAATATTGCATAACCACTACAAATCTGCTTCTTTGCTTTTTCTACTCTTTCCTCGTTTTCATAAGCAATCTTGCATTCAATCAACTTAGCCATAATACTGGTAGTTCTTTGATTTCTTTTCTCTTCATCTGGTTTAGACTGTTCTACCGTCAATTCTAGAAAATCTGGAAAATGTTCCAATTTTCCTCCCATATTTCTAAACCAGTGCTTATATGAATCTAAACTAATCATAACCTTATATTCATATGGCTGTTCGTTCTTTTCATCTCTTATTTTGGTATATGCATTGGTAAGAACATATGCAAGAAAATTATTCATATCATAATCTTTTGGATTTAATGCTTTCATCAAACTGCTACCATCTAATTCCTTTGCAATCCCAATGCAATGTTTAGACGCAACTTCCAACTGCTCTGCATCCCATCTTCCAAAAATCCTAGTTAATTTTCTTTTTATTCTAGTTTTCAAATCTAAAATCATTTCTTCTCTAGCAGATACCGTTACATTATATTCTCCATACGTACCTTCGCCAGTAGAAAATCCAATCATTTTATAATTGTCGCTTTGTTCCTCACTATTAAAAAGTACATGTTTATCTAATCCAACATCCATACAAACAATCCATTTTGCTGACTTATGCAATTGTTCTACCAACCGCCATTTTTCTTCTTCCATGCAAACAATTTGCGTCACAATTGGCTGTATCGTGACAGGCTTTTTTATCTGTTTGACTGATTTATACATTACACGGGTATGTATTGAAGAAACAGGAAACTGCGTCTGAGATAGCTCTATTTCACGTTTTACACTTTTATAAGACCTTGGAAGTGGTTTACAAAACATAGGGAATTTCAAATCATAATTTTTTTCTACAAAATCCAGATTTGAAAATGATACCTCTTTCTGTGTCAACACATGGTCTAAAAAAATCAAATCCAACTGTTGCTCTCTCAACAACCCTTCTAACCTACTCTCCTTTTCATATTGTTTTATATATACCTGTACCTTGACAACCGATTCTTCCTCAAATGATTTTTCCAACCAGTCCATCATCCATTTTTTTTCATTTTGCTGCTCTGTTTTTAAATAAAGATAAAGGCTTAAATTTTCTATACATTCTCCACAATATTTTGTAATGTAATATATGGATGAAATAACAGGCTGCAAATTTTTTTCTGGGATTACTCCAATTTTCAAGTCTCCCGTTGTAGCTGGAAATGTAGCTATATACTCTTTGATATAGCGTAACATTACACTGCTTTCCATACTCATTTGCCCAAATTTATCTGCATCATAATCAACCCCGTATTTTTGATAGCTGCTCTGTAGACTACTCCCTCTAAAATGATTTTTTTCTCCTTGTTCCTCATCAAATACACCATAACCATAAAACATCTTTTTGGTAGACAGGCAACCATTTTTTCCTTTTAGTAAATCTACAGAACTATTTATATATGATATCTGATGGTAAAAATCCAACTTACTTTCCATTTCTTTTCCAGTACAGGTAATTTGTTCTTCAAAGTACAAACGATAGATTTCATTTTCTCCCTCTTGTATAAAGTCTATCTTTTCTTTTATTTTTTCTAAGGTTGCCGGATGGTACGCTGGAACAATACATCTATCTATTTCTAAATCCTTTTGAATCGGAGATGTATTTCCTGCTAATAAAAAGCTGTTAAGAAATAATTTGTAATCTTCAAACAAACCACTATCTGGCTGCATATTTGCCATATAATTTCCTACTTCTTTATATGCCTCCAAAACATTATCAAATATATTCTTTTTTTGTAATGCACTGAAAAATCCATATTCATCTACAAAAAGACAAAAGTTCTCAAATGCAATTCCCAACTCTTTGTATCGCTGACTTAATTCTGGATATTCTGTTCCATAGCGCTGCATAAATAAAGGCACTAAATTTTCATAACAGATATTACTACAAGGAAGCTGAAGGTAAAACTCTTCCATGGACTTTGCAGATGTATATGCCTCTATATTTTCGATTACACCAAAAGGTATTAATGCTTTTTCATATACTTTCGAAAATAATTCTTCATTCAATTCTCCAAATGTATTTACCCAACCATCTTGCTCTGAAAATTTCCATTCAAACTTTGTCTCTCCAATCGCTTTTGCCCCGTTTTTTATCCGTAATACAAACTTCACTTTGGAAAGTGTATTACTAGAGGAAAGCGTTTTCATAACTCCCTCTTCTATAAACTCACTGATCTGTCGTTTGTCAAACAAATCCTGTTTTATCTCTATGCAACAATTCATTTTTGCTCCCAGATACCCATTTGTATTAAAAAATGAAATAACTCCTCCCGCATAACGGCATACTTTTTCCCATAATTCCTGCTCATTTTGTACGGTATCATCTTGTTCCTCTTCGCCATAAATTCCAGCCAACCCAATTTGCGTAACTTCCATTTCTATATTATCATACTCAACTTCTGACATATCACTTACTGCATAACATACAGCTTTGGACAACATTAAAAATGGTTCATCATAAAGCTTTATGACTGTATCCCTCTTCTGAGATGATTTGCTTATCTTTAAATCTAATATTTCGCTTATTAACATAAAATCCAATTTACAGAGTCGTTCTCGATTTACCTCAACATCAATTCCGCGAATATAGGCTCTTAAACATTCTTCAAACATTGCAAATGTGGGAAATTCTTCACTTGGCACCCAATTTTTTTCACATTCTTCATGACATTCCTTATATTTCTCAATCTTTGCATAAGCTTTTTTTATATCCGTCTTTGATTTCAGTTTACTTTTTAAATAAAATTGATTTGCCTTTTCTAAAAGTGGTATTTTTCCTTTTTCTTTTAATTTGCCAATCGGAAAACTCATAAAGTTTGGGAACCCCCAATCCTTATATAATCTTTCACATAGTATCTGCATTAGTTCTTCAAAGCTTTGTATATTTCTAGGAAGCTGATCTACTATATCAGAAAGATGTATATAATCTCTTGCCACATAGGAAAAAAGCTCCTGATAAAAATGATCCAGTTTTCTTTTTTCTTGTTCCATCATTATTTCCTGATACTCTGCAAAGATCAAATGATATTGCTTCTCAATCACTTCCTCTAAAATTTTCGGATTAATTAAAAATAATTCATTTAAACCAGCCTTATCCTCTGCATATTCTGTTCCTAAAAATAATATAACCTTTTTACTCTCTGCAATTTCGTTTCGATAAAAAGTAATGCGATTTTTTTCATCCACAACATTTTCTTTTAATAGCTCATTTACAAAAAATTTTGCTTCTGGTTGTTCTTTTAATTTTTCAAAAGCACCAAGCGTTAATTTTGCAACAAACTCCATTTGTTTTGTCTCACAATATTTTTCAAAATAACGATATAATTCCAGATAAAATTCTGCATTTTGAAAACTTTCTACTCGTAAAATCAGCTTGTTTCCTTCCATTTTAGCAATTTGTTCTTTTATTTTATCAATCACTACATTTTGACAAAACTTCATCTATACTTCACTCCTTTCGTATGGATTTACAACAATAGCTGTCGCATCCGACAATTCTCTCAGATAGCCACAGTTTTTTAACAAATGTAAAAATCCCAACTCATTCTCCTGAAAATCCACCTGATAGTTCTGACTACCATATCTTTGTTTACAGTATTTTTCAACAGGATTGCCCCCAATAATCATCCCATAATGTTCAAATAACATCTGATAGAAACGATTTACTGTCACTCTCTGCATTGGTTTAAGTAAAGACACAACAAGAAACGTAATTAAATCTTCTGACAGGGTCATTCTCTCTCTTGCTCCTCTTAACGGGATAATAAATTCAATTTCCTTTCCCAAAAATTTAACCAACATATTCGTACTATCTTCTGCTTCCTGCATAATTTTAAGTTCATATTCGCTTAAATTTAATTGTTTTTTCTTCTTATTACTATTCTTTCTCATGTAATTTTCCCAAAGATTTTGAGAATAACATAATCCCTTACTATTTGCCGCAGTAATCGTCTCAAACATTTCCTGAAGAGATTGTTCTGACATCTTTCTAATATTTTTATTTCCACCGCTTACATCCACAACCCACATTGGTATTTCTTCCTTTTGGACTCTTATTTGTGCCTGCTCATACATCATCCGAAAAATCTGAAGCATCATTCCCCTTCCCATATATTCCATCTTATCCAGTTCATTAATAGATGTAGAAAGTAAGTTTACAAGTTCCTCGCAAGTATATTTTCCCCTTCTTCTATATCCTTCTGGAATAAAATCACATTTATATTGCTGTATATGCTTCTCTACACAAATTTCCTTTTCTTCTTCCCACTTACTTTGAATAAACTTTCCTAGTTTTCCAAGGCTTTCCACGGAATGTGTCATACGATATAGCAACGCTTCCAATGGTTCTCGATATTGCTCTGCATCCTGTAATCCTTGTAAAATATGTAAATAGTACAGCTCGCCACCTCTTGCCATAAAACTATGTCTTTTAAATTGAAATATTTTTTCAGTCTCATTGGCATCTTCCATTTCTGATAATCTTTTCTTATCTTTTTTCTCTCTAATGCTTTCATTAAAAATAAGCTCCGGTGCGATTGGAAGCAGGGATTGTGCGAACCAAGAACGATTTCTTAAAACGGCTGAAAAGCCATAAAACGAATCTTGTATGACTTTCACCACCTGTGCCTTTTCCTCTTCTCCCAATCGTAAACTGTCTTTAAGTATTCCTACAATCTCCTCATAATTTTCTCGATCTATAGATAATCTTCCATCCTTTTTACTCTGTTCAAAAAAGATGAAACGTTTTAACCCAATCTTTGGATTTACATAATAAGTAACCGGTTCTGTTGGTTTATGAAACATAAATTCTCCCGTATATCTATTCTTTTCCCCTTCCTCTATCTTGTTTTTTGGTGAAGTAAACACCAATAAAAATTCCAGTAAATATTCATATACCGTCTGGTCCTTATGAAGACGTTTTCCAAATGCCTGTATAGAAAGATTGGCATTCTCAATTTCCTCCCAACTACATTCCGGAAACATTCCAGTATTTCTTTTATTTTCTTCTGTATTCATACTCTATCACTCCTATTTTTCTACCGTAATCTTTCCATCTTCTATAAACAATTCCATCTTTTTAAATTTTCCATCTTCCGAATATACAACTGTTATAGTATCTTCTTCCTCATTTTTCTTTCCTGCTCGAAAGATTTTTGTCTTAATATTTTCCACTCCCTGTGATAATCTTTTATCCACCTGTGTAATCACTCTTCCACTTTCAATTTCCTTAAAATACTCCAACATAGGTAACGTCAATTCCATTTTTTGCTGTTTACACTGTAAAAATACACATTTTTCATTTTTTCCATTTGTAACATTACTATATCCGTTAAATTTTAGTATAAAATCCTCTTTATCTACATACCCCTGGCTAATCTGCACTTTCTGCAACGCATTCCCTCTCCGTCTTAATGTTAAATAAATCTTATCTGACTGATCTGGCGGTGTTCCCATAAACAGTACATGCAATGCATGGAACACTATGTTTTTTATCTGATTCTTGATTCTACTGGAAACTATATCCGCAGACTGTAATTCCATATATAACGAAAACATGTCAGAAAATACAGCTTTTTGTAATTCCTTATTTTCTATATCTCCTTTATTGTGATACATAAAATACACACGCTTCACGACACGAACAAATTCTTTGTCCATTCCCTCCTCAACTTCCTGTAATTCCTGTGCTTTATGACAAACCTCTATACAAGAAGAAATTTTTTCTGGCAACCCAGAATAACTATGTTGTACATACAATTCATATTCTGCTTCTATTCTTTTTCGATCCAATTTTTGTTGTTGCAACACATAAATAGGCTTAATTTGCAAAGCATCCTTGTGACAAACGGATTTTCCTTTCTCATAATGAAACCCGAAAAATAAATTACTAAAAGAATTATATAATTTCCGCTTTTCATTCCCCTCTGCCTGTAATTTTCTTATTTGTTCACAGGTCATATCTCCTGTAAAAGAATATGCTATATGTGCCAACATCTGCCGCACCGTAAAACGCTCTCCATGCTCAAAGTTCCAACGATAAAACCATTCTGCAAAAGCTACCACTTGCTTTTTATTCTCCTTTGTATTTTCTTTATTAAAAAAAATAGGGCAATACGATTGCTTTTCACACTGCATACAAGGCTTCCAGAGTTTCTCATTCACAACACGTTCTATAAATTTAGCAATAATATCACTGTTATCAAACAATGCAAGGTTTGCTACCAAAATTGATACATTCTCTTTTCCATCTAACCTTTCATTTACCATAGAAAACTCTCTCGTATCCAGCATTTGTATGATTTTTTCCTCTTCCATACCAAGCTCTTGTAATATATTAAATAAAGGACCCGTATTAGAAATCAATATAATACTTTCTTTCCTTTCCTGAATGGAAATGGCCTCTTTAAAAATAGAAATTTGTTTTTCTTTCTCGTGTTCACTCATATCTTTTACATAATAAATATTTCTGCCATTTTCGTAAGTTACTTTTCCCTTCAATTGGTTTGGTTCCAGTTCTTCTCCTGTACATTTTCTTATAATTTCTTGTAAAATACTGGTTTTTCCATCTCCAGCATGTCCAGTCAATATCACAATTTGTCCGTCCCCGCTTATTAACTTTTTAACTAACTGTTCTGAAATATTTCTATGAAAAAACAATTCTTTGCTAAAAGAATCCTTTTCACTAATATTATTTTCTGCAATCGCATGTTCGTTACTACCACTAGCATTATGTAATGTATTTAAATATCCTACAAATGGATTCATAGTATTCCCCCTTTTCATACTTTTTCTCAAAATTAATCTAACAATAAAACTTATGTAATTTTATTCTTTGCAAACAAGAATTACTTTAATTTTATTCTTTCCATAAAAGAAAGTCAACTTTGTAATGAATTTAATCGAGTAAATGCCTTATGTAGTAAACTTTTCTAGAAAATAAAAAAGAGAGAGCCGCGATATTCTCATCACTGTCTCTCTCTTTACACTTACAATTTCTTGTAAGCCTGCAACAAAATTTTTCCGCTTTTGCTGCAATCTATCTTCCACTTTCATTATGAATACAATCTGTATTTCAAAAAAGCTACATATTTTTTACATTCTTTTTGTTTTATTTTTTCTGCTTTATAAATCTGACTCATATTCTGTAAATACAGCTCCCTGAATGTCCACTATGTTTTCCATTTCTATTTCTTGTCCTCCGTCCATATAAATGCGTTTCTCCTGAATATTTATCTTTCTAACACTTCCTTCTGCCAAGTAATACATTCCACCTGCCTTTTTTTCATCTTCTTTAAAATAGTAAACCGATACTATTGAATCTGGCCTTTCCTTTAATACTTGCAATTTTCTATTCAGCTCCTGTTTCTGTTCCTCCACAATCTCCATAGGGCTTTGGGTTCGTCTGGCAGTCTCCGCAATTGCTGCATTATGACCCGTAAGTGCCGCAAAGGGGGCAAATTGCGCCGCCCGCTCTTTCATTGCCATAGGTGCATGTACCTTGGAAACGGGATGTGAAAGAAAGAGCATATCTTCATATTGTGCAAAATTCCGCTGCTTTTTTGTCATGCCTTATGCCCTCCAATCTGTTTATTTCGTTGTATTGTGGTCGCTCCTTCCTCTAAATTCATCCCTTTCATAATTGCATTTTTTCCAAATTTTTTCTTTACCTCCAACATGGTCTGTTGCATTTTTCTTTCCCGTTTTCGTTCTGCCTCTTCTGTTTTTCTTTTTTGTTCTAATGCTGCATAATCGGTAAATAAGTCCATCTGTTCATAGGATTCTTCCTCCTGCAATGTATTCTCTTCCCGCAAATTATTTGCTACAATGTTGATCCTTCTTATCCATAGAGACGGATTTACAATTTCATCATATAAACCAATCACTGCCTCCGTAAGTAAATGGGTTGAAGAAGTATACTGTTTTATATTTACCGTTCCATGTGCATGTTTTGGTATTTTCCTTCCATAGTAGTCTGTAGACAATTCCCCCTTATACATTTTCTTTTTGTCGGTAAGATTCTCTTTATCATATCCTATCGTAAGTACCAACTGTTTTGTTACCACTTTTTTATCTAATAAATCCAATGCAAGCAAGTCAACCATTTCCTTTACAACCAGTCTTGCCTTTGAAAAGTCGTATGGACATTGCAGCACCTGTCCCATACTAATACTATTGGAATCTGGTTTATATGCTTTGACATCTGCCAGCGTACAAGGTTCCCAACCCCAAGCATGATCAACTAACAATTCTGCATTGATGCCAAACATTTTATATAACAGTTCTTCATTGTAAAAATCTTCTGGCTTTCCAATGGAACACCGCGCTACATCCCCCATGGTATAGATTCCTTTTTCAGCGAGACGTTTTGCATATCCCCTTCCCACTCGCCAAAAATCCGTAATCGGCTGATGTGTCCAAAGATATCTCCGATAGTTTTCCTCATCCAACTGTGCAATCCGTACCCCATTCTTATTTGGTGTGATGTGCTTTGCCACAATATCCATAGCAACTTTACTTAGATATAGATTGGTTCCCATGCCTGCTGTAGCTGTAATTCCTGTCTGCTGCAATACATCCTGTATCATCTTTTCTGCTAGTTCATAAGCAGTAAGTTTATACGTGCCTAAATACTCCGTTACGTCCATAAACACTTCATCAATCGAATAAACATGAATATCCTCTGGTGCAATGTAGTTTAAATAGATGTCATAAATCCTGGTACTATACTGGATATAATGTGCCATTCTTGGTGGTGCAACAATATAATCCAACGCTAGCTCGCTACATGCCTTCAACGCTTTATCATCATATGATTTTCCCAGAAATCTTCGTCCTGCTGCCTGCTGCATTCTCTCACAATTGACTTCTTTTACTTTCTGTACAACTTCAAATAATCTTGCTCTGCCTGAAATTCCATATTTTTTCAAACTTGGTGAAACTGCCAAGCAAATGGTCTTTTCTGTCCGACTTAAATCTGCCACTACCAGATTTGTCCGCAATGGGTCCAGATTACGCTCTATACATTCTACCGAAGCATAAAAAGATTTTAAATCAATCGCTATATACGTCCTTTCCTGCCCTGCCAAAACGATCACTCCCTACATTCATAATATCCTCATCAAGCTTATTCTTTCTCTGCAAAAGAAACAACTAGAGTATAGCATACTATTTCGCTTTTAGCAAACACATGTTCTATTTATACTCTTTTAGGCTTTCCATTGATTTGCTTTGCAACCTTTCTGGCAATGCGTTTACTCACAATGCAGGACGCCACATTTCCATATTTCGTTACCAAACCAGAATATGCCAATGGTTGTCCTTTTCGCATCGCTTTATACCCACATTTTGCAACGGCTTTCGCGGATTCTACTGGCAGCAGCGTAAACATCTTAGAATTTTTCAACTGAGCTGTTGTTTCAAAGCCTGTCTTTGTTGGACCAGGACACAACGCAGTGACACTTACTCCATATTTTTTTGCTTCTTCATGGATTGCCTGCGAAAAACTTAACACAAAGGCTTTGGAGGCATAATAAACCGACATATATGGTCCCGCACAAAAAGCTGCCACAGAGGCCACATTTAAAATACGCCCCTTCCTTTGCTTTTTCATATCTCTTCCATATAAATAAGTCAATCGCATCAGTGCAAAAAGATTCACCTGCACCATCTCATTTTGACGTTCCCAATCTGCTTCCAAAAATTCACCCCAGTCACCAAAACCTGCATTATTTACCAGATGATCCACCACATACTGTTTTTGCGTTGTATATGCATGCAACTTCTCTGCTGCATTCTGTTTTGACAAATCTAATACAATCACTACTACCCTAATACCATAACGTGTTTCCAGTTTTTTCTTAACACCTATTAGTTTCTTTTCGTTTCGAGCGACTATAATCAGATTATGTCCATCTTTTGCAAAAAGCTCCGCTAATTCTTTTCCAATGCCCTCGGATGCACCTGTTATCAATGTATACGCCTTTCTCATTTTAATTTTTCCTCCTACAAACCAACAAAACAAATTTTTAACCTTATCTATATAATAATAGGAAAAGTCCTTTCTACCAAAGGAGAAAGGACCCTTCTTTAATTTAAAATATTTTTTACTTTTTCGTCATACTCACTCTTTGTAATGATGCCCATGGAAAGCTGCATATCTACCTTTCGCAACAAATCATAATGCTCCAATTTATTTTTTGCCAACGCAAGCTTTTCTTCGTACTCTTCCTCTGACAAAATCTCCATATTTAAAGCTTTATCTAAGGTTTCTTTTTCCTTATCAAAGGTTTCCTGCGCTCTTCTACGAGCCTTTTGCTCATTTCCTTCCTTAATTGCAAATTCTTTTTCCACAATCTGCTCTTTTACTTCAGAAAGCTTTTTCAAATCTGGCTGCATCTTTTCCAGTATATCATTCACTTGGAATACTTCGCCACCTTCACAATTTTCCATATACTCTACATAGCGTTTCCCGATTTGTGCATAATATTCTGTCATACGCTTTTCAATCAATGATTTTTGAACATTTAAACTTGCCATCTCGCTTTGTTCCTTTGTTGTGTTATACAAGTTTCCACCAATACTTTTTGCAGAGTTAATTACCGTATCTCCCATTTCTTTTGCTACTTTCGTTGCTTTTTCAAACATATCCATAATTTAACCTCCTTGCAATTTGGTTCCATCTATCAAACCAAGCATTTTCTATCCCTAATCTTTCATATTCTAGTCTACCGTTTTGAGTACCTTTATTCTATCATACTCCTGATGCTTTGTCATGCTATTCTTCCAAGATGACAACCCTATTTAATTCCTGTCTATATTGTGCATAAGCGGGGCAATGCTTTTCCACCAGATGCCAAAATTCGCTTCCATGATTCATATAAACCAAGTGTGCCAGTTCATGCACAACTACATAGTCCATCCATTCTTCTGGCAAAAAATACAGCTTATAATTAAAATTCAGATTTTTCTTACTGCTACAACTGCCCCAACGAGTTTTCTGATTCCGAATCGTAATTTTGCAAAACTCTACCTGCATCCGCTTTGCATAAAACTCCGCCTTTTTTTGAAAGGCATCTTTTATCTTTTTTCTTTCTGCTGCCGCTATGTTAGAAAAGGCTGAAATCTTATAATCTGGTTCCCGTGTATTTTCTCTTGCCTTTATCACTTTTTGTTTTATCCACGATTGGTATCGGATCAAAAATTCCTTTATCTGCATGTCTGTTGCAAAAACAGGAACCCTTGCCAATACCTTTCCCTTGGTTATTTCAATCGCCATAGATTTACGCTTGCTGCGTTTGATTTCTATTACAATTTCTTCCTTCCCTATATGCAAAGTAAATTGTTGCAACTGCAATTTCTTTTCCTCTTTTCTAAGCGGTTTGATCCTACAACTACCTAACCTTGTCAAATACTCAATGTTTCTTTAATCGGTTGATAATACTGCCTGCAATGGCACAGACTGCCAACGCAAACATATTTACCAACACAACGCTGGCACCCGATGGTAACTCGTAACAATAAGATGCCACCATTCCTGCGAAAAAGCATATAACAGAACAAACCGCAGCTCCTATTACTACAAAATGAAAGTGTTTGAACACACGCATAGCAGATAAAGATGGGAAAATAATCAAACTGGATATTAACAGGGTTCCCATCAATCGCATACCTAATACAATTGTAATTGCTGTAAGAGCCGCAATTACAACATTATATGCCTGCGTATGCAGCCCCGTTGCCTTTGCAAAATTCTCATCAAATGTAATGGCAAAGATACGATGATAAAATAATATATAAATCAGTACCACTACAATGGATACTGCAATACAAATTATTTCATCTTTTTTGCTAACCGATAAAATACTTCCAAATAAGTAATTAGACAAATCTGTATTGGTTCCGTTTACAGATGCCACAATAACTCCGATTGCAAGCGAACCGCTGGATATCAGTGCTATAGCAGAATCCCCTTTAATTGCACTATTTTCACTGATACGCAATAAAAAGAATGCTGCGATTACTACAACAGGTATCGTTACATATAAAGGCTGCATATTCAATGCACTGGCTACTGCCAATGCTCCAAAACCCACATGAGACAATCCATCTCCAATCATAGCATATTTTTTTAGGACCAGTGTCACACCTAAAAGAGCTGCACATAGAGATACAAGAGAACCAACTACTAACGCTCTCGTTAAAAAAGAATAGGAAATCATTTCCTGTAATATCTGAAACATCTTATGCACCCTCCTTTAAAAATTTCTTGCCAATTTCACTGTTTTCATATTGCTCACAGGTTCCAAAAAACAACTGTTCTTTTCCTAAGTGCAATATATGTGTTGCCTGCTCCATAGAAGCCTTTGTATCATGCGAAACCATAATAATTGTTATATTCTGTTCTCGATTAATGCGAAGAATCAAGTCATACATTTCCTTTGTTACAATAGGGTCCAATCCCGTAACCGGTTCATCCAGTACCAACAGTTTTGAAGTAGCACATAAGGCTCTTGCCAACATTACCCGTTGCTGTTGTCCGCCAGACAAAACAGAAAAGCTTTCTTTTTTTAAGTGCCAAATTCCCATCCATTCCATACGTTCTCTTACGATTCTTTTATCCTCTTTTGTATAGAAGGGACGCCAGCCCAATTGATTTAATCTGCCTGATAATACAATTTCATACACACTGGCAGGAAAATTTTTCTGGGAAGGAAGTCTCTGTGGTAAATACCCAATTTCCTTTTGTAACAAACCATCTCCTAAAATAATTTCTCCTCCTGCCAACGACTTTAACCGTAACAGGCCTTTCAATAATGTACTTTTTCCGGAACCATTTTCTCCAACAATACATAAATAGTCTCCTTCGTTTACCTGAAAATTTATATTTTGAAGCATCGTCTTTCCTTCGTATCCCATGCTTACATCTTTACATTGTAGCAAACTCATTTATTGCCTCACTTTCTCTGCCCTGCTATTCTTACAAAGCAATCTGAACTTTTAAATTACTGTTTCACTTCCAGTGCTTCCTTTAATGCCTCCACATTGTTCTGCATTAAATCTAAATATGTGACACCTGCCTGAAAATCATCTTTTGTTATATTATGACAAGAATGGAACAACATTTTTTTTGCTCCTGTGCTTTCACATATCGTATCTGCAATTTTTTCATTGGACAATTCCAGATAAAATACAACGGGGATTTTCTTTTCTCTTACTGTATCAATTAAAAATGCAGTTGTAGAAGCACTAGGTTCTGTCTGCTCTGAGCAACCTGGAAATGCTGCATAATATTTCAATCCATATTCCTCTACAAAATACCGTAACGGAAAACGATCTCCAAATACGATCGTATCCAATTTCCCATTTTTTACTGTTTCGCGAAATTCCGCGTCAAGTTTTTCTAATTTTTTAATATACGATGCCCCATTTTCTTCGTATTCTTTTGCATGCTTTTTATCGGTCTGTGCAAAAACTTTTTGCAATCCCTCTACAATTTTTATCGCATTCTTAGGGGAGGTCCAAATATGTTCATCATATTCCTGTTCTTCTTCCGTTTCTTCCTCTTTTTCCCCCTTGATTGTATCCCATTCATTCCCTGTTTCCGTTTCTTCCTCCATACCTTCCACAAGTTCTTCCTCGTAAAGAGATACAAAATCCATACAAGAAATAACTGTTACCTTAGAGGTGTCAATATCCTGTAATAAATCCTGTACCCAACTTTCGGATTCCCCACCAATATAAATAAACACATCACAATTTTGAATATTGATAATATCCTGTGGGGTAGGTTCAAAGGAATGACTCTCGCTGGCAGGTGGCTCTAACATACTCACCGTTCCATATTCTCCTGCAATCTGCCTTGCAAAATCATATGGTGCAAAAATAGTCGCAATTACCTTTAATCCTTCCTTTTTTTCCGTTTTCTGATTTACTTGTGTAGTCTCTGCTATTTGCTCATTTTTGTTTTCTCCTTTCCCGCATCCTGCAAAAAGGAATATTCCAACTACTATCACCAAACTGAAATATAACCATCTGTTCTTCATTTTCTTACCTCGTCTCAGTCTTCCTTTATAAGCTATAAGCATCATTGCCATTGGCTACTTACAATTTCTAACACACCTTGTCTCTAATGGCATTGTTTACATCTTCCATACAACATACTTTTTCCTACATCCAAATCAAAGTCCTCCATTTGTTCCAAAAAATGTTGTATCTTTTTTGTTTCCTGTTCTTCTAAATGAATCAATTTTCCACAATTCTCGCATTGCATATGAAAATGATGGTTGCAACACTCTCCATCTAGCAATTGATAAGTAAATTGTCTGGAATTTCCTTTATTGCAACGCTTTACCAGCCCATCTTCGACCAATTGTTTCATCAATCGATAAACGGTACTTTTCCCAGGCACTTTTTCCCCTGTCAATTTAGATACAATTTCATCAATCGAATATTGTTCCGTTTTGTGTTCCTGCAAAAATTGTAATAATAGTTTCCTTTGCTCCGTTTGATAGATTTTTTTCGCTTTTTCCATCAAACACACCTCCACTTTTTATAAATCTCAAAATATAACATATGAATGAATGCACAGGTTCTCAAATATGAGAGTTAATCTCAAATTCACTTTTTATATCATAACACATAGAAAAATATTGTCAAGATAGATAAACGACAAAAAATACCGACCTCCAATGGCTAGATTTTGAATCTAACCTTTGGAGGTCGGTATCAGTATTGTTCTATCTTATATCGTAACAATATAATATTCAAATTTATCAAATCCATCTATCGTTACATTTTTTTGTATTTGTAAGACTAGCTTTCGTTCCTTTCCATAGGATAATTGCTGTATCTTTTTATAAAAAGGTACGGAAAGCATTGGATCATCACTTCCCCCTCTGCCAATCTCTCCATATATCTTTTTGAATTGTATTTGATGCTCTTTTTCAATTTTCTGCATCTCTCCTAGCAGATATATCATCATCTGTTTTCCAATTCCTTTTTTTCGATAACCGCGTTTTACATAAATCTGCTCCAGATGAACGGTATTTTTTTCTCCATCCACCGCCACGTAATCCTCCAGACAATAACTGGCTAATAACTCACCAATTGGTTTTTCATCCATTTGAAGGCAACTAATATTAATCTGGTTATGTTTTGTACGTGACACACGTATCCGCACCTGAAAAGTTCGCTTTCTCTGCTTCTTCTCTATGTTTAAATCCGATGTTCCATTCCTCTTTCTTTTTTTCATCAGACAAAACACTAGCAGTAAAAGCAGCAGAAACAGGAAAATGATAGAGCCATACCCCCTGATTGCCGTTTCGTTCGATAACATATCTGCTTCCTTTCTTTCAAGTTCTGTCCTCAAAATTATATTGATATATCATATTCGTTCATCAATTGTAATAAAGCATCCTTTAATTCTGGCTTTTCTGCAATCACTTGGTGCATATGTTCAAAGCACTGGTCTTTTTGTTTGGCATTGTCGTTCATTCTATCTACAAGTCTCTGCTTACGTGCCTCTAGAGAATCTTTCATCTCTGCAAATTCTTCTTTATTTACAAGAACCGTCAACTGATGTAACCAGATTTCTGCATCTTCCACCTCATGAAACGTAAGAATGTCAAGAATTTTATCCCGATAATGAGTAAAGCGGTCTTTATTACTTTCATAGGTTCGCTCCGCTTCTTTTGCCTTACTATATTCCTTAATTAAATATTCCAATTCCATTGAATTTTTTACGTTGTATTTGGAATAACTATACTCCAACGTGCTTGTGTTATTGATATATTTAATTTTTACTTTATTTAATAACTGTATTGCCCGATTTAGTTTTTTCTCCAAAGCGGTGCGTTCATATCGGTTGCGATATGCCTCGTAAAAGACATACGTTACAATGCCCGCCGCCATCACTACGGTCATAATAAACGGAAGTTTCATGTCCTGCTGTAATCCTTGTTCCATCGCAAAAAACAAAACAAATAAACTCAACACAATAACCGCCATCACTATCGTTATTTTTTTCAGCTCTCTTTGTTTTGCAGGCAAGCTATCATACTCATATCGTAATGCAGCCTTCTCTGCCTCTAATTGCCTCATATCATTTTGTATCAATTTTCGATAATCTTCATTTTCACGCATATGCTTTAATTCATCCATCATTTGACCATCATGTAAACGAATCGTGCGAAAACAAGGATTCGATGTTGTAATCTCTCTTTTCTGATAATTCTCTCGTTCCTTGCTCAATTGAAGCATTTTATTTGCGGCATTATCCAGCAGCTTCCTTTCTTTTGGCTCCATACGTTCTACTTTCTGTACATCTGCTAAATATTCTGAAACAGCCTGATACTCTATCTTCGCATTTTCATTGAACCGTTTCGTTTCAACAATTTGCTCGCAATTTTCTTTTAATATTTCAAGACAGTCTTCCGTAGAACGCTCCACATCATAAGATGGTTGTTCGAGCTCTTGTTCCATACTTTCTGTTGTTATAACAGGTGTGAAATCTTCTAACACAATTTCTTTTTTATTTCCATCTGCATCTTGTTCGATCTGTTTTTTTCTTACTGCCTCGTCAACTCCTGTATGGATGACTTCTGTCACATCTGTCTTTTGTTCTTCTCTTTTGTCTTTCTCCCTCTTTTTTCTTTTCCGAAATCCAAAAATACTCATCCCTGCTCCATTCCATGCTTGTACTGCTGTTTCCAATTAAAAATCATCGTGTCAATCGTGTAATAATAATCGCCTACTTTTCCACTTTCCTTTAATGCAGGTAAGCCTTTGATTTTACGGTATTCCCTTGTCTTTTCTGCGTCTGCCAACATTTGTTCAAATGCCCCATTGTACTCCTGTACCTTTTCTTCTGAAATATCATATTCCAACACAGCCTGCATAAACTCTTTTTCTTTGTTTTGTAATCGCAGTAAAAGTAAGTATTCCTTCAAACTTTCCTCTTCCTGGTTTAAAGAATATGCTCTGACAAACTCCCTCTGCGCACGTTCAAAAGATCGCATTTGTGCGTGAATCACACCAATATTGTGTAAAATATTCCCATATTCTTTTGCAGACAACACAGACGCATCATCCGAAACCAGAATATCTTTATACACCTGTAATGCTTTGTCAAAATCCCCGTATCTTAGACAATTATCGCCTTCCATTTTTCTACGTTGCACAGGCAATAAACCATTAATTCGATCGATTACCTTAATCAGATTCTCTATCTCTAGTTTTGTAAAATAATCTGTTGCCCCCAGAATACTGATTATCAATTCTTTTAAATCTTGATTTTCCTGTAAAATATTAAACCATTTTTCTGACAGATCCGGTCTTTTTAATTCAAGTTCTACCCATCGAAAAAAGGTTTCATCAAACGTATCCATCGTAATCGTATAAATATTATGATATAAGTAATATCCTAACTCCTCCAAAGAGTACACACACGTATCTGTCAACACAAAATGAAGGGGTTCCTTTGCTAATGAGCCTGCACATAATATAAGCTTTCCCATAGTTATAATCCGCCTTTCTGCGAAAGCCACCAATGCGTCATGAAACACCTT
>OIWS01001119.1_pt1 | contig 29132 bp, 23 predicted proteins | sample 1587611 | NCBI WGS metagenome assembly OIWS01 (sample SAMEA3888919, study PRJEB22519) | human gut metagenome | biome: human gut; feature: human-associated habitat; material: faeces | place: Denmark | collected 2010 | reverse complement strand
TTGCTGTCTCCTTTCAGAATGGTGTGTCGTGACTTCATTCTACCAGAGCCTGCAAACTATGTCTTCTCTTATCCCTTTTTCTTTTTGCGCAACTTATTGTACATTATCGAAAAACCACCCGCTTGGCGGGTGGCTGTTTATTTTGGGCTTAAATGCCCGGATTTTATTTTTTATGGTTCTATGTAAATAGTTGGATAATGTTGGGGCAGGCTTCTCGAGCAGAGAAATCTACACCCAACATTTTTGCTTTTTTTAGAACTTCGTCATATTCGTCCTGTGTAATGCGCTCAAATAATGCGCAGTGATTTTTGGATATATTCCATAGAGCGCTCCTTGCTGAGCAGAATATCATCCGGCAGCGCCTTGAGCTTGGCTATGAGCCGCTCTACCACGGCGCAGCCTTTGTCAGAGGTGATATAATATGCCTCCCGTTCCTCGCTTTCCTCGCAACAGTTAATTACCAAACACACGTCAGCCGCAGAAAAAATCGAAAAGCGGCAGTCGTTTGCCTTCAGGACCGGGTTTGTATCTCGGACAATATATATATCCAGCCCGGAACATTCTTTCATACGTTGAAGCAGCGTTTCTATGTGGTGCTTTCTTTCTTCGCGCCCGAGGACAATGTGCCTTGTATTATTAATGCACATAGAGCCGTCTACGAAATAGTTTAAAAACACAGATTCAAAAATATATACTGAAGTTGTCCCCGCATATTCATAATAGAAGTTTTTGTTGGAATCTGCCGAGGTTGGGCTGAGCTGCGTGTTGAAAACCAGCTTCTGTATCTCGCTGTCCATGTATATTGGGAACATTTCACCGAGAATATAGACATGGGAGGGGTTAGTGGCATACTTATACGAATACTTCTTTGCCTTCTCCGAGTATGGTTTTGCATGGTCAAAAACGCTTGTCTGCTTGTAGAAGTAGGAGAGCGCCGAGTGATATATCTTTTCAACCGATTCGTGATTAGATATGCTGGCGCAAAGCGCCTCGCCGCTGAACGGATCCCGTATTCCGCAGACGGCAAAGCAATCGTTTAGCACACACAGTCCGCCGTACTTTGAGTAATCCGCCTGAGAGATGTAATAAAGCTGAAAGCTCGAATTAAAGAAAACGTGCGCCAGTGACAGAATGAAAACCTCCATACTGTCGTCCTCCTCAAGGGTACTGTCTGTGTAGAACAGTCGGAGAGAGACGCTCTGCCGCTCCGTTGAGCCTATTTTGAAAAATGCCAACAGCTCCGGCTTTTTCTCCACCGCCAGTTTGAAGACATTCAGCGGTATGATCAAGTCAAATTTATCTGCCCCGCGCTCTATATGAACCATGAGTTGCTCAAAAACGAGGTCAATATTCAGCGGGCAAGTGACAGGCAAAGCGGCCTTCTTACGCGGCTGTGTTTCTCTTTCCGTCTCAAAAAAACTGTTGACGATAATGCTCTTTATCATTTTTTTGCATGCAGTCTTGTCCGATACGTCGACTGATTGTATATTGTAGTTTTCCGCGAGCTTTTCAAATGCGGAGGTGTCGCCGCTGTGCACACAGACCTTGGCAATCTCTTCTGCAGTGCCGTCAATCATTGTGGCCGGAGGTCGCTTGCTGTTGTTCAGCCATTTGCTCAGGTAGGAGGGATCGTAGCCGAGCGCGTCAGCAAGTATATATGATTTTACGCCGCAAACCTTTATGATGCTGCGCAGTGTGCTTCCAAAGTCCGACATATAATTTCTCCGTTGCTAATAATAGTTTTGCAGAGTAAATTCGCTGGTCTTTAACAGCTCTGCCCTTAAATAATAGCGCGTTGACTGAGTTGTTGTCAAGCATTAGACAGCATTTCTTGACTTTTGTTGCGGAGAAAAGTCAAGAAATGACCATATTCGAGTCAAGAAAGGCACGTTCGTTCATTTTTTGTCAATGTACTTTTCGCCGAATGTGTGTTAAATTACAGGCAAGCAATCCTGAAGATACTGAAAGGAGCAAAAATATGAAAAAGAAAGTGCTTATAACCGGCGTGACCGGAACCATGGGCTTTGCTACTCTCAAGCAGTTTGCCGCACATCTCGACGAATTCGACGTCCGCGTGCTTGCAAGAAAGTCCGGTTTCAATGAGAATATGCTCAAGCCTTACGCTGAGCAGATAGAGATTGTTTGGGGCGATCTCACTGACGACGAATGCCTGCACGAGTGTGTAAAGGACATGGATTATATCCTGGCGATCGGCGCCTTTGTCTCCCCAATGGCAGACGCACATCCGGAGGAATGCATACGCACAAACTACGGCTCTACGCTGTCGATGCTCCGTTCGATAAAAGAACTGGGGCAGACGGATAAGACTCACTTCGTATTCATCGGCTCTGTCTCCATGTATGGCGACAGACAGACTCCCATACACTGGGCAAAGGTCGGCGACCCGCTCAAGTCCTCCATTCTTGACCACTATGCACTTGGCAAGATATTCTCCGAGAGAGCTGTCATCGACTCCGGACTCAAGCATTGGGCCTCTATCCGCCAGACCGGAATGTACCCCACCAATATCCACAACATCACTGTCGGCTATCCGATAAGAAGCCATATCCCTCTCAACAACGTCTGCGAGTGGTCTGACTGTGATGACTCTGCACGCCTGATGTTCAACATTTGCGCAAGCGCTCCGGAGAAGTTCTGGAACCACTGCTACAACCTCGGCGGCGGCGCAGACTACAGGAAAAATCAGCTTGAGCATGACAAGCTTAACGGACTCGACAGATCCAAGATTGCCGACACCAACTGGTACGCTCTTTACAACCACCACTGCGCATGGTTCCTTGACTCCGACAATCTTCAGGAGCTCGTCCCCTTCAGAGAGAAGTCCTTCGAGAAGTGTGTTGCCGACAGCCGTGCCTATCTTGCCGAGAAGTTTAAGGAGATTGGCTACACTCTCAAGCCCAAAACTGACGAAGAAAAGCGCCAGAAAAATTTTGAAGACTTCAGTAAATGGGGCGGAACTCTGTGGGCACTCAATCAGGAGGATCCCGCCTATATGCAGGCATTTTACGGCTCGAAGAAGAAGTACGACGCTATCCCCAAGGACTGGGAGACCTACTACAAGCGCGGCATAATCCCTGAGGAGTACAACCAGATTGAGCTTGGCTTCGACCAGAATAAGCCCGTTGAGGAGCTTGACATTGAAGATATGAGACAGGCAGCAGCTTTCCGCGGCGGTGAGTGCCTCTCCGAGACGATGGAAAAGGGGCAGCTTTACAAGAAGCTGCGCTGGAGATGCGCCTGCGGACACGAATTTGAGGGAACTCCCTATGCAATACTCTTCGCCGGTCACTGGTGCGAGGACTGCATGGGCGCTGAGTGGCGTTACGGCGACATGGCCGACGAGAATCCGTTCTTTGCCCAGGTATGGAAGCCCCTGCACGCAGATGATGAGAACTTCGTGGTCAAGACCGAGTTTGACCCGAGGATAGTAAAAAACAAGTACGAAGAGTGAGGAAATCATGTCACATCTTTTTGAAGAATACAAAATAGGTTCCGTTACACTGAAAAACCGTGTAGCGATGGCTCCGATGGGACACGTTCATGCTGCTGACGGCGGCGTATCGGAGCAGCAGCATGCATACATACTTGAGCGTGCCAAGGGCGGCTTCGGGCTCATCTATCCCTCCGCCCACACCGTAACCGACAAATACGAGAAGCCAGAGGGCAGCGGCAACTTCCTCTTTAATTATTCGCAGGCAGCGCGCCTTGCACATCTCGTTGATGAGGTACACCAGTACGGCGCCAAGTTTGCTATTCAGCTCACTCCGGGCTATGGCCGCGTGAACAAGGGAAATCCCGCTCAGACCATTCACGTCTCCGCAAGCGACAACCGCGCCTTCTACTATCCCGACGTCGTGTGTCACACGCTCACTGTAGACGAGATACATGAGCTCGTTGCCTGCATGGGCAAGAGCGCAGCTCTGGCAAAGATGGCCGGCGTTGACATTATCGAGATACACGCCTACGGCGGCTACCTGATAGACCAGTTCATGAGCAAGGTATGGAATCGTCGTGACGATGAGTACGGCGGGTCTCTTGATAACCGTATGCGCTTCTTTAATGAGTGCACACAGGCCGTTCGCCGTGCAGTTGGCCCCGACTTCCCCATTTCTGTAAAATATACGCCTGTCCACGAGATTGAGGGTGGACGCACCTTTGAGGACGAGGGCATAGAGATTGCCCGCCGTCTGCAGGATATGGACTTTGCCTATATGCATGTCGACTATGGCTGCTATGAACGCTGGAATCTTGCCATTCCAAGCGCATACGAGAAGCAGGGGGCACAGCTCCACGTCGCAGAGCGCCTGCGCAAGGAAGGCATCACAATGCCTTTCCTCATTCAGGGCAAGCTCAATGATCCCGTTGAGGCGGAGAGAGTCATCGAGTCCGGACTCACGGATATGATAGCCCTCGGCAAGCAGTCTCTTGCCGACCCCTACTGGCCCAGCAAGGTCAAGAACGGCAGAGTGGACGACATAGACTTCTGCTGCGCCTGCCTTGAGTGTCTCAACCACAGCTACCCATTTATTCGCCGCTCCTCATGCGCGATAAATCCCAGAACTGCGGCCGAGCGTGAGTACAAGCTCGAAAAGACTGCACATCCCAGAAAGCTGCTTGTTGTCGGCGGCGGCCCCGGTGGCATGGCGGCGGCCAAGTATGCCGCCCAAGTCGGCCACAGCGTTGAGCTGTGGGAGAAGAGCGACAGACTCGGCGGCAACATGAACGCTGCTGGCGGTCCTGACTTCAAGTTTGATGTTCGTCGCTTCAGCATGAATTTGCAGAAGCAGCTCTATAACAGCGGCGCCGTCGTCAGGCTCTCCAAGGAGGCCAATGCCGACTCCATCAAGGAATTTGCTCCTGACGCTGTCATCGTGGCCGCCGGTGCAAAGCCCATAAAGCCGCGTATCCTAGGCATCGACAACAGCAAGGTCATTGATGCGCTCGATCTTTTGTCCAACAGAATTCCCACCGGTGAGAAGGTCTATGTTCTCGGTGGCGGCGAGGTCGGCTGCGAAGCCGCCGCGTATCTGGACTCTGTTGGCAAGGACGTCACCATTATCGAGATGCAAAGCAAGATTCTCTCCACTGCAAACATGGCGGATAACGCACGCAAGGGTCTGGAGGATCTTCTCGGCAGAACGAAGGTACGCATACTGACCAGCACAAAGCTCACCGAGATAAAGGACAACCTTATCGTTTGCGAGAATGGCACGGAAACACTGGAACTTGCCTATGACAATCTCGTTCTCGCCGTCGGCTTCAAGTCCGATCACACGCTCTGTGACGAGCTAAAGAGTGCCGGCATCAAGGTATTCCCCATCGGCGACTATAACAGTCCGCGCAAGATATATTACGGCATACACGAGGGGTTCCATGTCATCAGATTGCTTGACGATTTGATGGAGATTTAATAAAAAGTGAGGGGATATCAATGGAGATTAGCAAATCCAAAAGAACATGGATCATAATCGGTGCAGTTCTCATGACAGCCACGGTGCAGCTTTCGTCCGCCGGGCTCAACAACACGATGTACGCAATACTAAGCGGCATGAATGGCCTGCAGTATTACGCACTTCTGGCAACACTCTCATCCCTTGGCATGGCGATTATGTGCGTCATCGGCGGTCGTATAGGTGATATGATCGGCAGACGCGCCGTCATTCTCGCAGGTGCGGTACTCAGCCTCGCAAGCGCGATAGTAATGGGTCTGGCGCAGAGCCTGTCCGTTTTCATCGTAGCCCGTGCAGTGCTGTCCTTTGGCATCGGCACCTTCCCCGGCAACGCATTCGTCGTGGCGGCGGACGTCTCCGACGCCAAGCAGTACCCCAAAGTCGCAGCGCTTCTCACCGCTACTCTGATGGTCGCAACCTTCCTCGGCTCTACCATTGCGGGTTATCTCGTTGACGCAGGTCTCATCCCCGCAGCCATCATCTATCCGGGTGTTGTCGGTCTCATCGGCGCCGTCATTGCTGCGGCAAAGATGGATAAGAAGCCTACAACTGACGGCGTTCGCGGTAAGGTTGACGGCATCGGCATGGTTCTGCTCGCAGTATTCATGCTCAGTCTCTGCCTGTCTCTCAACCAGGGTGCAAACCTCGGCTTCGGCAATCCCATCATCATCTGCGGCTTTGTTGTTGCCGTTGTCAGCCTCCTTGCTCTTCTCAAGGTCGAAAAGAAGGCAGAAGTTCCCGTAATTCCCCTGTACCTCTTCAAGAACAAAAAGTACACCGGCGTTATCATTGCAGGCGCATTCATAACCTTCTATGAAGTCGTTATGGCATCCTACGTTCCCGTAAGCGGTCAGGCTCTCATGGGTCTGAGTGCTTCCATCACCGGCTACTTCTCTCTCCCTCGTACAATAATTGCAATTGCCCTTGCGGCTCCTGCCGCCGCATGGGTGGTAAAGAATCAGGCAAAGAACTCCGCAATCGGTCTCGCCGCCGCAGGTCTGCTTGCAGCCGTAGCCTTCCTCGGCATGATATTTGTCGGCGCAGGCTCCCCCGTTGCATTGCCCTTCATCCTTATCGGCATCACCGGCTTCACCGAGGCTCTCAAGGGTGCATCTTTCAGACCTCTGGTTATCAGCCAGCTCGAGCAGAAGGACTTCGGCGTCGGTATCGGCATGATGACCGCAACTGGCACGCTTCTCATGACCATTTTGCTGAGCATTGTTGGCCCCGTATTCACCGCCGTCTCCGCTCAAAACATGGGCAGTGCACTCAGATTCGTATACATCGTGACCGTCTGCTGCGCACTCATCGCCGTAGCAATAACCGTCTTTGCAACCAAGGACAGCAAATCCAAGAATTAAGCTCTAATACATGGAGGTGCGGTGTCTGCATTGCGGACATCGCACCCCAAAAGCACACCCAATAGTACAAGGACGGTGAATTACAATTAAGAAAAGCAGTATATTTTTCCTTACAATGTCCGTCGCGTTCACATGGTTCACCTTCGTGTTCGGCGGAGGTGCGGCAACCGGCGCTCAGGCATACTCCCTCTTCGCCGTCCATGGCTGGACAGCGCTATGGATGCCTCTGGTCGCAATTGCAATAGTTGCGGTTGTCGGCTGGCTCTGCGTTGATTACGCGAACAAAATAGGTGCACATCACTACCGCGAGGTCATAGAGACGCTGTATCGCAGTAAGCTCATTGGAACGATATATGAGATAGGCTGCATATATGGCACTGTCCTCGGACTTGCCACCTGCTTTGCATCGCTCGGAAGTCTTATGGTAAGTCTGGGCTTTAACTACTGGCTCGGCATATTGGTAATGGCAGCGGCCTGCACTCTTGGCTGCCTGTTCGGCGCGGCTACCGTCAGAGCAATATCCACGGTGCTCGGTCTTGTCATCGGTGTTATCATCGTGCTTATATTCTCTCTCGACCTCAGCATAGACAGCGGCGCTGCACGGCATATTATCTCCGAGCATCAGGTGTTTAGCTCATACGGTAAGGCGTGGTACGGCTGCTTTTATTTTGCTGCCAGTAACTGCGGAACAATGCTGGCTCTGCTGCCGGTATTCGACCGCGTAAAGAACAGAAAACGTCTTACCGCCACAATACTTGCGGGTTTTTTACTGAATATTGTCATGTTCAGCATGGTCATATTTGCCGTGCTTAACAGCATGCCCGGCGTGACTGAGGCTCAGGTTCCGTATCTCTATGTAATACAGACTCTCGGCGTCCCGGGGCTTGTGAATATATACAGCGTAATTCTCGCCGCCGCAGTAATAACGACCGGTATTACTCTGCTTTATACCTATACCATACGCTTCAGAAAATATGTAAAGGTCAAGAGCGACCGTATCAGCGCATTCATCATTCTGACGGCCTTTGAGATAGTCGGCGCGGTCATCTCAAAGTTTGGGCTCATCACGCTCGTCTCTAAGGGCTTTTCGTTGACCGTCTGGATAAACATCGTTATCCTGATAATCGGCGTCCCAATCATGTACTTTATCAGGACTCACCAAGCATCAAGGCAGCATTAATGCCCATCTCGGCAGTTCCTGCATTCGTAGCATCAAATTCACTTATCATTTTATGACTCCACCGTGATTGAGTCTGATTACGGTGGAGTCTTTATTATATGGCATGAAAACACCATCGGCTGAAAAGGAAAATCAAAGCTTGGAAAATCCTGCTCAGCTCCCACCTAATTAAATACTTAATATCAAAGATAACGAACAGACTTGAGAAGTATTTTGACGAAATACAAGATGTTATTTGTAGGTGATTTCTATCAGCACACATTTGACACCAGCCGTGATGGTGCAACAAACAGCACATTATTTAACAGTAAGGCAAAATATGAATCACGTTTTACTGCAAAAGGATTTATATGTGATAATACAAGCTTAGTTAATAGTTGGCGTTGCAGCAAAAATGTTTGTCAATTCTACACCACATCGGAGGTTTACACAATCTTTGGGATGGCCTCTGTCAACATATGAAATCCTTGATTTTACTCTGGAGAAGTATGGGCACGAGCTATCGGTCAATGGTTCCACGCCGTACCTGTTTTCGGTCGAGCCTGATGGAACTGCTATGAGATTGTGATTTTTCAATGACAGCGCATTATACTTCCACAGGCTCCTGTCCTCAAAATTGGCTGACACTGCCACAACGTCAGAAGGAGCAAGCACCGTGCCGTTTCCGCCTTGCGGCGAAAACGGCACTATGTTAGCTCCTTCTTTCTTTTAAACTGCGACCCACTTCGTTGGGCTCGCAGTTTAGTCTTTTGTGCTCTCCTGCTCCTCCCCGAATCAAACCCACCTGCGGCTGGGCTGCGATTCAGTTTTTATTTCTTTAACTCCTTTTAATTTTTTTCTTAATAATCCGGGTTATTATACAGACACATCAAGGGAACGACCTGATGAAAAACAAAAAATAAATCCGTTCAAGAAAGGAATTATGAATATGAATAACCTGCTCAACAAATACGAGGCTCTCGAGTCCGCTCTCCGTTACATCGACCTTGACCCCAACGCCGTCCGCGTCCTCTCCGTCAGTCTTTGCGGCGCACACTATGAAGTTATCCTGCGCAGCGACTGGATGGAGTATGATTGCTTCGTCGGCTGCGTGAGCGGCAACGTCGCGGGTCTTGACTACTTCCCCCATGTCGACGCCGATGAGCTTGACGGTGTTCCCTGCTCCGAGTACCTCGGCGCAGCCGAAGAGCTCGCCGCGTAATACATCCTCTTCTTTCCATCCACCATTCACAGCACAAAGCACCTGTCAGCCGACAGGTGCTTTGTGCATTGCTATTTATGCCGTTTGTTCTTTTCCGTCGACAATAGCGGTGCTGCCATAGAGCTGGAAGTCGGGGCCGCCGTTATCGTGGATATCGCAGTTATCAAACACAGCGTTGCTGTCATTGAGTGTGACAGCGCCGTATTCGCAGTCGTATATCTCGGTATTGCTGACGTTCATGTCGTCACAGTTGCTTGCGGTGATGCCCATGATGCCGCAGCCGAAGAGCGCACAGCCGTCGATCACCGCGTCATCGCACAGATCAAAGTACAGAACTCCGCCCGTGCAGTAGCCTTTCTCCTCGGTGTGCCCCGCCGTGAAGCCGCGGAGCGTCAGGCCGGCGCATCTTTCAAAGCCGAGGACGTCCGCATAGCGCGGCACGGCGGCGATGGTGACGCTCTCCGCACCCGCGCCCTCAATGGTCAGCCCGTCAACGCCGGTTATGACAAGGCTTGGCCCGTCAAAGCGCAGGTCCCAACGATAGCGGTCAGTCTCGGTGACGCCGCAGCCCGCGGCGGTGCTGAGATCGTATACCCCGGGTTCGAGATATATTGTCGTGTCCGGCGCGATGGCAGCAAGAAACTCATCCACGGTCATGACATGCACCTTGCCGTCCTCGCTGACTGCTACCTCCGGGGTGCTGACCTCGGGGACATAAGCGTTCCAGACGGCGTTCTCCGTTTTCTGCATATTCTGAAGCTCGCTGTAGCTATAGACATTTCTCTCGTGGTCGACGGCCTTGCTGTTTTCATAAAGGCTGCCGAGCTTTTCCATATCCGCATACCAGTCTATAATGTCATTGTCCCCGAGCGCGCAGCCCTCGACCGTGACCGGGATAAGCTCGGAAGCGAACATATCGCGGAACTTATTACCGCTGACTTCGCAGCCTCCGATATACACGCCGCTCGAACGGGAGCTGTTGAAGAAGACGTCCCCGCTGCTGTCGCGTATGGTGCTGTTGAGCAGGGCAAATTTATCGCTGTCGATCGTCCTGAACATGCCAAACTCGGCGGTGATGCCATGAAAATCGCAGTTATCAAAGCTGACGTTTTTGCTGTCGTATATAAATGCCGCGCCCTGCGAGCAGTTCCATATCTCGGAGCCGGTGACGGCGACGTCCTCGCAGCTGTAGGTCGTGACGCCCTCGGTGCCGCAGCCGTAGAGCGAACAGCCGTCCACCGTCACGCCCTTGGTGTTCTCAAAGCACAGCACGCCGCCGGAGCAGTATGCGCCGTCGGTATGCCCGGCGGTGAAGCCCTCAAGCGTTATGTCCTCACAGCCGATGAAGTGCAGGACGTTCACCCAGCGCGGCTCGGTGACGATGCATGTATCGCGGTTCGCGGCGCGTATGGTGAGACCGGTGACGTTCTCGATGACGAGCTCCGCGCCGTCGCCGGTGTCCCAGCGGTAATATCCGGAGCCGCTGCCTGTACCGTAGTCCGACGCCTCTGTGAGCATATAGCGCTGGCCGGTAAGCTCGATCACCGTATCCGGTGCAATGGCGGCGAGCAGTTCGTCCACGGTCGTGACCTCTGTCACAGGCCTGCCGTCCTCTGTTTTCGGCGCGGAAGTCTCTGGCGGCTCTGTCTCCTCCGCGGAGGAGTCGGGAGCCTCGCCGCAGGCGGCAAGGGAGAGGAGCATTATCGCCGCTATCATTAAACTAATAAGCTTTTTCATAGCAATTCCCTCTTTCGTTATCTGGCAAAAATTGCCTGTTTATATCTGTAAGACGGCACTGTGCCGTTTTTGTTTCCGCATCTGCCGCAGCTTTAACGAATCTTAAGCTTTCTTCAGAAGAAATCACGGAAAACACGCAGAAATGTTTTGACAAATCGCGAACTATAGTTTACAATAAGGTTACACGTTTTAGGGCGTGTATCAGTATGTGTTATAAATCTTTATATGAAAGAGGTTAACGATATGAAGAAGAATGTTATCGCACTGGCTCTTATAATAGTCATGCTGTTTTCTCTGTCCGCCTGCGGCAGCAAGGATGAGACTCCCGCCGCAACCGAGGCTCCCGGTCAGTCCGCTTCCGTGAGTGACCTTCCCGCCGCCACGCCCGGTGCTCCCGCCGTTCCCGAATCCGGCGTGACCACCTATGTCAGCGAGGTCAACGGCATCAGCTTTGATTACGACGTGCAGTACGTCGCCATGACCAATCAGGCCGGCAACGCAATGATCTATGCCGGTGAGAGCACCGACCTGCCTTTCTGCACCGTCTCCCTGATTCCGATGACTGACGCCGAGTCGTATCTCAAGGAGATGGCTGACGCTTCCGAGATAGAGCTTGGCAAGGATCTGCAGACCAAGGCCGGTGACCCCACCAAGGTCGACTTCGGTGACAGGGATATCTATTATATCTACTACACCTATAAGGATAAGGATGCCGGCGGCACCGTCGCCTGCGCATACTACGCCGAGAACCTCGAGGACGGCAGCGTTGCTGTCTATAATTCCACCGCGCTTGAGGATCAGGCCGATGTTGTCAACGGCATACTCAGGCTCGCGATCGAGACTTTCCACATCGCCGCCGACGGCACGAACGTGTAAAAGATTATATTATTAAAATGCGCGCTGCAATGTGATTGCAGCGCGCTCTTTTTATTCCCTCGCTCCGGTTTCGAGATCGGAGATATGCATGTACTCATCATAGGTGCAGACGCGGTCGATAATGCCGTCGTCGGTGATCTCGATGATCCTGTTGGCAACAGTCTGCGTGAGCTGATGGTCATGGCAGGAGAAGATGATATTGTACTTGAAGGCCTCAAGGCCGTTGTTGAGCGCGGCGATGCTTTCAAGGTCGAGATGGTTCGTCGGCTGATCGAGCACGAGGAAGTTCGCTCCGGAGAGCATCATGCGGCTGAGCATGCACCTGACCTTCTCGCCGCCGGAGAGAACCTTGACGCTTTTATAGACATCATCCCCGGAGAAGAGCATGCGCCCGAGGAAAGTGCGCAGATAGCTCTCGCGCTTGTCGGAGGAGAACTGGCGCATCCAGTCGATAAGGTCATAATCGCAGTTTTCAAAATAGCTGTTGTGATCCTTGGGGAAGTAGGCCGTGGTGATGGACGCGCCCCATTTGACGCTGCCGGAATCCGGCTCCTCCTCGCCCATGATGATCTTATAGAGCATCGTCACAGCAAGCTCGTTCTTGCCGACTATAGCTATCTTATCGTCCTTGCCGAAAATGAAGCTGATGTTATTGAGGAGCTTCACGCCGTCGACGGTCTTGCTGACCTCGGTGACAAAGAGCCTGTCCTTGCCCGGCTCGCGCTCGGCCTTGAAGCCGACCCACGGATAGCGCCGGTTCGACGCGGGCAGCTCTTCGACGGTGATCTTGTCGAGGAGCTTGCGCCTCGATGTGGCCTGACGTGACTTGGACTTGTTCGCGGAGAAGCGTGCGATGAAGGTCTGCAGCTCCTGTATCTTCTGCTCGGCCTTCTTGTTCTGGTCGCGGATGAGCTTCTGGATGAGCTGGCTGGATTCGTACCAGAAGTCATAGTTGCCGACGTACATTTTGATCTTGCCGTAGTCGATATCCACGATGTGGGTGCAGACGTTATTGAGGAAGTACCGGTCATGGCTCACGACGAGCACCGTGCCCTCATAGTCCATGAGGAAGTCCTCGAGCCAGACGACGCTCGCAAGGTCGAGGTTGTTCGTCGGCTCGTCGAGCAGGATAACATCCGGGTGGCCGAAGAGCGCCTGCGCGAGCAGCACCTTGACCTTGAGGCGCGGGTCTATCTCGCGCATAAGGCTCTGGTGCAGCGCGGTGTCGACGCCCAGCCCCTGAAGGATGCGCCCGGCGTCGCTCTCGGCCTCCCAGCCGCCGAGCTCGGCGAACTCCTCCTCAAGCTCCGCGGCGCGGATGCCGTCTTCATCCGAAAAATCCGGTTTATCGTATATTGCGTCCTTCTCCTTGCCGCAGTCATAGAGCCGCTGGTTGCCCATGATGACGGTGTCAAGCACGGGGTAATCGTCGTACAGGCTCTGGTTCTGCTTGAGTACCGACATACGCTGCTTTGCGTCGAGCGTGACGCTGCCGCCCGTCGGTTCGAGCTCGCCGGAGAGGATCTTTATAAAGGTGGACTTGCCCGCGCCGTTCGCGCCGATGATGCCGTAGCAGTTGCCGGGGGTGAACTGCAGGTCTACGCGCGAAAACAGCACGGACGAGCCGAACTGCATGGAAAGGTCGTTTACAGAAAGCATATGAAAACTCCGTTCAAAGTAGTGCTCCCAGTATAAACGCTCCCGGCGGGGCTGTCAATGCCGCGCGGCGTTTGTTGACTTTTGAGCCGATTTATTATATTCTTATATGGTTAAACTGTATATTCCGGGAGCTTCCATATGACCGATACCTTGAATGAAAAGCATGAGAGAGCTTTCTCTCTTATTATAATACTCGTCCTGCTGGTGTATTTCGCTGTGTTCGCCATCGTGAACTTCGCGGGCTTTGCATATTTCTGCAATGCCGATATGTATGAGGATACGCTCGTCGCCCGCCTGATGTGGGAGCAGAAAACGCTGTTCCCGGAAAACTACATCTTCGGCAACCAGTATTACGTTATCGCGACGCCGGTGTTCGCAGCGCTGTTCTACGGCCTCACCGGCAGCATGAACACCGCGATGGCGCTTGCGACGACGCTGATGTCGCTGCTGATAGTGCTCTCACTCGGCTGGATGATAAAGCCGTATATAAAGAGCCGCTCCGCACGGCTCGCGGTGCTGCTCACGCTCGCCGCCGCGGTATATGTTCCGCACATCCTCGAAACGGATGAGGGGCAGCTGTTCTTCGTTATGGCAAGCTATTACGCCTGCTATCTTATAACGTTCTTCTTCCTTGCGGGCGACTATGTCCGCGCGCGGACGGACTCTTCCCTGCGCCCGGCGGCGCTGGCTGTCTCGCTGGTGCTCTCTTTCTGCACGGGGATGCAGAGCCTGCGGCAGACCTGTGTGAGCATCCTGCCGATACTGGCCGTCGAGGCCGTGTCCGCGCTGCGCCGCCTTATCGCGCGTGAAAGGCTCTGGCCCAAGGGGCGGCGCATGCCGCTCTGCCGCGCCCTCGGCTATACCGCTGCCAACATCGGCGGCGTACTGCTGATGAAGCTGCTGGGTGTACCGAACCAGTCCATATATTCCGACGCCTCCGTTCTGGACGGGGCGGGGTTAAACGGCAAGCTCTGGCGCTTTATCGCCGCGTCCCGCACCGTGAGCGGTTTTGAGTGCGTCAAAAATAACGGCGGCTTTTTCGTGCTGATGTTCGTGTTCTTCACGGCGCTGCTGATCGCCGCGGCGGTGATCCTGCTGCGCAAAGTCAAAGCCGCGCCCGAGGGCATCGGAGCGTACTGGTGGCTTTCGGTCGTTAGCCTGCTCGCGGTCATCGCGGCCTCATTCTTCACAGCGGTGAAGCTGCGTGCGATATACCTGTTTATCTATTATCCGCTGCTTGCGCTCTCCGCGGCAATAGTCCTTGAGCGCGCCGCGCCGAAGCTGCGCTGCGCCCTGCTCATCGCGCTGTGCGTGCTCTCGGCCGGGAATATATATTTCAGCTATGGGGACGATCTGCGCGGCGTTCTCAGCGAAAGCAAAACGACCGCCGAGGAAATCAGCAGCTACGCCGTCGAGAACGGCTACGAGCTGCTGTACGGCAACATTGCATACCTCACCCCCAACGCTGCGGCCTATTCCGACGGAAAGCTCATCGCGGGCTGCTGGAATGATGAGATCATCTTCCACGCCGTGCCCTATCTCAACACAAGGGACGTCTACCGCAGGACAGACTATTCGCGTGCGCTCTTCGTTTTCCATGAGTGGGAGCTTGACGCGGCATACACCGAGGCTGCCGGGAGCGGCGCCGTGCTCACCGAGCGGGCGCGGTTCGGAGAATACGTGCTGTGCACCTCGTCTCAGCAGCTCATGTATCCGACGACCGATATAATAGAATACTATGTCTCCATGGGCATGGAGCCGCCGCGGTGACACGGCAAAGGCCGAGGCCGCCCGGTGTATTTCCGGGCGGCCTCGATCAAACATTATTCATAGTATCATATACCCAGCAGCGTATACGCTGCCGCAATGAGCATGCCTACGACGAGCAGTGCCGACGGATTATAAGCAACATCTTTCATTGTATACCCTCCTGTGATATTTCTTTTGTTTTTTGCTTTATGGCTATAAGACGGCGGGCAGAGCATTTTGTTCCCGGTATTTGAAAAATTTTCCGGGAAACGCGGAGATAAGATATGACAACAAAAACGAAGAAAATACTGCTTATATGCGCGCTCACGCTTTTTGCTGCGGCTCTGCTTTTTTTCGGGTACAAGAAGGGCGTGGAGCTTTACAACGCCAAAAACGCCGATGAGCTGTTCGCCGCCGGGGATTATGCCGGTGCGCGCGAATGGTACGAAAAAAACGGCAGCGCCGAGGACATCGCGCGCTGCGACTATGAGCTGGACCGTGAAGCATATGAAGCGGCAGCGGCGCAGCTCGCAGCCGGGGAATACGACGCGGCGCGGCTTGCATTCGAAGCGCTCGGGGATTTTGAGGACGCGGCGGACAGAGCGCTGGAATGCAGCCTTTTCAAGGCGCGCGCCCTGACGGACGCGGGCAGCTATACCGACGCGCTCGACGTGCTCGCCGCGCTCCCGGAGGATCACACCGGCGCACAGGAGCTCACCGAGGAAGCGCGGGATGGGCTGTATCAGCAGGCTCTCGCGGCGACATACGAATGCCGCATGGACGAAGCTGTCATGCTCTGGAACAGCCTCGGCAGCTATAAGGACAGCGACTCTCTCCTCAAGCGCTGCATGAGCCGTATAGTCAGCATGGCGGCCGGTACGGAAGAGCGCGTAAACTACTCTCCCTACGCCGGTAGAGACGTCGGCGACGGTATACTTTACTGGCACCGGCTTGGGCTCATATATGTGCCCAAGGAGTGCAATGCCGATACGCGCTGCATGATCTTCTATCCGGGCGGATACGACAGCGCGCTTGCAAACTCCTACTATCAGGACTACATTTACGCCGGCACATCCCCTAACGCGATAATCCTCTATATGTACACAAACGGCTTTTACGACATTGAAAGTCACATTGAGGACGCCTACCGCGCACTTGAGGAAGCAGCGCTGGAGAACAACGTCTTCCTGCATGACATGGTCGTCTGCGGAGCGAGCAACGGCGCCTATACCGCCGTCAACACCGCGGCCTATCTCTATGAAAACTACGGCATCGCCGTGCGCTATGTGCTCACCTTTGACGCCGGGGCGCACTGGGCGCACACCGATAAGGTGCTCACCCCCGAGCAATGCGACCTTGCCGCCGAAGCCGGGACGGAGTTCCTGCTGTTCGAGGGTGCTGGCATCGGCATGAACAAGAGCGCGATACACACGATGGTTCGCCACGGCTGCGACGTCACGATCGTGCTGTGCCGGAACTCCGGGCACTACGGCATCATCTATGACGCGATATATAAGGGTATGCTCGACTGGGTACTCGGAAACGGCGAGCAGCCGACCGATGCGAACTATACCTACATCCCGCTCGACATCACCTCGACGTATCCGGAGTGAACGAAAAATGCCCGCGGAGCCATGGCTCCGCGGGCGCTGCTGCCTTATCTTGTCCGCAATTTCAGTTCGTCCCTATCCTCTGCGCGATGTAGTCCTCGACCTCGGTAAGCTCAATGCCCAGCGCTATCGAAAGCTCACCGTGGAGGATGTCCTTCGCGCGCTTCATCGTGGACTCTGCGCGGCTGCTCTTGGTCTTGCGCTCGGCCAGTCTCCCGTGCAGCCCCTTGACGATGGCGACCAGCGCCTCGCAGCTGTGCTGCTTGAAAAGCTCCTTATAAAAAGCGTCGACATGGTTGAAGCGGCTGTCATTGCATACGGCGGGTGCTATGCCCGGTATCGCGTCAATGAGCGCCTCAGCCTCCTCGCGGCTGATGACAGGGCGCATGAACGCCCCGGAATCCACCGGCGAATAGTACACTCCCGTGCCAATAAGCGGCGCGAGATAATAATAAAGCTTGTCCTTTGACGCTCCGCTTATCTCCAGCGGGGCAATTTTGATAACCGTGCAGACTCCATTCTCTCCGTAAACTATTTTTTCTCCGACCGAATACATCGTAAATCTACCCCTATCATATATTACATACCTATAATACAACATTTCCGAAATTTTTTCCAATAAAATTTTCAGAAAATTTCACATTTTTCTATTCCCGGTCAATGAACAGTGTCCGCTTTTTGACGATTGTGTTTACCGCAAAAGCCTGATATAATGAGCTGTCGACAAATACTGACAGCTCATTATACCGGAGGTTCGTCATGGATATTGGTTACAGCTTTGGTCAGATGATATGGATAGTTCTTGTATATTCGTTTCTCGGCTGGTGCTGCGAGGTCGCCTTTGCGGCGGTGCGCCGCGGCATCTTTGTCAACCGCGGCTTTCTCAACGGCCCCGTCTGCCCGATCTACGGCTTCGGTGTGCTGATAGTGCTGCTGGTGCTCGAGCCCGTCAAGGATAATCTCGCGCTGCTGTTTTTCGGCAGCATGGTGCTCACCTCGGCGCTGGAGTTCTTCATCGGCTTCATCATGGAGCAGTTCTTCCATGACAAGTGGTGGGACTATTCCGAGAACCCCTTCAACATCAAGGGCTATATCTGCCTTGAGTTCTCGCTCGTCTGGGGCGCGGCCTGCGTGCTCGTCGTCGATGTTATTCATCCGATGATCTTTAAGCTCATCTGCGCCATCCCCGAAAAGCTCAGCCTCTGGCTCATGGTCTTCTTCACCGCAGTGCTCATTTCCGACGCAGTCATCACGCTCTGGAACATGCTCAAGCTGCCGAAGCGTCTGCGCGCTATCGACGAGCTTGAAAAGGCCATGACCGCCGTGTCCGACGCTATCGGCGAAAAGGTCTATGAGAGCGTGGAGCACAGCAAGGAGCGCAGCGAAGCCTTCGATGAGAAGCACCCCGAGCTTGCCGAGCGCCGCAAGGAAGCCTTTGAGGACGTGCTTGAAAAGCGCAGTGAGATAAACCGCGAGGTCAAGGCGCGCGAGGATGAGAGCCTTGAGGCTCTGCGTGCGAGAAAGGCTGAGCTTGAAGCGAAGCTCGAAGCGCTCAGAAAGCCCAACATCATCTCCGAGCGTATCGCCATGGCCTACCCGAAGCTCTCCGAGGGCCGCCATTACGGCCGTCAGATAGCCAGGATCAGAGAGCGCCGCGCCCAGCGCAAAAACGGAGGCAAGCAGTGAGGCTCTATCTTCACGGACATGAATATAAATACGCCGTCGAGCAGATGCTGCTGACGATGTTTCCCGCTGAGCGCCCCGAATATCCCGACGGCAAGCCCGAGGGCGAGCGGCTGGAAATAAGCCTCAGCCATACCGCGCAGCGGACTACCGCCTGCTGTACCCTGCGCATAAACGGCGGCATATACAAAGGCCGCGCCCAGTGTGCAAACACCGCGATGACGGACGCTCTGCATACCGACCGCGTGTGCCAGCGGCTCATAAAGGACGCAATATACCGCGCGGCGCTCCGCTCCGGCTGTCCGCGTCCCGCATGGGGCGCGCTCACCGGCGTGCGCCCCGGCAAGGTGCTAAGCAGCCTGATAGCCGAGGAGCACAACGAGGATAAAGCCCTGCGCCGCTTCATCAGGGAATATGACGTCAGTCCTGCCCGCGCGCAGCTGTGCATGACGACCACGCGCGAGACTCTGCGCGCCGCCGCTTCCCTCTCGCCGAAGGACATTTGCCTCTATGTGGGCATTCCTTTCTGCCCCACACGCTGTGCTTATTGCAGCTTTGTGAGCCAGTCCGTTGAGAAGAGCATGAAGCTCATCCCGCCTTTTCTGGAGGCTCTCGAAAAGGAGATCGCCGCGACTGCCGCGCAGGTCAACGCCTTGGGGCTGCGCGTCGTGTCCGTCTACATGGGCGGCGGCACACCGACGACGCTCTCCGCAGAGCAGCTTGACCGGCTGTGTTCGGTGCTTGAGGATGAATTTGACCTCAGCGCTGTGCGTGAATACACTGTCGAGGCAGGCCGGCCGGATACCATCAGCGCCGCCAAGCTGCGTGTGCTGAGAGCGCACGGAGTCGACAGAGTCAGCGTAAACCCGCAGACGATGAGCGACCGTGTGCTTGAGCTCATCGGCCGCCGCCACACCGCGGCGGATATCGAGCATGCACTTCAGCTCGTGCGCGAGACCGGCGGCTTTGACGTGAACATGGATCTCATCGCCGGACTCCCCGGAGACAGCACCGAGGGCTTCCGGGATACTGTTGAAAAGGTGCTCGCCCTGGGTGCGGAAAATATAACCGTCCATACCCTGTCGCTGAAAAAGGGCTCGCGCATCACTCTTGAGGAGGTCCCCATCCCGGGTGCCGATGAGGTCGCGGCTATGCTCGACTTTGCCGGGGAGCGTCTCAGTGCTGCCGGTTACGCGCCCTACTATCTCTACCGGCAGAAATTCATGTCCGGCGGCTTTGAAAACGTCGGCTGGGCCAAGGATGGCCGGGTGAACCTGTATAATATCTGCATCATGGAGGAGCTGTGCAGTATAATAGCAATGGGCGGGGGCGGCTCGACGAAGCTCATCCGTCCCGACGACGGGCGCAATATCCGCATCATGGCTCCGAAATACCCGCTTGAATACATAAACAGTATCGGCAGTACCTGTGCCGAAAAAGCAAAGATACTCGATTTTTACAACGATTTCTATAACAAATAAGGAGGAAAAGTTATGGCGTTCCAGCTTGAAGATATCAACTTCAAAACCGTCGCCGATCCGAAAGGCTTCATTGAGGAGGGCGATCAGGCCTATAAGGACAGAGTCGCCAAGGCCGCGGATAAGATAATCAGCAACCGCGATAAGAGTCCCATTGTTCTGCTCTCCGGGCCGTCCGGTTCAAGCAAGACCACGACCTCGATGAAGATCGCCGAGGAACTCAACCGCCGCGGCATCGGCACGCACTACATCGGCATGGACGATTATTTCAAGACCATCGACGATAACAGCCCCCGCACACCCGAGGGCGATCTGGATCTCGAGTCCCCGCTCTGCCTTGACATGGAGCTTATGAACCGGCACTTTGACATGCTCCCCAAGGGTGAGCGCATCTACGTGCCGAAGTACGAATTTGCCCGGCGCATGAGGAGCCTCACCCCCTCCAAGTCCATCCAGCTCAAGAAGGACGAGGTTGTCATCGTCGAGGGCATCCATGCTCTGAACGACATGATAACGAACGCGCACCCCGAAGCTTTCAAGCTCTATATCTCTGCGCGCAGCGATGTGCTCTTCGGCGACCGCGTAGTCTTCAAGCGCACATGGTTCCGTCTTGTGCGGCGCATGGTCAGAGACTATAACTTCCGCGGCTCCTCCGCTGCCGAGACGATGAGCATGTGGGCAAACGTCCGCCGCGGCGAGAAGCTGTACATCTCCCCGTACAAGAACAAGGCCGACTATCAGTTCGACACCGCGCTTCCCTACGAGCTGCCCGTGTTCAACGAGACGGCAACTCAGCTGTTCCAGTCCGTGCCCGAGGGCATCGAGCGCTTTGACGAGCTGCGCCAGGTGCTGCCCGCGCTTCAGCTCTTCGGGGTCATTGACCATAGCCTGATTCCCAAAGAAGCCATGATACGCGAGTTCATCGGCGGCGGCATATACGAATACTGATAAAACTACCGGAGCGGTTCAAAGCTGAACCTCTCCGGTTGGTTTTTCTTATTTGATTTATCCGATATTCAATGTCGTAGGCTTTGTGACCTGCACAGCGTCAAACTCTGAGAGCGTTATGCTGACGGAGACTTCATAGACCTTCGTGTTCACACCGATCCCGATGTCCGTCTTCTCCATCGCCTTATCCACAAGAACGGGAACAAGCCCCTGCATCACATCCGACATATCCATTTCAATGCGCACTATCATGTCCGACTTCACATCGATCCAGATAGACACCGGCACATCACCGAGATCCTCAAATACATCGTCGTCAAGCTCGACATCAAGGCTCTCCTCAAGAGCCTGCTTGGCGTTTGCAAGCTCCAGCGCCTGCCTGAGCTCATCGCTTGTTATTTTGCCGTTATAGCGGATGGCGTCCGAGCCGTTTACCTTTTCCTTGCCATATTCCTTGAAGCTTGCGGCGCTTTCAGAGAGCAGCAGGAACAGCGATTTCCCATCTGCCTTGCTGTTCTTTGAGCTGTCATCGTCTTCAACGCTGCCCTTTGTCCAGCTATCTCCGCTGTCGACGGAGGAATAGACATCAAAGCCGTCGTCACGGCCCACGCCGTAAAACAGCAGGTTCTGTTCAAAGCCAGCTACTTCCGCCATCAGGTTCACATACACCCGCTCAGGGTCGCGCTGAATATCCGCGCCGCCCGTAATCGCGGCGTCGGCATTCACATCCTGCCCAAGCAGGGATATCCCCATGCCGATCTGCATCTCAACATCCGCGTGCAGGCTATCAAGCTTGCTCATTTTGATCGCCGCTTTTGCAACGCGCGTCCTGAACATACCGCAGCCGCAGAGCGACAGCAGCATCGCCGCAAGTATTGCAAATACAAGTATTCTCTTTGCTTTTTTCATAGGCGTCTCCTGCATTATAATGTACAGTCCGGTTCTGTTGACATCCGAAGCGTTTTGAGCTATAACAAATCACAAAGGGCGATAACGTTACCGTCAGCTCTGAGATGGTTCAGAATTTAGGCCGTCACTTGGCAGAGTGGCGGTTTCTGCCTTTAACGATGGCGTCCTTTGCTTAAGCTTACTATACCATATCGCCCATTCCATATCAAGCTTTTCGGCGCAGGGCACATATTATGTTTGACGCGCCGGCGCTTTCAATGCTAAAATACTTTTTGTTTATATACACGGAAACGAGGCAATGCAGATTGATAGAATATAACGCGGGAAAATGCGATATAGCCGTTATCGGCGCAGGGCATGCAGGGATCGAAGCCGCGCTTGCCGCGGCGCGCATGGGGCTTGACACCGTGTGCTTCACGGTGAATCTCGACAGCGTCGGTAACATGCCCTGCAACCCCGCCATCGGCGGCACGGGCAAGGGTCACCTTGTGCGCGAGCTCGACGCGCTCGGCGGCGAAATGGCCAAGGCCGCGGACAAGGCCTGCATCCAGTACCGCATGCTGAACCTCGGCAAGGGCCCGGCGGTTCACTCCCTGCGCGCACAGGCCGACCGGCGGCGCTACCAGCAGGTGATGAAGCACACGCTTGAATTGCAGGAAAACCTCAGAGTGAAGCAGGCCGAGGTCGTGGACATCGGCCTTGACGAGCAGGGCGCGGTATGCTCGGTGACGACAAACACCGGTGCGGTATGGTCCTGCCGCGCGGCCGTGATCGCGTCGGGCACATATCTCGACGGGCGCACGATAGTCGGCGAGGTGCTGCGCTCCTCAGGGCCTGACGGGCTCGCCCCGGCGATACCGCTGGCGGAGCGCCTGCGCGCGCTCGGGCTGAGTATGCGCCGCTTCAAGACCGGCACGCCGCCGAGGGTCAACGCCCGCAGCGTGGACTTTTCAAAGATGGAGCTCCAGCCCGGCGACGCAGAGCCTGAGTCTTTTTCATTCTCGACCGAGACGGTTCCGGAGAACCGCGCTGTCTGCTACCTCACCTACACCAACGAGCACACACATCAGATCATCCGTGACAATCTCGACCGCAGCCCGATATACTCTGGCGTCATTCAGGGCGTCGGTCCGCGCTACTGCCCCAGCATCGAGACAAAGGTCATGACCTTTGCCGACAAGCCGCGGCACCAGCTCTTTGTCGAGCCGATGGGGCTTGACACGGAGGAGCTTTATATCCAGGGCTTTTCCTCGTCGCTGCCCGAAGAGGTGCAGGTAGAGATGCTGCACACTATCCCCGGCTTGGAGCACGCGGAAATGACCCGCTGCGCCTACGCGATAGAATATGACTGCGTCGACCCGACGGAGCTCTACGCGACGCTTGAGAGCAAAAAGATTCCCGGCCTCTACGGCGCGGGGCAGTTCAACGGATCCTCCGGTTATGAGGAGGCGGCAGTGCAGGGCTTCGTCGCAGGCGTCAACGCAGCGCTCAAGATACTCGGGCGCGAGCCGTTCATCCTCCGCCGCAGCGACGGATATATCGGCACGCTTATTGACGACCTTGTCACCAAGGGCACGAACGAGCCCTACCGCATGATGACCTCCCGCAGCGAGTACCGCCTGCTGCACCGGCAGGATAACGCCGACCTGCGCCTTTCGGGCAAGGGACTCTCCCTCGGCCTTGTGAGCGCGGAGCAGTATAAGCGCGTGCAGGAGAAGTACGCCGCGGTCGACTCAGAGCTCAAGCGGCTTGAGAGCACGCATCTTGCCCCGACGGAGGAGCTCAACGCCATGCTCGCGTCCCACGGCACCGCACCTGTCGCGACGGGCTTCTCCCTCGCCGAGCTCATACGCCGCCCGCAGATAAGCTATGCCGACACCGCGCCCTTTGACCCGGCGCGCCCGAAGCTGCCGAAAGCCGTGACGGAGCAGGCCGAGATACGCCTGAAGTACGACGGCTACATAAAGCGCCAGCTCAAGCAGGTGGAGGAGTTCACCCGCATGGAGGAGCGCGCGCTGCCGCCGGATATCGACTACAGCAAGGTCACCGGTCTGCGCATCGAGGCACGCGAAAAGCTTGAGAAGATACGCCCCGTGAGCTTCGGGCAGGCAAGCCGCATTTCCGGCGTGTCCCCGGCAGATATCTCGGTGCTGATGGTATACATGGAGAGCAGAAGATGAGCAAGGTAGTTTTAGGTTTTTCCGGCGGGGTCGACTCTGCCGTGTCCGCCGTGCTGCTGCAAAAGGCGGGGCATGAGGTACACGGAGTGTATCTCGACAACGCGGAGGAGAGCGCTCGGCTTGACGCCGTGTCCGCCGCGGAGCGCATGGGGATAGCCCTGACAGTCATCGACGTTAAGCGCGAGCTTGAAGAGAACGTCTGCCGTCCGTTCACCGAGGCGTACCTTCGCGGTGAGACGCCGAACCCCTGCATCATCTGCAACCCCAGCGTCAAGTTCAAAACGCTTATCGCCGTCGCCGACCGTATCGGTGCGGAGCTTGTCGCGACCGGGCACTATGCCCGCGCGGAAAACGGCACGCTCTTTAAGGGCATGCCGTCGAATGACCAGAGCTATATGCTCTGCCGCCTGACGCGCGAGCAGGCCGCGCGCGTGACACTGCCGCTCGGCTCCCTCGAAAAAACGCAGACGCGCGCGCTGGCCGAGGAGTTTGGCCTCCCCGCGGCGCACAAGCCCGACAGCATGGAAATTTGCTTCATCCCCGACAAGGATTATATCGGCTGGATATCCCGCCGCGCCGCCATGCCCGGCGCTGGGAAGTTCATCCTGCACGGCGAAGTCATAGGTGAGCACGACGGCATCTGCCGCTACACGGTCGGCCAGCGCCGCCCGGGGCTTGTTGACGGGCGCAAGGTGTATATCTCGCGCATCGACGCTGCGACGAACACTATTGAGCTTGCACTCTGGGAGGAGCTTTTCAAGACAGAGGTATGGGCACGCGACTTCAACTGGCTCATTGACGAGCCGCGCGAGCCGATACGCACGAGTGTGCGTGTGCGGCACACAAAATGGGAAAACCCGCCCTGTACCGCGACGGTGGAGGACGGGCTTGTACACATCGTATGTGATGAACCTGTGCGCGCACCGGCGGCGGGACAGTCCGCCGTGCTGTACGACGGTGACCGGCTGCTCGGCGGCGGGTTCATTGTGCAGCATTGAAAGATATTGGTTCTAAACTAAAAAGTTGGGGTAAACGGAGAAGACCGGGTGCACCCAGCTTTTTTTATTCAGAGCTATTCATTAGACGGCATCAGAGTGAGGTTCCCCGCAAAGGGCTTGCCAATTCAGGCAAGCCCTTTTTGATTTACCGGGAGCAAATCTTTTTCGGGATAATGCCAGCCCGCCCGGTTTAGAATCCAGCAAATATGATGAAAATTTCTATTGAGAGGAGATGGTCAATGATTGGAGATAAGCATAAACGATGAACGCAGCACAGTCGAAGTCTGGCTATCGAACAAAGAGAAAAATGATTCCGCCGTGCGCCAGCGCCTCAAACCGCTGTATGCAGAGTACGCTGGAAAGAAATATACCGTCGCTGTGTTTATGTCCGGCAGTCAGGACTTATACTCTCTGACAAGCGGCCTGCTCTGCTACAACAGAAAGCGCATCGCGGAGCTCGAAGTGGAGCATGAAAAGGAACAGGGCATGGTGATGTAAACGGACGGCTTGTAGTAGTCGTCCGTTTATTCTTTTCTGTTGCTTTCCGAAAGCTCATGTGATACAATATTATCAGTAAATGTAAGATTATATATGTATAATATTGTAATAGTCTGAAAAGTATCTCAAGGGTGAACACAAATGAGAGAACACTTTGACATTGCCGGGTACTGCCGCATCTCGGTCGACGAGGAGGCGGGGCGCGACAATGTGTCCATCGAAAACCAGAAAGCCATCATACAGGACTATGTGCGCCGCACATTCCCGGACAGCACGCTCACCTTCTACGAGGACCGCGACCGCTCGGGCTACACCTTCGAGCAGCGTGAGGGCTATCAGGAGCTGCGCAGAAAGCTCATGGCGCACAAGTATGATATCCTCGTCGTCAAGGACTTCTCCCGCTTCTCGCGCCGCAACAGCCGCGGTCTTGTGGAGCTGGAGGATCTGCGCGACGCGGGGCTCCGCATCATCTCCATCGGCGACGGCATAGACTTTCCGAATGACGACGACTGGGTGAAGATACAGTTCCAGTTCCTCATGAACGAAATGCCCGTCACCGACACGAGCCGCAAGGTGCGCTCAGTCGTGAAGCGCCGTCAGGAGGACGGGCGCTGGATCTGCGCCGCGCCCTACGGCTACATCGTAAACAAGCAGCAGGAATTTGAGGTCGTCCCCACCGAGGCGGAGATCGTGCGGAAGATATTCGCGCTCTACATCGGCGGCTGGGGCTATAAGCGCATTGCAAACTACCTCACCGATGAGGGCATACCCACACCGCGCATGGCGGAGCGCACCCGGCGCGAAGCCGAGGGCGAGACGCCGACGCGCAGGGTCAAGAACGAGTGGGCGATCATCACCGTGCAGGGCATCATCGATAATGATTTTTATATCGGCACTCTGCGTCAGGGCAAATACACACGCCGCAAGATAAACGGCGCGGACGTGAAGCAGGACGCAAGCGATCATAAGGTCTTTGAGCACCACCATCAGGAGATCGTCGACTATCGCACCTTCGCCACCGCGCGGGCGCTGCGCGAGGAGCGCAGCACCTCGCACTACCGCGGCGTGAAGATAAACGACAATGTATACTCCGGCTTTCTCTTCTGCGGCGACTGCGGCAGCCCCATGTTTGCCATGAGCCGCCGCGACATCCGCGACGCTTACCGCTGCGGCGAATACCACCGGCGCGGGCGCAAGGCCTGCACAAGCCACCACATCCGCGTCGACAAGCTCGACGAGCTGGTGAAGGACTATGTGCGCAAGGTGAAGGAGAACTCCGCGCAGATGCTCGATTGGCTGAACGCCGACCTTGCGCGCGAGACTGAGGACATCGCCGAGACCGAGAAAGCGGCGCAGAACCTCACCGCGGTGCTCGATGATCTTCAGGCCGAGCTCAAGGCCACGAAGCGCCAGCGTGTCCGGGATATTATGAAGCACCCGGAGCAGGAGGCACTGCTTGAGGAGACCTATGACGAGATGGAGAGCGACCTCTCCCGCCGCATCGAGGGCATCAGAAACCAGATAGACATGAGCGCCGACAAGCGCAATACCATCATCCGCGTCAACCGCGCGGCCAAGACGGCGCTGGAGGTGTTCGACGATATCCTCCAGAAGCCGAAGCTTGAGCGCCAGGATCTCACGCTGATTATCGAGCGCATCACCGTGTTCGAGAATCACATCGAGGTGCAGCTCAAGGCGGATATCGACTCCATCCTCAGAAGCGGCACACTGCCGGAGGAAACGGAGGACGCCGCAAATTTTGATCCCGGCATGGCAGATAGCTCACCCGTCACCATAGTCCAGTGCTCGGAAAAGCACGCGGACAAGGCCTACCATGTCAATGTGATCAGTAACGGTGACCCGCTGGAGATATTCACGGATAAGGACGGAGAATTGATCTTCAAGAAATATTCCCCTATTGGGGAGCTTGGCGACTTCGCCGCGCAGATATGCGACAGCCTGAGAAAAACGACGGACGGCATCGCCGCCGTGTGCGACAGGGACACGGTCATAGCCATCGCGGGCGGCGCGAAAAAGGAGCTGCTGGAAAAGCCCGTCAGCGCACAGCTCGGCGAGATCATGGCCGGGCGCTCCGTCTACCGACACAGTACCGGCGGAAGCAGCGCCCCCGTGAGCACAGCCGATGAAAAATACTGCATTTCCGTTGCGGCTCCGGTCATCTCGGAGGGAGATGTGATGGGCTGCGTTCTGTTCATCACGGAGAAGAACTCCCCGCCCGCCTCAGAGGTCGAGTTCAAGCTTGCGCAGACAGTCGCAAATTTCCTTGGGAAACAGATGGAAAGCTGAGCACCTGCGGTCACGTTCGGGACGTGGCCGCATTTTTTGTGAGAAACAGGAGAAAAAATGCTTGACAAATTCTGTCATGCGCGCTATAATGACAAAGCTTTCAAAAATCAATACGGACGATTGGCGCAGCTGGTAGCGCATCCGCTTGACGTGCGGGAGGTCACAAGTTCGAGTCTTGTATCGTCCACCATACTTGAGAAATCCGAACTTGATTCCGATAGGGAATGGGTTCGGATTTCTTGTTTTTATCAAGGACATTGAAGTTTAGTTTCGGGATAGAATAACATCAAATTCAGGAGGATATACCCATGGAAAAGCTCATAAGCTGTGCGTTCAATATGGATACCGCCTGTGTGGAGCTTCGCTTCACGGACGGGAGCATTTGCTCCATCGACTGCACCGCCGTGGAGAACGAGGTGGCGGACAACCGCTTCCAGCGGGCGGAGCTGGACTATCTCATCTACAACGACCCGCTGGCCTATGCAGACCTCGTTCTGAATGGCGACGTTGAGGCGTATCTGAACGCTGTCACAGAATACCAGACCTACGAAAAATGAATATGAAAAGGGAGTGCGCCGAGCGCACTCCCTTACTTTTTCATGCCGTCTTTCTGTCTTGTTCTCTTGTGTCTTCAGCGTCTTTCTTCTCGTTCCACGCCGCCAGTTCCGCCTGCCCTTCGTCACTTTCGTAGTACGCCTGGATCATGGGCAGCAGGCAGCGGGCGATGCGTTCAATGGCGTAATCGGGAATCTCCATGCCACTGTTTTTCTGACCGCTGAATGTTGACATCGGTTCGCTTCTTCTCCTTTCCGAGCATGATCGCTCTCTTTTGAAATGAAAAGCAGACACGCTGTCAAGCAAGGCTTGCGGTGTCTGCATGGTGTCGTGTGTCTGAAATTATGGATTCATTATAGCAGCAATTTAGTTAAACGTCAACAGCTAAGGGAACGCGGTCAAGAGCCGATAAAAACCGAATACAGCCGACAGGGACGTTTCCAACAAGGAATGCTTCATCGGAACGGTTTCTGTTTGAAAATCCTCAATTTCCCCAAGTCAAGAGCCAGAAAAATCGAGCGAAAAACGGCACTCTTGAGGGAGCAGCGCCAGAGAGATAGCAAAACGGACAGCGGCAATCAATGGTCAAGATGAACGCTTCGCGCCATTGACAGCCGCCGCCCGTTTCGCTTTTCGGCAGACAAGGCGGGCAAGCACAGACTGTGCCTGCCCGCCGGAACCAATTTTATATCTTCGTTCAAGGTAAGTTTACCACTTGCCATTTTTCAGCCT
>OIWS01001113.1_pt1 | contig 29209 bp, 19 predicted proteins | sample 1587611 | NCBI WGS metagenome assembly OIWS01 (sample SAMEA3888919, study PRJEB22519) | human gut metagenome | biome: human gut; feature: human-associated habitat; material: faeces | place: Denmark | collected 2010 | reverse complement strand
CATGGGGATCTTGCGCAGATACAGCTCGTGCGCGATGCGGTAGACGAAAATCGCGAACAGACCCGGATAGGCGAAGATGACCTCCTCCCGGTTCATGCCGGGGACCGCTTCGCCGCGGCGAATCCGCTCCCGGTTCTTTTCCGGAACTTCAGCCAGCAGCTGATCGACCGGTTCGGTCGTGAAGGTGTAGGCGATGAAGTCGCGCATCGAGCAGAGCCGGTAGCCCGGATCAAATTGGATGGTGTACTCGTTCCCCGCGGTATCCCGGAAGGTGATGGTGCTGTCCCACTCATCGGTCCCGACCGGAATGATTTCCGTGCCGATCGGCAGCCGGGAGCCCTCCTGAATGTTGAGACTGCTGATGCTGCCTGGATCGGTATACCAGAGGTTGTAGCGGGTGTAGAGCTTCTGCCCCTCCTGCTGCTGAAACACTTCGGCGAAGATCACCGGGTCGGCGCATCCGGTCACTAAAGCTGCGAGGCCTGCCAGAAGCGGAAGAAAAAAACGATGCCGCATGAACGAACTCCCGTTGTTGTGTGAATGGAAATGAAACCTTTGTTATAATCTACCGTCACCCGGAGCGTTTGGCAAGCGGCACGGCAAAAAAAGCGGCCGGTTTTTTGCCGGCCGCCGGTGGAATATCGTAATCCGGTTCTCAATTGCCGAGGAAAATCTTTTCAAGATCCAGCTTGGAGTAGGAGTTCAGCGTCACCAGCGTCTTGGTGTGGATAATACCGTTGATGTCATGCGTCATGCGGGTGGCGATGATATCGGCCAGTTCCGCGTTGCTCTGGACCCGGATCATGACCACAAGATCGTATTCGCCGGCTACGGCGTACACTTCGGAGACACCGTCGATCTTCATCAGATCTTCGATGACGGTGCGGATCATGGCGCGTTCCACATTGACCAACACGATTCCAGTAACCATTTGCAGGGTCCTCCTTGCTTGTTGATGATCTTCGCCGGAACCGGGCTCCCCCGGCTCCCTGCATGTTTCACTATAGCCAGCATCTGCCGGAAGTCAACCGCTTTTTGGGAATATTTTGAAAAAATTCTGCATTTGAGGCGTAAAATATCCGATTTGAGTTGACTTTTTACCGAAATCAAACGAAAATCCCGATGGGGATGGTTGCAAACGGCGGGAAGCCGGATATATTGATCCCGGACCCAAATTCAGGAGTATTTCAGAATGCAACGGATGAATCGTTTCCTTTCCGTCGTCGCGGTGACGTTTTTCGCCGTCTTCGTCGTTTCGTATGCTGCGGCTGCGACGCCGCAGACGCTCCGGCAGGATCACCCCGCCGCTCCGCCGGTCGATGCGGCGAAACTTGCCGGAATTCCCCGCGGAGGATTCCCCCGCAACATCATTCTCATCATCGGCGACGGCATGGGGCAGGGGGCGATCAACTTCGCCTCGCTCCACGCACACGGAGCGCCCGGGCGCCTCTCGTTCGAACAGTTCCCGGTCCGGGGGCTGGCGCGCACCGCGTCGGCCGACAGCCGGGTGACTGATTCCGCCGCCTCCGGCACCGCGCTCGCCTGCGGCAGAAAGACCAACAACGGCATGATCGGCATGACGCCTGACCGGAAAAAATGCCGGAGCGTGGCCGAACTCGCGCGGGCGACCGGGCGCGCCGTCGGCGTCATGACTTCCGATCAACTGACCGGTGCGACGCCGGCGGCGTTTCTGGCGCATGTTCCGAGCCGGAAGATGGCGCAGGAGATTGCCGCCGACATGGCTTCGAGCGGTGTGCAGGCGCTGATCGGCGCCGGTGCCCGCCCCTTCCTGCCGGAAAAATCCGGCGGCGTCCGGAAGGATGGCCGCGATCTGATTGCGGAACTTCATGCCGCCGGGTATGTGCAGGCGGTCACGCCGGCGGCGCTCCGGCAACTTCCGGCCGATCGGCCGGTGTTCGGATTTGTGGAGGATTGGAGCAATCCGGAACTGCTGGCCGGATTCGCCACGGTCCTCTGCGACCGGCTGGGGCGCGATCCGGAAGGCTTCTTTCTGATGGTGGAGGGGTGCGACCCCGACCGGGGAGGGCATTCCAACGATCCCGACCGCAGTGCGCACGGGGTGCTGTCGGTCGATTTTCTGGCGCGGGCGGCGCTCGATTATGCACTCGCTCATCCGGATACGCTGGTGGTGGTCACCGCCGACCATGAGACCGGCGGCATCTCGGCTGCGCCGAACCGGGAAAATCCCCGTCGTCCTTTCATCGCCTATTCCGCCAAGGGGCATACCGGCAACGCGGTCGACATCTTTGCTTTCGGCCCGGGCGCGGACCGCTTCCGCGGCGTGTTGGAAAATACCGACATCCCGAAGATCTTTGCAGAACTCTTCCGGTTCCGCCTCGATCAACCCTGAGTGGAGCCGGTAAAAAATGGGGCGGCAAGTGCCGCCCCATTTTTTTGATGAAATCAGCGGCCGGCCATCATCGCTTCGATGTCGCCCGCCGGTTCGGTGATCGGTTTGATGCCGAAGTTTTTCACCAGCACCTCCGCCACTCCCGGGGATAGGAACGCCGGCAGCGTCGGCCCGAGCCGGATATCCCGGAAGCCGAGCGCCAGCAACGCCAGCAATACGGCGACCGCCTTCTGCTCATACCAGGCAAGGTCGAAGGAGAGCGGCAGTTTGTTGAGATCGTCCAGACCGAACGCGTCGCGAAGTTTCATCGCGATCAGCGCGAGTGAATAGGAGTCGTTGCACTGACCGGCATCCAGCACCCGCGGAATGCCGCCGATGTCGCCGAGCGGCAGTTTGTTGTAACGGTACTTCGCACAGCCGGCGGTCAGAATGACGGTGTCCGCGGGCAGGGATTCGGCGACTTCCGTGAAGTACTTCCGCGCGGACTGCCGCCCGTCACAGCCGGCCATCACCACGAAACGCCGGATGGCACCGGACTTGACCGCTTCCACCACCTTATCCGCCAGCAGGCCGACCTGATGGTGCGCGAATCCTCCGACGATTTCAAGGTTGTCGAGCTCCTCCGGCGGCGGACACTTTTTGGCAAGCTCGATCAGCGGCGAGAAATCTTTCCTGCCTCCCGCCGGACGGTCGGCGATGTGCGGCACTCCGGGATATCCCGCCATGCCGGTGGTGAAAATGCGGTCGCGATACTCCGGCTTGACCGGCGTGATGCAGTTCGTCGTCATCAGAATCGGGCCGTGGAAGGGGCCGAACTCCCGGTCCTGCCGGTACCAGGCGCCGCCGTAGTTGCCGACCAGGTGGCGGAATTTCTTCAACTCCGGATAGTAGTGGGCGGGGAGCATCTCCGAATGGGTGTAGATGTCGATGCCGAGCCCCTCGGTGTCTTCCAGAAGTTCACGCAGATCGCGCAGGTCGTGGCCGGAGACGAGAATTCCGGGATTTTTGCCGACGCCGGTTTTCACCCGGGTGATTTCCGGATGACCGTAGGCACCGGTGTTGGCTCGGTCGAGCAGTTCCATGGCTCCGACCGCGGTCCGTCCGCATTCGAGCACCATGGCGGTCAGCTCTTCCACCGAATGGGGGCGGACCGTGGCAACCAGCGCCCGGCAGACAAAGGCGTAGATGGAACTGTCTTCACAGCCGAGCATCGACGCATGGTCGGCGTAGGCGCTCAGCCCCTTGAGGCCGTAGAGAATCAGCTCCTTGAGGGAGCGTTTGTCCGGATCGGTCTCGCTGAGCACGCCGACCGGGGGAAGCAGACTTTCCGGATCCAGCCGCCGGGCGCGGCTTTCGGCGCGGCGGATGAGTTCATCGATCCGGGCCGGATCGAAATTGGCGTTGGTAATGGTTGCAAACAACGCCTGAATCATGAAAAGACCCAGTTCATGGTCGGGCGCGGTATGCTGTTCGTCAAGGATCAGGGCGATCCGCTTGAGTTCCGCGATCAGCCGATCCATCTTGTTGGCGGTTTCGGCGGATTTCCCGCAGACGCCGCGCACGGTACAGCCGGTGTTGCCGCAGGCTTCCTGGCACTGGAAACAGAACATTTCTTCGCTCATGGTATTCTCCTCTCTGGTTGAAGCAGGAATGCAGTCTCTGCCTGCTATACCATGGCGCAGAGTGAAGAATTTTACAAGGCGCAATCGTAATTTTTTTCCGACTTTTCTGCGATTGAGGGCCTGACTAACGGAGAAGTTTGAAATGTGCGGAAAGAACGGAGGCGTCGCAGGGAAGGCCGGCGCAGTCGAACTCCGGATTCCCGGTCATCGCGCGGGTGATCCCGAGGTACATGCCGCCGCGCATGCCGTCGATCTGAATTTCTCCATCCTCGGAAACCGTCACGATCGCGTGGACCGGTTTTTCGAACAGCAGTTCATGGTCGGACAACGCAAATTTCGCCATCAATTCCGGCGGGTAGGCGTGATGAGGCGTGTTGATCCACTCCGAAGTCGTGCTGTTCAAGTCGAAGAAAGCGATGTTTTCGACAATCTGCAGATTGTTCCGGTGGTGGTGGCCGTTGATCCAGAGGAGGACCTTGCCCGGCTCCTGCCGCAGAAGTGCAAGCACCTCCTGCCGGTTGGCGACGCCGTTGGGGCGGACGATGCTGCAGTGGGAAAATACGATGCATCGTCCCGGCGCGGTGCGAATCGCATCGCGTAGAAATTCCAGCTCCTCTTCCGGAATCAGCAGCTCTTTCTGATGACATTTGGTCCAGACGTCGCTGGAGGCGTAGTGGGCGACGGAACCATCCGGTGCATGGTGGAAGTTTGTATCGATGGAGATCAGCCGGAATCCGTTTCTGTCGAAGTAATAGTAACTTTTCCCCTCCATCTTGTACGCTTCCGTCACCGCTTCGACCGTATCGGTCTCTTCGAAATCGTGGTTGCCCATCGTGTGGAATGTGGGGATGGCGTAGTTGTTATAGCGTTCAATGAGAGGCCGGGCAATCTTGACGTTATGGCAGAAGTCGCCGCAGTGCATGATGAAGTCGACCTTTTGTCGACTGGCGCGGGCGAGAATCTCCTCCAGCCGTTCCGCCGCCTGGTTCCAGTTCCCCTCCCGGTAGTGAAGGTCGGCAAAGACGCTGAATTTGACTCGATTCATTCTATTCTTTCCGGAGTTTGGTTTTCCGCTGAAAAAAGGCAAAAAAAAAGCCCAAATTCAGATAACCTGTCTGACGTGCATCCGGTTCCCGGAACCGTGCAAATCAGGCCGCGATTGAATTTCGGACCATTCAAAAAATCAAAATTGGTAGCGGGTTCGTGACTCGAACACGAGACCTGCGGATTATGATTCCGACGCTCTAACCAACTGAGCTAACCCGCCACGCCACTTAAAATAGACCACTTTTTTATTTTTGCAAACGGTCTCTGCAAAAAAAATTGAATTTTCTGCAGAAAAGTCCGATGACGAGGCGAAAAAAAAGAACTTGTCTCTGCAGTGAGAATTTTTTGTCATCGTGCATTGCCGCAACTCCAGTAAAAAAATGGGGAAAAACATTGATTTTTTTTTCGATGATTTATGTTATATAGTTCAAGGATGAGTTCAGAAACGAGTTCGGGGGGGAAGGGATGAAGTGTCTTCAGTGCGGCACTGTTGTGCCGGATTCCGCTGCGTTTTGTCCGACTTGCGGGAGCAGGCTCCCCGGCGCGGCTCTCTCGCCCAAGCCGGAGACATTCAAGTTTTCCTGCGAAGTGTGCGGGCAGCATATCTCGGTGCCGAAAGCCTGGAGCGGCAGGCTGGCCGTCTGTCCCGCCTGCAATCAGCGTGTGCGGATTCCCCGTCCGGATTCTGCAAACGGTCCCCGGGTGGTGCCGCTTCCTCCACCGCTGGTCCGCCCGGCTTCGGCGGTGCCTCCAACGCTCTTTCCATCCAACGGGAATGCGGCGGCAGAGCCTGAAAAAGAGCCGGAGCCGGTCGGAGAAGAGAAAAAGGCCGCCGGCGCGGTTCCGGAACTCCCCGCGGAACTTCTTGCCGCAGGGAAACGCCGCAATCTGATGGCCGGTGCCGCGGGAATCGGCATCCTGCTCTGCCTGCTTGCGGTGCTCTGCATGACGGGGCTGCATCTCTTCCGGAACGCCGTGGCCGCCCAGCCTGCAGATCTGGAGCTTTTTCGACGGATCGGCGTCGCCTGCACCATCTATTGCGTCGACTCCCGCGGCCTGTTCCCGGTCGGCGAAGGAGCCGCGGGGGTGAAACGGCTGATCGATCAGGAGTGCCTCGACCGGAGCGTGCTGCTGCCGGGCGGCGGGGAGATTGCCGAATCCAATCTGAAGATCGCCTACGTGGGCAGCGGACTTACGGAGGGGAGGGCGGATTGCGGTCGCCTGCCGGTCGCATTCGACAAACCGAAAGATGCGCGCGGCGGAATCCGTGTGCTCCGGTGCGACGGGACAATTTCTGTGGTGGAATTCCCGGAAGAGGTTCGCCGCTGTGCCGATTTCGTCAACTTTCTCCGCCAGTCGACGCCCGGGCCCGAGGAGAGCTGGGCGCTCATTCTGGAGAATGCCCGCGCCATCGATTTCGCCGACGGACTCTGACGCGGACTGGAAAATTGTTCCGGGAAGTGCTATCTTTAACAGATTGCATTTGCGGACAACTTGTAATTTCGGAATGGATTTTTTATGCGGAAAGCGATTTTTCTGATACAGACCAGTGACCGGAAGGGGCTGCTGGCGGAGATCTCAACGTTTTTCTATTCGCACGGCTACAACATTCTGCTCTGCCGGCAGTACACCGATGTGCGGGAAAACAAATATTTCATGCGGATCATCATCGATCTCTGCGAGCAGACCACCCGCAAACAGCTCGAGGAGGATTTCGCTCAGCTGGCCCGGAAGTTCGATCTGCACTATTCGCTTTATTATGACGATGTGCCGCAGAATGTTGCAATCATGGTCTCCAAAACGTCGCACTGCCTCTACGATCTGCTGATGCATGCGGAGGAGGGGGATCTCAACTGCCGGATTCCCCTGATCATCAGCAACCATCCGGACTTGGAGAGCGTGGCGGACCGCTTCCGGATTCCGTTCTACTGCTGCCCGATGGTGCCGGACGGAAAGGCGGCTCAGGAGGAGCGGGTGCTGGATCTGCTGAAACGGCACCGGATCGACCTGGTGGTGCTGGCCCGCTACATGCAGATTCTTTCCGATCACTTCATCGAGCAGTTTCCGCAGCGGATCATCAACATTCACCACGCCTTCCTTCCCGCGTTTCAGGGGGGGAATCCCTACGAGCGCGCCTGGGAGCGCGGGGTGAAGATGATCGGAGCCACGGCCCATTACGCCACCGCCGAACTCGACGAGGGGCCGATTATTGAACAGGATGTGGAGCGGATTTCCCACGAGAACGATCCTGCCGATCTCAAAAACATCGGCAAGGACATCGAACGCCGGGTGCTCACCCGCGCGGTCCGCGCTCATCTGGAGCACCGGGTGATTACCTCCGGCTGCCGAACGATTGTGTTTTCACGATGAACGGGCGGCGGGAGAACGGCGGCTGGGCGGCGAAGTGGTGTGCCGGATATTTGATCGGGCTCACGTTTCTTCTGCCGTTGAAATTCGGTTCTCTGGCTGTTCTTCCGGAAGCGACGTCGTTTTATCCGGGGGATCTTTTCTCCTGGCTGATCATCAACTGGCCGGCGCATTCGTTCGGAATCTTTTCCGGCGTGGCGCTGTTTGCCGCACTGGTGGTGTTTGCGCCCGGAATGCGGCCGTTGCGCACCTCAGGCGGCGCCACCGCACTGCTCTGGAGCTTCGGGCTGGTCCTGGTCTCGCTGATCGGCTGGATCAATGCCGCCACGATCGATTATGCCGTGGGGGAGACGATCCATCTGGCCGGCATCGGTGCGTATGTGCTGGCCATACGGCTCTGGCTGCGGAACCGGCCGGAAGAGCGCCGCTGGTTCTGCGCGGCCCTTGCGGCGGGGGCGTGCTGGCTGATCTACTCCGGCCTCTCCCAGTATTTTGTCGGATTTGCCGAGACGCGTGAGTTTGTGGAGAAGCAGATCGCCGAAGGAATTCCGATCAGCCACGTGATGGTGGCGAAGATCAACGACGACCGTGTGTTCGCCACCTTCGTCTCCTGCAATGTGCTGGCCGGCTATCTCCTCCTCCTGCTGCCGGTGACATTGTATGCGGTCTGGCGGTTTGCCGGTCATTTCGAACCGGTCCGGCTCTCCCGGATTCTTCTCTGTGGTCTGGTGTTCTCCGGACTGGCCGCGGTGCTGCTGCTGACCCGGAGCCGGGCGGCGTTTCTCGCCGCACTGCTGACGGCGGGAGCGTTTGCCATGACGTTGCCGAAGCGGCGGATTTACCGCTGCATTCCGGTGGTGGTACTGGCACTGGCAATCGTCGGCGGAGCGATCTACATCCACCGGGCCGGACGCGGTTTCGGTTCGATGGCGGAGCGGGTCGACTACCTGCGCAGTTCCGTGAAGATGATTGCGGAAAAACCGCTTGCCGGTCACGGCTGGGGCGGATTCTTCTATCGGCATATGGAGCTCAAAACCACCGGGACCGATGAATCGGCGCACGATCCGCACAATCTGGTCATGGCGTTCGCTTCGCAGACCGGTGTGATCGGCGGGGCGGTGGCGCTTGCCGCCGTGCTGTTGCCGCTCTTCTGGCTCGGGCGGAGGATCTTCCGGCGCGGCGGAGAAGAGACGCCGGAAGAGGGGGCGGATGGATTTGCCCGTGCCGTCTTCTGGGGGGAGTGCGCGTTTCTGCTTCATGCGCATATGGATGTCGATCTGCAGATCCCCGCTTCCATGGCGGCGGCTGGAGCGATGCTGGTTGCCGCATTGCCGGAAGCTGCCGCGCAGATGGCTGCCCGCGGGCGGCGGCGCTGGCTGCTGGTCGCGGCGGGGATGCTGCTTGCCGCCGTGGCGGCGATGGGGAACATCCTCTGGTTGCGGGCGGAAATGGCGTATGATCGGCTGATTACGCTGGCGCGGCCGCAGTCGGCGCAGGATCGTCTGCGACCGGTTTCGGATGCCGAAGTGGTGAAGGCGCTCCGGGAGGCGGTGGCATTGCGTCCCGGTTCCCCGTTCCCGTGGGAGATTGCCGGGGACTATTTCTGGAGCCGCCGCGACGGCGCGATGGCGGAGAAATGTTATCGCGAGGCGGCCCGTTGCACGCCGGACCGGCCTTCGCTCTACCGGCGCTTCTTCGATCTGGAGATGGCGCGCGGAAACCGTGCCGCGGCGGCGAAGCATCTGCGACGGATGCTGGAACTCTTCCCCTCCAATCCCAAGTACCAGGCGCTGGCGGCGGAATTTGGATTGGAGACGCGGAAATAGGCCGTCTGCGGCAGGCGAATGAGACGGAATTCCATTTTTTCGTTTGATAATCCGCAATTCAGGGGTATGTTATCCCGCAAACACATCGAAAGGGAATTGCCATGAAAGCTGTTGTTTCCGTCGTCGGACGGGATTCTGTCGGAATTATCGCCAAAGTGAGTGCGGGCTGTGCCGAATACGGGGCAAACATCCTCGACATCTCCCAGACGGTGCTCAATGGGTATTTCACCATGATCATGATTGTCGACATCCGGGCGTTGACGGTGACCTTCAACGATTTTGTCGACCGCATGTCCGCGCTCGGGCGCAAGGACGGTCTCGACATTCATGTCATGCACGAAGATATTTTCAACTCCATGCACAGGATCTGATCATGATCGACTCCAGAGATATCTTGGAAACCATCAGCATGATTCGTGAGGAGCGGCTCGATATCCGCACGATCACGATGGGGATTTCACTGTACAACTGCCAGTGTGACGATGCGAAACGTCTGGCCGACCGCATCTACGACTGCATCATGCGCCGGGCGGCGAATCTGGTCAAAACCGGCGAGGAAATCGAAAAAAAATATGGCATTCCGATCATCAACAAGCGCGTTTCCGTGACGCCGATCGCTCTGATGGCGGGCGGGTTGAACGCGGAGGAGACGGTCCGTCTGGCACGGACACTCGACCGTGCCGCACACGAGCTCGGCATCAACTTCATCGGCGGTTACAGTGCGCTGGTACAGAAGGGATTTACCGATGGGAGCCGGGTGCTGATCGAGTCGATTCCGGAAGCGCTTTCGGTGACGGAGCGGGTCTGTTCCTCGGTCAATGTCGCCAGCACGAAGGCCGGAATCAACATGGATGCGGTCGCTGAAATGGGGCGGATTGTCCGCAAAACGGCGGAGCTGACCGCCGACCGGCAGTCGATCGGCTGTGCGAAACTGGTGGTGTTCGCCAATGTTCCGGAGGACAATCCGTTCATGGCCGGTGCATTCCACGGCATGGGGGAACCGGAGACGGTCATCAACGTCGGCGTGTCCGGCCCCGGTGTTGTCGCCTCGGCAATTCGCCGCCGCGGCGCGTGTGACCTTACGGAGGTGGCGGAGACGATCAAGCGGACGGCGTTCAAGATCACCCGGGTGGGGCAGCTTGTGGCGCGGGAAGCCTCCGAGCGGCTGGGGGTGCCGTTCGGAATCGTCGATCTCTCGCTGGCACCGACGCCCGCCGTCGGGGATTCGGTCGCCTACATTCTGGAATCGATGGGGCTGGAGAAGTGCGGCTGTCACGGGACGACCGCCGCTCTGGCAATGCTCAACGACGCGGTGAAGAAGGGGGGCGTGATGGCCTCCTCGCACGTCGGCGGACTCTCCGGCGCGTTCATTCCGGTGTCGGAAGACGCCGGCATGATCGAGGCGGCCCGTTGCGGTGCACTCAGCATTGAAAAACTTGAGGCGATGACGGCGGTCTGCTCGGTGGGGCTGGATATGATTGCGATTCCGGGGGATACTCCGGCCGAAGTGATCTCCGGCATCATCGCGGACGAGGCCGCGATCGGCGTGGTCAATTCGAAGACGACGGCGGTGCGGCTGATTCCGGCCGCCGGCTGCCGGGAGGGCGATACGGTCTCCTTCGGCGGGTTGCTGGGCGAGGCGCCGGTGATCCGGGTGAACGGCCGTTCTCCGGCGGAGTTCATCGCCCGCGGCGGACGGATTCCGGCGCCGATTCAGAGCTTGAAGAACTGACCGTCAGAGGTCCTGGACCGCGTGATCGGCGGGCATGTCCCCGCCGGACCAGATTTTCACGGCGCTCCACGGCTCCGCCGGCGCGCTCCAGAAGGGATCTTCCGCCGGAAGCCCGAGGGGCAAAAAGGCGGTGGAAGCCAGATAGAGACTGCCGGTTGAAATGTAAACTTCTCCGATGGCAGGCTGATGGCCGCAGAGGCCGATCTGGAGCCAGCCGTTCGAATCCCGGGTGTCCGGGGCGTCAAGCGTCCGTGCGATAACGGCGGAAAGCGCCTCGCGGACGGCGGCGGGATGCAGTTCCTCCGGCAGTTCGTGGTGCAACGCAACGGTGCTGAGCGCATGGAAGGCGCCGCACCGGTAGGCGAGCGAACGGCCGACAGCGGGGAAGGAGCCATCCGGTGCGATCATCCGCTCCAGAATGGCCGCGTAGCGGCGGATTCTCTGCTGGACTTTGCGATGGAGCGTTTCCCACTCTTCGGAACGGTCGGCGATGAGAGACGTGATATCCAGCAGCATCGGCTGGATGACGTAACTGTTGTAGTAGTCGAACGAAAAGTTGCAACCGTCGCCGTAGATGCCGTCTCCTTTGAACCACTGGTCATGCTGGCGCAGGGCGTAGGCGATCCGGGTCAGGTCGGCGGGAAAATCCATTTTCAGCAGTGCCGCTTCAACCATGGCGGAAAAGAGCAGCCAGTTGTTCGGAGCGGGGGTGATGACCCGGGAGCGGCAGAGCAGTTCCGCGGTCATGGTTCGCAGATCCCGGCTCATTCCCCCGATGAGCTGTCGCGGAGCCCGGAGCAGAGCGTGGGCGAAAAATGCGGTATCCACCAGCAGTTGCGGATTGGGCTGCCGGATGCCGGGAGGCGCCCACAGGTAGTCGGGGGAGGCGGGATTGACCGCAACTTCGATTGCGGCGAGTGCAGATTGCTGGTAACGGCGCCGCAAAACTCCTTCGGCGCTGTTGTCCGGAGGAAGTTCCAACCACGGGGCGAGGCCGCAGAGCAGCCGGCCGAACGCCTCCATGCAGGAGCAGTCGGACCGGTCGACTTTCGCTTCCTGCGGCATTGTTTTGCGAAGTTCACCCCGGCTCAGTGCATCGAGAACCGGATCGGCAAGGCTCTGCAACTGCCGGAGCCAGTATTGGCGTTGTTGGATCATAGGTTTCTGTATCCTGAAAATTGGTTTGATTTTTGCTGTCTTCCTACTATAATTTCGAGAACAGACGCTTGCAAGTATTCTTCCGGAGGCATTGGCGAATCTGCAGGAAAAACTTATAACACATGGACCGGTTCCTGTTGTTATCGCGGTAAAACTAAGCAGTAACATACTGTTTTTGCGGTGATTTTTGTTTTTACTGACCGATAATGTAATTCCCTTTTTTTGATCGTATCTCTGATATAATTGTCAGTATTGCTGATATATTTCATTTTTTTTCTGTTGACATTTTTCTGAAAAAACGTAAAATTAATATCCTGGCACAGGATTTGTTACGTTCAAGCAGATCGCTGAAACGACATAAAAAATCGGAGGATTGAAAATTGAGAAAAAGTTCTTTGAAAGCGGCATTTACTCTTATTGAACTCCTCATTGTAATAGCGATCATCGCCATTCTTGCCGGTATGCTTTTGCCGGCATTGAATCAGGCGCGAAGCAAGGCGAAAGCCAGCGGTTGTTTGAATAATCTCAAACAGGTTGCCAATCTGGTTGCCTTATACACCGGGGATTACAACGGTCTTGTTCCCGCCGTGACGTACAAAGAAGCCGGTGGCAATGATACTTCCGATCACAGTGTGCCGTTCTGGAAGCTGGCGAAAGCCGGATATTACGATATGAAGAAACTGGAGGAAAAGACGGAAAAGACCATCTTCTTCTGTCCTGCAACCGGTTCGGAAACGCTGCCGATTCAGGATCCCGCCAGTTGGCGGGGCGAGGCGTACACCGACAACGACCGCGGGAAATGGGTGTTCGGCAGTTACGGTGTCGCCGGTTTTGTGTTCGGCGGCAGCATCGCGACGGAGTTGAGCAACAATGCGGGGGCGGCCGGGGCCGTGGCAAAGATAGAACAATACCAGGAGCCTGCGAAAAAGGTGATGTTCTGCGATTCACTGATGAGTTACGACGGCAGGAGTTGCAACGGACGCATGGGGAACATTTCGTTCACCTGGTATGGCCGCAATGACTGGCTGACCAACAATGGCGTCCCCCGCATGTCTTCCCGGCACGGGGATCGGTTTATGGTGGTTTTTCTGGATGGGCACACCGGTTCGGTGCCGTTGTTCGGCGGCTCCGATGAAGAGATGAAGCGGATGTTCCCGCCGGCTGTCCGGAACAACAACGGCTATCAGGCGCTGAAATAGAAAGGAGCGGAGGATGTTTTTCTGGAAAGGCTGTGGTGCCGCCCTGCTGGCGGCGGCGGGAGCCGCGCTCTATGCGAATGTGACGGATGGATTGATTCTGTATGCTCCGATGGATGGTTCGGAAACGGCGGTGATCGGGAACGGCAAACCGGTCCGGCAGGAGAAGCTGAAGCTTGTTCCGGGGAAATTCGGGCAGGCTGTCCGGCTGGAAGGGGCGGCGAAGCTGGCGTATCCCGGGAAGGGCAATATCGATTTTTCCCGTGGCACCGTCGCCATGTGGATCCGCAAGGATCGTCCCTGGAGCGAGAAGCGTTCGTACCGGATTCTCAAGGCGGTTGCCGGAAAGTCATGGAATGAAAATGCATTCTACATCGGCGGAACCCGTTGGGATGAACTTTCCGCATCTCAGCACGATCGCGACCGCAAACGCAATCTGGTGCTTTCTCCGAACAAGATCTCTTATCCGGCCGGTGAATGGCAGCATCTGGCGGTGAGCTGGAACGGGCCGGAAATCCGGGTCTATATGAACGGGAAGGAGATCTCCTACAAGACGCCGTCCAACCCGATGCGGGAGGCACCGGAAGGGGTGCCATACCGGATTGAGATCGGCAGTGAGACCAGCGACAGCGAAGTGCTGAACGGTGAAATCGATGAATTGCGCATCTACAACCGGGCGTTGACCCCGGAGGAGATCGGGGTGCTTTTCCTTCATGTGCCGGAATCCGGAGCCGCAAAATGAAAAGGATTGTTTTTTCTCTGCTTGTTCTGTTGTCCGGGGCGCTGAATGCGGCAAAACTGCCGTATGACAAGCCGTCGCCGGCGGATCTGTCCGGAAATTTCCGGGTGAGCAACGAGTGCAACACCAATCTCTATTTGAATGGAATCTGGGAGATTGCACCGACGTTGAAAATTCAGGAGACGATGCCGGCGGATTCGGAATTTTATCCGGTTCCGGTTCCCTCTTCCTGGATGTTTGCCGCCGACTTCCCGATCGCCTCTTCCCGTTTCAAGCGGGGCAGCTGGGGCGGAGCGTGCACCTATGACGGAAAAAATCTGCAGGATTTCGAGGGCGCGTGGTACCGGCGGGATTTTATCGCTCCGGAGGTGAAGCCGGGGCAGGAGCTGCTGCTGGCGGTGGATCGGGTCACAATCTTCGGAACCGTTTATTTAAACGGAGAAAAACTCGGCACCTGCATGGAGCGGCGTCCGGGGTTGTGGAACATCACCGACCGGGTGAAGCCGGGAGTTGTGAACCGGCTCGTCATTCGTGTCGATGCCGCGATCACCGGGGAGGAGAAGATGTTCCTCGGGGCGGAGATGACGGCGAATGTGAAGCAGAAGGCGACACTGCGCGGCATTACGCAGGATGTGCGGCTGGTGATTCGTTCTGCCGGGGTGCGGGTGGATGATCTTTTCATGAAAACGAGCACCCGGAAGCAGGAGATCACCTTCGAACTCCGGGTGGCGAACCCGCAGAAAATCCGCGGAACTGTTGCGGCGGAGTTTCTGATCCGTCCTTATGAAAAGAGCGAAGTGGTCAAATCGTTTGCCGCAAAGCTGGAACTTTCCGGCGAGGCGGTGCAGAGCTTCCGTTTCACCTTCCCGTGGAAGGACGCTCGGCTGTGGGAACCGGATGCACCCTGTCTCTATCAGGCGGAAGTGCTTTTGAAACAGGCAGGGAAGAGGGTGGAACACTCCCTCCCGCGCCGGTTCGGTTTCCGCGAAGTGTGGATCGACGGGCGGGAGATGATGCTCAATGGAAAACCCTTCCGGCTGATCACGTTCCCCGCGGCCAACCGGGATGCGTTTGTGACTGCGGCGAAGAATCACCTGCTGCCGTTTCTGAACCTCTACCGCAAGGCGGGATTCAATACGCTGATGATCTCCAACGAATATGCCTGGCGGGTCGGAGGTTGTGCCCAGTTCTACGAGGATCTGTTCGACGAGGCGGACCGGACCGGCTGGCTGGTGATCCTGCCGCTGGGGCGGGTGTACGATATCAACTGGAACTCCCCGGTACAGCGGGCGGAATGGCTGCGGCTGAACCGGGAACTGATGGAGCGTTACCGCAACTCGCCGTCACTGCTCTTCTGGTCGCTGAACTTCAATCTGCTCGGTTATCCGTGGGATCTGAACCCGTATGCCTGGGCGAGCGATTTCCGGCCGAAGGACTCGGTGAACGACCTCGGGCGCAAGCGGCGCGAGGCGGCCGAATCCGAAGCGTTGATCCGTGCGATCGACGACAGCCGGATCATCTATCATCATGCCGGCGGAAATTTCGGCAGTATGATCACATCGAACTTCTACATCTCCTGGCCGCCATTGCAGGAGCGTGCCGATTATCCGGAACCGTGGTCGAAACGGGGAGTCCGCCCCTTCAACGCGGTCGAACTGGGATTTCCCACGCAGATGGACTATTCGCGCTGCCGCGACGGCAGCTGGATGACCATGGGCGGCGCCGAACCGATGGAGGCGGAGTACTGTGCTCCCTACCTCGGGCGGGAGGCGTACCGTCAGCAGGAGGATCGATATCTCAAGATCATCGACTCCAATGCAACCGATAAGTTTGAAAGCAACTGCGACTTCTACAACTCCTGCCAGCCCTACTGGTGGAATTACAATCTCTATGAACATGCTCCGGTCAGTCTGGTGCAGAGCCTGATCTCCCCGGCGTACATCCGGATCTGGCGGGCCTACGGGGTGAACGGCTTCTGCCCGTGGGTGGATGAGCGCGACCTGTGCGGCGTCGGTTTCGAGTACTGGAAACACGGGGTGAAATCGGACTTCCACTATGAAGACTGGTCGGCGCCCGGAGCGAAACCGCTCGGGAACTACCGGTCGCCCTCGCAGCATGAACTGTGCGCGACCGGGCGGGCCTACGAGCGAGCCTTCCGGCCGGTTCTGGTCTGGGCCGGTGGAAGCCGGGCCGAGGGGTTTTCCAGCCGGACCCATGCTTTTTATGCCGGGGAGAAGGTGGAGAAACAGCTTGTGGTCGTCAACGATTCGCGCCACGACCTGAAACTTGCCGTAAAGTGGACGCTCGGCGGCAGTTCCGGCACGATCCCGGTGGAGGTCGCCGCTGGGCGACGGGCGTTTGTGCCGTTTGAACTTTCGATGCCGCAGGTGGAGAAACGTACGGAGCCGGTGCTGAAACTGCAGGTTTCCGGCGTGGCGGCGTCGCAGCTGGATGTGCAGGATTGCCCGCTGCAGGTGTTCCCGGCGGTGCGGCAGGGCAGGGGAACGACTGCTCCGGTGATGTTGTTCGACCCGGCCGGAGAGACGACCCGGGCGTTTCAGAAGCTAGGGATCTCGTTTGTGAAAGGGGAGCCCGGGGCATTGGCCGAGGCGAAAGGCCCTGTCGTCATCGGGCGCGGTTCCCTTGCCGGACTGCCTTATCCGGTGTTGAAGGCGATTCTGGAGCGGGTGCGCGCCGGCGGAACGCTGGTGGTGATGGCGCAGAAGGATCTTTCGCCGTTCGGACTGCGGGTTCCGGCGCGCGGGGTGCGGCAGATGTTCCCGGTGGGGAATCCGGCTCTGCTGAAGGGGTTGAAACCGGTGGATTTTACCGACTGGCGCGGCGGATATTCCTTCCTGGAGTCCGACCCGGAATACAGTGAATCCTCGGCGGGAGAGTACCCGGAGGAACCGTTCCGGCGCGGCAATCGCGGTTCAATTGCTTCGTTGATGCTGGAGAAACCGCACACCGGCGGATTCCGCCATCTGCTGGAAGGGGAATTCGACCTCGATTATGCGTTCCTCACGGAACTTGCCGAAGGGAAGGGGCACATCCTCTTCTGCCAGCTGGATCTGGCCGGGCGTGCCGGGGTGGATCCGGTGGCGACCGAACTGCTCTACCGGCTGGCCCGGTGGAATCCCGCTCCCGGGCGGGAAGCCCGGCCGGTGCGGGTGATTGGAACGAATGCGGCGAAACTTGCAGCCCGGCTGCATATCAAAACCGCTCCGCAGAGTGAGATCACGCTGGCCGAAGCTGCTGCACTGGATTCGAATGCACTGGCGGAACTGGTGAAACAGGCGGAACGCGGCGGAACGGTGTTTCTGCTGGGACCTCTGCCGGAGTCGTTGAAGCTCGGTAACGTTACGGTTCAGGCGAAAGTTGCGGAAGCATACCGTGCCGAACCCGCCGCGGAACTGGAAGAGCGGGCGGGAACCGGCTGGTCCGATCTCTTCGTGAAGGTGTTGCTCACCGAACCGCTGGTTCAGAAGAGCACCGGTGTGAACTTGCTGGCGAAGCCGGGAGTTCTTGCGGAAGTTCCGTGCGGCCGGGGGAAGTTTGTGCTGGTGGCGGTGAATCCGGAGCGCTTCCGCGATTCGAAGCTGAGCCCGGAGCGGACCACCCGGGCGGCGGTCCGGCTGGGGCGGGCCGTCGCACAGCTGCTTGCTGCGGAAGGAGCGGCGTTTATGACAGTTTCGGAAAAGGCCGCGGCGGGCGGGGCTCTGGCCCCGGTGAAACTGCCGCCGGAGTGGAAGTTCCGGATCGATCCGGAAAACCGGGGATTCTCCCGCAACTGGGAGAAGGCCGGATTTGACGATACACAATGGCGTTCCATCAAGGTTCCCGGCTATTGGGAAAATCAGGATGTGACCGATTCCAATCCGGCATTCCCGCAGGCGAAGACACCGTACGACGGGTATGCCTGGTATCGCTGCCGGGTGGTGATTCCGGAGAGTTTCCGCGGCAGGAAGCTCTTTTTGAATCTCGGCGTGGTTGACGATATGGACAAAGCCTTTGTCAATGGCCGTGAAGTCGGCCTGACTGGAAACAACGTCAAGGAGTACTGGGCGGTGAAGCGTTCCTACCCGATTCCGCAGGATGCAGTGAAGTTCGGGCAGGAGAATGTGATTGTCGTCAAGGTGTACGACAACTTCCAGTACGGCGGAATCGTCGGGCCGTCTCCGGAGATTGTTGCTCGCAGTGGCGATAATTTCCCGTATACGGATGCGCATCGCCCCTTCAATCCCTACCGGTTGAAGCGGTGGTGATCTGCTGAGGGCTGGAATTGATGCCTGTCTGTCAGAAAATCATATAATTGTATCTTTTGTGCGAAACGGCCTCTTTCGGGAAGCCGCTTTTTATAGATGGATTTTTCTTCGATGGGTCGCGTTTGTATTTTTTATGATAGAATCTCTGATATAATTGTCAGTATTACTGATATATTTCCCTTTCTTGCTATTGACTTCGGAGGCGGGATCAGGTACAATTAATGAAGAAAACCTCCGGGATGAATTCCAGACCGGCTGCCCGGGATGAATGCGCCGGCCGAAGATGAATGAGCAGGAAAGGAGCAGCGAATGAGGAATTGCAGATTCGGCAGAAAATTTACCTTGATTGAACTCCTCGTAGTAATCGCCATTATCGCCATTCTGGCCAGTATGTTGCTTCCCGCTCTGAATAAAGCGCGTACACGCGCGCAGACCACAACCTGCCTCAACAACCTCAAACAGCTCGGGCTGGCGCTCTTCTCCTACGAGGGAATGTATGGAGTCAGGCCGTTTGCGGAAAGCCTCGAGTTGACGGATGGTCCGTCGAATGCGCCCAACGCCAACAAAAAATGGTATGGTATGCTGTGGCTGGCCAATCTGCTGCCGACATCCGGTGCCACCACCTATCAGGGCGCGGACGGGCGGAACTGCAAACTTCTGCTCTGTCCTTCGGCCACCGCGCCGGTGGAACGGACTTACGTAATGAATTGCGGCTTCGGTGAGTTGAAAGGAATGGAAACCGGCAGCTCCTACCGCAACTGGGCCATGGCCAGTTTCAAGACGGAATCGATTCCGCGTCCGAGTTACCGGGTGAACTTAATCGACGGCGGAGCGAATCTGGAAAACAGCGCGACTAACACTTACACGGTCTATTGGAATTATCACATCCGCTATGTTCATGGCGGCGGAATGTCGATGTATGTGACGGAGAGCGATGGGGATACCGCTCCTCGGTCGATGGTGACCAATGTCCTGTTTCTGGATGGACACGTCGAATCCAAAAGTCTCGGTGAACTGTATGGAGACCGCAGCCGTTATTTCGGAAGATACAAATAGGGAGAAGCATGTATGAAACGATGGATGGGATTTTTGATCGGCGGCCTGGTGTTCGTCGCCGTGGCCGCATCGGCATTTTCACCGGACTGGGGTACCTGCCGTCTGGAACGGCAGGAAAAGAACGGTTCCCTAGTGGTTCGCAAGGGAACACGGCTGGCCGGCGTGTTTTCGGTGAAGCCGTTCGAGGCGGTGAATTCTCTGCAGGTGTCGACGGAGCCGGGCTTGCTGGTGGTGGATACTGCCGGACTGCGGAAGAAATTTCCGAAGGCGGAGGTGATTTTCCGTGCCCACGATCTGCCGTTTACGCCTGCCCACCGGCTACAGAACATGCGGCTGGAGCTCGCCGCCTCTTCCCAACCGGGCGGTCTGCCGGCGAAACTCTATTTTGAGGGGACGCAGGGGGAGAAGAAGAAACATTTCTGGAAGGTGAAACAGCTGGTTCTCTCCGGCGAAGAAAACCGTTTTTCGTTCGATCAGATTCTGCCGGGAGATCTCAACGAGCTCCATCTGCGCTTTGACCTCTCCGGAGCCGGGATCTACCGGATCGGCAGGACCGGTTTTGCGCCGGCGGTCGGGGAGAAGGTGAATCCGGCGAAAAACTGGCTGACCAACGGCGGCGCGGAGCTGGGCTGGTTCAATGTCAGCACATTCAGCGGCCGGACCGGTGCGATGGCGGATGACGGCAGAATTTACGACGGTTACGGCAAGGTGTATCGCCGCGCGATGGCGGCGGCGGTGGACAGCCGGGTGAAACACTCCGGACGCAACTCCTTCCGACTGGAGGCGGCGCCGGATTCGACCGGTTATTTCTGTTACAACTCCGTGCCGTTCCAGGCGGGAGCTCCGATGTCGTTTTCAGTCTGGCTCAAGGCGGAGAAAACGAAGACGAAGGTGACGCTGAGTCTATTTCTTGCCTCCGGCATCGCCTATGGCCGCGAAGTGACGGTGGGGACGGAGTGGAAACGGTATGATCTTTCGGTTCCGCGCTGGGGGGAGAAGGACCGGGGGAGCTATCTCTACGGCGACGCCGTCAACGGCTATGGATCGATTTTCCATCAGGTGACGCCGCGTCTGATTCCGTCGGCCGGTTCGACGGTCTGGGCGGATGACGCCGCCTGCCATCTCGGTGCGGCCCGGGATGCCGTTTACCCGGCAATTTCCGTTGCGGGCAAACTGAATCATACGCGCGGCTACTGCTTTGCCGGGGAGCCGGTCGTGGCGGAGTTTTCGGTGTTTGCTCCGGGGAAACGTGAACTGCCGGTCCGGTGGGAGTTGCTGGATTTCCGGGGACGCCGGATCGGGAAAGCGGTACAGGAGACATGGAAACTCGACGCCGCGGGGCAGGGCGTTTCCCGGTGCACACTGCCGTTGCCGGAAGAGTTCCGGGGCAGTTGCAACTGGAATTTCTCCATCGGCGATGTGAAGTACAGCTTTCAGTTCGGCGTGATCGACCGCCCCGGAAAGCAGCTGACCCGCCTCGGCATCAACTACGACTCGAGACAGAATGCGGAAACTGCGATTGCGATGCTCAAGGATTTCCGGTTCGGTGCGGTGCGGATGTGGTCCGATTTCCGGAATCTGCCGACCCACGGGTTCCGTGACGTGCCCTTCTTCCATCGGAATGGATTCCGGGTCATGATGTGCGTCGGAATGCTCGGAGCGGATGTGCCGCGCTTTCTCGCTCCCACCGACTGGAGTGACTGGAAGAGCCGTCTGGCTCTGGCGGCGGCCGGCGTGAAGGGGATGGTCGACTGCTACGAAATTTTCAACGAGAGCAACATCTGGGGAGGACGCACCCGCGTCACGGATCCGGCAAAACACCGGGAGATGACTCCGGAAGCGAATGCCGAAGCGATCCGGGCGGCGGCGGAGGTGCTGAAAAAGGTCGATCCCGCCGCACTGGTGGCCGGCCCTGCCTCCTGTCATACGGATATTTCGTGGACCGATAACGTGCTGGCGAAGGGGGCGGCGGAGGCGTTGTCCATCATCACGGAACACCCCTACCGGGCGCTGCCGGAGCTACCGGATTACGCGGAAGACCTGGTGACGTTGCGCAAACTGGCCGACCGCCGCCGGCCGGGACTGATTCTGGTCGCGTCGGAAGCGGGGGAACGCGGCGTGGCGCTGCCCCGTGGCGAACAGATTGCAGAGTGGGAGCGGAGCCGCGCCGCCTACAATACCCGGATGATGCTGATCGCCTTTGCCTACGGGGTGAAAGAGTTCCACCATTTCAGCATGGATCAGACCGCCTGCGGAACCGGCTGGTCGATGATTCTGGCGGGGAATCCAGCCTCCGGCGATCTGGCGCGTCCGGCTCCGGTGATGTTCGCGTTGCGGAATGCGGCGGACCGGCTGGAAGAAGCGGTTCCGGCGGGCCGGGTGCGGCTGGGCAGCGATTATCGGGGGTATCTCTTCGACCGCGGCGACCGCCGTGTTGCGGTGCTGTGGAAGTGGAACGGAAAACCGGTCAAGGCGTCGCTTCCGGAAGCGTGCGCCGGCAAGGTCACCGTATTTGACTTCATGGGGACCCGGCAGAACGGTTTGACGCTGGAGCTGGATGAGTTTCCGGTCTACTTGGAAACTGCGGCCGCGGTCGACGAACTGAAACAATGGATCGGAGCGCTGGAACTCGGCGGGACGCGTCCCCTTGACGCCGCGCTGGAGGTGAGCGGGGAGAGTTCTTTCCAGATTCGCCTCTTCAACGGCTCGAACCGCCCGGTTTCCGGCCGGGTGAAGGTGTTGACGCCGAACGTCGTGAAAGGTGCGACGGAACGGGAGTTCCCGGCAATTCCGGCGGAGGAGAGTCGCTCGGTGGAGTTTCAGACGGTCACGGGGATCACGCCGACGGACCGGCCGTTTGAGCTGGAGGTGATTCCGGCGGGAGGAGCTGCGCGGCGCGTTCGCTTCAACCTCCGTTCGATCCTGGTTCCGAAGCTGGCGAACGCTCCGTTGGTGGATGGGCGGGACCGGGAGTGGTCGAAGATGGTCCCGCTCCGGCTCACCTCCGCTCAGGCGGTCCGGCTCGCTCCGTGGACGCCGCAGGAGGATCGGATTCAGGCGGAAATGCGCCTGGGCTGGGATGAAAATTATCTCTACCTTGTTGTGGCGGTCGACAAGGCCGACGTCGTGGAGAGCGCGGTCGGCCCCTCCGGACTCTGGAACGGCGATTCGCTGCAGATTGCGTTCGACCCGCTGCGCAATGCGACGAAGGATCTGCAGGGGTATCAGGACGACGACTACGAGTTCGCCGTTGGACTCTGGCAGGGGAAGCCGGTCGTCTACATGCTCCGGGCGGCGGCGGCACTGTATGACAGTGTGGATAAGCAGCTGGGGGTGGTGCCTTCGGTGAAATCGGCGATTCGCGTGGAGAACGGCAGAACGGTGTATGAATTGGCCTTCCCGCGTCTGCTGGTGAGTCCGTTCCGTCTGCAGGCCGGTTCGGCAATGCGGTTCAGTCTGCTGGTGAATGTGAACAACGGCCGGGGGAGGGCGGGCTGGCTTGAGCTGACGCCCGGCATCGGTCAGACGCCGAAACAGCCGGGGAATTTCATCGATCTGGTCCTGTTGCCGGAAGCGAGGTGATGGTTCCGCGCTTCCTGCATCGAATGTAAGTTGTTCTCTCTTGCCGTGGAATGGCGATGGAAAGAAATCCGTCTCCCTCCACGGCAAATTCTTTTAATTTTTCAGACATTTCCTATTGACATTGACCTGTCGATATGGTATAATATTATTGACAAAACGTTTTGTCAAATTGTTTGTCAATGGAAAAGGAATGCAGAAACAACGATGGCGGGAAAGGCGAAAATAACCGATGTGGCGCGGGCAGCCGGAGTTTCGGTGACGACGGTTTCGCACACATTGAGCGGCCGCAGACCGGTGGGGGCTGAGGTGCGGAGCCGTGTGCTCCGGGCGATTCGCGAGCTCAACTACCGGCCCAACTACTTTGCGGGAGCGATGAAACAGAACCGAACCGGTCTCATCGGGATTCTGGTGGATCAGTGCCGGAATTCCGCTACGGGAATTCTACTGGAAAACATGGAGCACTCTCTTGCCGAACGCGGATATGAGATCGTGCTGGGAATTGCCGGGCTGGATGCGGAAAAGGGGCGGCGGCTTCTGGAAAAATTCGCTTCCGGGATGGTGGATGGTGTAATCAACATGCTGCCGCAGCTTTCGTCGGACGAAGCGGAACTGATTGCGCCGTCGCTGCCGCTGGTCACGCATCTGCGTCAGGCCTCCGCGCCGGTCTATGTGGATTACGAGGAGGGCGCGCGTCAGGCGTTTGCTCATCTGCGCGGGCTCGGACACCGGCGGATCGGATACATCGGTTCGGCGCGGCGGCGGTTGAATGGACCGGATCCTGTGCTGGCCGGGTGCCGGGACTTTCTGGCGGCGAATGGAGAGACGCTGGATCCGTCGCTGAAAGTAAACGGAGAGGACAGTGTCGAGGGGGGGCGGCGTGCCGCGGCGGTTTTGCTGCAGCGCGGCGTGACGGCGATCCTGGCCTCCAACGATCAGATGGCCCTCGGGGTTTATCAGCGTGCCTATGCGGAGGGAATGCGGATTCCGGAAGAGCTTTCGGTGATCGGTTACGATGATTCTCCGCTGGCGACCTCGGTTTTCCCACTGCTGACCTCGGTGCAGATTCCATTTGAGCAGATCGGGCACTGTACGGTGGAGGGGCTGCTGCGCAAATTGAGCGGAGAGATCGAACCGCTTCAGCCGCGTGTCATCACGCCGCAGCTGATTGTGCGAAATTCAACCGGAATTCCGGCAACCATATCATAGGAGGGATGTTGGTTATGAGAAGAGAAATATTTACTCTGATAGAACTTCTAATTGTAATCGCAATCATTGCCATTTTAGCGGCTATGTTGCTTCCGGCTTTAAATAAAGCGCGTAACAAGGCAAAAAGTGTGACCTGCACCAATCAGCTCAAACAGTTCGGACTCGGTTATGCGATGTTCGCGCAGGAGCGTAATGACTGTCTGCCGAACCAGAATTCCGCCAATGGCCGCTACGCCCCCGGGGCCACCTGGGAGTCCAAATTCGGCTGGATCGACAGCCGCCTTTTCATCAAGGGAACCAACGCCGAATATGCGATGCTGGGAGCTTCGCGTCTCTGGCTGCGCGGATATATTCCCAACGCCAAGCTTTTTTTCTGTCCCAGTGACCAGATCAATACGCAGGCGGCGAACTGGGATGCCGTCGTAACCGGTTCCGCAGGGCAGAAACCGGAGAAATTCAATGCGGAAAATACCAACTATCGCTGCAGCTACTATACGCGCGGAATTCGGGATATCTGGTTTCTCGGCGGAGATCCCGATCAGATCGAGTCCGAGAGCAAACTCGGCCGGCTGAAACGGTCGGAGCACTTCCTGCTGCTCTGCCGCAGTCATGCCGCTGATCCAACGATTTCGTCCTCTCTGCTGGTTTACGACTTCAATGTTCTGCGTCCGGACGGCAGCGTCAAACTGGAGCGGAACCTGAGAAGCAAATACGGGTGGTGATCGATGATGAAAAAACTGTTGCATGCAATTCTTCTGGCAGGAACGGCCGCAGGCTGGGCGGCCAACAATCCTGTTCTGCGGCAGGAAAACGACTATTTCTGTCGTGCTGTCAGTTCATTTGAAGAGAAGGGATCACTGGAGGAGTGGCGTCGCTGTGGCGCTCTGCCGCTCTTCCTTGCAGAAGAACGGAACCGGATGATTCCGGACTGGGAAGGTCCGCAGGATGTCGAGGTAACCGTCTACCTGCTGCACGATGCACGCTTTCTCTACTTCGGGGCACTGGTTCGCGACCGACATCCCTCCCGCCAGTCCAGCCCGGATGCGCTCTATCGCGGCGACGGATTTCAGCTGGCATTCGATCCATTGGACGACACCATCTTACCCGGATATGATGCCAATGACATTGAGCTTGGTTTCGGCCTGTTGCAGAACGGCACCCCCGCGGCCTATTGCTGGCGCGGTGGCGAAGCGCTCAAGACCGGCCTTCTGCCGGAAATCCGGCTTAAGGTCACGCCGGTCGGATCGGATAGCCTGCTTTACGAGGCGGCCATTCCCTGGAGCTGTCTTGCCCCGTTCCTTCCATCCCAACGGAACAAGTTCGGCTTCAATGTTCTGTACAACTCCGCGCGCGACGGGAAACGGCGCGGCTGGCTGCACTGGACCCCGGGAGTTGGTGAAGAAAAACTGGCGTTTCTCTTTCGCAATGTCCGCCTGGTTTCGGCTCAGGAGGGGACGGCGGAAGCTGCCATCAATACCGACAGGTCTCAATATTCCAGTGGCGACCCGGCTCTGATCAGCCTCTATCTGCCCACGGAAAAAGAGGGGGCAGGGCAGGGTCGTTTCTCCGTCTGCCGGAACGACCGGGAAATCTGGAACGAAACAGTCCGCTTCCAAGCACAACCAGGCGGAACAATTCTTCGCTGGCCCTACCAGATCGGCCGTCTCCGCGGCGATGGATTGCAAGTGACGGCAAATGCCGTCTGGCCGGAAGGCAGGGCTACACTGCATACTGAATTGCTCAACCTTTCTCCGAGTGTTCTGAAGCAGCAGGCGGCTGCTATTGCCGACCGTGCTACGAGCTTCCGGAAGGCTCTGGATATGGCACGCAATGCAGGAATCGCCGTGGATTATCCGCTGACTGCTCTCGCCGTCTGTGATGTAACCCTGAAATACCGTCTGCGCGATTTGGAAAAACCGGAACTTCTGAACGAATATGCCCTTCTTCCGAAGATCCGCCGCCAGTTTCAGCAGCTCAATTCGATGCTGGACCGGGCGGAACAGGAACTGCGGGAGTTGAAGGCCGGTACGCGCAAAGCACAGCCAATTCCCACGCCCGCCATGCGGAACCTGACAATCCGTGACGGAGCCTTTTACTCCGGCGACACCGAAGTACTGCTGATTGGTCCGCTGGGCTGGTGGGAACCGTTCGACGATCTTAAATCCCTTGCGGAACTCGGTTTCAATTTGTTCAGCAGCACATTGATCGCTCAGAGCGTCACCCCGTCGCCGGAAAAAGTCCGGTTGAGTGACGCCCGTCGGATCGACCACGGGATCCGGGAGGCGGCACGTTACAATCTGGCGTTCGATTTTCTGATCTCTCCGCATCCGCTGCCACCAGGCTGGCTCAAAGAACATCCGGAAATGTCTCAGTATCCCTCCGGCGGCTGGATTGGAAGCTCACTCTACCACGCCGCAACCCGCACGATGATCGAGACCATGTGGAAGCATCTGTTGCCGGAAGTGCGCAACAATCCCAATCTGATCGCGCTGGATCTGGTGAACGAATGGTCGTTTGCCGACGGTGTGCGGGAAATTCATCCGGCAATGCTTGCCAAGTTTCAGACCGAAATGCGGAATCGATACGGTACGATAGAGGAAGCCAACCGGCACTGGGGAACCGATTGCAAAGATTTTACCGCAATTGATCCACTCAAGCTTAAGGAATCCAGCCCGGGATTCCGCTATGATTTTGAGTCGTTCCGCAATCGGGAGGGACTGGAAAATCTTCGCTTTCTCAGGGATACCGCACGCAAATATGCACCGAATGTCCCGCTCCATGTCAAAACCATTGCCATCACTGATCTTGAGCCCGGCCGATATCTGCCGGTCGGCGTACAACGCGAAGAACGGGGTGAAATCACCGATTTCGCCGGAAGCGACTGCGCCGGCATCATGGAGCTGGACTATTTCCGGTCCATGGTGCCGGGGAAACCGGCGGCCGATACCGAGTTTCATGTATCAATCAACACCACGCCGCACGAGATTGCCGCCGATGCCTGGAGTGCAATGCTTCATGGGGAATCGTTGCGCGAATATTACGCATGGACCGGCCGCTATTCGGCGGAACTGATGGCAGCGGGCGCCTTGCTTCACATTCCGGAATCATTGGAAGCCCTGGGCCGAACTGCGCTGGATCTGCGCCGGCTGGCTTCGGAAGTGATCGCCTTTCAGCGCGAAATTCCACAGGCGGAAATCGCACTGCTTTATTCTCCGACTTCGATGTACACCGTCCCGGATTATCCGGCAAAGTTGCGGAAAAGCTACACCGCACTGTCGCATCTGGATCTGCCGGTTCGTTTTCTGAGTGAACGTCAGCTTGTTTCCGGACGGACTGACCGGGTTAAACTGCTGATTCTTGCCGGCGCAAACCGTCTGGAATCCGCGACGGCAAAAGCTCTCGCCGCTTTCGCCGCCCGAGGTGGAACAATCCTCACAGAACCGGACAGCCGGTTTACCGATCCCTATGGGGAACCTCTGGCCGGATTTCCGGTAAAACGAGGCAAACTCTCCGCCCCGGAACTCGACCGCGAAATTGCTGATCTTCAGCTCCAGCGCCCGGTACGGAGCAATTCCGTCACCCGTTCAGTGGAGCTCCGCTCGGTCCGTCGGGACCGGACTCTTCTCTTCTACGCAATCAACTACGGCTCTTCCGCTGATTTTCAGCCGCTTCTCAATGGGAAAATGCTGAAAGAGGCGACAGAGTTGATTTCCGGGGAGCCGGTTCGTTTCCCGATCCGGCTCCCTCAGCGCAAAACCATGCTTTTTGAGGTGAAACTATGAAGACACTGCTTTCTACTCTGTTTGCCGCGGCCCTGCTTCCGGCGCTTTTTGCCGCCGATTATCAATGGCAGGGCAAAGGAGATTCCTATACCCGGGAAAAACCGGGCAGTTACATCTGGTGGACCTTCGGCCTGCGACTTCTCCCCGGTGACTACCAGGTGAACGCGCGACTCAAAGGCAAGGCGGGCGAAGCGTTCACGCTTCAAGCCGTCGACGTCACGACGGGCAAAAGCCGCTGGCAGCGCGGAGTGAAATGTTCCGCAGAATATACGGACCTTGATTTCGGAACATTCCACTACGACGGAAGCTACCTGCTCCGTTTTTCCGACTGGAACCGCCCCGGCTTTTACGTGGAATCTGTCACCTTGACGCCACTGAAACTTATGGAACAGGCGGATACTCCGGCTGCCGACTGCGACACTGCGGACGGCTGGATTCCGCTCGGTCAGACACAATTGGCTGTCGATACCGTTGAACGGCGTGAGGGAAAAGCCTCGTTGAAAGTCTCCGTCTCTCCGGCAAGCGGACGCAAATGGTACGATGCCGGAGTACTGCGTCCCTTTTCCATGCAGCGTGTTTCGATGGTCTCGTTCTGGATCCGGTTCGACAGTGAACCATTTCCTTTCTGGGTGCAGATTTTCACCGGTGAAAAGGGCGTGGCGCAAAAATTAAATCCGGCGGCACTGGGAATCCGGAAGGGCGAATGGAAATTTCTGGAACTGCCGGTATCCACTTTCCATTTCCGGCCGAAGCGTTCTACCGCAGAGGGAGTCCGCGCTCTGCAATTTTCACCAGATGCCGGTTTTACCTCTCCGGTGATTTTTTTACTGGATGACATTCTGTTGGAAATTTGACAGAAACTGCCGTCATGTTGACTGGAACAAAATGTTTCAGGCCACATTGCCGCGGATTCCGAGAGTCTGGCTTGCGATCCTTTCGGCAATCCGCTGCCGCGGCGGCTCAAGACGGAACCTGTCGCTTCTCTTTCGCCCCAATCACTTCTGGAGCAGTTGCACCGGCATGTGGCTCCTCTGCCGGTATCCCTTGGCTCCGAAAGCGATGGCATCTTTTTCCGAGTCGTTCCGGAAGAGGAGGGCAGTTGGCTGGTCAATCTGATCAACTACAATTTTCAACCTCGACGAATCCGGATGACGGGAAAAGGAAAGTGGGTCGATCTCATTCAGGAACAAGAAGCAAGTTCTGATTTTTCCCTTGCTCCGCTGAAACCGCAGTTGTTGCGTTTTATTCCACAACCGTAAT